>Ga0126376_10001513_pt1 | contig 12549 bp, 10 predicted proteins | sample PanSoiMetPlot_15_FD_92760 | JGI IMG/M metagenome (GOLD analysis project Ga0126376, IMG submission 92760) | Tropical forest soil microbial communities from Panama - MetaG Plot_15 | ecosystem: Environmental > Terrestrial > Soil > Tropical forest > Bulk soil | place: Panama | collected 2016-02-17
AGTGGACTTGATCTGCAGCATGAGCTCGCAGCAAGAAATTGCCAGGTGCCGATAGTCTTTATTACGGGTCACGGCGACATCCCGATGACTGTTCGCGCAATGAAGGCCGGCGCAGTCGAGTTTTTAACTAAACCATTTCGCGACCAGGATCTACTGGATGCTGTTCGTATCGCGCTGGAGCGAGATCGGACGAGGCGCGAACTGGAGAAAGAAATAACCGGGTTGCAACAGCGTTTCGACTCGTTGACCTCTCGCGAGCGCGAGGTGATCTCGATGGTAGCCGCCGGCAAGTTAAACAAACAGATTGCTGATCAACTTGGAACTGCAGAGAATACCATCAAGGTTCATCGCAGTAGGGCGATGGAGAAAATGCACGCGCAATCCGTCGCAGACTTGGTAAGAATGATTGAAAAACTCAAAGGCCTGTCGAACTCGGGATAAACCAAAGCAGCGCGTATTCACTTTTCTGCCACTTTAAGACACCAAAGTAGTTGCTTAGATCATTCGTTCCGCCCTTTCGCCACGAAGTTTCCATCAAACCAAAGAGTCGCGCCCCGAACGTGTAAACGAAAGCATCATTTAGAGTCCCCCTTCTGTTACCACAAATCCACCAAGGCCCAATAGATTCCTTCTCCACATAAAAGTACTTTGAGTCCATTGAAGGATTCAGAGTGGGTAATGTTTTGATAGTTTCACAAAGGAGAAGCGTGATGGTTGCGGAAATGCGAACAGAGCAAGTCTTGTCACAAAACACTTTCTTCCTCAACCCCCGACTCAAATGTGAGCCCGCCGGCAGTTCAATGAGAAGCCGCAGGCCCGGATCATCGGCCATGAGAAAGCAGTGTGCGGTATGAGCAGCTTCTACCAACTATTCCTCGCTGGGATGAGCCAGGCGAGTCGTCCGATTGGCACGTTGCTCTTTCTTGGTCCTACCGGTTCCGGCAAAACGCGTGTCGTAGAAGCCGCTGCCGAAGTCCTCTTTGGTAACCCGAACGCGGACAGGTTGAATTCGGTGATTCTGTTTTCGTCGATTTGGACGATAGCGGTTGCAACCTTGTGTTCTCGAAACGCCCCGGTGGAACTCTGATCGGTGATTCGCATGCAGGTGATGAGTTTGCCGAAGAATTTAATGCCCTGCTTGGGGCTTGGGTACGAAGTCAACAAGCCGTGGCTGCTGCCTGAGTAAGTTGCGGGCAGGCTAGAGACAACGTGTTTTAGGAGGTGACAGAAATGGTGAGTAGAAGAAAGAGGCTCGTTAGAAAGATGCTTTTGCGACGCAGACAAGGGACTAAACAGGTCCGAGTTGAACGACGATGCAGTGATTCTCAAGGGGAGGCATGGTCCACAGTTGAGTCCCGACGGTTACATGATTGAACAATGAATGGCAATCTGATTTCGGTGTTGATGAGTGAAATCCGACCAACTTTACGACGTCCTGTCTCGTTGTGGACGTACACATGCCGAGCAGTTGCTAAAAAGCATTCGTTCAGCCTTACAACGAGATAAGACGAACGTGTGACTATGCAGTTTACGAAGAGACTTTAGGGGTGGGCCATGGAAAATCTATACAAAGTTCCGGCGAGTCTTCAGGACTCTATTGAAGGTAGATTCCCCCAAATCATCGGTAACAGCCCTGCTCTTAAACTTGCACTTGCGGAAGTGGAATGCGTAGCGCCGACAGATTCCACAGTGCTGATTCTGGGAGAAACGGGTACTGGAAAGGAGCTGATTGCGCGTGCCATCCATGATCTTAGCGCACGTTGCGGACGACCTTTTGTCAAATTAAATTGCTCCGCCATTCCCTTCGACTTGTTAGAAAGCGAGTTATTCGGACACGAGAAGGGGGCTTTCACGGGAGCAATCGCGCAGAAAATCGGCCGGTTTGAATTGGCTGATACCGGCACCTTGTTTCTGGATGAAATCGGAGATTTGCCACTGGCTTTGCAGCCCAAACTACTTCGCGTCTTACAGGAACAGGAGTTTGAGCGCTTAGGCAGCGGCCGTACCCATCACATCAACGTCCGTGTGCTAGCGGCAACCCACCGCGACCTGGCGGAGATGGTGACGCGTAAAGAATTCCGCAGCGATCTTTATTACCGGCTGAACGTGTTTCCGGTCGTGTTGCCGCCGCTGCGGGAACGGTGTCAGGACATTCCGCCATTAGTGTTTCACTTCGTGGAAAGGTTTTCTCGGCGTATGGGTAAGCACATCGCTTCCATACCCGACAACACGCTGGCAGCGTTGAAGGCGTACGCTTGGCCCGGGAACGTTCGCGAACTGCAGAACTTGATTGAGCGTGCTGTGATTCGCGCTGACAACGGAGTGCTGCCAAATCCGTTGCCCACATCGGAAAACAATCCCAAGCCATTGGTGCGAGCGGGAACAGCGTTCCGCGATTCACAACGAGAGGTGATCCTCTCTGCACTGCGGACAACCGATTGGGTAATCGGAGGACCTCACGGAGCCGCTGCGCGGTTGGGACTGAAACGCACGACTTTAATCACGAAAATGAAGAAGCTCGGAATTTCGCGGCCTATTCTGCAAGACTATACGGATCAATTCCTCGAGAACCAGGAGGGAGAGCGCTTATGGCAAGCAGTGGGGTGAAAGTTCAAGCGACGCGCAGGTATTTCGAGCGATGAAGGTCGGCCAGGCGCTCGTCAGATCGATCCGAGGCCAGCGTCAACGGGCAGGTCAATGCTTGTAATGTAACAGCTTTCGTTTGAAGCTAAGAATAATGCTGCCGAAGCGATTTCCTTTGCTAGTCCCATTCTGCCAAGAGGGACACTCGCCTTGAACTGCTCCCGCAACGCGTCTGAGGCTTCTTTAGTTGAAAATTGTGCGTCAAAGATCGGAGTTTCGATTGGTCCAGGACTGATTACGTTCGTGCGGATTCCTCGTTCTGCAAACTCGACTGCCCAGGTCCGAACATAGGAACGAAGAGCAGCTTTCGTCGCAGCATAGCTGCCGTAGATCGGCATGCCTTTATGCCAAACTACTGAACCTGTCAGTGTGATCGACGCGCCGTCATTGAGCAGTGGTAATGCTTTCTGTACGGTAAAGAAAAACGCCATGCGCATTGGTATTGAATGTTCTGTCAAAGTGCTCAGGAGTCGCACCTGGTGTCTTCAGGGTCTCTACAATGCCGGCGTTTGCAAAGAGAATGATTTTGTCTTTCCTGTCCCTGACCTCTTTATAAAGGTGATCGAGATCTTCCAGCTTGGAGACATACCAACAGCTTACAATTACTTGAGACCCATTCCCACCCAAACCAATTCGGCAAGCTTCAATTGAACGCCTTCGTGTCTCTATAACGTCACGGGCGTTGTTATATCGTCGCACATTCGCGGCATTTAAGCTGAATAGTTACGCTGGTCAAAAGCAAATCGATTTCTTTCGCTCGCTCACTGCCTTCTTTTCGTCCGGGTATGAACATTGCTTATGACTATGCAGAGACCTTTTCAAGTGAGCACGCTATGCAGGGGGCGGGTGCTCGAAGTGGGTGGGCCTCTTCAAGGGGCGAGAAGAGGTCTACCTGCTCAAACGTTAGGTGATGGTATGAAGACTCCTATCAAAATAAGGAAGCGAGAAAAAAGGAATGTCCACGATCCGGAGATTTCTTCTGCGAGAACAAACTCACAACGCACCACTGAGGTGATTGTAAAGAACTGGATCATAGAATCACGTGAACGGCGTCGTCTCGTCCTGAGTCAACTTCAACATGCTGTTCGACGCAAGGAGATTTGACAACGTCGCGCATGGGCAGAAAGGTTGAGGGGTTGCGTGAAGGTTCGAGAGGAAACTAATGCTGCTCTCGGTGATGCCGACGACATTGCTCGAGCGCAGTTTGTACGATTCAGACGCCGCCTGGGTACGTTGACGCATGACCAGGAACTGCAAATCGAAGGCTTGCTGATCTCTACAGTTGAGAAGATCTGGTTAATGACTGCAAAAGTCATGGAAGTGCTGGCTGAAAATCCTGCAGCGAAATTGGAATGACTGAAAAAGCCGCGACACGGAAACAAGTTCCGAATTATTCGCAAATCGGAAAGAAGAATGCGGTGCACACAAATCGAGCTTACTACTTTGCTGCCTATCGCAGCATGAAGCTGACGCGAGATACCAGCGGTGTGCTGATTGTTGAAATTCATAGCAACGGAGAGCCGTTGATTTTCACGGCTTCCAGAAGAACGGTCCTGCGCACGGGATGCAGGGCAATCACGTTCAGCACCCGATGAATGTACAAGCGCAATCGGGCCACAACGTGCACGCCGGGCACTCTGTTGCTATGTTTCGGGACAGGTTTTGGCTGAGCCTGACCCTCACGCTCCCGGTGGTCTTCTGGTCGAGTGATGTACAGCACTGGCTTGGCTACCACGCTCCCACTTTTCCTGGTTCGCCATTGATTCCTGCAATTCTTGGCAGCATCGTCTTCGTCTACGGCGGCAGAGTATTCATTCAGGGTGCATGCCCGGAACTTTCTGTACGACAACCGGGCATGATGACCTTGATCAGTCTGGCGATCATTGTCGCTTTTGCCACGTCCTTCGCTGCGACGCTTGGTCTTTTCGAAGTTGACGTGTGGTGGGAACTGGCAACGCTGATCAGCGTCATGCTTCTTGGCCAATGGCTGGAGATCAAGGCTGTTGCGCAGGCCCAAGGTGCTCTCAACGCGCTCGCCGCGTTGTTGCCAGACACCGCCGAGAGAATAACGGAGTCAGGTAGCGAAAGAGTGCCTCTCGAGGAGTTGCATGTAGGCGATGTCATCCTGGTACGGCCCGGATCTCGTGTTCCGGCCGATGGCACTGTGTTACAGGGCACGGCCGATGTCAACGAGTCTCTGATTACTGGCGAGTCGCGGGCCATCACTAAATCGCCGGGGGCGGCTGTGGTGGGCGGAACGATTGCCGAAGGCGGAAGCCTTAGCGTGCGCATCAAAGCCGTCGGTGAGCAGACAGCACTCTCAGGTATTATGCGGCTGGTCGCTGCTGCACAGGCTTCTGGTTCGCGAGTGCAAGCGCTGGCAGACCGCTCAGCCGCAGTTCTTTTCTACATTGCGGTTGCCGCGGGCGCGTTGACCTTCGCCTATTGGTGGCTGGTCGGTGACAGGCAACTCGCGCTGATTCGAACCGCCACCGTTCTCGTGATTGCGTGTCCGCATGCGCTTGGACTTGCAATTCCCCTGGTTATTGCGATTTCAACGTCTCTTGGGGCACGAAATGGTTTGCTCGTGAAAGATCGCCTCGCACTCGAACGTGCCCGCAACGTGGACGTGGTTGTCTTCGATAAGACCGGAACACTTACCCGTGGGACTCCTGTCCTTTCGAGAGTCGCAGTTGCTGCTGGTATGGATGTAGAAGAAATGTTGGGCGTCGCCTCAGCTGTGGAAGCGAACTCCGAACACTCAATCGGTAAAGCCATTGTGCATGCTGCCGCCAACCGCGGCGTACACTCTCAGCAGGTAGCCAACTTCGAGGCCTTGCCAGGAATTGGGGCGCGCGCGATGGTGAACGGACAACGTGTAGCCGTCGGTGGGCCGAAACTGCTTGTTGACCTTAAGGCTGCAATTCCACCGGAGTTGGCTAAGACGGTGACAATGTGGGTGTCCGAAGGACTGTCAGTTCTTTATGTTCTTCGAGACGGCGCCGTCATCGGCTCACTCGCGGTCGAAGACGAGATTCGGCCCGAGTCCGCAGAAGCAGTCAAAGAACTGCACAAACTTGGCGTCCGAGTAGCGATGGTCACCGGAGATTCACAAACGGTCGCAGATTCAGTTGCAAGGCGGCTCGGGATTGACGATATTGCTGCACAGGTTCTGCCCGCTGACAAGGCATCCGCGGTCAAGCAGGTCCAATCCAGGGACAGGGCAGTGGCGATGGTCGGCGATGGCGTGAACGATGCACCAGCGCTGGCGACGGCAGACGTTGGAATTGCCATTGGCGCTGGGACAGATGTCGCGGTGGAGTCCGCCGGAATTGTCCTCGTGCGCAGTGATCCGCGTGACGTTGTGCGCGCGATCAGACTCTCGCGGGCCGCATACCGAAAAATGGTACAAAATCTAGTGTGGGCGACAGCCTACAACCTGATCGCCATTCCTGCGGCTGCTGGGCTGTTTATCCGCTGGAAACTTGATTTTCCTATGAGCGTTGGTGCGATGGCGATGAACCTCTCCACCATCATTGTGGCACTCAACGCTCAGCTTCTCTACCGACTGAAGCTGTAACCTCGATACGCACTCGACCACTCCACGCAGTTATTGAGATCGTTTAGTGTCGCCATTTCGACTATGAGTCGTCAGAGTGACGGTAGACGCAGTCTGTCATTAACTTCTATCGAAATTTCAACTTAACCACCGATGTCGGGTAATGGCAGTCAAAGTGCAATGACAGAATAGTGTGCGAAGCCGCTTCGGCAGAGACTAAGGATTTATGGTCGGAAGGCCCAAAGACGATGTCGAATGCTAGAGATCGGCCGGACGAAGTCAAAAAAACATTCGATTTGATGAATGTGAGGTTCCAGTGATAAATCGCACTCAAGCGATCTTTGGATGGTCCGCTGATTGTAAAGCCACCCATCCTTCTGATGTGGCCGTGGCATTTGCGGCTTTCGACGCCAACGTCATCGTTCACGGGTCTACCGGAGAACAATCCGATCCCATTTACCGAGTTTCACCGTCTGCCTGGCAAGTCGCGACCTCGCTGAACCACTAGGGAGTGCGAATATGTCAACGATACTAAAGCAAATTTTGTCCAAACCAAAACTTTTAGTCCCGACTTCCATTGTTACCGTACTCGTGATCATTGCTGTGGTGACAGTCGCCAGCAGGTCAAACAACTCCGTCGACGCCGCTCCCCGCCCACTTGACGTAGAGGTCGTGCAAGTCAAACAGGAAGATGTACCTATTTATAGCGAATGGATTGGTACGACTGAAGGAATGGTCAACGCCGACATCAAAGCGCAGGTCACGGGTTACCTGCTTCGACAGGAATATCAGGAAGGTTCATTTGTAAAGAAAGGGCAACTGCTGTTTGAGATCGATCCACGCCCTCTGCAAGCGATATCGGATCAGGCGAGTGGTCAACTGGCGCAGTTTGAGGGTCAAGTGGAGCAGGCCAACTCTCAGGTGGTCCAGGCCGAGGCACAACTCACTCAAGGAAATAGTCAGCTACTACAGGCGCAGGCACAGTTGGCGCAGGCGCAGGCCAACCAGGTGAAAACACAGCTCGATGTGAACAAGTATGCGCCTCTCGCAGAGCAGAAAGCGGTGACCCGGCAAGAGTACGACAATGCGATTCAGGCAAACGTCGTTTCAAAGGCGGAAGTAGAAGCAGCCAAGGCCGGAGTCGAAAGTGCTCGCGCACGACTTCGTGCTGCTAACGCGCAGATAGGAACTGCGAAAGCGGCGACTCAGACAGCCAAAGGTCAGGTTGAAAACGCCAGGGGCACGGTTAGGAGCGCTCAGCTCAATGTTGAATTTACTCGGATCGTTTCGCCCATAGACGGAATCGTTGGACGCGCGCAGGCCCAAGTCGGGGATCTGGTGCAACCGAACAACCCCAACAGTCCACCGCTGACCACGGTTTCAACAGTCGATCCAATCAAAGTCTATTTCACCCTTAGCGAACAGCAGTACTTAACCTTTACCAAGCTTAATCTGATTGAAGCACGAAAAGGAGCAAGTGTGGTTCAGATCGAGTTGGGGCTGACTCTCGCTGACGGCACGACTTATCCGCATAAAGGTAGTTTTTACTACGCAGACCGTCAGGTCGATCAAAAGACCGGTGCGATTCGGATAGCCGGCATATTTCCAAATCCAGGCAATATCTTACGACCGGGTCAGTACGGCCGAGTACGCGCTGTCACCGCAACGAAGAACGATGCCCTGCTCGTACCCCAACGCGCCGTCACGCAGTTGCAGGGCGGATATCAGGTCGCGGTTGTTGGTAGTGATAACAGGGTCGAATTGCGCGCAATCAAAATCGGCGATCACAGTGGCTCAATGTGGATTGTAGAAGAAGGGTTGAAGCCTGGTGAACGTGTAGTCGTCGAGGGTATTCAGCGAATCAAGTCCGGTCTACTGGTTAATCCACAACCCTACAGCAAGAACGATTGAATCGCAGGTCTAACTAGAAGCAAAGAGAATGATCTCGAAACTGTTTATTAATCGACCAGTGGTGGCGATGGTAATCGCTATAGTGACGGTTATCGTCGGGTTAGTAGCGATGGCCGGATTGCCTGTGGCCCAGTTCCCGGACATTGTGCCGCCGCAAATAATCGTCAGCACAACCTACACGGGAGCCGACGCACAGACAATCGAGCAATCCGTAGCTACACCATTAGAGCAACAGATGAGTGGTGTTGACGACTTGCTCTACATGCAATCGACGAACGCCAACGACGCAACCATGACGCTGACTGTCACTTTCGATGTCGATACGAGTCCTAACATCGACCAGGTTAACGTTCAGAATCGCGTTGCGCAGGCACAACCTAATCTTCCTGCTGACGTCAATCAGTTCGGTTTGAGCCTGCGCAAGTCGACCGGCATACCGACCCTGGTATTTGCGCTCTATTCGCCACAGCAAACGCATGACTCACTGTTTTTGGCGAATTACGCAAACATCAACATCAACGACGCTCTGTATCGCGTGCCGGGCGTGGGCGAAGTACGGCTGTTCGGCGTCAGCGACTACGCCATGCGAATCTGGGTAAAACCAGATCTACTCGCGAAGCTGGGTCTAACTGTTCCAGATCTAGTCCGTGCGGTTCAACAACAGAGCACAGTTAATCCTGCTGGTCAGGTTGGCGCTGAGCCCGCGCCCACGGGAAAAGAGACAACCTACACAGTACGCGCGCAGGGTCGACTGCAAACCCCAGAAGAGTTTGGGCAGGTAGTTGTGCGTTCGAGTCCTGATGGATCTGTTGTCAGGCTCACCGATGTCGCACGCATCGAACTCGGTGCACAGAACTATCAGCAACTCGCGCGCTTCGGCGGGAAACCTGCGGCGATCGTGGCGGTGTATCAATCACCCGGATCTAACGCGCTGGCGGTGGCAAACGGTGTCAAAAAGACGATGGAAGATCTCAAGCAGCGATTTCCATCAGACCTCGAATGCGCGACTGCTCTCGACACAACGCGGTCAGTTACGGATGGCATCCGCGAAATCGTCGAGACTCTTGTGATCGCGATCATTCTCGTCCTCTTAGTGGTCTTCATATTCCTGCAGAATTGGCGCGCAACTTTGATTCCAATGATCGCAGTGCCGGTTTCACTGATCGGTACATTCGCTTTGTTTCCATTTCTCGGGTTCTCAATCAATACCCTGTCCTTGTTTGCTCTTGTCTTGGCGATCGGCCTGGTGGTAGATGACGCAATCGTAGTAGTTGAGGCCGTCGAGCATCACATCGAAGAAGGTATGAGCCCTCGCAAAGCGACACTCAAGGCGATGGAAGAGGTTTCGGGGCCGGTAATTAGTATTGCCCTGATTCTTGCTTCCGTGTTTATCCCAGTTGCTTTAGTGAGCGGGATTCAGGGTCGATTGAACAAACAGTTCGCCGTCACGATCGCTGTGTCGGTCGTAATTTCCGCATTCAATGCACTGACACTATCGCCGGCGCTGGCGGCACTGATTCTTCGCCCTCGCAAAGAAGCGTATGGCCCTCTCGTCAGGTTTTTCGGCGCATTCAATCGATCGTTCCACAAGGCGACGAATGGATATCTCACTCTCAGCCGCAGCCTGATTCGCAAGGCCGTAGTGGGTGTCTTGATTCTTGCAGGCTTCGCGTTAGTCGATGGTGTTTTTGGGCGACGCTTGCCAACAAGCTTTCTTCCTGAGGAAGACTATGGCTTCCTTTTTCTAAATATTCAGCTCCCACCCGCTGCTTCACTTGAACGGACGGATGAAGTTTCAAAGAAGGTCGAAAAGATTCTCAAGCAAACCGAAGGCGTGCAGTACACGACTACCATCAACGGCTTTAGTCTGTTGAATCGGGTATCAGCCAGCTCCAACGGATTCTTCTTTGTTTCTTTACAGCCGTGGAGTGAACGTAAACAAACGGCGCAAGAGATTGTGAAGAGGGTTAATATGAGACTTGCGAACGAAGTTCCGGAGGCGATTGCCTTTCTTTTCAGTCCGCCGGCAATTCCAGGTTTAGGAAATTCAGGCGGTCTTTCTTTTTGGCTACAAGATCGCAGCGGTGGATCTGTAGATTTTCTAGATCAGAACCTCCAAAAGTTTCTCGCTGCGGCTCGTCAACGGCCGGAGCTCTCCAGTGTCAGCTCTCAATATTCATCGACTACACCCCAGATCTTTGCTGATGTAGATCGAGATAAGGTACTCAAGCAGGGAGTTGCTGTCGGGGACGTATACCAAACGATGCAAGCGTACCTGGGCGGGTTGTACTTAAATCAGTTCAATCGATTCGGACGACAGTGGCGAGTTTTTCTTGAAGCGGAAGGAGAGGAAAGGCTCAGTGATCACGATATCAGCCAATACTACGTTCGTAATAACGACGGGAACATGGTGCCGCTTTCATCCTTAGTAAGTACACGAAGAATTCTCGGACCTGATTACACCAACCGTTTCAATCTCTATCGCGCCGCGCAGCTTATTGGAACGACAGCTCCTGGTTATAGCTCAGGCCAGGCAATGGCGGCACTTGAGGAAGTAGCGAAACAAACTCTGCCACCAGAGATCGGTTACGACTGGTCCGATCTTTCCTATCAGGAGCGGAGAGCCTCTGGCTCAACTACAACTGTGTTCGCGTTATCGCTTGTGTTTGTGTTTCTCATTCTAGCTGCGCTATACGAGAGCTGGACGCTTCCCTTTTCGGTTCTGCTCACAATACCCATTGCGATCTTCGGGGCTTTTGCCGGTCTTTGGCTACGCGGTTATGAACTGGATGTTTATGCGCAAATCGGCTTGATCGTACTTATTGGCTTAGCGGCGAAGAACGCGATTTTGATCGTCGAGTTCGCAAAAGCCGAATTGGAAAAAGGGCGCGATCTGGTTGAGGCTGCAATTGAAGGAGCACGGTTGCGCTTACGTCCAATCTTGATGACTTCATTTGCATTCATTTTCGGTTCGGCGCCGCTATGGATTGCGTCTGGTGCAGGTGCAGCTGCTCGGCGAATTCTAGGCACTGTGGTCATCGTGGGAATGTTAGCAGCCACTCTGATTGCGATATTCATAATCCCCACGACTTTCTATCTCGTCGAAAAAATATCCATGAGATTCGGCCGCAGACTCTCAGCCGAAACTACCACCCCAGAATTCCATGGAGCGACGGGGGATTGACCATTGATAAAGCCTGTGATTAATCAAGTGCCAACTGCCGTAGTGGTTGTTAGTTTGTTGGCCAGCAGCGCGACCGGTCAGAAAACCTCGGCACCTCCAACGGTCACGATACCCGACGCGTTTCGCGGCTCAGACGCCACAGCTCCGACCAATCAAACATCCATCGGTGATTGAAGTGGTTTGATATTTTCAAAGATGAGGAATTGCAGAAGCTGGTACGCACCGCGATGGTTCGCAATTATGATTTGCACGCAGCCATTGCTCGAATCAATGCTGCTCGGGCAAATCTGGGTCTTGCCCGCTCCGATCAGTTTCCGCAATTTGACGCGACCGCTGATGTCACCAGTATCCGCACGTCAAAGAATGGTCAGTTTGGTTCGGTTGCTCAAGGCGGACGAGGACGCAATATTGGTAGTGTCTTCCTTAATCTCGTCACTTTCGAGTTAGATGTTTGGGGACGTCTTCGACAACAAACAAAAGCAGCACGCGCAGAGCTTCGGGCGTCAGAAGAAGATCGAAAGGCGGTCCTCACAACTGTCGTTGGAGATGTTGCTGCCGGCTACTTCAGTTTGCTTGAACTTGATAGTGAATTGGAAATCGCCAAACGAACGTTAGCAACGAGAGAAGAAGAATCAGGCTTGATAACGTTTTGGCCTTCAATGAAAGAATCGAGCGAGAGTCCGGCGCCAAGAATCTTTCGACAAGGACGCGTATTAGGGTTCCCAAACAGAATAAACCGTAAAGACTTCGGCCTAACCTTGAATACAGCACTGAGACAGGTGGGATACATGTGGGTGACGAAGTAATAATTACCGTAGATGCGGACTTCGTTAAGAGTTAAGACGCGAAGTCCGGTGCCAAAAGCTCCGCCGACGAAAGGCGAGAGAACGCGAACACGTTCGATATCGATGCCAAATGTCTGAGCCAGCTATTGCAAAACACCCGTCGGACATGTGTGTAGAACTCTAGAGCGTAGGCGGATCATTCGACCCTTGAACCGCCTCAATCGCTGCCTGGCAGGCTGCATCATATTTGGCTGTTGGCACTGCTTTGAGACGCTCCTCATCAAGAGGCTTGCCGCAACTGAAGCACTGGCCGTACGTCCCGTCTTCAATTCGTTGCAACGCCTCGTCGATCTCCTCAATCAATTGTGTTTGACGAGCAGCAAGATCAAGTGCTGTTGATCGATTTAGATCGAGCTCTGACATTTCGCCTAAATCTTCGACTCCGTCATTGCCTTCAAGCGCGGTCG
>Ga0126376_10001514_pt1 | contig 12548 bp, 7 predicted proteins | sample PanSoiMetPlot_15_FD_92760 | JGI IMG/M metagenome (GOLD analysis project Ga0126376, IMG submission 92760) | Tropical forest soil microbial communities from Panama - MetaG Plot_15 | ecosystem: Environmental > Terrestrial > Soil > Tropical forest > Bulk soil | place: Panama | collected 2016-02-17
ACTTCGACGAAATCGCCCTTTGCCATACAAACGTTTATTCCCAATTCGAGCCGCCACCACCCGTCACCACCGTCGCCCGACCACCCCTGAAGTCACACAGCAGCCGCACCTCACCACGGCTCAACTCCAGCCGGCCGGCAGACTCATTGCTCTCGACTCGCACGGGGCCGCCCGACCGCAGATCAGGGCTCTGTCGCCGCAGCCGCAGCAGGCGCTGGTACCAGTCCAGCACGCTGCGGTGCGGTTCCCGCGACAGCTCCCCCCAGTCCAGCCGTGAGCGCTCGAACGAGGCCAGGTCCTGCGGGTCAGGCACGTCTTCGGGCCTCCAGCCGAAGGCCTCGAACTCGTGGATCCGTCCGCGGCTGGTCTTCCTCGCAATGTCCGGATCGCGGTGGTCGGAGAAGAAGATGAACGGGCTGCGGGCGCCCCACTCCTCGCCCATGAACAGCAGGGGCAGGAAGGGCGAGCAGGCGACAAGCGCCGCAGCCAGACGCAAACGCCCGCCGTCCACAAGCATCGACAACCGCTCGCCCGCAGCCCGGTTGCCGATCTGGTCGTGGTTCTGCGCGTAGCCGACCACGCGTGCGGCGTCGACGCTCAACTGACCGGGCCGGAGCAGCGCGCCGGCCAGATCCGAGACAGTACCGAAGGACCGGTAGTAGCCGGTTCGCTCACCGGTCAGAAGTGCGTGAAGCGCGTGGTGGAAGTCGTCCGACCACTGAGCGTCTACGCCCATGGCGATGAGCTCGGGGTCGATCCGCGGCTTCTCGGCAATCACGAAGCGAGCCGGGTTCAGCTCGTGAACGCGTGCGGTGAGCTCCTCGACGATGTGCGGGCGCGAAGTGTCCGTGATCGCGTGAACTGCGTCGAGGCGGAGCCCGTCCAGATGGTAGTCACGCAGCCAGGCCAGCGCGTTCTCGATCACGAAGTCGCGGACCGGCCTGCTCTCCGCGCCGTCGAGATCGAATCCCTTGCCCCAGGGTGTGCGGTGGCGCCCCGTCAGGTAAGGACCGAACTGTTCCAGACGGTTCCCCTCCGCTCCGAGGTGGTTGTAGACGACGTCCAGGATCACGGCCAGGCCGCGCGCATGGCACGAATTCACGAGGGTCTTGAGGCCGGCGGGCCCGCCGTATACGTGGTGCGGCGCCCAGAGATCGACGCCGTCGTAGCCCCAACCCCGGTCGCCGGCGAATTCGGCGACGGGCATCAGCTCGACAGCGTTGACGCCGAGCTCGACCAGGTGGTCGAGGCGCTCGATCGCGGACTCGAAAGTCCCGCCCGGTGTGAACGTGCCGACGTGCAGTTCGTACATCACCGCGTCCGCGACACGGATGCCGTGCCAGGAGGCGTCGGTCCAGGGGAAGGCGCCGTGATCCACGAGCCGCGAGAGGCCGTGGACTCCATGCGGCTGCCAGCGCGAGCGGGGGTCGGGCAGCGGGTCTCCGCCGTCGAGGCAAAAGCCGTAGTCGGCGCCCGGCCCGCTCGCAGCCTCGACGTCCCACCAGCCACCGGGGGTCGCGCGCATCTCCGATCGAACACCCTGGAGGTGCAGCTCCACTCTGTGGGCGGCCGGTGCCCAGACGGGAAACTGCACTACCCGCTCCGGGCCAGCAACGCAACCGGAAACGCCTGCAGGAGCCGTGTCAACGGCACCCGCCCGCCTGGATGCGCATGGCCGGTGAACCGATCCGTCCAGCGGCCGTCGGGCAGCTCGACGGCCGTCGCGCCCCAGTCGTCGCCCAGCCCGGCCACCAGCCGGGGGACAACGGTCACCGCTCCCCCGCCGCGGCAGAACCCGAGTGCGTGATGCGCCCGGGGTCCATCGACCGGTAGCGGTTCATACGATCCGCCTGTGAACAGCTCAGGTCGCTCAGCCCGCAGCTGCAGGGCCCGGCTGACCACCAGCAGCTTGGGCAGCCCCTCGTGCTGCCTTGCCCAGGCGACTTCAGCCGCCCTGTCCCCGGCCCGGTCGAGCTCGTCGAGCAGACGCCGGCGCAGTGCGAAGTCGACCGGCCGGCGGTTGTCGGGGTCTACGAGGCTCAGGTCCCAGATCTCGCTGCCCTGGTAGAGGTCCGCCACCCCTGGCGCGGTCAGGCAGAGGAGCTTCATCGCCAGCGAGTTGACTCTCCCTGCCGCCACCACAGGTGGGAGGAACTCTTCAAGCGCGGCGATGAACTCAGGATCGTGCAGGGCCTCGGTGATGAACTCTCGAACCGCCGTCTCGTAGCCCGCCTCCGGCGCGATCCACGAGGTGTGGGCCTTGGCCTCGCGGACGGCCTTTTCCATGTAGGCGGTGATACGTTCGACTGAGATGGGCCAGGTGCCCACAAGCGTCTGGTAGAGCAGGTACTCCGTGTTGCGGTCGAGCACTCCGGGGCGCCGGGGCTCGTTGATGGCAGCCCATCGTCCGACCGCGTTGCGCCACGCTCCGGTGACCTCGGAGAGAACGACCAGCCGGGCCCGCACGTCCTCGCTCCGTTTTGTGTCGTGGGTCGACGTCGCGACCATACCCGCGGGCCAGCAGGAGGCCGCGCGGGCCGACGCGGCGTGGAACTCCTCGGGCGAGACCCCGAAACGACCCGGATCCCCTCCCACCTCGTTCAGCGCGAGCAGCCGGTTGTACAGATAGAACGCCGTGTCCTCGACTCCCTTCGCGGCCACGGGCCCCGAGGTCTGCTGGAAGCGGGCCGCGAGCTCGGCCGTGTCCTCGCCGGTCTCCTCCAGGAGGAGGATGCGACCCAGGAACGCCACCAGCTCTGGATCCAGGTCTGGCCTGCGCAGTCGGGCCTCTGCGAGTGCCGTCTCGACTTGAGCGCGATCGGCGTCCGTGACCGGCTCCCCTGGGCGGACGTACGTCCTGTAGACCGGCAGGCACGCGATGACCTCGGTCAGGCACTGGTTGAGCTCGAGGCGGGGGTAGTCGCGGTAGCGCCGGTTTCCCTCGCAGACGCGCACGAAGAGCGCAACCAGCCTGCGCATGTCGCTTGCCAGCAGCTCCCGCATCACCTGGTGCTTGGCGCGATAGGCGGTCTCCCGGAAGTCCTCCCTGACCCCGGTGAACGTGACATACGTCTCCGTCAGCGCGGCCTCACCCCCAGGGTCGACGAGGAGGCCGAGGACCCGGTTGATGAAGTCGTAACCGGTTGTGCCGGCCACCGGCCAGCGCTCCGGCAGCTCTTCGCCGTCCTCCAGGATCTTCTCGACCACGAGCCAGGAGTCAGGCGCTGCCTTCGAGAGATGCGACAGATAACCCAGCGGGTCGCGCAGGCCGTCGGGATGGTCCACGCGCACGCCGTCGAGCAGCCCAGCCAGCAACCAATCGAGCACGAGTCGGTGGGTGTCCGCAAAGACCTGAGGGTCCTCCTCGCGCACGGCGACCAGGCTGTTCACGTCGAAGAATCGCCGGTAGTCCAGCTCATAGCTGGCCGTCTGCCAGCGCGCCAACCGGTAGTTCTGCGGCTCGAGCAGCTCATCGAGGCGATCTGGGTCAGCGTTGGTAGCGGCGATGCAGGCATCGAGCTCGACCCCCACGTCGAGCTTTTCGAGGCGCGCCAGCAGCGCCTCCTGCTCCTGGTGGCGGCGCCAGGCCCCAACGCGGTCGGTGTGTGAGAGTACCGGCAGGGCCGCGAACTGATGGCCGAGGCCGTCGAAACCTCCACCCAGAACCAGCCCGTAGGTGCGGGGGTCTATCGGGAACTCGTGCTCGTAGTAGCGGACCAGGAGGCGGACGCTATCGCGAGCGAGGAGGAGCCGGCCCGCCTCCAGCTCGCGGCCGTAGTGGTCGGCCAGGACCGGGACCAGGATCGTGTCTTTGAGCTTCGGGTCTGGAGGGCCCCAGTCGATGTCGAAGTAGGTTGCGTACCGGCTGGACCGGCCGTTCTCCAGCACGTCCCACCACCAGCGGTTGTGGCGGCCCGCGATGGCCATGTGGTTGGGGACGATGTCCAGCAGCTGGCCGAGGCCATTCATGCCAAGGCAGTGGCTGAGCCAGGCGTGTCCCTCCTCGCCCCCGAGCTCGGCGTTTATGCGCGAGGGGTCGACCACGTCGTAGCCGTGGCTGCTGCCCGGCGCGGCCTGCAGGTAGGGGGAGCAGTAGAGGTGGCTGACACCGAGCCTGGCCAGGTAGTCGGTGACGGCCGCGGCTTCGTCGAAGCCGAAGCCAGGGTTGAGCTGGATGCGGTATGTGGCCCGCAGGCGCGTACTGGGAGGGTCGATCTTCTAACGCTACCGTCACCGGGAAAAACGGCGTTTCCCTGAAAGCCTCCCGAGGCCGGGTGAGGACCACGATAACGCCTAGTGCTGGCTAAGGGCCCATCCACGTGGTCGGGAGTGGGCGCATTGCCGGCGGTCGGTCCAGCACCGCCCGAAGCCCAGGCGCAGGCTCAGAACCCGGGGCTTATTCGACCCTTCGGAGAAGCACCATCGACCGCTCTACCACCGGCACGTGGCCCCCCGCCCGGTAGTACCGGGGCAGCGGGTCGGCCGTGTCGAGCGCCCGCATCCAGCGCCGGCCGTACTGACCACGCGGAAGGGTGAACCGCAGCGGCTGGTCATGCGCGTTGAACAGGATGAAGAACGAGTCGTCGCGCACGCGGCGTCCCCGGTGGTCCGGCGACGCGATCTCCTCGCCGTTCAGGAACACGGCCAGCGAGCGGGCGAAGCCGTTCTGCCAGTCCTGGAGCGTCATCTGGCCCCCGTCCGGCTTGAACCAGGCGACGTCCGTCAGCTCCTCGCCGTGAATCTCCCTGCCCAGGAACCAGCGCCGGCGGCGGAACACCGGGTGGTCGCGCCGAAGCTGGATCAGTCGCGCCACGAACGCCTCCAGATCCGGATCGCGCTGCTCCCAGTTGAACCAGGAGATCGGTCCGTCCTGGCAGTAGGCGTTGTTGTTGCCACACTGGGTGCGACCGATCTCGTCACCACCGAGGATCATCGGCACTCCTTGCGACAGCAGCACGGTCGTCAGCAGGTTGCGCCTCTGTCGGTCACGGAGGGTGCGGATCTCTGGGTCGTCCGTCGGCCCCTCCACGCCACAGTTCCAGGAGCGGTTGTGGCTCTCGCCATCCTGGTTGTCGTCGCCGTTGGCTTCGTTGTGCTTCTGGTTGTAGGAGACCAGGTCCTCGAGCGTGAAGCCGTCGTGGCAGGTCGCGAAGTTGATGCTGGCGTATGGGCGCCTGCCGTCCTCTTGATAGAGGTCGGAAGAGCCAGTGAAGCGAAAGCCGAAGTCGGCAAGCGCAGCGGGCTGCCCGCGCCAGAAGTCGCGCACGGTGTCCCGGTACTTGCCGTTCCACTCAGACCAGAGCACCGGGAAGTTGCCGACCTGGTAGCCACCCTCGCCCACGTCCCATGGCTCCGCGATCAGCTTGACCTGTGACAGCACAGGGTCCTGCTGGACGAGGTCGAAGAAGGCCGCGAGCCGGTCGACATCGTGCAGCTCCCGGGCCAGCGTAGCGGCCAGGTCGAAGCGGAAGCCGTCCACGTGCATCTCCATCGTCCAGTAGCGGAGGCTGTCCATGATCAGCTGGAGTACGTGCGGATTGCGCATGTTCATGCTGTTGCCGGTGCCGGTGTAGTCGCGATAGAAGCGCTGGTTGTCCTCCTCCAGCCGGTAGTAGGCGGCGTTGTCTATGCCCCGGAACGACAGCATCGGGCCCAGGTGGTTGCCCTCGGCCGTGTGGTTGTAGACCACGTCCAGGATGACCTCGATTCCCGCCTGGTGCAGTGTCTCGACCATGCGCTTGAACTCCTGCACCTGCTGGCCCCTCTGGCCGCTCGAGCTGTACTCGTTGTGCGGAGCCATGAACCCGATCGAGTTGTATCCCCAGTAGTTGCGCAGGCCTCGCTCGATCAGCGCGTGGTCGTGCACGAACTGATGCACGGGAAGCAGCTCGATCGCCGTGACGCCCAGCTTCTTCAAATGCTCAATCGACTCGGGCGTAGCCAGGCCGGCGTACGTCCCGCGCATTTCCGGCGCGATGTCCGGGTGCGCACTGGTGAAGCCCTTGACGTGAATCTCGTAGATGACCGTCTCGTGCCACGGGATTCGCAGCCGCCGGTCGTCGCCCCACAGAAACCAGGGGTCGATGACGACCGATTTGGGCATGAACGGGCCGCTGTCGGTGCTGTCGACTACGAGGTCGAGATCCGGCTCCCCGAAGGCATAGGGAAAGATGGCCCGGTTCCAGCGGACATTGCCCTCGATGGCCTTGGCGTAGGGGTCCAGCAGCAGCTTGGCGGGGTTGCAGCGGAGTCCACGCCTGGGGTCGTACGGGCCGTGCACCCGGAATCCGTAGCGCTGGCCCGGCCTGACGTTGGGGAGGTACCCGTGCCAGCACAGAGCGGTCCGCTCGGGAAGGTCCTCACGCGTTTCGATGCCTTCCTCGTTGAAGAGGCACAGCTCGACGCGCTCGGCTACGTCCGAGAAGATTGAGAAGTTTGTGCCCGTCCCGTCGAAGCTTGCGCCAAGCGGGTACGGTTCACCAGGCCAGATTTCCATCGCACGTTCCTAACCTAGTAAAACAGTGCACGCCGCGATGACCATGGCTGAAGCGTGGGGAGTGGCGCCTGGCTACTACGACATCGAGGGACGCTGGGTGCCTGCCGAGCCCGAGACTGTCTGTCGGGTGCTCGACGTAATGGGTGCGGAGGGTGTCCCTCCAGCCCCGCAGGTGCTGTTCGTCCATGCCGGGCAAACCCTACCCCTTGCGGGCACGTCGGAGGTCGTCACAGAAGACGGCGCCGTGCTCCGGGCGGAGGCGCTGCCGCCGGACCTGCCGCCCGGCTACCACACCCTGCGCCAGCTGGATGACGGCACCGAGGCTCGTCTGATCGTCAGCCCGGGCAGCTGCTACCTGCCCACAGAGCTCCGTGCGTGGGGTTGGGCGGCCCAGCTGTACGCAGTCCGCTCGCTCCAGAGCTGGGGCGTCGGCGATCTTGGCGACCTGTGCGATCTGGCGCGCTGGGCGGCTCGGTTGGGGGCGCAGCATCTCCTCGTCAACCCGCTCGACGCGCCGCTGCCGCTGCTCCCTCAGGAGCCGAGCCCGTATTACCCGTCGAGCCGGCGGTTCCGAAACCCACTGTACATCCGCATCGAGGACGTACCCGGTGCGGCGAGGCTTGGCGAGCGGCTGGGGCGGCTGGCGCGCGCGGGTCGCGACCTGAACAGGCAGCGCCTGATCGAGCGCGACCGCGTCTTCCAGCTCAAGATGCGGGCGCTGGAAGACCTCTTCGCGACCGCCGGGACGTGCGACGAGTTCGACCGCTACCGCCAGACCGAGGGCAAGGGTCTGACCGACTTCGCTACCTTCTGCGCACTGACCGAGGTCTACGGCGGCCCATGGCAAAGCTGGCCGGCGTCGCTTCGGCACCCGGGCTCGGCCGCCGTCGGCCGGTTCCGGGCGGAGCGCCGGTGCCGGATCGCCTTCCACAAATGGCTGCAGTGGCTGCTTGACCGCCAGCTCGCGGCGGCCGCCCGCGAGATCGGCCTGGTACACGACCTGCCGATCGGTGTCCAGGTCCAGGGTGCGGACGCCTGGGCCTGGCAGGACACGTTCGGGTGCGACATCTCGGTCGGCGCGCCGCCCGATCCCTTCAACCAGGCCGGCCAGGACTGGGCGGTTCCGCCGTTCGACCCCTGGCGGCTGCGGGCAGCCGGGTACGAGCCGTTCATCCAGACGGTGCGGGCGGCCTTCCGTCATGGGGTGGGCCTGCGGATCGACCACGTGATGGGCCTTTTCCGGCTGTTCTGGATCCCGAAGGGCATGGGGCCGGCCAGAGGCGTGTACGTCCGCTACCCATACCGTGAGCTGCTCGACATCGTGGCGCTCGAGAGTCTGCGCGCCCGCGCGTTCGTCGTGGGCGAGGACCTGGGCACGGTGGAAGACGTCGTGCGGGAGGAGATGGCGGAGCGACGGATGCTGTCTTACAGGCTGTTGTGGTTCGAAGAGCGGCCTCCGGCCGAGTACCGCCCGGACTCGATGGCCGCCCTGAGCACGCACGACCTGCCAACGCTGGCCGGGATCTGGGAGGGGTCCGACCCCGATCGGTCGGTGCGGGAGCGGCTGGTCCGCTACGCGGGGATAAGCGACGGCCGGCCCACCGAGGAAGTCGCAGAGGCGGCCTACCGGGTGCTTGCGACCAGCCCGGCGCGGCTCCTGGCGGTCACGCTCGAGGACGCCCTGGGCGTGGCCGAGCGGCCGAACAAGCCCGGCACGACGGTAGTAGAGTGGCCGAACTGGTCGCTGGCGCTGCCGCTCACGCTGGAGGAACTCCTAACGGACCCGAGGCCCGTCCGCCTGGCCGGCGTACTCCAGCGGTAACCAGCGGGCGCCGCACGCCCGCGGCGCCAGGGAAGACCTCGGCGTCAAGCTCGCGCGGTTGCTGTCAAGTTCGCGCGGCCGCAATCTGTCTTAACAGGTAGGAATTCCGAGTGTGAAGAGTTATCCTTTCCGCAGTAGTGGGGGAGAAGGAAGGAAACAACGGTCGCCATCAGATGACCGTCGACTTGCTCCGCGAGCTCGCGGCAAGCCTTGACGCTCTCACGAACGCAGCGTCTCCGCACGCGGGCCTCAACCGCACCGACATTCGCGCGCTTGACATCATCAGCATGCAGGAGGGCCTGACCGCGGGCCAGCTGGCGGCGCGGCTGAAGTTGACGACGGGCGCCATCACAGGAGTCCTGGACAGGCTGGAGCGGGCCGGCCACGCCCGGCGCACCCACGATCAGGACGACCGCCGCAGGGTCATGGTCCAGCCGACGCCAGAGGCCAAGCAGTACGGCAGCGTCGTCTTCGGTGAGCTGAGAACCGACCTGGACGATCTCCTGGCCCAGTACTCGAAACGGGAGCGCGAACTCATCGACAACTTCCTGCGGTCGATCAACGCCATCGTGTCTCAGCGCGCCGACGAGCTCAGCAACGGCGAACACGGCGACTGACCTCGGCGCGGCGGCTCCCTCACACAGGCCTGGCCGCTTCCTAATTGTCAATTCCAGCTTTTGTGAGTTTCAGTCACAAAGCATCCGCCCAGCCGTCGCCGGGCACGGCGGGGGCGGGAGTAGGATCAGTCCCACATGTTGAACGTGCGGACCAGCCTCGCCGGTACAAGGCTCGACTACTTCTCGCTGGCCGAGGCCGAACGCGCCGGCCTCGGCAGTCTCGGCAGCCTGCCGATGACCGTCAAGGTCCTCCTCGAGATGCTTCTGCGCGGCGCTGAGCGGGGTGACGTCTCCGAGATCAGCATCCGTGCGCTGGCCGGCTGGCCGGCTCCAGCGCCGGCCGCAGCCGAGCTGCCCTTCATGCCGGCGCGAGTGCTTCTCCAGGACCTCACCGGCGTCCCTGCCGTGGTTGACCTGGCGGCCATGCGGTCCGCAATGCAGCGGGCGGGGCGCGACGCCAGCCGGATCGACCCGCAGATCCCGGTCGACCTCGTCATCGACCACTCGGTGCAGGTTGACGTGTTCGGCACCTCCCGTGCGTATCACGACAATGTCGGGCGCGAGTACGAGCGCAACGGCGAGCGCTATGCCCTGCTGCGGTGGGCCCAGCAGGCGTTTCGCAACTTCACCGTGGTGCCGCCCGGTATGGGCATCTGCCACCAGGTCAACCTCGAGCACCTGAGCCGCGTCGTCCAGGTTCGAGAGACTGCCGCCGGTCCAGTCGCCATTCCCGACACATTGGTCGGCACCGATTCCCACACGACGATGGTGAATGGCCTGGGCGTGCTCGGCTGGGGAGTCGGAGGCATCGAGGCCGAAGCGTGCATGCTGGGCCAGCCGATGTATCTGGCCGCGCCCGTCGTAGTCGGCATCCGCTTCACGAATGCGCTGCCTGCAGGGTCGACCGCGACCGACCTCGTGCTCACCCTGACCGAGATGCTCCGCAAGCATGGCGTCGTCAACAAGTTCGTGGAGTTCTGCGGCGACGGCCTCTCCAGCCTCACCGTGGCCGACCGGGCCACGCTGTCGAACATGTGCCCTGAGTACGGAGCCACGTCGGCGCTGTTCCCGGTGGATGACCAGACCCTCCGCTACCTCGAGACCACCGGTCGCGAGCGGGAGCACCTCGAGCTGGTCGCTCGGTACTGCAGAGAGCAGGGCATCTTCCGATCCGACGGCATAGCCACGCCGGTCTTCAGCGAACTGCTCGAACTGGACCTCTCGACGGTGGTGCCCAGCGTGGCAGGGCCCAAGCGGCCTCAGGACCGGGTCGCACTCGGCGGGGTCTGGGAGAGCTTTCACAACATCTTCGAACCTGATGAGGAGCGGCCAGACGAGACCGACCTCGCACGTTTCTACGGGGAGGGCGGGTCACAACCGGTGGCGGGCGCAGCCGGCGGAGGTGCGGCCGTCGCGGAGCGGACGGAGCTTGGCGTCCGAAGTGGCTCGGTGGTGATCGCGGCCATCACGAGCTGCACCAACACGTCGAATCCGTCGGTCATGGTCGCTGCAGGCCTGCTGGCCCGCAACGCCGTCGAGGCTGGCCTGACCGTGCCGGCCTATGTGAAGACGTCGCTCGCTCCTGGGTCGCGTGTGGTGACCGATTATCTGCAGCGGGCCGGCCTGCTCGAGTATCTCGAGAAGCTCGGCTTCTACCTGGTCGGCTACGGCTGCACCACATGCATCGGAAACTCCGGCCCGCTGGCAAATGCCGAGGTCGAGGCTGAAGTCACCGACGGCGACCTCAGCGTGGTCGCGGTGCTCTCCGGGAACCGCAACTTCGAAGCCCGGATCCACCCGCTCGTACGGGCAAGCTACCTGGCGTCGCCTCCACTCGTCGTGGCCTACGCGCTGGCCGGCACCATTCGTCGTGACCTCACGGCGGACCCGCTCGGCCAGGACGCGCGGACCGGCCGGCCCGTCTACTTGAAAGACCTCTGGCCGGCCGCCGAGGAGGTCGACCGGGTCATCCGCGAATCTGTCCGGCAGGAGATGTTCCAGCGGGAGTACGCCCGCATCTACGACGGCGACGAGCACTGGCAGCGGATGAGCGCCCCGGGAGGGGCGATATACGACTGGGATCCCGGCTCAACCTACGTGCAGGAGCCTCCGTACTTCGAGGGCTTCGGGCCCCAGCCGCCGCCCGTCCGCGACATCGAAGGTGCCAGGGTGCTGGTCATGGTGGGCGATTCGGTCACGACGGACCACATCTCGCCCGCCGGCAGCATTCCCGCCGTCAGCCCGGCCGGCCAGTACCTGATTTCGAAGGGCGTCGACAGGTCTGACTTCAACTCATATGGCGCCCGCCGCGGCAACCACGAGGTCATGATGCGCGGGACGTTTGCCAACATTCGCCTGCGCAACGAGATCGTCGGGGACCGCGAAGGCTACTGGACTCGCCACATCCCCTCCGGCGAGGAGATGACGATATATGACGCATCCCTGCGGTATCGCGCCGAGGGCGTGCCGCTGATCGTCATCGCGGGCAAGGAGTATGGGTCGGGCTCGTCGCGCGACTGGGCGGCCAAGGGCCCCAACCTGCTCGGAGTGAAGGCCGCCATCGCGGAGTCGTTCGAGCGCATCCACCGGTCGAATCTGGTGGGAATGGGCGTCCTGCCGCTCGAGTTCGTGGGCGGCGAGGGACGGCAGTCGCTCGAGCTCACAGGGCAAGAGGTGTTCAGGATCCGCGGGCTCGACGCCGGCCTCCGGCCCAGGCAGGAACTGGAGGTCGAGGCGAGCCGCAACGGTTCCGTGAAGCGATTCCGCGTGATTGCCCGGCTGGACAACGAGACCGACGTCGAATACCTTCGCCAGGGCGGCGTGCTGCCCACGGTGCTCCGCCAGTTGATGCCCTGAGAGGCGGCCGGCCGTGGCGGATGATCCTGGCCTCGGGCTCGCCGCGACGGGCCGCGCTGCTGCGTGCGGCCGGCTTCGACTTCGAGGTGCGGCCGAGCGGTGCCGACGAGTGGCCATACACCGGGGGGCCGCCAGCCGGCTATGCAGAGGCCCTCGCGCGTGCAAAAGTGGCTGCGGTGCCGGGAGACTTCGTGGTCGGCGCCGATACGGTGGTGGTCTTGGACGGCAACGTGCTTGGGAAGCCCGTGGACCCGGAGGAGGCGGCCGCCATGCTGCGCAAGCTGTCGGGCCGCACCCACGAAGTGATCACGGCCATCGCCGTGCGTGAGGGTCAGGTCGTCCGCTCGGGCCACGCGCGGAGCCGCGTGACCTTCAGGACGCTGAGCGATCAGGAGATTCGCGACTACGTTGCAAGCGGAGAGCCGCACGACAAGGCTGGGGCCTACGCCTACCAGGGAGGTGCGGCTGCCTTCACGGTCGACCTCCAGGGTGACGCCGACACCGTGATCGGTCTGCCCATCGGCGTGCTCAACGAGCTGCTTGCCCAGGCCTGATCAGCGCAATCCTAGAAAACGTGCGCAACGATGGCCGATTTAGGGCTAAGAACTGCACGTTCGCTGTAAAACGAGCGCGGAGTCCGCCCAGCGATCAGTTGTAGACGCGCACCATCTGCAACATCACCGACTCCTCGGCGAAGGCCGCATGAGCTTCTGTTCCGGCCGCCATCCTGGCCGCCACCCGCCGGCGCGCCGGTTCG
>Ga0126376_10001515_pt1 | contig 12544 bp, 4 predicted proteins | sample PanSoiMetPlot_15_FD_92760 | JGI IMG/M metagenome (GOLD analysis project Ga0126376, IMG submission 92760) | Tropical forest soil microbial communities from Panama - MetaG Plot_15 | ecosystem: Environmental > Terrestrial > Soil > Tropical forest > Bulk soil | place: Panama | collected 2016-02-17
CGCGATCGGCCGCCAGCAGATACTGCACGAGATCGTTCGTCCCCAAGCTGAAGAAGTCGACTTCCTGGGCAAGGCGGCGGGCAAGCAGCGCGGCCGCGGGAACCTCGATCATGGCACCGACCGGGATCTGCGCATTGAACGGCCTGCGCTCGGCCGTGAGCTCGGCTTGCACCTGCTGGACGATGGCCCGCGTCCGCCGCACGTCCTCGATGTCGGTGACCATCGGCACCAGGATGGAGACGGGATGATCGGCGCTCACCCGCAAGAACGCGCGCAGTTGCGACCTGAGCACGTCGCCGTGCTGCAACAGCAAACGGATGCCGCGCTGCGCGAGTGATGGATTGCGTGTGTGCGGCAAGCGGAAGTACGGCAGGTCCTTGTCACCACCGATGTCCAGCAGGCGGAAGACGACCGGGCGAGGATGGAACCGCTCTGCGGCGCGCTTGAGAAACTCGTACTGCTCGTCCTCGCTCGGAAACTCCCCGCGTACCGAAAAGCCGAACTCGGTCCGATACAAGCCGATGCCGTCGGCCTTGAACAGCCAGGCGGCCTCCGTGTCGGCGTACTTGCTGACGTTGGCCAACAGGGGAATGCTCATTCCGTCCAGCGTCACCGAGGGCAGGTCGATCAGCTCGCGCAGCGCCTCCCGATACGTGCGCATCTCGCCTTCCAAGCGATCGTACTCGCCCTCGACCCTGGCCTCGGGGTCGACGAAGACCAGACCCGATACCCCATCCACGATGAGGCGGTCGCCGGTCCTGATCACCCTCATCGCACCCGCGATCCCGACGACGGCCGGCGTGCCGAGCGAGCGGGCGAGAATGGCGGCATGCGAGAACTTGCCGCCTCGCTCGGTCACGAACGCACGCGCGCGGTTGAGCTCCAGGCGGGCCGTCGCCGACGGAAGCAACTCCTCGGCGACGATGACGGCGTCCTCCGGGATCATGCACGCCTCGACGGCCTCGCCCGCGGAGAGAATCGTGAGGATGCGCCGTCCCACGTCGCGGACGTCGGCGGCACGCTCGCGGAGGTGCGGATCCGGAATTTCATCGAACGCCCGCGTGAACCGCTCGATGATCTCGGCGACCGCCGCCTCCGCGTTGCGCCGCCGGTCGCGCACCGCGGCGTGAACCTGCTCGCGAAATCCCGGATCGGCGGCGACCAACGCCTGCGCACCAAAGATATCCGCTTCGCGGCCGCCGACTTCCTGGCGAATCCGTTGCTCGAGCGCGTGCAGATCCCGCTCCGCCCGCGCCACCGCATCGTCGAATCGCTTGAGCTCATCGGCGACCTCGGCCGGATCGATGCGGCGTTGCGCGGCAACGGTGTCCTCCGCGCAGGCGATCACGAACGCCTTGCCGTGCGCGATGCCCGGCGCGAGCGCGGTACCCTTGATGGTCTTCATTTTCTTCCGTCCTACCAGAGGAAACCGCGCAGACAATGGCGGTCGGCGAAGTCGCTTTGGGCACGTCGACTTCCTGTCTTCGATCGGTATGATGAGTGCCGTTCGTCGGTCGCCACCTATGCCGGACATCACGCGCTCGGTCATCGAAACGCGCCACGATCAATTGTTTCCCACGTTGGACGCTGCCGAGATCGACCGCTTGCGGCGGTTCGGCGAGGTGCGGTCTTTTGCCGCCGGCGAATACCTCGAGCGGGTCGGCGAGGTCGGTCCGGGGATGGTCGTCGTCCTGTCCGGCGAAGTCGCAATGATCCAGCGCGACCTCCTGAGCCCGCGGCCGCCGATCGTCGTGCACGGTCCGGGCTCGTTCATGGGCGAGCTCGCCCAGCTGTCCGAGCGACCGGCAGTGGTGGACGGCATCGCGCGCAGCGACGTGGAGGCGCTGGTCATTCGGTCGGCGCGCCTACGCGATGTCATGGTGGAGGACGTCGACCTCGGCGAGCGCATCATGCGCGCGCTGATTCTGCGGCGCGTCGGGCTGCTCGAGACCGGTGCCGGCGGCCCGGTGCTGGTCGGTCGCTCGAATGACCGCGACATGCTGCGTCTGGAAGAATTTCTCAACCGCAATGGACATCCGCATCAGCGGTTCGACCCCGACACCGATCCGAATGCACAGACGCTGATCGAGCGCTTTCACCTTGCAGAGAGCGACCTGCCGATCGTGGTCTGCCCGATCGGGAGCTTTCTGCGCAATCCGACCGAGAGCGAGCTCGGCCGTTGCCTCGGTCTCGTCCGACCGCTGGACGCGTCACGCGTGTACAACGTCGCCATCGTCGGCGCTGGTCCGGCTGGTCTTGCAGCAGCGGTCTACGCGGGATCCGAGGGCCTCTCGGTGGTAGCATTCGATCGGCACGCGTTCGGCGGCCAGGCCGGCGCATCGATGCGCATCGAGAACTATCTCGGATTCCCCACCGGCATCAGTGGCATGCATCTGATGGCACGGGCCTTCAACCAGGCGCAGAAGTTCGGCAGCGAGCTGATGATCCCGAGCGAGGTCGTGGAGCTGCGCGACGATCCCAGCTCGAGCGACGGAGGCTTCGTGCTCGGCCTTGCCAGCAAAGAACGGGTTCGCGCGCGCACGGTAATCATCGCGAGCGGTGTCCGATACCGCCGTCTCGACCTGGAAAGCCTGGCGGCATTCGAAGGTTCATCGGTCCACTACTGGGTCTCGAAGATGGAGGCGAAGCTGTGCGTGGGCCAGGAGGTGGCGTTGGTTGGCGGGGGCAATTCCGCCGGCCAGGCGGCCGTCTACCTTGCAGACCAGGTCGGCAAGGTCTGGCTGCTCGTGCGCGGGTCCGGGTTGGCGTCGAGCATGTCGCAGTACCTGGTCGATCGCATCGCTGCGCAACGCAACATCGAGCTCGTGACGGAGTCTGAGGTGAGCGGCCTCGAAGGGAGCGCAGGAGTCCTGGAGGCCGTGCGCTGGCGCCATCGGCCGAGCGGCCGCGAAACGCAGCGTCCGATCCGCCACCTCTTCCTGTTCATCGGAGCGGAACCCAACGCCGCCTGGCTGTCGAAATTCGACGTGGCGCTCGATCAGAACGGATTCGTGCGCACCGGGGCGGATCTCGGCGCCGCACACCGGCCTCTGGAGACCAGTCGGCGCGGCGTCTTCGCGATCGGCGACATCCGCGCCGGATCGGTCAAGCGCGTCGCTGCCGCCGTCGGCGAGGGCGCGCAGGTCGTCGCGGCAATTCACGCCTTCCTGGCGCAGACCGGCGACCAGTCCGCCATCGCGGTCGGTTCCGCGCCGCGCGGATCTGCAGTTTAGGCCAGCGCCGTCCCGCACGTTTCACAGTTGACCGCCGCAGCTCCTTCGCGATAGCAACCGCGCAGCGGGGCGCCCGACCGGGCACGAATGGCCGTAGAGTCCATCGACGTCTACCCGACCTGTGACATCCACCTGCTGCTCGATGGACCGGGCGGTGTCCCGACCGTGTATCAGCTCGAAGTCAGAGACTTCGCCACAAAGACCAACATCTCCGGCTCCGTCAGGACAACGTACAGCGACGCCGATCCCGGCATCGCCAACGTCTCCTCGACCGGTCTGATCACGCCGGCCGCCGTGGGTGAGACCTTCTGCCGAATCCGGCATGCCGATCCCGCCCCTCCGACGTTCCTCAGCGAGCTCGTCGTGCGCATCCGCGTCCACCAGCGCCTCGAGTCCTTCTGGATCGGCAACAACCGGGTCACGCTGACCGCCGGCCGCGACAACTACGTGCTGAGCGTGTACGGCGTCTTCGACGACGGAACCATCGGCGACATCTCGAGTCATCCGTACCTCACCTTTACCTCGAGCAACACCGGCAGGGTCGAAGTCAATAACGGCAACGACAAGGGGCGCCTGACTGGACGGGCCGTCACAGGCAATACCCCCGTCGCGATCCGCGTGTCCTTCAACGGGACGACGCAGACCGTCAACGCCTTCGTGGTTCCGGCCCTCATCGCGCTGCGGAGGATTCTCGAGCGCATCCACGGCAGCGGCCCGGTCGAAGACCGCTCCAACATCTTGTTCCTGGCCGAGGGCTTCACGGCCGACCAGAAGCCGCTGTTCAAGCAGATCGTGACGCTGCTGAAGGACGGCCTGTTCACGTCGGCGCTGAACGAGCCCTATGGAGTACTGAAGGATCGCTTCAACGTGTGGCTGGCCTTCGAGGCGTCTCCCGAGGACGGGGTGGCGCCGGGGGAACCGGTTGTCACGATCCGCACCGGCTTGCTCGGCACCACTGGCGAGCCCCTTGTGTGTCGCGACGAATCACCGCTCACTCCCGGTAACTACAGCCTCCGACAGCTCGTCGTACACGTCGGCCTTCCCGATCGCTACCATCCGATCCCAACCACGCGCGACGCGGCCAAAGCGGCGTGGGCTTCCATCGAGGCCAACAGCGACTTCACCAGCACCAAGGTCGAGGACGGTGTGCTCGACGCGTGGCTCGCCCTGCGCGAGTATTTTCTGCTGCAGAGGCGAGACTCCTTCTTCGGCCTCATCAACGGCTACCGGTACGGCGACCGCTTCTCGCTGCAGGTCGCCCCCAACGACCCGCCGCAGCCGGTCATGCATTGGTATGAGGGCAACGGCGACCCAGTCTTGACGCTCACCGATCGGCGGCGCTTACCCAGGAATTGGAACCCCCGTCTCTTCCTGAATGACTATCTCAGCGCGTTGCGCCCCGTCGGCAACGACGACGACATCAGCTACGTCTGGAAGGACGGGGTCATCATCTTCCTGGTCAACTCGGCGCTCGACGCCGGCTTGACGACCGATATCGGCATCGTCCTCTCAACGCGGCAGAAGAAGCAGTACACCGAGCTCTTCTTCAACGGCCGGACGGCAGACCACGACGTGCCCGAGATGCAGGTGTTGATGTCCTTTCCTTCCCTCATCGGGAGCAGCCTCGAGGAGATGGTGGCCGTGCTGGCGCACGAGGTGGGGCACACATTCGGCCTCGGCGACGAATATGAAGGCTACCGATTCGCGGCCACGGGGGAGCACGACGTGCTCAAGGAAAACGACGCTACAAGCAGACAGTTTATTGCTGCGCGCGAAAACCTGATGCACTACTACAGCATCGAGAATACGGCTGGCGAGCCCGGACAAATCGACATGGATCGGGTCAAGTGGCGCCTCTGGCACCGCATCTTGCGCTGCTCGGTCCTCAGTGAAGATCCGGTCGTTCTCTTCGGCAATCGAATACGCGTCCGCGTGAAGGCTGCGGAGCGCGCGAAATGGAATCTGGCGCGCTCGGAAGACGCAGACGTCTTTCTGCGCACGCGCAACATCAATCCCAACATCGTCGAACAGCCACCTGGACATCCGCCGGACCCGGCGGACCGTCGCTTTCTGGAAGGCCCGCTCAAAGTTCAAGACGTGCAGCCCGACGGCACGATGGTGCTCACGGGTACCTCCGCCCATATTTTCAGGGCCGGCGACGTGCTGTACCAGCCGGAAGTGGAGAACGGCCAACCGCTGACCATGTTCCACCCCAATATACTGCTCGACCTCGAGCAGTTCGGCGAGCCCTTCGCCAAGAAGGACGATGCGACGAAAGCCAACAAAGAGGCCGCCTATCCACCCGAGCGCCTCGCCACCTCGGCGCCGAACTTCAAGCCCCGCCACGCGGCGTTCGTCGTCGGTGTCTACGAAGGCGGCGGTGCCTACAACACCCGCGTCTATCGGCCGAGCGGCACGTGCAAGATGCGCCACACGACGAGCGTGAACGTGCGCGAGAAGCCGCTCATCATCGAGCCAGCGGGTGTCGTCGTCGGCCCCGAGCGCGAGATGAAGCAGTTCGTGCCGTTCTGCTATGTCTGCCGCTACGCGCTCGTCAACGCCGTCGATCCGGCGTTCCTCGACGGACTGCCGTATCCCGACTAGCGCTGCGGGGGCCACGAATGGCCGTAGAGTCCATCGACGTCTACCCGACCTGTGACATCCACCTGCTGCTCGACGGACCGGGCGGTGTCCCGACCGCGTATCAGCTCGAAGTCAGAGACTACGCCAACAAGGACAACATCTCCGGCTTCCTCCTCAAGACGACGTACAGCGACGCCGATCCGACCATCGCCGACGTCTCCTCGACCGGTCTGATCACGCCGGCCGCGGTGGGTGAGACCTTCTGCCGAATTCGGCATGAGGATATGGATCTCACCGATCCCGACCATCCGAAGACGTTCCTCAGCGAGATCGTCGTACGCATCCGCGTCCACCAGGGCCTCGACTCCTTCTGGATCGGCAACAACCGGGTCACGCTGATCGTCGGCCGCGACAACTACGTGTTGAGCGTGTACGGCGTCTTCGACGACGACACCATCGGCGACATCTCGAGCCATCCGTACCTCACCTTCGCCTCAACCAATCCCGCCAAAGTCGAAGTCAACAACAGCAGCGACAAGGGTCGCCTGACCGGCCGCGCTGTCACGGGCGGTACCCCCGTCGAGATCCGCGTGTCCTTCGGCGCGACGACGCAGACCGTCAACGCCTTCGTGATTCCAGACCTCGCCGAGCCGCGGAGGATTCTCGAGCGCATTCATGGCAGCGGCCGGCCGCAAGACCGCCGCAACATCGTGTTCGTGGCCGAGGGCTTCACGGCCAACCAGAAGCCGCTGTTCAAGCAGATCGTGACGCTGCTGAAGGACGGCCTGTTCACCTCGGCGCTGAACGAGCCTTACAAGGTCATGAAGGACCGGTTCAACGTGTGGCTGGCCTTCGAGCCATCTCCCGAAGAAGGGGTGGCGCCGGGGGAACCCGTCGTCAGGATCGGCAGCGGCATGCTCGGTACCGCCACCGGCGAGCCCCTCGTATATCGCGACAAAGAATCGCTCGCTTCCGGCAACTACAGCCTCAGACAGCTCGTCGTTCAGGTCGGTCTTCCCGATCGCTACCATCCGATCCCGACCACGCGCGACGCAGCCAAAGCGGCGTGGGCTCCGATCGAGGGCAGCAGCGATTTCAGCCGCACCAAGGTCGAGGACGGTGTGCTCGACGCGTGGCTCGCCCTACACGAATATTTTCTGCTGCAGAGGCGAGACTCCTTCTTCGGCCTCATCAACGGTTACCGGTACGGCGACCGCTTCTCGCGGCAGATCGCGCCCAACGAACCGCAGAGGCCGGTCATGCAGTGGTATCAGGCCGACGGCGACCCCGTCTCGATGCTCGCGGATCGGCGCCGCCTACCCCGGGATTGGCGGTTCTCGCACTTCCGGGACGACTATCTCAGGGCATTGCGAGAGGGCGGCAGCGACGAAGACATCAGCGGAGTTTGGGAGCCCGGGCTCACCATCTTCCTGGTCAACTCAGCGCTCGATGGCGGCGCGCGGAGCGACGTCGGCATCGGCCTCTCCGTACGGCAGAAGAAGCAGTATACCGAGCTCCACCTCAGCGGTCGGACGGCAGACCACGCCGTACCCGAGACGGAGGTGTTGATGCCCTTCCCTACCCTCCTCGGGAGCAGCCTCGAGGAGATGGTCGCGGTACTGGCGCACGAGCTGGCGCATAGCTTGGGACTCGGGGACGAATACGAAGGCTATCGATTTGCCGGCACGGGAACCCACGACGAGCTCAAGGAAAGCGACGCTGCAAGCAGACAGTTCATCGCTTCGTTCGAAAACCTGATGCACCACTACACCATCGAGAATACGGCCGGCGAGCCCGGGCAAATCGACATGGATCGGGTCAAGTGGCGCCTCCTGCACCGCATCTCGCGGTGCTCGGTCCTCACCGACAAACCGGTCGTTCTCGCCGGCAATCAACTCAGCGTCCGCGTGGCAGCCGCGGAGCGCGAACAGTGGAACCAGGCGCGCTCCGAAAACGCGGACGTGTTTCTCCGTACGCGCAACATCAATGCCGACGTCCTCGAACGGCCAGCAGAAAATCCGCCGGACCCCGCGGACCGCTGGTTTCTTGAAGGCCCGCTGAAAGTTCAAGAGGTGAAGACCGACGGCACGGTGGTGCTGACCGGAACCTCCGTCGATATCTTCAGAGCCGGCGACGTGCTGTACCAGCCGCAAGTGGAGAACGGACAACCGCTGACCGTGTTCCACCCCGATGTCCTGTCCGATCTCAAGCAGTTCGGCATGCCCTTCGCCAAGAAGGACGACAAGTCGAAAGCCAACAAGGAGGCAGCCTATCCGCCCGACCGCCTCGCCATCGCAGCGCCGAACTTCAAGCCGCGCCACGCGGCGTTCGTCGTCGGTGTCTACGAGGGCGGCGGTTCCTACAACACCCGCGTCTATCGGCCGAGCGGCATGTGCAAGATGCGCAAGACGACGCGCGTGAACGTGCGCGAGAAGGCGCCCTTCATCGAGTCAGGGGACGTGGTCGTCCGCGAGCGCGAGGTGAAGCAGTTCGTGGAGTTCTGCTACGTCTGCCGCTACGCGCTCGTCAACGCCGTCGATCCGACATTCCTCGTCGGACTGCCCTATCCCGACTAGCGTCGCCCGGGGGCCACGAATGGCCGTAAAGTCCATGCGCCACACGTTCGTCAGCGCCGTCGATCCGACGGTCCTCGAGCAACTGGTCTATCCCGACTAGCGCGATGGCCTCGACCAACCTCATCGATCTCCTGGCCCGGGAGTTCGGCCTGGTCTTCCTCCCCCTCAAGGAGGCGGTGGGTTCCCCCGAGGGCTTTCAGGCCTTCATGCTCGAGCTCGGGTGGAGCGTGCGCGACATCCCTCCCCCGATCCAGAATCTCGGCACCGCGCTCGACCAGCTCGACGCGGCGGTGGACGCGGTCCGCGGTGAGAACGCTTCACCGACCGATTTCGCCAACGTCTTACAGGCGATTCGCAGTCTCATCGACGCGATCGATGGCCTGAGCGCAGCGACCTTCGATCCCGAGCTGGCGCTGGCGGGGTTCGCGTCGACGTTCCCGCGTCAGCTGATCGCGTACCTGGTCGTCGAGTATCTGACGCTCGCGCATCCGCGCGTGGCCTTCTTGCTGGGCGCGCTCGGCATCATCCGGCGCACGTACGTCCCAGCGCCGTCGGACGCCCATCACGACCATGTGCGGCGCGAGCTGGCCTGGGTGGATTTCTCGACGCTTCTGCGCGATCCCGTCCAGCTGCTCCAAACCGCCTTCGGATGGCGCACCGAGCAACTGGCCCACGAGGTGCTCACCCGGATCGCGGCAAACCTAGCGATGAGCCTCGGGCTGCAGATCTCGCTCGAGGAGATCGACCGCAACGTCGCCGGGCTGCTCGAGAACCATGTCGCCGTGCCGGGCGAGCCGGCCCGACTCGGCACCAACATCATCCTCTTCCAGCGGCTTGGCGCCGCGGGCGAGCTGGCGGCCGGCCTGAAGCTGCTGCCGCTACCGAAGGACGGTGCTGCGCTGCCGGGCTTCGCGCTCATCCCGTACCTCACCGGTCAGGTGGAAGAGAGCGTCGAGGTCGACGCGCAGCTGCTGTTGTCCGTCGGCAGCGAGCTCAACCTGGCCGGCGGCGTCGGCATCATCATGCGTCCTGGTACCGAGCTGCGCGTGCTCGGCGGTCTCAGCAATCCTGAGACGAGCACGGTCGCCGAGGGAAACCTGCAGCTCAAGCTCGTCAACCGCGACAAGAGCGGCAACCCCATATTGCTGATCGGCGCCGCCGACGGCAGCCGGCTCGAGTACAAGACGCTCGCCGTCAGCGCGGGCGTCTTGTTGGAGAGTGTCGGCGACGCCGACCTCTTTGCCGAGCTGCTCCTCGAAGATGCCAAACTCGTCGTCAAAGCGAGCGAGGGCGACGCGTTTCTCCGCAAGATCCTGCCCGCCGATGGCATCACGGCCGACTTCGAGCTCGCGCCGCGCCTCTCACGCCGCCAGGGGTTCCATCTGCGCGGCAGCGGTGGCTTGGAGATCTCGGTTCCGGCACATCGCTCGTTCGGTCCCGTCGAGCTCCGCTCGGTAACCGCCGCGGTGAAGGTGCGGCCGGACGAGACGGCGCTTCCGATCACCCTCGGCGCCACCGTGAAGGTGACGCTGGGACCGGTCACCGCGTTGGTGGAGAACGTGGGGTTGGCTGCCACCTTCTCCTTCCCGGATGACAACCGCGGCAACCTCGGTCCGTTGGACATCGCGCTCGGCTTCAAGCCCCCAACGGGGATCGGTCTGAGCATCGATGGAGGCGGCTTTCAGGGCGGCGGCTTCCTGTCTTTCGACACCGACAAGCATCGCTACGCAGGGGTGTTGGAACTGACGTTCCAGGAGAAGATCGCCCTCAAAGCGATTGGCCTGCTCACCACCCGCTTGCCGGATGGCAGCCCGGGGTTCTCGCTGGTGATCAGCATCAGCGCCGAGTTCACGCCGATCCAGCTGGGCTTCGGCTTCACGCTCAACGGGGTCGGCGGACTCCTCGGGCTCAACCGCACGGCGCGGATCGAACGCCTGCGCACCGGCGTCAAGGACGGCACGCTGAGCAGCATCCTCTTCCCGCAGGACGTCGTCGCCAACGCCGACCGCATCATCAGCGACATCGAGCAGGTCTTCCCGGTCATGCCCGACCGCTTCATCTTCGGCCCGATGGCCAGGATTGGTTGGGGAACACCGCCGCTGGTCATCATCGATCTCGGCTTGCTGATCGAAGTGCCCGACCCGATCCGGCTGGTCATCCTCGGCGTGCTGCGCGCGCTGCTGCCGGCTGAGGGCATGAAGCTCCTCCAGCTCCAGGTCAACTTCCTGGGGGTCATCGACTTCGAGGCGGAGCAGCTCGCCTTCGACGCCAGCCTCTACGACTCGAAGCTGCTCACCTATCCGCTCGCCGGGGACATGGCCGTGCGCATGAGCTGGGGCGCCGACAAGAACGGCTTGCTCACCGTGGGCGGGTTTCACCCCGATTACCAGCCGCCGCCGATGGCGCTGCCGGACCTGCGCCGACTCTCGCTGCAGCTACTCTCGGGTGACAATCCCCGCTTGCTTCTCGAAACGTACTTCGCCGTCACCTCCAACACGGTGCAGTTCGGCGCCCGGCTCGAGCTGTACGCCGCGGCGGGCCAGTTCAACGTCTACGGCTTCCTCTCCTTCGACGTGCTCTTTCAGTTCAATCCCTTCCATCTCACCGCCAGCGTCAGCGCGATGCTCGCGCTGCGCGTCGGCAGCAGCACCATCGCCGGCATCACGCTGTCCCTCACGCTGGACGGCCCGACGCCCTGGCATGCGCACGGGACAGCGTCCTTCAAACTGTGCTGGTTCATCACGATCAAGGTCCGCTTCGACAAGACCTTTGGCGAGGAGCGTGACACCCGGCTGGACGATGTGGCGGTGTTGCCGCTGCTGCAGGCGGCGCTCGCGGACAAGGGGAACTGGACGGCGGAATTGCCACCGGGGCACCACCGGTTGGTGAGCCTCGCCCAGTTGGCCACCAGCGGCGACCAAATCGTAGCCGATCCGGTCGGTGTGCTGACGATCAGTCAGAAGGTCGTGCCGCTCAAGATCGACGTGCAGCGGTTCGGTCAGCAGCGGCTCGTCGATGGACCGCGCTTCGCGATCGAGCAGGTCGAGATCGGGGCGACCGGCGACATGGAGACGCTGGAGGCCGCGGACGTGGAGGAGTTCTTCGCGCCGGCCCAGTTCTTCGAACGCTCAGACGCCGAGAAACTCTCCGGCAAGTCGTTCGAGCGCTATGACGCGGGCGTGCGCTTGAGTGGGATGGACGTGCTCGACGCCGACTATGCGGCCGCGCGCGTGGTCGAGTACGAGCTCTTCTATCGCGACAGCCAGCGCCAGCAGCAGCTCCCGCACCCGCGACCTGAACCCCTCGTCCTCGACGTCGCCGCATTCCACGCCTGGGCGAACGCAGGCGCCGTCGCAGCCTCGCCCCTTTCGTTTGCCGGGCGGAAGAAGTCGGCGTTGGCCCCGCAGGCGGTGGCTGTACTGCAAGAGCAATTCGTCGTGGTCAGCCAGGAGGACCTGCGGCCGATCGATGCGGCCTCCGCGGTAGCGAGCGAGGCCGCAGCCTACGGCTTGATGAACGCGATGCTCCGCGACAATCCCGCTCTGGCCGGAAGAGTTCAGGTCGTACCGGCGTTCGAGGTGAACCGGACGTGAGCGATCCGATCGCCACCTACACATTCCTGCCCTGGCTGCGACAGGGGATCGCGGCGAAGATCAGAACGCCGGACACCCTTGGCAGTGGCGCCGGGCCCGCCGATCGCACCGCGGTGCGGGTTTCGGTGCGCGTGAACGACATCGCCGACTTCGTCGCCGGCGATGTCCAGCTCGTCGGTCCGGGCGACGTCGTGGGGCTCAACCCGCAGGCGATCGTCCGCGTCGAGCCGCGTCAGTGGGCGACCGACTTCGAACCCAACTATCTGGCTTTCGTCGAGTTCTACGACGAGGACTTTCCTTGGCGGTACACACCTGCCCGGGCGGTCGAGACGAACGCCGCGGGTGTTGCGCTCGCAGATGCCCGGCAGACGAAGCTGCGTCCCTGGATCTTCCTTATGGTGCTGGAGGAGGAAGAGTTCGAGCCTGACGCGGCGCCACAAGCACCGCTGACAGCCATCCGCCTGCGCGACACCGTCGCCCCTTCCGACCTCCTTCCGCCCCCTGCACAGGCCTGGGCCTGGGCGCACGTGCACGTCAATCGCGACATCTCCGCATCCGC
>Ga0126376_10001516_pt1 | contig 12543 bp, 11 predicted proteins | sample PanSoiMetPlot_15_FD_92760 | JGI IMG/M metagenome (GOLD analysis project Ga0126376, IMG submission 92760) | Tropical forest soil microbial communities from Panama - MetaG Plot_15 | ecosystem: Environmental > Terrestrial > Soil > Tropical forest > Bulk soil | place: Panama | collected 2016-02-17
CCCACTGAGGTGTCGGGACCGAGCGGCTCGAGCAACTCGACGTGAGTATCGCCGACTGCCAGCATACACACCTTCACGCCCTGCTCTCGGATTTCTTCGGTCGAATCAACTTCTAAACCAAGTGCATCACGCCAAACTGCCAAACCTTCTTCGATGCTCTTAGTGGCGATTCCGATGTGATCAACTTTCAGCAGCCTGGATAATCTCCTCTACCGCAGAATAAGGATCTCGCCGCCGGGTTGCAACTTCGTCAGCCAGCCGGTTAAGCATAGCAACCGACGCATCACTTGCCAAAACGCGCGCCAGCAGATTTTCACGTAATAACTCGACAATGCGCCAGCGGGCGATGGCGCGGCGACGTTCGCTGCTGACGCGGGCTCCGAGTTGTGTCTCGCAAAAGCGCTCGATCGCATGCGCGAGTTCGGCTACGCCGTGGTTTTCAGTGGCTATCGTTTTGACGATTGGCGGGTCCCAACCGTCGTCACGCGAGGACAGCGACAGAAGCGACTCCAGCTCCTTTTCCGTGGCGTAGACGCCTTCTTTGTCGGCTTTGTTGATCACGAAGATATCGCCAATCTCCATGATTCCGGCTTTGATGGCCTGAATGTCGTCGCCCATTCCCGGCACCAAAACCACCACGGAAACATCCGCGGCTTTGACGACTTCGACCTCGTCCTGACCGACGCCCACGGTTTCAACGATGATCTTCGCGTAGCCGGCTGCATCGAGAATCGCCACAGCGTCGACGGTCGCTCTTGCCAACCCGCCGAGATTGCCGCGTGTGGCCATCGAGCGAATAAAAACGCCTTCGTCCAGTCCGAGCGTCTGCATTCGTATCCGGTCGCCGAGAATCGCGCCGCCGGAAAACGGGCTCGACGGATCGACTGCAACTATGCCGACTCGCTCACCACGTTGGCGATAGACCAGGGCGAGCTTATCGACCAGCGATGATTTACCGGCGCCCGGTGAGCCGGTGATGCCGATTACGAGCGCGCCGCGCGAACGCTGATAGATCTCTTTCATCAACGCGGCCGCACCCGCCGAGCCATCCTCGATCTTCGAGATCGCGCGCGCAACCGCCGCTGCCTCGCCGCGACTTATGCGCTCGCTGAGATTATTGGATTGCATTTTAATAGGTCCGATAGGACCAATATGACCTATAGCTGCTTCAGCACTTCGCGAGCGATGATGATGCGCTGAATCTCGGATGTCCCTTCGCCGATCGTGCAGAGCTTCGAGTCGCGCCAGTATTTCTCCGGCGGATAGTCTTTCGTGTAACCGTATCCGCCGTGAACCTGGATCGCTTCCTCACAAACGTTGACGCTGACCTCTGATGCAAACAGCTTCGCCATCGAAGACTCTTTCGTGGTCTTCTTCCCCTGGTCCTTCAGCCACGCCGCGCGATACATCAGCAACCGCGCTGCATCGATGCGCGTCGCCATGTCGGCCAGCTTAAACTGAATCGCCTGAAACTCCGCGATCGGTTTTCCGAACTGCTGTCGCTCCTTCGCATAACGCACCGCCGACTCATACGCGCCCTGCGCAATCCCAACAGCCAGCGCCGCGATCGAGATACGACCACCATCGAGTACCTCCATCGCGTTCACGAACCCCATCCCTTCTTCACCCAACAACTGGTCCTCGGGAACGAGGCAGTCTTCAAAAACAACACTCGCCGTCTCCGAAGCACGCAGTCCAAGCTTGTTCTCTTTCTTCGAAGGCGAGAATCCCTTCATCCCTTTCTCGAAGATGAACGCGGAAATACCTTTGCTTCGTTTCGACTTGTCAGTGACTGCCATCGCGACACAGGTATCCGCATGAATGGCGTGAGTGATGAAGTTCTTCGAACCGTTGACTATCCAGCCGCCGTCTGCGCGCACCGCTGTCGACTTGGTTCCCGAGGCGTCAGATCCCGCGCTCGGCTCGGTGAGTCCCCAGGCGCCGAGATGTTTACCACTCGCCAAAGGCTCGAGGTACTTACGACGCTGCGCTTCAGTTCCGTACTGATAGATGTGGTTCGAACAAAGCGAATTATGCGCCGCGACAGAGATGCCGACGGATCCGTCAACGCGCGAAAGCTCTTCGATGATCGTCGCGTACTCGACGTAACCCATGCCCGCGCCACCGTACTGCTCCGGAAAGATCACACCGAGCAAACCGAGATCTGCGAGTTGCGGTTTCAACTCGATCGGAAAATGCTGCGACTCGTCCCACTCCATGACATGAGGCGCGATCTCCGACTCCGCAAACTCGCGCACACTCATCTTGATCTGTTGCTGCTCTTCAGTTAACTCAAAATGCATAGTGCTTTGTTTTTACCTCTTTTTCATCAATCTCGCCACTTCGGAAGCAGACAACAGCCGCCAATAACCCGGCTTCAGATGCTCATCGTTGAGAAAACCGATCCGCACGCGACGCAGCTTCAAGACCGAGTGCCCGATCAACTCGAACATGCGACGCACCTGCTGGTTGCGTCCCTGATGAAGCAGGACTTCGTACCACGCATTCGTTTGCGTCTCGTTAAGCTTTTTGATCCGTGCGGGCGCAGTGCGCGTGCCGTCCTCGAGCGTGACGCCGCGTCGCAGTCTCTGGATCCCACTGTCAGCCGGCACGCCTTTGACTTTGACTTCGTAAACTTTCTCGACGCGATTGCGAGCGGCTGTGATGAAATTAGTGAAGTCGCCGTCATTCGTGAGCAGCAGGAGACCTTCGGTGTTGAAGTCGAGCCGCCCGACCGGATGCAACTTCCCGAGCGTAGGTGGTAACAACTCCGTCACCAACGGCCGGCCTTCCGGATCGGAGACACTCGATAGATAACCTTTCGGCTTGTTGAGCAGGACGTAGACTTTTTCGCGAGACTGAAGTTGAGGATTGATGAGCTTGCCGTTGACCTTGATGTGATCCTTGTCCGGATCAGCCTTCGAGCCAAGTTCCTTAATTACTTCGCCATTGACCGTCACGCGCCCGGCGGCGATCAACTCTTCCGCATGCCTTCGCGAAGCCACCCCGGCCGCTGCGATCAGTTTTTGCAGACGCTGTTCCATAATCAATTGCCAATTTCCAATTGGCGATTGCCGATTGAAATTGGCAATTGGAAATTGGAAATCGGCAATATTACGATCCGCCACTCAGATCGTGGAAGTCTTCAACGCTCGGCAACTCAGACAAATCTTTCAGTCCGAATTGCAGCAAAAACTCCTTCGACGTGCCGTACATCATCGGCCGTCCGACAGTGTCTTTGCGTCCCTTGGCCACGATCAGTTTTTTGTCGAGCAGAGTCTTGATAGCCGAAGGCGATTGCACCCCACGTATTTCGAGAATCTCAGGCACCGTTACCGGTTGTCGATACGCGATCACGGCGAGTGTCTCGAGCGAGGCGATCGTGAGTTTCGCACTCGGACGAGTCTTCAGAAACGCGCGCACGTGCTCGTGATATTCGGGCCGAGTCGCAAACTGCCAACCACCGGCAACCTCACGCAACTGCAAACCGCCGTTGCGCCCATTAAACTCTTGCGCCAGCGCCACGACTGTCTCGTTGATAACCTGTTTGTCTTCCTTGAGAACGTCGGCAATCATCTTCACACTCAACGGCTCATCGGAAACAAAGATCAACGCCTCGATGATCGCCGCCCGCTCAGTCTCACTTTGCGGCGCCGACAGCGGCTCATCCGCGCCCTCATCGTCAGTGGCTGTTGGCGACGACTGCTCAGCCTCAGCCACCATCGCAGCAAGCTCGCGACTCGCTTCCTCGTTCAGCGCCGCCTCGTCGAGCGACTCCTGATTCACATTCTCTTCGTTAGTTGCCATCTCCGTTAGCCTGTCGCGCGCGCGATGATGTCACCAAACGTTTCGCGCTGAAATAGTCTGACTTCAGTTGTCCTCACCAGCTCCAGCACCGACAAAAACGCGAGCACGAGTTCGCGACGCGATCGCGCTCGCTCAAAGAACACACGCAGGTTGAGCTCGCCGGCCGACATCACCATGTTGCGCAATCGCTCGAGCATCTCCGCCATCGAGATCTCTTCACGTTCGATTTCGAGCAGCTTCTCTTCCTTGTGCCGCGCCAGGATGTCCTGGAAGACCTTGAGCAGATCGAATAGTCCCACCGCTACTTCCGGATTGTTCTTGTCAGTTTCCAGCTCCGCTCGTTTGAAGACTGCCTGCTCGACGGTCGCGCGCGACCAGAGCATCTCGGCGGCGGCTTTGTATTTCTGATACTCGAGTAACTGATTCACCAGATCTGCGCGCGGATCCTCTTCTTCATCCGGCGGCGCGCTTGGATCGCGCGGCAGCAGCATCTTCGTCTTCAACTCGATGAGCGTCGCGGCCATGACGAGGAAGTCACCGGCGACAGCGATGTCCAACTCCTGCATCACGCGGAGATAACGCAAGTATTCGTCAGTGATGCGCGCGACGGGGATGTCGTAGATGCTGACGTGCTCCTGCCGGATCAGATGAAGCAAGAGATCGAGTGGACCTTCAAACTCGCCAAGCAGAATTTTCAGATCGTCTGTGTTGTCGTCAGGGACGATTTGCGGTACCGCGCCGGCGACGTTCAGTGGGGCAGCCGGTTGTTCGGCCGTTTCGACGGCAGCTTTCGGAATGTCTTCGTCCATCGTAACTCAGCGTTTCGAACTACGGGCCAGACCGGTCAGACGAAACACCTGGCCCAACGTTGTCGCGGCGACTTGTTTCGCCTTTTCACGTCCCTGGTCCAGGATCGCGTCCAGTTGCTCGTCGCTTATCTCTCGCACGCGCTGCTGGATCGGGCGCAGAAACTCGATCGTCGCCTCGGCAAGATCGGCTTTGAGTTGCGCATAACCTTTGCCCGCAAAATGAACTTCGGTTTCCTGTGTCGACTTGCCGGTGGTCAGATGATAAATCTCGAGCAAGTTGTTAATCGCCGGTCGCGACTCGTCAAAACGAATCTCGGTGCCCGAGTCTGTCACAGCCCGTTTGAACTTCTTTTGCACGACATCGGCGTCATCCATCAACAACACACAGCCGTTTGGATCGTCGTCCGACTTCGACATCTTCCGCGTCGGATCAGACAAAGACATGATTCGTGCGCCGACTTTCGGAATGTAAGCCTCCGGCACTCGGAACGTTTCGCCGTAATCGCGGTTGAAACGGATCGCGACATCGCGTGTCAACTCCAGATGTTGTCGCTGATCGTCACCAACGGGAACGAGATCAGTTTGATAGAGCAGGATGTCGGACGCCATCAACACCGGATAATCAAAGACTCCGATACTGACGTTCTCCTGTTGTTGCTTGCGCGCCTTGTCCTTGTACTGCGTCATGCGCTCGAGCTCGGACATGCGCGCAACGCAGTTCAACACCCATGTCAGTTCCGCGTGCTCGTGTACATCTGATTGAACGAAGACAGTCGAGACCTGCGGATCGATTCCCACCGCCAGATAGATCCGCGCGAGATCTCGGGTCTTCGCTGCGAGTTGTGCCGGATCGTGAGGAACTGTAATCGCGTGCATGTTGACGATACAAAAGAAACTCTCGTACTCATGCTGCAACGCAACCCAGTTGCGCAACGCGCCGAGATAATTCCCGAGGTGTACGTTGCCGGTAGGTTGTGCGCCACTGAAGATTCGCTTGGTCATCTCACTCCGAGCAGTAACAGGTAAAAGACGAAATTGATCACGGGACTGATTATCACGCGAGTAAAACCGACTGAAATCAGCACGAGCAGAAGAAGAAAGCCGTACCGCTCCAGTAATTCCAACATCGGTTGCATGCTCGGTGGCAAAATACTGTCGAGAATTCTACTGCCGTCGAGTGGCGGAAACGGCAGTAGATTGAAGACAGCGAGTGAGACGTTCATGATCAACATGTCCGTCAGGAATATGCCGAGTGGTTCCTGAGTCGAGACGTCCAGCTGATTCGCGATGTTTGTCATCAGCAGGATCTTGAAAATCACAAATGTGATCGTGGCGATGAGCAGGTTGGCGAGGATTCCGGCAATCGAAACCATCACATTCGCCAGATCCTTGTTCCTCCAGCGCAATGGATTCACCGGCGTTGGCTTGCCCCAGCCAAGCAGCGGAATCGCTCCGGCGGGGCTGCCGACCTGCGCATAGATAAACATGAAGATCGGAATCAACAACGTTCCGATCGGATCTGTGTGAGCGACGGGATTCAGCGTAATCCGTCCCAACAGTCGCGCGGTGTCGTCGCCAAACTTGTACGACATCCACGCGTGCCCCGCCTCGTGGGCCGAGACTGCGAGCAGCAGCACCACCATGTAAATCACGAGTTGGGGAATGAGTTGTTCTGGGTTCAATTAGGCCACACTCGCGTCGATAAATGCAGAGCAAACAGAGTGGTTCAACTTAGCACTCGGAGGCAGTTTCACGCAAAGGCGCAAAGGGGAGCAAAGCCGCCAAGATCCGTTTGTCTTCTTCGCGCCTTTGCGCTCTCTTTGCGTCTTTGCGTGAAACAAAATCTTCCTATCCCGGCAGTAACGTCCCTTTGATCTGCACCGGCAAACTGTAAACCGAGTCGATCGAAACAACTGCCATCTCTCCCGCTGCGCTAAACGCCAGTCCAACTAAGTTGACTCCCGCAACGATCACCTTCGCGTCACTGCCGTCCCGTGAAATACGCACAATCCCACGCCGTCCACGCAACGCAGTCGCGACGTACAGGTTTCCGTCACGATCAAAAGCAAGCCCTTGAGGTCGTCCGAGACCTTTGTAGAAAACATCAGTCTCGCCATCCGGATTGATGCGCCAGATCACATCGAAGCTAGTCACTGTCGGCGCCGTTACGTACAGTGAATCATCCGGCCCGAACGCCAGATGGAATGCCGAAACGGACGGCTCGATCTGCGTCCACGCACGTTCCTCACCGATCCCGTTGATCCTGAAGATCGTTCCGGTACGATCGCCGACGTACATCACACCATGCGCATCGAGAGCGATTCCGGTTGCGACGCCGAGGTTACGCGCAAATGCTACCGCTTCTTTGAACGGATTCACTCGGTAAACAACGCCCTCCAGCCTGCTGCTCACGAACATCTGGCCATCGGAGCTGAACGCAATGCCGGTCGGATTTGGAATGTCTCCCGAATACTCCGAGACGTCGCCGCTGATGTCGATGCGAAAAAGCGTGACGGGCAACTCCTCACCGCGCGATCCGGAGCGAGTGACGAACAGCGCGCCATCTTCAGGATCGAAAGCCGGATTAGCGACCGGATGAAGATCGCCGGCGAGTTTCTTGGCGACCGTGAGATTTACGGGATCGCTTAATTCCGTGTAGCTACTGAGTCTTACTTCAACTTCGCCTGCTTTGGTCTCAGGAATGATTGCCAGCACTCTGTGCGGCCCCAGTGCCACGATTTGTGCCACCGAGTCTCCAATAGAGACTGCACACCGCGAAGCCTCGCTCGTATCGAAACTGTCGCAGTCGATCACGATCTCCCCGCCGGGTATTCCGTAGGGAGGATCAATACTCACGATTCGCGGTCGCATACCCATAAAGTCGTTCATCATACGATGCGGCCGGATCGATGTCTAACCGCAGCATTCCTACATTTAAAAAATACGCCGAGGATGGCCCTGCAACCTGCCCCTGCCCCTTGTGTTATAATCCGCCCCTGCGAGGATAAGTCCATTAGCAGCGTTCTAGGCAACACTCTAGGGTTGAAACCAAATCAACTGCGGCGCATCGAAAAGCTGTACACTCGCCGTATACCCCCCGACCAAATCGTAACACCTGAATTCGCGCGGCAGTTGAGCGAGTTGTCTCATGAGACACGCCGACAGGTCGGCGCGCTCATCGATCGCCAGGGACACATTCAATACGTGATGGTTGGCGACAATCGTCGCATCGAGCTGCCTGACTTCAAACGCGTGCGCGTGGCCTCGGGAAGATTTCGTGGCCTTCGTTGCGTTCACACGCATCTGCGCGGCGAACCGCTCACACAGGACGACTTAACAGACCTCGCCCTCCTGCGTCTCGACTTGATGGCCGCGATCGACGTCGATGCCGAGTCAGGACTGCCGGGACTCGTGCGCGCCGCACACCTCTTGCCGTTGCACGCCGGTGAGCTCGACAACGCAACCACTCCGGAGCTATACGGCTTTCTCGAACCCAAAGTCGCTTCACAACTCGATCACGATTTTCAGGAGCTGATCAACTCGCTCGAAGAAGAGATGGCCCGCAATCGTCGTACGGCGCGACGCGCGGAAGTACGCGATCGTGCGATCCTCGTCGGCGTAGCAACCGGCTCGTTGGCGGACGCGGAAGAGTCGATGGCGGAGTTGGCGGAGCTTGCGGCTTCAGCGGGCATGGTGGTCCAGGACAAGATCATCCAACGTCGCACTGCGATCGATCCGCGCACAGTGCTGGGTCGCGGCAAACTCGACGAACTCATTATTCGCGCGCTTCAACTCGGAGCCGACATGCTCGTCTTCGACAGCGAGCTCTCTCCGGCGCAAGTCCGGTCGTTGTCGGAAGCGACGGATTTAAAAGTCATCGATCGATCGCAGTTGATCCTCGACATCTTCGCGCAGCGCGCGCAGTCGAAAGAAGGAAAGATCCAGGTTGAGCTGGCGCAGTTAAAGTATCTGTTGCCGCGTTTGATTGCCGGCCAGGATTCGGCGTTCTCGCGTTTGGCCGGCGGCATCGGCGGCAGAGGTCCTGGCGAAACCAAACTCGAAACTGATCGTCGCCGTGTTCGCGATCGCATCAATCGTCTGGACCGAGAGATCGAAGCGCAGCGACAACGTCGCCAGGAACGTCGCAAGGGACGAACCAGACAAGAGCTGCCGGTCATCTCGATCGTCGGTTACACCAACGCCGGCAAATCGACTTTGCTCAATGCGCTGACGAAAAGCGATGTACACGCGGAACAGCGGATGTTCGCAACGCTCGATCCCACTTCGCGTCGGCTTCGTTTGCCACGCGAACAGGAAGTCATCATCAACGACACGGTCGGTTTTATTCGCGCGTTGCCGCCCGATCTGCTCTCGGCTTTTCGTGCGACACTCGAAGAGATCAGCGATAGTCGTTTGTTGATTCACGCGGTTGATATTTCAAATCCACGTTGGGTGCAACAAGTTCAATCCGTTAAGAGGATTCTTGCTGAACTGGATTTGGCCGAGATTCCTTCGATACTGGCGTTGAACAAAGCCGACCTGCTTTCGCCGTCGGATGTGGATGCGGCTGTTCGGCAGGCACATCAACTCGACAGCGGCGAAGTAGTTGTCATCTCAGCTCTCAAACCGGCGACGTTGGGCGCGCTACTGGAAAAGACAGGTGCGGTGTTGGCCCGCGACCTTGCCGCGGCTTAGGCCCTATGGGACTCCGTCCACGATTCAAAAAAACGCCAGTGAGCCAGGCCCGCGATAAGCTAATGGCTTACGCGATCCGCCCGCTGATGGTGTTCAAGCCGCGACAGCGGTTCCTCATCGGGTGTAGCGTCCTCGTTCTTCTCACCACTTTCCTGCTCTTTTCGAATCGCGCCTCCAGCCTCAACGAAAACTACAAACTGGGCGACGTGGTCAGTAGATCGATCATTGCTCCAACAGATCTGACCGCGGTGGACCAGGCTGAAACCGAAAGACGCAAAGCGGCCGCACGAGAATCAGCGCGCCCGGTTTTTAATTTTGACTCGAGTCGCGCGGAGAGTTCCGTCCAGAGTTTCCGCTCCGCCTGGGAAGACCTTCAGAAACAAACCGCTTCCGGTCAAAAGTCGTTCACGTGGACAGGCGAAGGCGGTCCTGCAGTAGCACAAGCGATTATCGCGCATGCTTTTGACGACGCCGACCTCGATCGAATCGAATCACTGATTCGTGAGATCGGCGGAGGCTTCATTTATGACGACGCGGACACGGATCGTCTCCAACAGGAAATCGTCCTGATTGACATTCGCAATCCCACCGTACAGATGATTCGGACGAGAATGATTTCGCTCTCCTCGGCCCGCCGCAGTCTGGAGATGAGAATCGCCACCCTGCCGGGTTGGTCGCCAGACGAAAGAACTGTTCTTACCGCCGCATTGTCACCGCTGCTTCGTCCAAACGTGGTGCTGGACCAGGCAGCAACTGCCGCCGCCAGAGAAGCCGAAGCCGGCCGCGTCAAGCCGGTGGAAATCTCTTTGAAGCGCAATCAGGTAGTTGCACGCGAAGGCGATACTGTTACGCCAACTGTGCTCGCTCAGATTGCGGCAATCAAAAGCGCCGGCCATTCCGGCAAGCCTTTGAACAATTTCTTCGGCTTGTTGCTGGTGGTGATTGGCGTTTACTGGGGCGCGTGGAAGTTTGCCGAACATCGCAGCAGTAGCAGTCCGCTGAGTTTGAGTAAACAAAAAGCATTCGCGCTCGTCAGCTCGGCGATCCTGGTCCAGACGGCATTGATGAGAGTGGGGTTCACTTTCGCCGAGAGTGTCGCAGCGCGAATGCAGGCTCCGTTCAACGATCCCGTCATCTGGAACTTTGCCATTCCTTTTGCTGCGGGCGCGTTGCTGGTCGCGATGCTGGTCGATACGCAACTGGCGTTTCTCACCGGAATCATCACGGCGCTTTTTGCGGGCATGCTGGCGCCGACCGGAATGCAAAAAGCACTCTTCGCGATGGTGTCATGTTCGGCTGCGATCTACGGCATCGGGCGCTATCGCGAGCGGCAAGCGGTAACGCTCGCCGGTTTACTCGTCAGCGCCGTAAACGTGGTGATGGCAATCGCGCTGCTCGCTTATTCCGAACAGCCACTCACGCTCAGAACGTTTCTGATGGCGACTGGGGCCGGAATTACCGGCGGATTGCTGACGGCAGTGTTTGCGGCGGGCGGCTTGCCGATCAACGAGTCGTTCTTCGGCATCCTGACCGACGTCAAGCTGCTCGAGTTGTCAAACGCGGACCTTCCCGTCCTGGGCCAACTCGCGTTGCGCGCGCCGGGCACGAATCAACACTCACACGCGGTGGGCCAACTGGCTGAAGACGCCTGTCGCGCGGTCGGAGCCAATCCACTGCTCGCGCGTATCGGAGCGCTGTATCACGATATCGGCAAACTCGCCGCGCCGGAATATTTTGTCGAGAACCAGCAGGGCGATAACCCGCACGATCGTCTGCGCCCGTATCAGAGCGCCAAGATCATCACCAGTCACGTAACCTACGGCGCCAAGCTCGCGAAGGAGATTGGTTTGCCGCAGAAGATCGCGGACTTCATTCCGCAACACCACGGCACCAGAACGCTGCACTACTTCCTGCGCAAGGCCCAGGCGCAAGCAAAGCCAAACGAGACTATTGACGAGGCTGATTTCCGTTATCCCGGACCGAAGCCGCAGTTCAAAGAAGCAGCCATCATGATGCTGGCCGATTCGTGCGAAGCGGCGGCACGCTCGTTGGCCCGACCCGATCCGGAAAACATTCGCGCGATCGTGGTCAAGATCGTCGATGCGATTATTAGTGACGGGCAGCTCGATGAATGCGACGTGACGTTGCAGGAGTTGACTATAATTCGCGAAGCGATGATCAGCGCGTTGACGGCGATCTACCACGCGCGTATCGATTATCCTGGCTTCAACCCACCGGTGATGAGTGGACCATTGCCACCACTGCCTCCCGGCAACCTCGACAGTGAAGAGCGAGGCATTAGTTACAGCAAACCCTCCGAAGTGCCGATCAGCCGCGGCGGCGAAGTTGAAGACGAAGCCGTGCCACGAAAGGTCAGTAAAAGATAATAGGTCTTATAGGTCGTATAGGCCCTATTAAAACTTCGGGCGCAGCTTTGCGTAAGTGGTTTTTAGATCCTCGGGCAGGACGCGTGCTTCGGCTACGGTGGTCATGAAGTTTGTGTCACCTGACCAGCGTGGCAACAGATGAATGTGCATGTGGTCCGCGATGCCTGCGCCGGCTGCGGCGCCCAGATTCATTCCGAGATTGAAACCGGCGGGCGAGTAGACCTCACGTAGCGCAGTTTGACAGCGCTTGGCCAGATCCATCAGCTCATCCGTGATTTCCTTCGGCACCGAATCAAACTCGCTCGTGTGCAGATAAGGCACAATCATCAAATGCCCGCTGATATATGGATACACGTTCAGCACCACGAACCCATGCTGAGCACGGTGCAAAATGAAATTAATCTCGTCGTCTTCAGGGTGTTGCGCGATCAGGCAAAACACACAACCGTCTCGCTGTGCATCAACGCCTGATGCGATGTACCTGGCGCGCCAGGGACTCCACAATCTATCCAAGTTCAGGCACCTCGATTTGCAGCTTAGATGATAGGCGGCTGGCGATTGTCGTCGCCAAGGGCATGTGAAGAGTTTGCCGCCGGTGCGTGTGAGCCGGAGTTATCGTCGTTAATGAGTTCTTTTAGTTCTTTGCCGGGTTTGAAATAAGGAACTCGTTTAGCAGGAATACTGACCGGATCACCTGTTTTCGGATTTCGACCGCGCCGGGCGCCGCGTTCGCGCACGCGAAAACTTCCAAAGCCGCGCAATTCAATCTTCTCGCCCTGGTTGAGGGTTTCAATGATGCTTTCAAAGACGATTTCGACTAAACGCTCGGCGTCCTTCTTTGTGAG
>Ga0126376_10001518_pt1 | contig 12537 bp, 7 predicted proteins | sample PanSoiMetPlot_15_FD_92760 | JGI IMG/M metagenome (GOLD analysis project Ga0126376, IMG submission 92760) | Tropical forest soil microbial communities from Panama - MetaG Plot_15 | ecosystem: Environmental > Terrestrial > Soil > Tropical forest > Bulk soil | place: Panama | collected 2016-02-17
GCAGCATGCCAATGACAATCGGTATCTTTCTTGCGGTACTAAGGGAGTAGCCAAGCTTCAGCAATCGATCGGAAAAGATACCACCCACTACACCACCACCAAAGCCGCAAACAGCGGGTAATGACGCTATCATTCCGGCCTTCAGAATTGTCATGCCGCGCGCTTGAACCAGGTAGACCGGAAACCACGTAAGAAAAAAGTAGGTAAGAGTAGTGATGCAGTACTGGGCAACGTATACGCCCAGCAACATGCGATTTGTGAGGAGCTCCCGAACTACGGACCATTTTGGGGCGTTTCCACTTTTTCCCGTCTTAGCACTCTGGTCCATCGTCACCAGACCTCCGCCAGACTGGATATGCTCAAGCTCTGTTGGAGTCATTCGCGGATGCTCTGTCGGGTTGTAAATAACTTTCCGCCAGATTGGCACCAAGAGGATGCCGATGACACCCAACGCTGCGAAAGCGTGCTGCCAGCCAAAGACCTGGGTGATCCAACCCACAATAGGTGCAAACAAGACAGTAGCGAAGTACTGTGCCGAGTTGAAAATGGCCGTAGCTGTTCCTCGCTCTGCGATCGGGAACCATGCTGCTACGATGCGGCCATTGCCGGGGAATGAGGGCGCTTCTGCTAGACCCATCAAGAAGAGAAGTGAGAAGAGTACAACGGCGGGCGTGACTGCACGAATTGAGTTCGCAAAACCTTGCAGGCCCGTGAAAATGGACCAGAAAAGCAGGCTTAATCCATAAACTCGCTTCGAGCCGAATCTGTCCAACAGCCATCCGCTTGGAATCTGTCCTAATACGTAAGACCAGCCGAACGCCGAGAATATGTATCCCATTGCTACGGCATTGAGTCCCAATTGCTTTGCAGCTGCCGGACCGGCAATAGAAAGTGCCGCTCGATCGGCATAGTTCAGAGCAGTGACCCCGAACAACATCACGATGATCGAATAACGAACGCGGCTTGTGACCCCCTCCCGACGTTCTGCCTTGAGCGAACTCACGGCCTCCCGGTCATAGATTTCGCTCCACAGTGCTGACTGCTTTTGAGCCACAGAAAAGACCTTGATATACGCTCCGGAAAAGCGTTGAGAGCATTCATGACAGCGGCAATCGGTTATACGAACGCAATTGAGAGCTGGGCTCAGTTCATTAGGTCACTCGGCGCCCGAAAACGATTCTCAGCCCAAACTGAATACGACGCGCCGGATCTACGTTTGCAACTCCCGCAACGGGTCTCAGAAAAGTGGCGTTTGGCGTGGCGCCATTTCCATACACATTATTTACGGCGAAGAAGTTGCTGTGATTGAACAGATTGAACGCCTCAAATCGAGTCTGAATGCGCAAGCTCTCGCGCAATGTAAAGACTCTGCTCAAACTGACGTCCACAGCCGCTTGGTACGGTGTCCTAAAAGAATCGCGCCCCAATGGAGGGCACCCAGCGCAGATCACTGGGCGATCCGTGGAAAAAGAGTCACCATTGCTATCAGTGCCTGTGAGTGGGTTCACGGGGAGTCCCGAGCCAATGGTCACGATCTCTGAAAATCTGAATCTGTACGGCAAGTCCACGATTGCGTTTTCTATGAAGCGATTCTCTTGATAGAAATCGCTCGGCCCTTTTTCTGCTGGTCCCAAGTCGCCCCAGTCACTGGGTGCAAAATTATCGAAGATGCCGTAGGTGGTCGACTTCGCCAAGACATAATGGGCTTCAGTCTGAAAACGATTGGCATACACGCGCCGGACTCCGACATCAAGCGCGGCGTAAGTGCTGGAATTTGTATTTTGAAATTGAACAACGCGGCGCACAGGAAGTCCCTGATAAGTAACAAACGGACGCGTGGCATCGGCGGCCGCTCCCGATCTTGTTTGACCAGGACCGGTGCGAACAAAGGGAGCTGGATGATTAATGTCAAAGTTACGCAATTGGTGCCGCGTGCCTGCGTAAATGCCATTTGCCAATAGCACAAATCTAGCTCCGAGATCACGCTGAAGACCGACGGAGGTTTGCATACTGTAAGGGTTCAAGTACTCGGGAGGACGAATAGTCAAATCTAGACGTGCCGCCTGAACGCTAGTCGGAGGTGACGTCAGCGAGTTCGGAAAGGTTGGAAAGCCAGCAACTCCAAAGGGAATCGTGTATGACAAAAGCGGGGCATTGACTCCGTTACGAAGCGAATCTCGGAGTTGGATCAAAGGAATCATGTCAAAGAAGAGGCCAGCCCCGGCAGTAACTCGAGTCTTTCCATCACCGGTGACATCCCATGCCATACCGAGACGTGGCGCAAAATTGTGAGACGAGTCCATGAATGACTGGTGCTCATAGCGCAGACCGAGGTTGGCGGAGAGACGCGAAGATACCTTGAAGTCATCTTGCGCATATGTCTGAACATTGGTTTCGCCGAAACGGAGGGACGCGGCCCCGAAAGTCTGGGTATAGTTCAGTGGGTTCTGTCCAGGCGTTGGTGGGCCTGCAGCAAAATTGTAGGTTCCATACAAGCTGGTCAAAAAATCTTTGACTTTGACCCGCACGGCTTCTATGCCAAATTTGAAGTTATGCCTGCCGTGATTCAGGGCCACTTCGTCGCTCAAATCAACAAGCTTCGTGCGATCCCAGTTGAACTGGGAAAAGCCCGAGACACTGTACGAAGGGCGATTTATTCCTACCGAGGGAGAAAACTCTCCGGTCGGGCTATTGTTATCAGGCGAGAATACTGAGTAGTTGACGCGGGCGTAATTTACCAAGTTTCGCCCAATCACGATCCGATCGACAACTTGTCCTCCCCATGACTGGCTGCGCTCCATGCGGCCGAAGCTAATCTGATTAAATCCGCCGATCCTGTCATTCGCGTTGTTATTGCGATAGTGATATCCGTTCAGCCGGAAGGAGACTGCATGATTGTCGCTGAAGTTTTGGTCAATTCGGGTGAGGCCATATACTTCATGACCCTCTCCAATGAAGAATCCTGGGGTCGGCGATTGTATGAATGATCCCCGAGCCTGCCTGATACCTTCATAGCTGAAGAATAAGAAAGTCTTGTCTTTGACTATCGGACCACCGACAAGCCCTCCCCATTGTTCCCTCTCATTGGGGATATGAAATGTAGCTACAGGAGGATTTGCCTGAATCCCGCTCGGAATCACAAAGGCAAACGCTTCTCCACCCCATCTGCCTGTACCGGATTGTGTGTTAATCCTAACGATACCTGCCGTCGTGGTGCCATACTCCGAAGCATATTGATTAGTCAGAACGCTTACGTCCTCGACTGCGCTTGCGGACACTAGTTGGAATGGCCCGTTAGCGTACACCCAGTCGTAATTGATGACGCCATCGGTAACGTAAGCGGTGTGACGGGATGATTGAGCGTTAATCGAGATCCGGTTGCCATTATTCCCGTCGCTACCCAATCCCTGAGTCATACGAGCATGGGGATTCAGAAGTGCATACTTGGTAACATTGCGATTGCTGCTGGGGAGCTCGGCAAGTTGGGCTTGGTTGATAGTTTGGCTCACATCCGGCGCATTGCTTTCAGTAGTAAGCAGCTCTCCTGTACCCTTTACAACCACTGACTCCAATACGGTACTCAAATCGAGTTGAACGTTGAGTTGCTTATCGACTTCTATGCCAACGTCGCGAGTGGCCGGCTTGAATCCTTGCGCGTCCACGTCTAATGAATAATGGGCCGATGGATCTAGCCCGGAAAAGCGAAAAACTCCCTCTGCATCCGTTGTCGTGACCAGATGCACGCCAGCGGGCCCGCGCAGGACAACTGTGGCGCCAGTGATCGGTGCCTGATTTGTCACCGCAGTCAGTGTGCCCTGCAAATCCGCCGAAAAGGCTGCGGACGCCATCATAGCCAGCGACAGCATTGGCAACCATCGCGTAAGCATTCGCACGAAGGGACTCATGTTCGCTAACTCCTTTAGAAGTGTCCAGACTTGTTACCTGCCGCTGGATCACAAACGCGGAGTTGTCGCCGTCGTGTGCTGGGGGTGCGCCGCGTCTGGCGACGGATTATGCACGTGGTCAGTTAAGAATTTCTGACATTAACATTACGTTGTCGTCATCTGTGCAAAAGGAACGTAAAGGCGCGGAGCGAGTGAGGACATTTCGGGGAGTGTACGACGGCAGATCGAGAAGTTCTGGGATGAATGTGAATTGAAATTCTCTGCCGGACTACAAGATTCCACTGGACCATCGGAGCTACTCAAAACGAGAACTGAACCTGGAGATCGATCCTCCGGTTTGAGGTCTGATCACCGAACGGTCCACCAGCCAGCGCTATAGAGTGACCGAAATCTGAGTTCCCAGTGAAGGCCTGCTGCGATAACACGCCTACCGGCGGCGACAGGTTTCGATGATTAAGTACGTTGCGGCCTAAAACATTGAAAGTGAGGTTGTAACGATGATCAGTCGGACCCGCAGCTATATGAACGTGACGGGAAAGCTCACCGAACCCACCGACTCCGGCGTTCTGACCACCCGGACTGGCTCCTCCCCCTACGGCCCTTTTGGGCCCTAAACCAATCGTTTTACTTATCCGCAGATTAATTGACACATTCGCGGGTCCGCTACCGAAGTTAACTGGGATAGGGTCATAGGTTTGTCCCGCATCGGGGATAAAGAAACAGAACGGATTTCTCGTAGAAAGGACGACGCATTTCGGCGATCCCACCGCCAAGCCCGGACGAGCATTAAAGATGGAAGTACCGAGGATATTCTCAGGGATAGTGATGTTGTAGGGCACACCCGACTGGACAAAAATGGATGGATTTAGACGAAACCCGAACGGAACTCCAAACGTGCCTCCAAAGAATAGGCGATGGCGGGTGTCGAAGCTGGCCCGGCCATAGTCACGCGATGGATCATACGGATCTGTTGGGAAATTAGCTGCACCCAAAGTGTCACTATAAGCAAAGTTCAAAGCGTAAAACCCGAAGAACGACAGATTTGGACCGTGGGGCACGTTAAAGTTGGCAACCAGCTGTTGCTGCTTAAAGATGCCTTCCGATTCGTATTCGTAGACATTTCCTGCACCGCAACCAAATGGGCAAATTGGGTCGCTAGGGAATGTCCCAGGGAATGGAGCGTTGATGTTGTTAGTCCTCAATTGGTGAAGCCCGCGGGAGCTCAGATAAGTCAACGTCAACTTAATGGAATTTGTCACTTGCTGCTCGATACCCAAAGCTGCCTGCAACACGTATGGCGCCCGAAGCTCTGGATCGATCCGATACACCGTGACATGCTGCCCTGCCAATCCGGCCAGCGACGAGGGAACATCAGCCGGTCCAAACGATGGCCATTCGATCACGAACAAGCGCTGACTCACCCCATCTAGCCGATGGGCTTGCAGCACAAGGCTCTGAGGAAACCGATCATAAAAGACCCCAAAACCTGCCCGCATGACTGTCTTGGGTACACCACTGCTTGGCCAAATTCCCCACGCAAATCCAAGACGAGGAGCAACGTCATGATGATCATTGATACCGCTCTGCGTTTCATATCTCAATCCAAAGCTTAAGGTCAGATTCTGATGCACCTTCCAATCGTCTTCTGCGTAGACGCCAACATCAGTGATCGTGTCCGAAACCAGCGGTTGCCCTGTCGCAATGGAAAACTGATTCGGCTGATTAGTTAGAAATGTTGCCAATGAGGAATAGGTAAATGTTCCATTGAAATTCTGCGCGATATGCTCGAAAGCCTGCGAGACCCGAATCCTTCCGCCGAGCCTTCGAAAATGATTGTCTGACATCCGAGAGATGTAATCTTGTATTTCGTAGTGATTCTGTACATCGATCAGTCGTCCGAGACTGCTACCGCCAGTCCCAAGGACTCCCGGAACGGAGAGCTCAGGTGCAGTGCTCAGTGGTATCTGCTCGTTATGCACGCGCAAATATTGAAAGCGGGTTTCATTTACGACCTTCTCACCAAGTACTTGTGTATCGCCGATCTGAAGAGTCTGCTCTCGGTTGTCAGTGTTGTAACCCAGTGAAGGTAGATTAATTCGGTTTTGACTCTGTCCAACTCCGCCATTTTGCCGATGATCCGAAAAAAACTGGTAACGAGCCGTAAGTGTATTCGTAGGCGTAAGCTGGTAATCGAGACGCGGACCGACGTTTATTCGACTGTGCGGATTCGGCACCGTAGTTGAAGCACAGAGCTGGCGCAAAGCGGATCCGAGATCTCCACAGTCCGGAGTCACCACCTGTACTTCCCCAATAATGCGTCGTTGGCCATCGAGGAAGAACGACGCCCGCTTCCCTAATGGGCCACCGACATTTCCTTCGAAGATCACACTGTTATATGCGGGCTGGCTGGTAATGAACGGATTCCTGGCACTTAGAATCGAATTTCTGTCACTGAATTCCGCCTTGCCATGAAATCTATCGGTGCCGGGCTTCGTCAAGATCTCAATCCGACCGTACCCAAGCGTGTCGTACTGTGCCGAAAAGGGATTCTGGTTAATCCGAACTTCTCGAATAGCCGACTTCGGCGGCAATTGTCCTGCGCTGAATCCATCGATATACATCTGCCCTCCATTCGGACCGGCGGATGGACCAGCCAAAGCCTGGAGTTCTGCTTGCAGTTCATCTGGATCATCGGAGAGAGCATCGAGATCTTTTGACTTCAAGAGCACAGTGTTCGCGTTATTGCTCGGGGTGATATCAAGTCCGTTTCCTTCGGATTGGACTTGAACATTCTGCTGCACAACCTCGATCTGCATTGCGATGTCGAGAATCTGTAATTTCCCGGGGGTGATTGTCACGGAATCTTTCGAGAGGGTAGCGAAACCTTTTGCTATTACCGAAACCGTGTATATGCCTGGTGACAATCCAATGAACTGGTAAGACCCATCACCCGCTGAAGTCGCAGTCGTCGCTTCACCTGAAGTCGCCTTCGCAGTAATCTCCGCGCCCGGAATCAGCGCGCCGGTCGGATCAACGACTCTTCCGCGCAACACAGTGGCGCTTTGGCAGATCAAGAGACCAGAGAACGCCAAAATCGCAACAGGTTGGAACGCAAAATATCGACGATCAATGCGGAGAAGCATACGAAGCGATTACGCTTTGCACTAATGGTCGCGGAGCGTGGCTCAGTAGAGCCACTGCAATGCATAAGAAAGTGAGGCGCAACCGGTGACCGGCACGTTCAGTGCAAGTTGCGACTCACCGCGAGCGTCTTACTCTGACCTATCCATTCCTTGAAGAAGCCGTCAACACTTGCTGTTTGGGGATGGATGAGAACCCGATAGCGCAAGTGGATCTTGTCCCCAGGCTTCATTTCGTGTTCGGCCTTCTGAGCCGTCTTGTCGAATTTTTCAAAAATTTGCCCAGCAAACGGGTTCACGGAGAAATCTCCGAACGACCGAACCTGCCAGCGTGCCGGGTAATTTAGGTTCGATGGATGATCGAAAACCGCAACCCCAATCTTCTCGCCTTCCCCATGAGGTGTTGTTTGGTACTCTCGTGGATTTAGATCGGCGGTCCACTCCAGCCATGGCGATCGTCGTCCTCGAGTGCCCTCCTCGCCGACGGCACCAGCTGCGCTCACCACCTTCCCGCCGTAGTGATCGTCAAATGGCAACGCCAAACGCAAGCCAAGGATCGCGTCCTGTACATCTTCAAAAGTGACGTGTTCTTTCGCCTGCAGATCGATGTCGACATCAAACATTCGGCAGTCGGCTGGCTTGCTGTAGAAGGTCATCGTGCGCTGCTCAACCAGCCACAACTTTCCATCAGAACTGATCCAGTGTGCTTCAAGTGAAAGCGCTCCGCGATCATCACCACCATTCGCACTGAGAAGCTTCTGGAATGCGATGATGCCTTTATGCTCCTGCGGATAAAGAGGATCGTTCTCCCAAAAGTCTTCCTTGCCAGATGGACCACCAACGCCCTCGCTCCCGATCCACATTCCTCGTTGATGCGGGCGATCCGTGGATTCGCCGGGCAACGGAGCCACTGGAAATCCCCGCAAGATGTTCTTACCTGAGGGAGTCAACAATGGATGCAAGAAAGGCTTGTGTTCGTTCTTGCCGAAATGCAGGACTGTGAAGGGTTTGCCATTCACTTGGACCGCGACATTATCAGCACCTACATCAAAATGTACCTGTGCGGGAAGGGGTAGCGTAAAGAGGACAAAGAGGGTCAATGCAGCTGCCGCCTTATTGGCTGGGAGGAACCGAAATTGAGAAGGCATGTACTGAGCAGCCAAATGATCGTTTGAATCGAAGCTCATAATTTCTGCCACCATAGAGCAATACTCCAGACGATTGGGTGACGGCGACATTACTTTCTCGTCATGTCGCTTCAACCACAAGAATTGAATTGCAAATAGCTTCAGCTAAAGTGACGCGTGCGCGTTCCGTCTTGAAGGCCCGATGTGGTCGGGAATATGAGCGTCACGCGCGTACCCTTTCCTACAGCACTTTCTATTTCGGTCCGTCCACCATGGAGGTTTACGATTCCCTTGACGATCGAGAGTCCAAGGCCAACGCTGCCAAACTTCGAGGAGCGAGCCTGGCTCACTCGGTAAAACCGATCAAAAACTCTCGGCAAATCTTCTGTGGGAATCCCAGCGCCCGTATCCGCTACGTCAATGCGCACTTCACTGTCGCAGGCATAAGCGCTGAGGGTGACCGTTCCTCCTGGCGGCGTGTGGGCCAGGGAGTTTACCACGAGATTTCCGATTGCGCGCTGGAAGAGTCCCCGGTTTACGCTGAACGATATTTCGTGTCCATCAGCGATTGACATCGTGATTCTCGCCTCTCCTGCGGCGGCTTCATAGTAGTCATGCACGGCAGCAAGTTCCTTGTGCACTTGCACGCTTTCCTTCTCAAGTTGGGTTCCCGGATTTTCCGCTCGTGCTAAGAACAACAAGCTCGTAATGAGATCTGAGAGTCGAACGCTCTCTTCAAGACAGGAAGTTAAGGTTTCTCTATATTCATCAACTGACCGCGCCCGGCTTAACGCGACCTCAGCTTCACCGCGTATGTTGTTGACGGGTGTGCGCAGTTCATGGGCGATGTCCGCGGAGAACTGGCTCAATCTGCGGAAGGAATCGTCGAGCCGGTCGAGCATCGCATTTAACGTTTCCGCAAGAGCAGCCAACTCTACTGGATAACCAGCAGGATCGATTCGCGCATTCAGTGTGGCAGAACCAGTTCTTCTCGCCGTTTCTGTAATTTCTTCGACCGGCCGGATGCCTCGTCGCGCAATGCGATAACCAATCATCGGGCAAACTATTGTCGCGATTATCAACACTGCACCCATCCATACCTTATAGCTCGCTAGGAGCAGCGAATCATGAGCCCGATCTAGCGCAACCTGAATAACCCAGACCTTCTGCCACGAGGTCCCTACCCGGGCAGCCGCAGCGAGTACTCGGAATGATCTACGTTGTGGTCCATGAATTTCAGTGCCATGGCTGGGTTCAGCGTCTGCGGGTACAACGTCTGTAAAAAGTGTTGGAGAGAGGAGAGCATCCATCTGTTGGGTACTGATATTGTTTTTGCCATTTTCGTCAACTAGACGCGCGTAAAACTGGGCGTAGCGACGAGCTGACGACTCCAGTTCGACCTCTCCAACTGCCTCCCACTTCAAACGATTCAAGTCGTCCGGCCGATCTCGCAAGATTGCCCGAAGTACATGAACTTTGTCCTCAAGGAACAAATCCTCGCTGCGATTGAGAATAGCGACGAGCCCCCAGTAGAGAATCCCAGTAGCACACAGAATGAGGATGAAAGACGCCAGCGAATACCAGGTCGTCAGCCGGGCGGCAAGTGACCACGAGCGACTAGTCTTCTTCCTGGAGGACATAGCCGACTCCTCTGACGGTTTGAATGAGTCGATGGTCGAATGGATCATCCACCTTCGCGCGAAGCCGGCGCATGTGCACGTCGACTACATTCGTATGACAGTCGAAATTCATATCCCAAACCTGCCCAGCAATAACAGTTCGGGTCAACACTTCCCCTTTCCTGTGCGCAAGGAGGGACAGTAACGCAAACTCCTTTGGTGTCAGGTCGAGGCGTTTGCCGCTACGAGTTGCACGATGCTGGATGAAATCTATCTCCAAGTCACTGATTCGCAGGACCTCGGCTTGACGGTTCGGTCCGCGACGCAGCAAGCTCCGTATTCGCGCCAGGAGTTCGGCGAACGCAAATGGCTTCATTAGGTAATCGTCCGCTCCACCTTCCAGTCCTCTGACTCGATCTTGAACTGAATCCCGAGCCGTGAGGAACAGGACAGGAGTTTGATTCCCGCTACGTCGGAGCTGGCTTAGCACGGACCATCCGTCTCTTTGAGGCAGCATTACATCCAGGACAACGAGGTCGTAATCCTCTGCAAGCGCCAAATGAAGACCGTCCTCTCCGTCTTGCGCAACGTCAACCGTGAAGCCGTTTTCCGAAAGGCCTTTTCGGAGATAGCTGGCGGTTTTGTTCTCGTCTTCAACTATCAGAATCTTCATATAGCTTTTCTGACGACCTTGCTCAAAGGGGCGCCATCCCCGCAAGGCCGGTGGAAGCCCTTTGCGCGCCGCCCATTCTAGACCCACTCAAGGATTTCAATTGGCCGAATGACAAAATCGTAATGTCCACGCAACGTTTTTGTTTCCGTGATTCCCGTATCTTCATGTGCGGCTGAAGTCCCTCCATAGACCATTCCTTGGCTAGCGGACGTTTTGGGGGACATGCTGAGGAAGTGATCCATTTGGGCGATAGCAATTAGCCCCACGAGTCGTGCGATGAAAGTTGCGCACACCCTTTGATGGCGATAGAGGGAAGGACGTTAATGAGTGTCGTCAAAAAGAATCTGCGCGTAAGGACGCTCCCGTGGCTCGGGATGTTGGTTTTAGTGGCCCTTTGCACACTTGCCGAAGTACCTGGGTTCAAGGTAACGAAAAGGTATTCCGTTCCTGGGAATGGCGATTTCGACTACATAGTATTCGACAGCTCCGCGAACCGACTCTACGTCTCGCACGGAACGGAAGTTAATGTTCTCGATGCGAATTCGGGCAATCAACTTGGTACGATTGAAAATACCCCCGGGGTTCACGGTATTGCCATCGTTCCGAATCTGCACAGGGGATTTACTACTAACGGTGGGAATTCAACGGTTTCGGTCTTTGACACAAACACCTTCAAGACAATAAAGACATTCCGCGTCCCTAAGGGTCCAGACTTTATCCTCTACGATCCGCTCATGAAGCGTGTACTCATCTGCCATGAGGATGCGGCTGCGATTACGGTAGTTGATCCTGAAAAAAGCGAAGTCGTAGGAATCATTAGTCTGGGTAGCGGGCCAGAGGCAGCTGTTGTAAACGGAAAAGGCGTGGGGTTCGTTAACCTTGAAGCCCAGTCTATGGTGGCTCGGTTCGACCCGCGGGCCTTAGTCGTGAAAGAGAAGTGGCCAATCACGGGATGTAAAGGTCCGGTTCCGTTGGCAATGGACTCTTCGAGTGAGCGACTGTTCATTGGGTGCAGAAGCAAGGTATTAGCGGTTATGAATGCCAACAATGGGAAAGTGATCACGACACTCCCAATTGGGGACACCGTGGATGCAGTCGTATTCGATCCCGACACTAAGACAATCTTTGCTTCTAATGGGGAAGGGACAGTATCCGTGGTACGCCAGAAGAACGCAGATGAATATGAATCACTCGGCTCCATTGAAACGCAGAAGAGCGCTAAGACTATGGCTTTCGACCCTCAAACAAAGCGCCTTTTCCTGTCAGCAGCAGAGATTGAATCTGCAGGGAGAACAACCCCACCCTCGCGGAAGGCAAAGCCGGGAACGTTTAGTGTGTTGGTTATCGAAAGGCAATAAGCGATGGCGCAGCAAGTTGTCAGAATTGGCGCCACTTGTTCGAGCTAGGAATTGGAGGCTAAGCATTACACGGGATTTGATCCTTCCTGGTTGTAGACGTATGATCAGGCTCATGCGGCGCGTTCTATTGCGCTGGGGTGTTCTCATCACTCTGGCCTTGATCCTGTGTGGTCATGTCACGGAGCTGTTTGACCGTTGGGACCACACTATGGCCACCGGTAGTGATGTCGACTACTCAATCGTCCTGCTCGCCGCATCTGCTGGTCTGGCCGTTGTCGTCGCACGGCATCTAGCCTCTTTGGCCGGTTGCTCAAAGGAACCCCAAACATCAACCGCTGATAATTCATTGTTGTCTCTTTCTTCGATTCTCTGCGATGGTCCTGACCTGGACATTTCTCCTCCGCCTTTACTTCCGCTCCGCATTTAGAACTCTCCTTCTCTGTCAAGCGCTTGAGGTCATCGAGACCTCCTTTTGTCGTCATCTTTTACAGAGCAAGGATCCATGCAGACATCGAAGACTACGGTCGTACTTTCCCTGGCGATCGTTCTAACTGGTTGCGCCGTGCGGAAGTACCGGCCCGCGCCGATTACACCAGCGCAGAGCGCTGAATCCCTCAGGACTCGGAGCTTGAACGACGCTGGTCTCCGCGAGTTTCTGAACACGAGATCCGAACATGCTGTAGCAACTTGGCCCCCGGCTGAATGGACCCTTTCC
>Ga0126376_10001519_pt1 | contig 12537 bp, 8 predicted proteins | sample PanSoiMetPlot_15_FD_92760 | JGI IMG/M metagenome (GOLD analysis project Ga0126376, IMG submission 92760) | Tropical forest soil microbial communities from Panama - MetaG Plot_15 | ecosystem: Environmental > Terrestrial > Soil > Tropical forest > Bulk soil | place: Panama | collected 2016-02-17
TAACCGCGGTTGTTGGAAAAGAAGTTTGGCCAGTGCACGCCCAGGATGGCAGTCAACATAACGCAGGCAATGAAGAAGGCGCCGATGCGTGTTAAGAAGCCGAGACCAATCAGCAGGCCGCCGACTAATTCGGAAAGTGCGGCTGCACCCAGCCAGAGCCACGCCGGTCGCATGAAGGCGAAAGGGGTATTACCGCCGATAAATGTCTTGAAACCTGGACCGTTGAAAGTGCCCAAGACCTTTTGTGAACCGTGCGCAATCATCACGGCCGCGAGTCCTAGACGAACGGGCACTGTAAACCAGGTCGGAGAGGTGGCAATCAGTCGTCTAAACATTTCGATTTATCCAGATACTGTTTGAATAGAGCGGAGGAGATAGTAACATTCAATCCGTCGCCCATGGGATTCATGACATATGTTGACAGGATTACAGGATTTAACAGGATGAACAAGATTCATGTAAATCTTGCCAAATCTTGTAAATCCTGTCTGCACAAACGCCGCCTTGTATGCGTCGGCTTGCTGCTGGTGCTCCCCTTTCTCGCAAGCGCACAGACGCCGCCGGTCGACATTTCCTTTACGGTGGCGATGCCGCGACCGCACACACACTTGTTCGACATCGATATTTCCCTCAAGCGCACCACCAATGGCCCGCAGGAAGAGCTGCTCGTCATGCCGGTTTGGACGCCCGGCTCATACCTGATCCGTGAGTTTGAGCGTAACGTGCAGGACTTCGCTGCGACTGATGCCGCGGGCCAGCCGCTGAAGTGGGAAAAGACTAACAAAGACACCTGGCGCGTGGTTACAAACGGCGCCCGCGAGTGGCACGCGCGCTATCGTGTTTATGCGAACGAGCTGTCGGTGCGCACGAGTGAGTTGAACTCGAGTCACGCCTTCTGGAACAACGCCAACCTGTTGATGTATCCAGAAGGCTTTCTGAAGAGTCCTGCAACTGTGCACGTGCTCGCGCCCGACGTTTGGAAAGTCGCAACCGGACTGCCCGCAGTACCCGGCCAGAAAAATACTTTTCGTGCCGAGAACTTCGACGTTCTTTACGACTCACCCTTTGAAGCCAGCAACTTCAAGACACTCGTATTCAACGTCAAAGGTGTTCCGCATCGCATCGTGATTGATGGCGAAGGAAATTACGACCCGGAGCGCATGCGCCACGACGTACAGAAGATCGTCGAGACGCAGGTTGAGTTAATGGGCGGTGAGGTTCCGTATCGCGACTACACGTTCATTCTTCACCTGCGATCGAATACCGGCGGCGGACTCGAACATTTGAATTCATGCGCGTTGGGTTACCCGCGCTTCGGTTTCACCATCCGTTCAGGCGACCGTGCGACGTCAGCCGCGCCAAACACGACTGACATGCCCGAGCGCGATTATCGCGGCTTTCTCGGACTCGTATCACACGAGTTTTTTCATCTCTGGAACGTGAAGCGTATCCGGCCCGACGCGCTCGGACCGTTTGATTACACGCAGGAAAACTACACGAAGGTTTTGTGGGTTGCGGAAGGCATTACTGACTACTACGCCGATCTCGTTTTGCGTCGGGCGGGTTTGGTTACCGAGAGCGAGTTTCTAAACGCCACGGCGCGATCGATTCGATCGTTGCAGAATACGCCGGGACGCAAAGTGCAGAGTGTCGAAGAGTCGAGCTTCGATTCGTGGATCAAGTATTACCGGCAGGATGAGAACTCGGTGAACTCGCAGGTTTCGTACTACGACAAGGGAGCGATACTCGGACTGTTACTGGATCTCGAGATTCGCAAACGAAGTAGTGGTGCGAAGTCGCTGGACGACGTGATGCGTTATCTTTACACGGAGTTTTATAAGAAGAACCGCAACTATTCTCCGGCGGATTTCCAGAAGGCGTGTGAACTGATGGCCGGCTCGAGCCTGGAGGAGTTCTTCAGCAAGTACGTGCGCGCAACGGAAGAGCTTGATTACAACGCGGCGCTCGGGGCTGCGGGGCTGCGGCTGGAAATCAGTGCTTCTGTAACCACGGCGACGACGATTGACAGGAACTTCTTCGGTGCGGACGTGGCCGACGAGAATGATCGATTGATGGTGCGACGCGTGTATGCCGGCTCACCGGCTTACGAGCAGGGGCTCAACGCTGGCGATCAGATCGTGGCGTTGGATAACATGCGAGTGACAAGAGAGTTCTTCAACGCGCGCATGGCGGAGAAGAAGGCAGGCGATTTGATCAACCTGACGATTTTCAGGTTTGATGACTTGAGTACGTTGCTGATCAAGCTTGGCGAGCGGCGTGATGGAACTTACCGGATCGTGCCGCTAACGAATGCGACGCCGGTGCAGAAGCAGATTTACCGCGCCTGGTTGGGAACGCAGTAGGTGTACAAGATTTACAGGATTTTTCAGGATTATCATGTAAATCATGTCCAATCCTGTAAATTCTATCTAACATAACGTTGTCCATCACATATCAGCACATTCGCTTCAACCTCGACGATCACGTCGCATGGATCACTTTCGCGCGGCCGCCGCTAAACATCTTCAACATAGAAATGATGCGCGAGATTACGACGGCGCTCGGCGAGTGCGCACAACGCGAACTGGTCGCCATCGTCTTCGACGCTGACAAGAACTGTCGCGCCTTCAGCGCGGGCGTCGCCGTCGAGGATCACGTCCAGGAAATAGTCTTTCAAATGCTCGACGCGTTTCACACGATCTTTCGCCAGCTCGAACAGCTCGCCAAACCCGCGATCGCCCTTGTCGACGGAGCAGCGCTCGGCGGTGGATGCGAGCTTGTAGCCGCCTGCGATATTGTTATTGCCTCCGATCGCTCGCGCTTCGGGCAACCGGAGATCAAACTCGGCGTGTTTCCGCCTGTCGCCGTTGTGTTGCTACCGCTCATCATTGGCGAAAAGCGCGCGCGCGAGTTAATACTGACAGGCGAGATAATTGATGCGAAAGAAGCCGGCCGTCTGGGTTTGTGCAACCACGTTGTGCCAACCACTCATCTCGAACCAAAACTGCTCGAGGTGCTGGCGAAGCTAAGGGAACTGTCAGGCACGTCGCTGGCTTTTGCCAGGCAATCGCTGGATCTTGGCCGCGGCCGCTCGATTGAGGCGGCGCTGAACGAGCAGGAAAACATTTACCTGCACGAGCTGATGAAAACGGCGGACGCAAACGAAGGCGTCAAGGCATTCATGGAAAAGCGCAAACCAGTTTGGCGTCACCGGTGACTGTATGAAGAAATATGTTTTATCAACATCTCTGATCCTGGTTTGCGCTTGTGCCGCGTTTTCGCAACGCAAACCGGCGAGCGGCTCGCACTCGACGCGCCCCGGACCAACCATGTCCGCGGAGTCGAAAGCGCTGCTCGAAGAAGCCATCGGAGTTGTTTGCACGCAGGCCAAACTCGATCCGAAGAGCAGCGCTCCCATCGACGATATGCAGGCGCGCCCTTCGCTGCCGCTTCATAGCCCGGAAGCACGTGAAGGCGCAGAGCGCGCGCAACGACTTCTGCCAATGGCGAAGAGTCTGGTTATAACGGCACTACGCCAGCTTTCCACTGACTATGGTTTTAAAAACTCTCCGAGATTCAGGCTCAGAATGCGCCAGGCGATCGCTCGGGTAAATGCGGTGACGCGAGTCAGGCCCGACATGGAGTCGCGAGACAATGCTTCCGTCTATTTGAGCAGGCCGCACGTGATAACTTTCGGCACGATTTTTCTCGCCGGTCTGCGTTCCGATGAAGGCATGCTCAGCGTGTTGGCCCATGAGCTGACGCATATCGCCGACGGCGATTACGACAGCCTGCGTCCACTGGTTGCAGCAGTCGGAAACAAAGCATCAGCGCTCACCGGACTCGACATTCACGGGCAGCGCGCGGAGGAGATCTCGTGTGATTTAATCGGCGCGATGGCTGTTCGTGCTTACGTTGCGAATACGCCTGGCTATGAATCGATTACGCGACGCCTGGCGCGTTCAGTGCAACACAACTGCGTCGAGCTGGACGAAGGCGACGAAGATCATCTATCGCCGCGCAACACGATTCGCGCGCTGTTCGCTTTAGATCCCGGGCTGGTTCGCGAGTTGATCAACGACAAGTTTTGATGCCACAAAAAAGCACAAAAGGCACAAAAAGTTTTTCGAAAGGTGTTTTGTGCTTTTTGTGCTTTTTTGTGGCTTCGATTTCCGTCGCAGCGTGTAAGACTGTTATCGACCGCCAGGACGTGAGGCCGAAGGTCTTGCGCGATGTGCCCTCGCGAAATCTCGCCTATCGACTCACTCCGGATGTTTCGCCACCCGCTGCCGACGTCGACGACAGCTCGGAAAAGTTTCCCGCCGTCGCCAACGACTTCGCCGGCAAGCGAAAGGATGAAGCACTGTTACGTACAGTCGTCTCTCCGGATCGGCGGCGAGTGCTTGCTCTTTACGGCACCGCAGACGAGCCGGGCTCGTCGACGTTTCGCATCGACCTGTACAACTCTGACGGACAGTTTCTACGCAACCTGATACCGCCGGATCTTTCCTGCGTGTTTCCGGAGACAGTCACCTGGTCACCCGATGGCAAATTCATCAACTTCATTGCACACAGGCGCGTGATGCCGAGTCCAACGCCGACGCCGCAGCCTGAAGACTTGCCGCCGTCTTCACCGTCACCCACCGCATCGCCGACCGTGGCGCCGTCCTTTGCTCCGGTCGCGAGTTTTAATACGGAACAGATCTACATCTGCAATCGCGACGGCTACGATCTCAAGCCACTCACGTCGCGTGAAGGACTCATTTACTTCTACTTCGTTTGGGCGCCTGATGGACACGCGCTGGCAGCGCTTGCCTGCAAAGAGGATGAATGGAATGCGCGCGAGCGGCAGTACAAACTGCCGGCAGGTCGCCCGCGGATGATTGCGCTCGACGGCAACGAGCGCTTGCTCGACGATGGATTAACTGAAGCGCTGCCAGTGTGGTCGCCGGACGCTTCAAAGATTGCGACTGCCTTCGACACTGACGTGGCCATTTATGATGCAGGTGGCAAGACGCCGACGCAGGCACGTCTGCCACTTGGCGATCCACTAATTGCCGCGTCAGTCGCTTACGAGCAGAAGACAACCACGAAAAAAGCGAACGCGAATGCAAACTCCGGCACTCACACCATGACCTCGACTGTGCCTCCTTCGTTTAATCCGATCGTGAGGCTCGACTGGCGCTCGCCCGAAACACTCTACTTCCAGACTGCCTTCGTGCGGCTGATGCCGAACGAAACCATCAATACATTTCAGCGCTGGCACCTGCTCAACATCAGTGCACAAGCTGCAATCCTGAAGTAAATAGTTAGACAGGATTTACAAGATTTTTCAAGATTACCAGGATTCATCTTGTTCATCCTGCAAAATCCTGGGCTCACATTAGCGAACGCCTTCGGCGTTAATAATCAGGGCGATTTGCAGATATCAAACGAGCGCGTGATACACTCCATCCCGCTGAGACATTCTGTGCCCCCTATAGCTTCAACGGCCGCCAGAACCCAGCCTTTTGGGGGTGAATCATTGGATTCACCTTCACACTTTGCCCAGGAGTCGAACCATTAGCGTGGATGAATAGAGACGGTCCCACTCAGGAAAATTTCGACAAGCTACTGCTCTGGCTCGATTCGGACCGCGACACCGCAGGCAAGAAATACGAGAGGATTCGATATAAGTTGATTCGGATCTTTGCTGCTCGCGGCTGTTGTGAGGCCGAGGATCTGGCCGATAAGTGCGTTGACGTAGTGATTTCAAAGATCGATTGGCTGATTGAAAACTACGAGGGTAATCCCGCGTTGTACTTCTACGCAGTAGCCAAGAAGATTTACCTCGAATACCTAAAAACCAAAAAACCACTGCCGGAGCCGCTTCCTCCAGAGCCTGATCCGAAGGGGCTTGAACAGGTATGTGGTTATCTAGAAGAATGTTTACAGGAGCTACCTCGTACGGACAGCGATCTGGCCCTGCGATACCATCAGGGCGAAAAACAGGAAAAAATTCGAAATCGCAAGGTGCTGGCCGATGAATTGAAAATTTCTCGAAACGCGCTGAGAATAAGGATGTGTCATATTAATGCACGCCTCAAGGAGTGCATCAAGCTGCGATTGCAGCAGGGCGGCGCTGAAACACCTTGGCTCGGACAACCATAATTAGTAAGAGTCTCCCGACGGCGGAAAGTAGTTTCTAATGACACTTAGCAATAATGATCAGATTCGAGTACGGGACTATCTTTTAGGCCATCTCAGCGATGATGAGCAGGAAAAGATCGAAGAGCGGTTGATGACCGATGACGAGTTCTTTGAGGAGTTGGAGATATCGAAGGACGAGCTTGTCGAGGAATACCGGTCTGGTGAGTTAGCTCAAAATGACCGGCAGTGGTTTGTCAGCCACTACCTCGCTTCCCCTGAAGGTAGATTGGATTACACCTTCGCGTCGGCTTTGGACTGTGTTGAGAAGCCCATTCCGGTCTCAACACCATCGAGCTTCCTTGAACAACTCAGCTCTATTTTCAGGGCGCCCCGCTGGAAATTCGCAGCAGTCGGGCTGTCGGCCCTCGCAGTGATAGTTGTTGCTGGCTTACTCCTTCGTTCAGGACCCCAAAAGTCGCTTGCTTTGACTCTCACCAGCACCGCCACCAGACGCAGCGCGAGTGACACAAAGGTCCAGACAGTCACGATAAATCCCGACGTACGCGAATTAAGAATTTCGCTGACACTTCCTGAAGCCGCTAGTGCACCTACAAATTACCGCGCAGAACTGGACGATCGCAGGCAAACGAAAGATGTGAGCGTGACCGGGCACGACGCTGGTTCAGTGCAGGTCGTAATTCCCGCGAGCCAACTACCGGCCGGTTATTATGCTTTGAGACTTTATGCGACTAAGACCGATGGTAAGGAGCAGCGGATTCCCGGCGATTACTACTTCATCGTGGAAAGAAACTAAACTCGCGTGACAGTGAGCTTCCGGCGACGGAGATACCACCAACCAAGACCCACCATTAACATCAACAACGCGACCATAACAAATATCTTCCAACGTAGCGCAACGCTCTGCGTGTGTGCCACTGGCTTAATGATCTGTTGATACTCCCCCTGGATCGTGAACGCACCCCAATAATAAGGCGACGCCCATTCCGGTTCCTGACGGATACTATTCTGCGCCGCGCGCAACGCTTCAGCTGGAGTCATTCCTTGTTGCAGAAGATTGCTGTAAAAACGTTTCATCAATTCGGCCGTTGCGCCATCATCTACGTTCCACAGACTGGCCACCACGCTCGAAGCACCCGCATGCATGAAACCCCTCGTCATACCTATCAGACCTTCTCCACGCACGTCTTTTCCCAGCGCGGTTTGGCATGCGCTCAGGACTACCATAAGCACGGGCGCCCGCAACTGATAAATATCCTGTAGTCCTACAAAACCGTCGATCTGTTTGCCCTGGCTGTTAACAGTGGACAGCAGCAGGCCGGAGTATTCCGGTCGCTTAGGATCCAGAAAGCCATGGGTGGCCAGATGCAGCATTGCATACTGGCTCAAGTCTGTATTTAGAAGTCGTTCGCGAGTGGCGGCAAATTCACTGAGCACCATGCCTTCGCCGCCGGCCAGGTCGCGGAGGTTGGTCAACTCTCGTGCCGCATAAAACAGCGGCGTAATCACTGTCGGGTCAAAAGAATCTCGATTGAGTTCGATATCGCGCAACGTCGAATGCCAGCGACTATCACCGGTCTGTGCGGCGATAAGTTGATCGCCGGGCTTTTCAGCGTTGTGTGCTGTGGAGGTTGAGTAAAAAACCGGATCTCCAAATGCTGCGAGCAGTTTCGCAGGCACCGGACGTTGCGCTCTTTCCTGTCGCAGATCTCCGAGAATCGATGCGGAAGGAGCATTGACAATTTCATACTTTGCTACCAACGGTTCGTTTCCTGACGGTAGCGGCAGGACTTGAAAGGGAATGTAATTCAGCGCTCCATCGGCAACAACAATCACCACTCGCTTGTTCAATTCCGCTGAGACAGGAGACAGAATCATCCGGCTTAATTCCTGGGAAGCTTGCCGCAATTTACTGTCATTGTCGGAAGTGGGTGGAAGCGCCAGCAAGGCAGAGACTTTTCTGGCGGCTTCAGTTATTGCCTCTTCGCCGGGGATCTCGAAGGCTTTGATCTGGTCGCGTGTGACCGCCCAGACGTAGCTCTTCCTCGCGCCGATGCTGTATTCCAGAAGCAGAGTTTGATCGTCTTTGATGATTTCTGTTTGAATTCGCCGCAGGTCCCAGGCCGTCGGTTGTGTGATCTGTTTATAAGCCGGGTAGCGCTGATTTATAGTTTCGATGAGTTGACTGTATTCTGCTTCCATTTGCGACAACTCAGCATTGACTGACTTCAGCTCATTCAAGCTGTTAGTGGTTTCCTTGCTGCTCAACAATTGAGAGCGATAGTCAGCTTTTTGCCAGATAGATTGGCGCAACGACTTCTCCCGTTGCGCCAGTTCAGGGTCGACGCCCGGCGCGAAATCGTTGTAAGTAGCCCGCAGGAATTCAGCGAGAGAACGAGCGCGAGCCGCTTCGCTGGCCTCAAACGCTTTAACGTCGAGAGCGCGCGCCGGATCCGAGCCGTGCTTACCCATCAGAGACTCGATGTAAGCCTGGTAACGATCGTGAACTGATCCGAAAAAGGCGACGCTGAGATCCCGGCTGGTGGGAATGCGGTGAATTCGTTCGGTAATCTGAATCGAGCGGGATAGATAGTCTTCTGCCTGTGCGTACTTTTCACGTTTCAGTTCCAGCCGGCCGAGCGCGTAATAGAGTGCTGCCTGATTTACCTGATTGGAAAGTTTGCCAAAGCCGTCTAAAGCTTTTAGGTACCTTTCATGGGCCCGCGCAAGCTGTCCCTGCTGCTCGAAAACTTGCCCGATCCAGCCCTGTACGCGCGCAACTTCCAGTGGATTAAAGGCGCGAACGTAGATATCCAGTGCAAACTGCAAATCCTCGAGGGCGGCAGGATAGTCACCCGTTTCGAAGTGGACCATGCCTATGTACTCACGAGTGAGTGCTGCCTCCGTACCATCTTTACTGTCAATACTGGTCAGGCTCTGTTCCAGGTAATTCAATGCGTCTGAATATTGGTGCGAAAGGTAATAGGACCATCCCAGACCCCAGGTGGCATACCAGATCAAATGAGGATCATGAGTTTGGCGGTAGTAATTTAAAGCGCGCTGGTAATGAATGACGCCTTCTTCAGGCAAATTGTGTTCGTTGTAGACTTCAGCCATTCCACAAGCGATCTGTCCCATCTTTTCGGGTTCGGCTGCCTCGTCAATCAGACCTTGCGCTTGCACGAAACGTGAAATGCTGCTTTGCCACTCCGCTTTGCGCAGCTCAATGAAGCCCAACTTGATCAGAGCGCCGGCCTGCGCCGCAGAGTCATTTAACTCCTGCCATAGCGGCAGCGCCTGTTCGTAACTTTGGGTGGCCTCTGAGAGTAGGTTTTGTGCCAGGTCGCAGGTCCCAACTTGCTGGTAAGCTTGAGCAATTCCTTTTTTGTCGCCGGTGCTTTTCCAGAGAGTGAGAGCGGTTTGCGCTGCGCTTAAAGCCCTGGCGTGATCGTCAAAATTGTACCGGCGACTAAGCGTTAGGAGAGCCTGCGCTTTGCCGGCTGCATACCCCGACTGGTCACTCAACGTGATAGCGCGATTGAGTGTCGGTTCCACCAGGCTTTTGTCCGGTTGCAGCATGTAGGCAGCGGCAAGACCGTTCAGGTTATCGACTTCGATTTGAATGGACGGCGACTGTTTAAGGAGATTCAGCGCCTCATTGTGGCTGGTGATTGCGTCTTGAGGAGAGTTTAAAAGTAAGTGGAGGCGACCCGCACGGGTCAGGACCCGAGCCGCTTCAAGTGTTTCGCCGGCACTAACAAAACGCTGAGCTGCTTCATTCAGTTTTCGCACAGCCTCTTGCCGCTCCGGTATCGTCACGGCATTGTCGTTAGCGGCGGCGGCAAGTTGCCGCGCCGTCTCTATGCTGTCGGAGGCTCCCTGGCCCTGCGCAATGGCAGTTAAACCAAGGACCAGCAAAGCAAAAAGAAGGCGCGGCAGTTTGAGTAGGTTCATGGCTCAATCAGTTGAGATTCGAGCTTACGATCGTCTCCGATGCTTAAGTTCTTGTCCGAACTGCCTGAACATATTAATCACTTGTCTGTTGGAATCCTTGAGCGGATGTTTATCCGAATGCGAAATCGACGGGAAATTCTTTATGGACGGGCAGTCACAGTCATCGCCCTGTGGATCGCGGCTGCCAGCCACGCCCATGGGATCTATGGATCCTGCGTGGCCGAGTTGGCCATCGTCGTTGAAGATCTTCGTCGATATCTTTTGCAGCAACTCAAGTAAATCCGTATCGAGACTGTCCGGAAAACGAGACTCATCCAATGCATCATCTTCGTCTCCCGAAGGTTTACGCATGGTTTCGGTGAAGTACTGTTTCAGAAAGTCCTTCCATTGCGTTTCCTTGTTGAAGGCGAAATTTTTATACAGATTTTCCCACATCGGGTTGGCGACCGGCTCCGACCATGGGAAGAAAACGGAGAGGCCATGCGCGTACTGAGTAGTCGGCCCCACGAATTCAGAACGCACGATAACACCGTGGTCATCGACATCTGTGCCTCGCTTTAACACCTTCATGACCTCAAGACAGGCGTCCTCGATATTCTTTAAGGGGTCTGGGCTTTCGGGCGACGGGATGCTTTGGGTTTGGGCCGACGGCCTTCTGGCCTGTTCGCATTTAGCTTTTAGCCGGAAGCAGAAGTCGTATAGATCCGTGTACTGTTCCTCAAAGAAACTTTGCGACTCCCAATGCGCCAAAAGTATCAGATCGCGTACCAGAAAATCGTTCTTTTCCTTGACTAATGTTAACCCCGCTTGCAGTTCTTTGACGAGATTTGAGACCGGTAACTTGATGTTCTTCACCTTGTTCAAGTCACACAGGCTTAGGTCACAACTGTACCCCGCGAGCTGAAAATCGAAGCTATTGAACACGCAATAATGGAAGATTTTTCTGCACAGACGCTTAACGTTAATGCGCCTGGTTGCATGTGCTAGTTCTTGTGGTAACGCACCAAGTATCAACTCTCGGTTGAATCGCTGCAAATGTTTGCCGTTGAGCTGGCCGGATTGAATTTTAGGGAGCAGTCCCTTGGTCGTGTCAGGGAGTTTTACGCGCGGGAATAGTTTGCAGAGCTTTGGGTCTCCCATCCAGGTGTTGAGTTGATGAGTCACAGCGCCGACGAGCTTCCGCGCAGGCTCTTTGTGAGGGACATGTTTTTTCAATAATTCTCGCCCTCCGTTGCCATTAAGCTGACGGCGAAAGCGCTTCGAAAATCGATCTGTTCCGCTCTTAACGGCATCAACAAAGCCGTCGGGGAGATCTTCCTGGGTGAAGCGCCTACCGGACTCCAAATCATTGAACAGGCGAATTAAAACTTGCCGGTAAGGCCAGGCGCCGTTGTAAGTTGGGCCTTGAGCGGCAATCATGAAGTTCGCCATGCCATCGAGTTCGAGAGCTACTTCAACCCCGCTCATCGAGCAGGCGTGAAACCCTATCAGTTCAAGTTGCTGCCGGCCTTTATCCAGACGGTTGTTGAAGTCACCCAATATCGTAGCCAGATCTTTTAGGGACAGGGACGTCGGGGGCGAATTGCCCGTGCGCGTTCTGGCGACATGTTCGTCATGCAGGAAGAGTTCGTTCCCGACGATCACACCATGCCCGACAATGAAAAGCATGTAATGCCGGGCGGGATAGCTTTCCTGGCAAAATGTAAGGAATTTGTCTAAAGACTCCCTGGGTGATAGTTCCTTGCGCATCTCCTTTGGAGGCTCAGGTTGAGGATCGAATTTGATATTCAGATGTAGCTTGTCCAGAGCCTCCTGGATCTGTTTGTTAACATCACCGGGCCAGAGCTTATCGATGACGAGATTTCGAATAAAAGGGTTATTGCCGGCAAACCCTATGTTTGGTCTATCTGGGTCTTTCAGTTTTTCTACTCGATTCACATCGAAGATATGCACCGGCAGATTTACAGTGTGTGGATCAAACAGGGCAAGCACGTTGACGTCCGGGTGATATCCGGCATTTTTTATCGCTTTGAGGTGCGTGATAGTGCCTGGGGCTAGCGGATTATCACTGGCGAGGTAAAACATCACCGTCCATTCTCGTTCTGGTTTTCGTACTCGTTCTTCGTTCATTTTTCTTCTCCTTTGGGATGGGTGTGGGAACACCGCCAGCGCCATTGCTTGTGGGCTTTTGAACGAGTCAGAAGCATGGTTGGTAGCTTTCTCACAAAATTGGATTCTTCGCTTTGTTATGAGAGTTACAGGAAAAGCATTTCTCTCATCACAGAGCGTTAGGGAGGTCCTGTTGCTCTTCTACCACAGTTTTTATTTGGAGCGAGGATGTTGAGAAGTGAAGGGAGTTTTATGTTCGCTGTGCAATCTTTGTGACTCTGTGCCTCTGTGGTTAGGGAATTGTTTGAAAAAACAACCACAGAGACA
>Ga0126376_10001520_pt1 | contig 12532 bp, 13 predicted proteins | sample PanSoiMetPlot_15_FD_92760 | JGI IMG/M metagenome (GOLD analysis project Ga0126376, IMG submission 92760) | Tropical forest soil microbial communities from Panama - MetaG Plot_15 | ecosystem: Environmental > Terrestrial > Soil > Tropical forest > Bulk soil | place: Panama | collected 2016-02-17
GCCGCCTCGACCCAGAACAGGTCTTGCAGTTCTTTCAATTTAGCAGGGTTCTGTGCGGCTAGGTCGTTTGCCTCGCTGAAGTCCTGCGCGACATTATAGAGCTCCCATTTGTCCTTGGCGAAGTCATAGCTACCGGCGTTCTCCCATGGGAGCCGGCCGTGCCGGGTCACCGCGATCCAGCCATCGTGGTATAGCGCGCGATTGCCGAACATCTCGAAGTACTGCGTATGCCGCTGCTCCTTCGCGTTGGCGTCATCAAAACTGTACATCATGCTGACGCCTTCAATTGGCTTCTGCGTGACGCCGTTGAGTTGAGCCGGCGCAGTAACGCGTGCCGCCTCCAGGATCGTCGGCACGAGATCAATCACGTGGTGGAACTGGGTGCGGAGGCCTCCTTTGTCCTTGATGCGCGCCGGCCACGAGATAACCACGGGATTGCGCGTACCCCCGAAGTGCGAGGCGACTTGCTTGCCCCATTGGAAGGGCGTGTTCATGGCCCAGGCCCAGCCGACTGGAAAATGATTGTAGGCGTTCGGGCCACCGATTTCGTCGATGTGTTTGATGACGTAGGAGGTATCCTCAGGAACGCCGTTAAGGCTGGACATTTCATTGAAGACACCATTGAGCGTGCCTTCCATCGATGCTCCGTTGTCGCCGATCTCCCAGATGACGAGCGTGTTGTCGAGTTCGCCTATATCCCGCAGTGTGTCGAGCACACGGCCGACCTGATAGTCGGTCTGGGCCGTGTAGCCGGCAAATGCCTCCATAAGGCGAGCAGCAACACGCTTCTGATCGGGGTTAAGCGAATCCCACGCTGGTATCTCCGGCGGGCGTGGAGTCAGCTTGGTATCAGCGGGAACGACGCCAAGTTGAAGCTGCCGTTTGTGCGCGTCTTCGCGGTATTTATCCCAGCCCTGGTCGAACTGACCCTTGAACTTGGCCATCCAATCCGGCGGGACGTGGTGAGGGGCATGCGTGGCGCCGGGCGCATAGTAGACAAAGAACGGACGGTCGGGCGTGGCTGACTTTTCCTTGCTGATGTAGGAGATAACGTCGTCCGCAAGCGAGTCATTCAGTGTGTAGCGGCCCTCCATGCCTTTTGGGATTTCCATTTCCACCGGCGTCGTGTCGCGGTAGAGCGCCGGCGCCCACTGGTTTGCCTCACCGCCTACGAAGCCATAAAAATGATCGAAGCCTTGACGGCTCGGCCAGCGGTCGAAGGGACCAGAGATACTGGTCTCCCAATCCGCGATGTTGTGGTTCTTCCCGACGAAGGCCGTACTATACCCGTTCTGCCGCAAGATTTCCGAGACCATCCCGGCACTTGCCGGAATCTGCCCGCTGTAACCGGGATAGGCGTCGCCCAACTCCGTGATCGTGCCGGTGCCTGCTGAATGATGATTGCGGCCGGTGAGGAGCGCCGCCCGCGTCGGCGAGCAGAGTGCCGTTGTGTGAAAGCGCGTGTAGCGGAGCCCGCTCGCGGCCAAGCGGTCGAGATTGGGCGTCGGGATCAATCCACCGAAAGTACTCCACTGGCCAAAGCCGGAGTCATCAATGAGAACGACAAGAACGTTTGGCGCCCCTTTTGGCGCGGTGATGAGCGGAATCTTGTCGGGCTTGGAGTCCTTATAGGTCTGACCAATGACACCTTTGAAAGGGGGCTCGGGACGCGGTAGCACGTCCTGCGCAAATGCCTCGCGAGGCGCAGTAACCATGAGCCAAGCCAGGCTGACGGAAAGCGCCAACCCTAGTGTCGATGTAGTCGCCTTTCGCTGACTTGCCATGGCACGCTCCGGCTTCGATCCAATGGTCGACCGCATGATCTCCCGAAACATGCCGCTGGCATGGGGTCACCAACATCGGGTGAAACCCCAAGCCCAGTGGCTGACGCTCCCCGATCTAACGTGTTGTTGAAAAGGGAAGGCGGGGTCCGAACTGGGTCACAAAGAGCCTCGAAATGGATCGGCTCGACCCGCTGAGGTAGTCTGTTGACCCCCAGAAAGCTGCCGGATTGCGCATCGCCGTGTTCAGTCAGCGGTGTGCCACGTGACGGACATGCCTTGCCACCATGATGGGTCCGTGGACGTTAATGCGGCACTTATCAGATGGGGGATCGGGCCCGCGTAATTGCGAATCCTGTAAAAGACACCACGCTAAACGCGGCTCCTGTGAGAAACGTCATTTTCGGCCCGAAGGCATCCCAGAGTCCGCCGGCGATGACACTTGCAACCAGCATGGCGACACCACTCGCCAGGTTGAAGACGCCAAAGGCAGTGCCACGCAAGTCTTCGGGCGCCGTGTCGGCGACCAAAGTAGCTAGGACGCCCTGGGTCAGACCCATGTGAAGGCCCCAAAACACGACGCCGACAAGGACGGTAGGGAAGGCCGTGCTGGAGGCTAGAATGAGATCGGCAATGACGAGCATGCCGATGCCGCCGAGCAGAATGGTATTACCATTGATGCGATCAGAGAGGGCGCCGGCGGGATATGAGACCAAGGCATAGACGATATTCATCGCGATCAGGACAGCTGGTACGAGAGCGATAGGGACGCCCACGGTCTGTGCCTTCAACACAAGGAATGCTTCGCTAAACCGTGCCAGCGTCAAAACGGTCCCAATCCCCACCACTGCCCAAAACGCGCGGGAGAGTCTTGTCGCATCTGCGAGGCGCAAGCGCCGCTTGGCGTTCGCTTCCTGACGATGCTTCGCGGGCTCCTCGACGCCGAAAAGCATCACAGCGAAGGCGATGAAAGCCGGAACGACGGCCACCCAGAACACGAGCATGAAGCTGTTGGACGTGAGCAGCATGAGGCCAATTGCGAGAAGCGGCCCCATGAAAGCGCCAACGGTGTCCAGCGATTGTCGCACGCCGAAGCTTGCGCCGCGCACATGCTCGGGCGCGATGTCGGCGACCAGCGCATCGCGGGGCGCACCCCTGATCCCCTTGCCAAGGCGGTCGATGAAGCGTGCCGCAACGAACCATGAGATGGTGATCGCGAGCGGAAACACGGGCTTGGTGAGTGCTGCGAGCCCGTAGCCAACCACAGCCAGGAGCTTACGCTTGCCGAGCCAGTCCGAAAGGGCACCCGAGAAGACTTTGGTGATCATCGCCGTTGCTTCGGCGGTGCCCTCGATGACGCCGACGGTAGTCATGCTCGTTCCGAGCAAGGTAACGAAATAGATGGGTAAGAGCGCGTGGATCATCTCGGATGAGATGTCCATGAACATGCTGACGAGACCAAGAGCCCATACACCGCGCGGGATATCGCGCCAGGAGGCGTTGATGGCCGGAGTGGCAACCGTGATCCGACGTTCCGAAATAACAGTTCTCGCCCTGAACTTGGAAGAGGAACAATGGTCTCAAGCGTTAGCGCGCATGTTCATGTTGGTAAAGCCCAGTGGGCTCGACTGCTGCTGTTTTCCGACTCTCGTGGATCTCGCGTCAGCCAGTTTTGTCGAGCATTGCCCGATCAAGCGGATCAAACCAGTGCGTGCCGCCAAGATGTCGGGAGCATCCGCTCCTGCAGCTCATTCGAAGTCAGCGCTACGCCAGTCCGGGATCTTACGCCAGACCTCTTCATTGGATGGCGCGTGCTGCGCTGGGTGACGCCTTCTCTTGTCATTTCCGTCGTCATAAGAAAACGCAGAGGTGACGGGGGAACTGTTCGAAAGCCAACAGGTGTGGCGCGAGGTGATGTTCTCCGTCACTCTCGGCGTGGCCCTTCTAATGCAGTTGTTCAGTATCGTTCCGACAGGCCAGATAATGATCAGCGACATCATGTATTTTGGCAGACTTGATTGGGAGCAACACTGCCTATACCATTTGCCGCCTGGAAAATATTATTGATAATAAGCTTCGGTCGTATTTGCGACCTGACGGGAAGCTGACGCCACCGCAACCAATTCAATTTCGTAACGGCACGCAACACGAATTGATCTCGCGGCGCGAAAGCCAATAACCGCTTGGCGCCTACAAATCGTGCGTACTGGCAGTGGCGGCTGCCTCAGAGAAGTCATGGTCACCTGTTTCCAGGCTTCACCGTCTATAGCCACCAGAGAAAGGAGCAGAGCCATGTTGCATCGTCGCGCAGTTCTCAGCCTTATCGCATCCGCCGGCACTCTCAGTGCCTCGCAAATTGTGCTCGCCAAAGAGAAGCACCACCATAACGGGAATGCTTTGCTTGGTGCCAAAATCAAGCAGAACGGGAAACACAAGATTCACGCGGCCGGCAAAGTCGACGTGTTCGCGGAAGTCAATAACGGTAAGATCGTTGGCGTTAGCGCGACCGGCATGCAAGTGAAAAAAGTCAAAACGCGCCAGAAGCTAGCTCAGCTTCAGACCGTTCCCGGCCTCGTGTTGGTTGGAATGCAGGTCGCGCAAACTGATGTGTACTACTACGGCTACTGGGTCTACGACCCCATTGCCGATTACTACTATTGGTTCACGTCTGACGTTGTCATCGTCGACACCACGTGGGTCGACTACGTTCCATGATCGTCGTCAATGGGTGGCGGCCCGTCACCTGATGCAAAGCCAGATTCGGTAAACGCGCTAGCAATCGAGCTGGTCAGCTTAAGCTTTGGCTGGGAATCTATTCGCTGACACGAACCTTACCGCGTCAGCCGATTTCAGGAACATAACAGGCCACCGCCGGCGGTTGTGGGAGCCCCAGTCCAAATCTCGGCGGGATGCACGGATATCGCTCGGCAGATTCGCGGAGGCGGGGGTCCCGCTGGTCATTCGCAACCAAAAGGGGGAGTTCACATGGCTCTCAGGAAAATTGTGATATGTGCGGCAGCGCTCGTAGCCGCCACGGTCGCTTCGCAGCTAGCCCAGGCCGCAGGCAAAGGCTCACCGAACCACGGTGTATCGGCCAACTCACCCGGCCACCAGCCCGTGACAAGTGGATCGGACGATCCAGGAAAGTCTGGAAACGCGCCCGGCGACATCAAGCATGATACTGGCGCTGCGAACGCCAAGGAGCTCGCCCCAGGCGATCAGAGGAGCAAGAAGAAGTAGTCTTTCACCACGCGCCCGCCCGATGGGGCGGGCGCACCCTTTCTGCAGGCACAATCAAAAGATGCCCGGCGGCGCATAGCGCGCCGTGGCTGCATGAACTTGTCGTGCCTCTCACGAATCGGTTCGTTCGCAGCAGCACGGTGCCGCAAATCGAGCTCGTAGAATTCGCTCATTCCAGCGGGCTCCTGCGCAAGCCCCGTAATTGGCCACACCCCTGCGCCGCCAACCACCTTGATGAAATCTCGCCGGCGCATTGCATCCCCGAGGACTGCGCTTTCGGCTTTCAGCCTCGGCCCATAAAAACTGGAATTAGACGGTGTAGATCATCGGTACAAGGTGGCCCAATAACGACCGCGCTGGCTTCGAACGCAAGGCATGGGTGCCTCCTCGTCTCGCGCGTTGCGGCCAGCTTAGCACGGCAACGCTTCGAAGTGGCCGTTCGGGACGACTGCCCGCAATACATCCGTTGCCGCGTGTTCGATCTCATCCAAAGCTTGGTGGGCCCAACACCTGGCGCAGACGGCGTTGACGCTCATACTGTTCGTCGCATTCATCGGCATGCTCAACAGCAGCGCGCCCACCTCCCGTCGGTTCCAAATGAGCGATAGACAGCAGATGCAGTGACGCGGCGCGGCCAATAGATTTTCGCACCACAGGTGCGCGGCGCCTACTAGTAATGGCGGCGCCTCGCGCATCGCAGGGTCGTTGGCGTCCACCAGCCAAGTGAGCAGCGCACCGCCCGTTTCGCGGCGGAAGCGCGCAAATTCGGCACGCCGCTTACGGCGGTTGTTCATGGCCTGTGCCCTCAGTGCAAGCGAAGGCAACGACTAAAGAGCACATTGTAGAGAATATTGTTGCTTTGCTCGTCCCAGCGATTCGGGTTCTCGCGTAGGTACTTCCGGAGCTTAGCCACGAAATCGGCCCTGCCCTGTCCGGCCGCACAGATCTGCAAAGCTTTGCGGCAACGCTCGGCAACGCCAATCATCGTGGACGCCTGTAAGGCATCGACATAGCCCGCGGCATACATTCCCAACTGATCATCGCTAAGCGTGTTCAGGTCAGCACCTGCGAAGGTCGCAGGACTAATGGAAACAACCGACGTGCCCGCAGTACAGGGCCCCTGCTGTGCCAAGCAATTGGGCGGCGCAACAAGCATCGCGATTGTGACGGCGATTGATCCCAAACTTGTCCAGCGTCTCACCATGATAGAGCAGGTCTATAACTTCTGTAGCTACTACAGGTGCAAGCTGAACGAGCCGAACAAGAAGGCATTGTGGCTGGATAACCTAAGCCCGCCACGCAGCCTCTTTTGATTGGTCCCGCCCAGCAGGTGCCAAGGCAGCTCCACCTTGGCCGCTGGCCATGAACGGTTTCTAAACGGCTCATTCCGGTGGGGTTCAATTTCGCCACCGCATTGTAACGCTGCATGCAACCGTCCCGCGCTTCGATCCAGGGACGCGGCACCGACTGGAGATGTATTATGACTTTGGGCAAAACTCTCATTGCTGTGGCGGTGTTGGCCATAACGGCACCAACCAGAGCAGCATTCGCGCATGACGACGACTTTAATCGACACGCTCGTGACCACCGTGCGCACTGGAACTTTCATCGCGAGGTGAACCAGGCCCATAGGCGCGCGCACGAGGAGGGGTTCTATAGCCGAGCCGAACATCGCGCCTATCACCGTGCCCTAGCGGACCTGCATGGCGACTTTCACGAGGATCATCCGCGCACGCGCCATGACCACTACTCTTGGCAGCGTTGGTGATATCTGTCAGGACGCTTCGTGCCGCTAACGATGGGCTATCAGGACCTTTTCATCTCTCACGTACAATGAGGATCAGTCATGCTAACCAGACTCTCTGCAGCCATGCTGGCGTTGTTTGCAGGTGGCGTTGTGACTACGCCGCTCGAGGCTCATCCGACGCTCAAGTTCGCAAGCCCGGCCATTGACGGCACTGTTGCTGCGCCGACAGAGATTAAGCTGAGCTTCAGCGAAGGCGTGATCTTGAAGTTTTCAAGCGTGGAGCTGAAGGACCAGACCGGAAAGACGCTGACGACCGGAAAGCTTGCGACAGACGCGAAAGATCACAAGCAGCTCATTGTGCCGCTGCAGGGGCCGCTAGCGGCGGGCACCTACACCGTCAAATGGAACGTCGTATCGGTGGATACCCACCGCGTGAATGGTAGTTACTCATTCAAGGTTGACCCTTGATCGAAGTAGGGCTCATCACCGCTCGCTTCTTGCATTTTGCAGCAGTGATGGCTCTTTTCAGGCTTGCCCTCTTCCCCCTCTACAGCTATCCCGCAAACGGCAATCCTCCTTTGGCCCGGCTGCGCCGTTGGCTGTGTACATCGTTATGGTGCGCAGCATTGCTGGCGCTTGCGAGCGCACTGGCTTGGGGCTGGTTCACGATCGCTGCCATGACCGGAACCATGACGGCTGCTGGTTAGGACAGCCTACTCACCGTGTTGCACGAGACGAGCTTTGGACAGGTCTGGCTCGCGCGTCTGGCGCTTGTTGCGGGTCTTCTTACCCTGATGAGGCGACGTTCCAATGAGCGGCATCCCGATTGGACGATTATGTTGTTCGCCGCGCTGCTGTTGGTAAGCCTAGCGTTCGTTGGTCATACATAGACCCACGATGGAGCCCTGTGGGTAGTTCACATGAGTGCCGATGGTGCTCACCTGCTTGCTGCTGGCGCCTGGTCCGGTGGCCTGATGGCGCTCGCATACTTGCTGACGCTCGTGCGACGATGCTCGTCGGCGGAGCACACGGCGCACGCCGTTGCCACGCTCACGCGCTTCTCGGGCGCGGGTTATACCGCGGTCGCCGCGCTCATAGGGTCGGGCATCGTCAATGCGTGGGTCTTGGTCGGCTCACCCCAGAGACTGATCACGACGCCATACGGGCAACTGCTACTTATCAAACTGTGTCTACTCGGCGGAATGCTGGCGCTCGCGGCACAAAACCGCTTTCGCCTTGTTCCCGCGTTGCAGAGATTGAAGCAGGGCTCCACGCCGGCAGAGGCGCCGCTGTGCGTGGTTCGTCGCAATGTGTTGATCGAGCAGACGCTCGCACTGGTGATCGTTCTAATCGTCGGTTGGCTGGGAACCTTGCCACCTGCGATCGCCACGTCAGACTAGACCGCGAGCTGCGTCACCTGCTAGCGGACGCCAAGCTCAGTCGTAATAGCGTGGCCGATAGCGATACCTTTCGTAGGATCTGCCGTAATATCCGTCATTATAGTAGTTGGGACGGCGATCGTAATATCCGTACCCGTTATCCCCACATCGACCTATCGGATCCACCTGGACGAGGTCACCATAGTAGTTGACGTGAACGTGGTAGCGTGTGCCGCGCTTGCAAGCGTTGAAGCTATACGGGAGGCTCGACCTTTCAAGGCGAACATCATAGTAGCCGCGCCTTTGCAGACTGTCCTCGGCCTCGTCGACCGAATGCACACGCGACACCATTGTGCCGCTGTTTTCCGCAAGGTTTGGCACGCTCAACCCAGTTGCGCTGGCCGTCGATGCGCAGAGCATGAGGGCCAGGGCGGGTCCACTGCAAGCAATCATCCGCAACATGCAATTTCTCCTCGCTGATCGGAGTGCACGATAACCAGAATCACTTGGCGCTCTGCACCTTTCGGGTTTCTGGTCGCGCTTGATTGCTCGAGACTAGGGCGAGCGAGCTGAACGCACTCCAACGAGGCCATTCATCAATCGTTTACCTGGCCGCCAAAATTCCGCCTCAACGTCAAAGTTCACGACCATTTTCGCAGGTTGCAGGTTTGAAATCAGCACTAGGATGTGTCCAAGGTTCGTGCGGAAACGTACAAGGAATTTTTTCCGCGCTGCCGGGAGGGTCTGCCCGCAAGCACGTGATGGCGGCCTGCTCCCCTACGAGAGGTCGCGGTAGGGACGAGAATTGCTCCCCGGTCGGATCATTGGTGGGCGCTGGGCGATCAGCCAGGTCGCCCTCGACATGCTGCTCGACGGCGACAAAGACAGCCTGGCAGCCTACCTCAGCGGTGATCGGAGCTCGGCGTGCGTGCGGTCCTATTACATGCGGCGATCGATCCCGCTCCAAACCGTTCCTGCCGGTTCCGCCGATTATGCCGATACGAGCGGCAGCGGTACGTAGGTCGTGACCACTACGGGTACAGAGGTGAAGCTGCTGGCGCCCGAGCAAATCGCCAAGATGCAGAGCCGTGAATGGCGGCTCGGCAGCCTCTATCGCATCGTCGACGAGCAGGGCATCAGCGTGCAGTTCCGCCCCAACGACGTGCAGCGTGCCCTGTGGGATGAATTGTGGTTCTGGAATTTGATCCTGAAAGGCCGCCAGCACGGCATCAGCACGTTTATCTGTCTCTTAATGCTCGACAGCTGCCTGTTCACGCCCAACACCCATTGTGGGTTGATCGTCGCTACTCTGGCCGACGCCACCAAGAAGCTCGATAAGGTTAGGTTCGCATACGAGCACCTGCCGTCTGAGATCAAGGCCTTTGTGCCGATCCGCGCCGACAATGCCACTTGTCTGGAATGGAAAAATGGCTCGCGCATTGATGTCGGCACCTCCCACCGTGGCGGCACCCTCCAAATCCTGCATGTGTCTGAAATGGGCAAGATTGCGGCCGAGGCCCCGGCCCGCTCCCGCGAGATCCGCACTGGCGCTTCGGCACCGTCCACGCCGGCCAGACCGTTTTCGTCGAGTCCACCGCCGCCGGCGCGGCCGGCGACTTCTTCGACCTGGTGCAGGCGGCCGACGCCGTGCGCCGTCTCCGCCGGCCGTTATCGCCCCACGAGTTCAAGCTGATCTTCCTGCCCTGGCAGCTGCGTCAGCAATACCGCGCCGATCCGGCAACCGTGCTGATCACCAAGGAATTGGCGGACTACTTCGCCGACCTCGAGCACAACCACGGCATCAAGCTCGATGCCGGGCAGCGGGCCTGGTACGCCGTCACCCAGAAAAAGATCGGCCCCGACTCCATGCTCAAGGAGTACCCGAGCTATCCGGAGGAGGCCTTCAAGGTCTCAATCGAGGGCGCCTACTTCAAGACGCAGATGACCAAGGCCCGCGAGGAGCGCCGGATCGGCAAGGTGCCCGTCGACCCGAGCCGTGCGGTCAATACGTTTTGGGACATTGGCAAATCAGACAACACCGCCATTTGGTTCCACCAGAACAAAGGGCAACTGCACCACATGGTGGACTACTACGAAAACAACGGCGAGGGCGTCGAGCACTATGCCCGCATCCTGCGGGAGAAAGCCGCCGCAAGAGGCTGGACCTACGATAAACACTATGGTCCGCACGACCTCGACAACAGCCACTGGCTACTGCCAGGCAGCGAGCGAGTTCAGGACGTGGCCAGGAACCTCGGCATTCACTTCTTCGTCGTGCCCCGCATTCACAACAAGCAGGATTCCATAGAGGCCGCCCGCAACTTGCTCAGCATGGCTTGGATAGACGAGGAGCACTGCGCACAGGGCATCAGATGCCTCGACAATTACTGCAAGGAGTGGGACGAGAAGCACGGCACCTACAAATCACAGCCCGTTCACAACTGGGCCAGCCACGGCAGCGACGCCCTGCAAACCGGAGCCTGCGGCTTCGTTCCGGACTACATCCCGCCGCCCAATGACCCGTACTACCGCAAGCCGCGAGCGGCATCAGCGTGGGCAGCATGAAGGAGCGAAAAAGACGACGAGTGAGCATCTTGCCCACAAGTGGCAGGGGCGTCTCTGAACAGCCGGAGATCGATCGCCCGCTTGAGGCGCCGGAGCCGATCAAGCGGCGGGCGTCAGTTGGTCCGAAGCGTAGCGCTTCCTGATAACTGGATTGTCGAGGCTGGTGTTGAGTGCAAGTCCAATAGGTTTCTGGCCGCGGCCGCCCTCAGAACTGCCGTGCCACCATCATTTTCTTGATCTCGGCGATCGCCTTGGCGGGATTAAGGTGCTTGGGGCAGGCCTTGGCGCAGTTCATGATGGTGTGGCAACGATAGAGCCGGAACGGATCCTCGAGATTGTCGAGTCGCTCGCCTGTCGCCTCGTCGCGGCTGTCGCTAATCCAGCGGTAGGCCTGCAGGAGGCTCGCCGGGCCGAGATAGCGGTCGCCATTCCACCAATAGCTCGGGCACGACGTGCTGCAGCAGGCGCACAGGATGCACTCGTAGAGCCCGTCGAGCTTGGCCCGCTCAGCGTGGCTTTGCCGGCGCTCCTTCTCGGGCGTCGGGCCTACGGCCTTGAGCCACGGCTCGATCGAGGCGTGCTGGGCATAGAATAGCGTGAGATCAGGAACCAGATCCTTGACCACCGGCATGTGCGGCAGCGGGTAGATCCGTATCGCGCCTTTGATCTCCTCCATGCCGCACGTGCAGGCGAGCGTGTTGGTGCCATCGATGTTCATCGCGCAGCTGCCGCACACCCCTTCGCGGCAGGAGCGACGGAACGTGAGCGTTGGATCGACCTTGTTCTTGATCCAGATGAGCCCGTCGAGCACCATCGGGGCGCAGTCGTCGGTGTCGACAAAATAGGTGTCGAGCCGCGGATTCTGCCCGTCTTCGGGGTTCCACCGATAGACCCGGTATTCGCGCACATTGCGGGCGCCGCGCGGCGGCGTCCACGCCTTGCCTTCGTCGACCTTGTAGTTCTTCGGAAGGGCGAGCTCTACCATGATCAATACACTCTTGCCTTGGGCTCGATGTAGGCGATGTCGTTGGTCAGCGTGAGCCTGTGCACCGGACGGTAGTCGAAGCGCACCTCGTTAGTGATCGGATCGAGCCAGGCGAGCGTATGCTTCATCCAGTTCTTGTCGTCGCGGTCGGGGAAATCCTCGCGCGCGTGCGCGCCGCGGCTTTCGGTGCGGTTGAGCGCCGAATCCATGGTCACCACGGCTTGAGCAATCAGGTTGTCGAGCTCCAGCGTCTCGATGAGGTCCGAGTTCCAGATCAGCGAGCGGTCGGTGACCGCGATGTCGTCCTTGCCGGCGGCGATGTCGTGGATAAGTTTGTGCCCCTCCTCCAGGACCTCGGCGGTACGGAACACCGAGCAGTTGTTCTGCATCACGTTCTGCATGCGCGTGCGGATCTCGGCCGTTGGCGTGCCCCCTGCGGCATGTCGGAATCTGTCGAGCCGCGCGACCGCCTTCTCCGCCGAATCCTTCGGCAGGTCCGCTTGCCGCTCGCGCGCCGTCACCGTCTCGGCGCAGCGCAGCGCCGCGGCACGCCCGAACACGACGAGGTCGATGAGCGAGTTCGATCCGAGCCGGTTGGCACCATGTACCGACACGCAGGCCGCCTCGCCCAACGCCATTAAGCCCGGAATGATGGCCTCGCCATCGCCATTGCGTTTGGTGAGAGCTTCGCCGTGATAGTTGGTGGCGATCCCGCCCATGTTGTAATGCACGGTCGGCAGCACCGGAATCGGCTCCTTGGTGACGTCGACGCCAGCGAAAATTCGTGCTGACTCGGAGATGCCGGGCAGGCGCTCGTGCAGCACCATCGGGTCGA
>Ga0126376_10001521_pt1 | contig 12529 bp, 9 predicted proteins | sample PanSoiMetPlot_15_FD_92760 | JGI IMG/M metagenome (GOLD analysis project Ga0126376, IMG submission 92760) | Tropical forest soil microbial communities from Panama - MetaG Plot_15 | ecosystem: Environmental > Terrestrial > Soil > Tropical forest > Bulk soil | place: Panama | collected 2016-02-17
GCTGAGCAACGCGGTCGGAGAGACTCGCACCGGTATCGAGAGCTCAACTAAGGCAAACGTTCAACCCGTGTCTCCCGCCAAAGCCGCTGAAGCGCATGATCTTTATCTCAAAGGCATGTATTTTTGGAACCAAAGGACTGGAGAGGGATTTCGAGAGGCCATCGAGTATTTTCAGCGAGCTACAAAAGCGGACCCCAATTCTGCGCTCGCCTACGCCGGACTAGCAAATTCCTACACGTTGCTAACTGCCTATTCTGCTACTTCCGCCACGTTATACATGCCGCAGGCGCGCGCGGCGGCAGTAAAGGCGTTGGAGTTGGATGAGAGTTCAGCAGAGGCACACACAGCATTTGCTTTGGTCGTGCAGAACCAGGATTGGGACTGGCAAGCCTCGGAAAAGGAATACCGGCGAGCCATCGAATTGAATCCCAACTACGCGACGGCCCACCACTGGTATGCCGAACATTTGCTGTGGATGGGCCGCTTCGACGATGCATTAAAAGAAAGTGACATGGCGCGCCAGTTGGATCCGCTTTCGCTGATCATTGCCAGCGACTATGGGGCGATTCTTTTCTTTTCGAGACAGTACGACAAAGCCATCGAACAGTTTCGAAGGGTGCTCCAAAAAGATCCTAATTTTGGACGGGCAGCAGGGCTGATCACTTTCGCGCATGTAGAAAAAGGAATGTTCAATCAAGCGTTGGCTGACGCACAGGTGGTACGGCGTCTCTACGGTGAAGGACCCTGGTACTGGTCATGGCTGGCTTATATTTATGGACGGGAAGGCCAGATGGGAAAAGCTCGGCGAGAGCTGGAAAAACTGGAAAACATAAGCCGGCACGAGCAGCAGAGTGTTGTAACGATGCTCTATGCGCATTTAGGAACGGGCAACAAAGAAGAAGCATTGGCCGACCTGGAAAAGGGTTACTCCGAGCACTACAGTATTCTGGCGACGCTCAAGGTCGAGCCCGCTTTTGATCCTCTGCGAAGCGATCCGCGGTTTCAGGATTTAGTGCGGCGCGTTGGCCTTGCGGAGTGACTCGAACGCATGAAAGTTCAGGTGGTGAGTTATTCGGGTTATCGCGCAGACGAGCGGCCTATGCGATTTGCGATGAGCGGGCGAAAGTATGAAGTTGCGGAAGTAGAGGACCGGTGGTATTCGCCGTGGGCGACGTATTTCCGGGTGGTAGCGGGGGACGGAAACCGGTACGTGCTGCGACATGAAGAAGCGCAGGATGAGTGGAGTCTTGAGGCATTTCGCGCTGAGAGGCAGGAGGAGTAGTTTTGCCTTCGGAAAATTCTAGCAGCTTGTTGAAACAGATTGGGACTCTTCCTTGAGTTTGCGAACAGCGAATTCTCTCCTCGAGAGGAACGAAACCTCAGCACCGATGCTCGCAAAAACCGACAACGGAATTGCTTCCACTACGCTCGTCATTCGTGCGGAGCCAGGCAGACTCAGGTCTTCACCGGACGCCTGTCATTTCGCCACCTCCTTGAATTACACAATCGCTACTGCGTCGTGATGCTAGCGCAATAAGTAACGACTAAGCTCCCGCCTCGCGATTACCACTCAAGCGTAATCGGGAGAGGTGAAATTCCAATGAGACCAGGTCGTCGAGAGTTTTTGAAGCTATTGTCCGCGTCGGCGGCAAGTTCCGCATTCCATGCAAGCATCAGCCGTGCGCTGGCGATCCCGGCGAATAACCGAACCGGGACGATCAAGGATGTCGAGCACGTGGTTTTCATGATGCAAGAGAATCGGGCGTTCGATCATTATTTCGGCACGATGCGTGGCGTGCGCGGTTTCGGAGATCCGCGAGCAGTCATGCTGCCTTCAGGGAAAAGCGTTTTCCATCAGCCGGACTCGAACAATCCCGACGGCTACGTCCTGCCGTTTCGCCCGAACGCCGGCAATCTGGGACGAATGTACCTGCTGGACACGCCGCACGGCTGGAACGATACGCATGCGGCATGGAATGGCGGTGTGTACGATCAGTGGGTTCCGAACAAAGGCCAGGCGTCGATGGCGCACCTGGAGCGCCAGGACCTCCCCTACCACTATGCGCTCGCCGATGCGTTTACGATTTGCGACGCGTACTACTGCTCAGTGCTTGGGGCGACGGATCCGAACCGCTACCACATGTGGACCGGATGGGTCGGCAATGATGGGAGCCATGTCGCGCCACAAGGACCTGTCATCAACAATGCCGAGGTTGGGTATAACTGGTCGACTTACCCGGAGCGGCTGGAGCAAGCAGGAATTTCTTGGAGAATTTATCAAGACGTTGGCACAGGATTGGATGCGGCTGATTTCTGGGGCTTCACTAATGACGCTTTCATCGGTAATTTTGGCGACAATTCGCTATTGTATTTCCTTCAATACCAGAACGCGGCGGACAATAGCCCCCTCGCCCTGAAAGCGAGAACGGGAACCAACATCCTGAAGAGCGGAACGCTGTTCGATACCTTCCGCGCCGACGTTTTGAACAATCAATTACCGCAAGTTTCGTGGATCGTGGCACCCGAAGGCTACACGGAGCACGGAAACTGGCCGTCAAATTTTGGCGCGTATTACGTGTCACAAATGCTCGATGCGTTGACAGCCAATCCCGACGTTTGGGGCAAGACAGTCTTCTTCTATATGTTCGACGAGAACGATGGTTTCTTCGACCATCTGGTGCCGCCGACTCCGCCACGATCGCGAGCGGAAGGCATCTCGACCTTGGGAACAACAAATGAATTGTTCGAGGGCGTGCCCAATTCGGATTATCCACCCGACAGGTTTGTTGCAGGGCCGTATGGACTTGGCGTGCGCGTGCCGATGATCGTCATTTCTCCCTGGAGCAAAGGCGGATGGGTCAACTCGCAGGTTTTTGACCACACTTCGCTGATTCGCTTCCTGGAGCGCCGCTTCGGGGTTATGGAGCCGAACATCACGGCGTGGCGCCGCGCGATTACGGGTGACTTGACCTCGGCGTTCGATTTCACCTCGCCTGACACAGCCGTCGTTGCGCTGCCCGACACTTCTTCGCTTCAGCCTTCCGATTTTAACCGGCATCCCGACTACGTGCCCAAGCCGCCAAGCAATCAGGTACTGCCGCAGCAGGAATCTGGTACGCGTCCGGCACGCGCTCTGCCATATGAATTGCGAGTGGACGCGCAGGTAAGTGCTTCGGGCGTTCAAATCTCCTTCCGCAACACTGGCAAGGCGGGAGCGGTGTTTCAGGCGCGTTCCGGTGACGGTCAGACTGGGCCACGGACATACACCGTAGGCGCTGGTGATACGGCCTCCGACAATTTTCCAGCGAGCGGCGGCAAATACGATCTGTCCGTGGACGGGCCGAATGGCTTTCTGCGGAGCTTCGCCGGCGGCGTCGCGGGAGGCAGTGCGAACGTTGCAATAAATACCGTTTACGATCAAGCGTCTGGGGGCATCTCCCTTGTGCTTCAAAACCGCGGGTCGAGCGCAGTAAACGTGAACGTTTTTGACGCTTACTCCCGCCAAACGCAGGCTCACCTGCTGCTGCCTCAGCAGAACGTTACCTTAGCAAGCACTTTGCAGGCATCTTTCGGCTGGTACGATTTCACCGCGACCGTGAATTCAGATCCTAGCTTTCGCCGTCAATTGGCAGGGCACGTGGAAACCGGAAGGTCGAGCGTGAGCGATCCTGCTATCGGGGCATAAGCGGGAAACTGCAACTTTAGTCCACGCGCTCGTTCGACTTGCTCGACCCTGCGAAATTTTGCCCAGAAGGCACGCAACATTAACCACAACAAACGCCCCTGGAAATTTCCGGGGCGTTTGTTTTTGAACGAGATTACAGGCTCCGGGGGCGCTCAGATCGCGGTGAACTCTATAATACAAAGTACTTGACAATAACAACTGACTCGCGGTAAGGTGGGGTTGCGGCGGAGAAGCGCGAGAGGCGGAATCCCATAATGTTCAAACGAATCGCTGCCATTATTGGCATTTTTGCGTGCACGTGCGTGGCGTGGATGATCCTGGGCACGTCCATATTCTTCCGGACGGACAACTTGAATTCCGTTTTGTCGTCGCGCGTGGGATCGACGTGGGGAACCGAGCAGGGGCAAAAACCACCCTCGGTGACTTACTACACGCAAGAATTGAAGACCGTGGAAGTGGAAGAGAATGGAAAAAAAGTTCAGAAGACAGAAACAAAGAAGATTTCGCACGATATTGCGCTGAACTCGAGTCGCATTGCGATGGATTTTCACATCGATTACCGGCAAAAAGGATTGCTGTGGTTCAGCACATACAAAGTGGCGTTTGCCGGGACGTATACCGTCCAGAATCCAACTGCGAATGAACAGGCGATTTCGATTCAATTGCCGTTACCGGCGAAGCAAGCCGTGTATGACGGGCTGGAGATTGCGCTGGATGGCGCGCCGCTGAAGATTGCGATTGGCGGAACGGAGGTGTCAGCGGAAGGGCGCATCGCCGCGGGAGCCACAGGAACGATCAAGGCAGGATACAGGTCGCAAGGCATGGATAACTGGAATTATCAGTTGTCTGCCGGGGAAGGAGTTGCGCGGATCAGCGATTTTCATCTGACGATGAAGACCGATTTTGATGGATTCGATTTTCCGGAGAACACGCTTTCGCCGACGGAGAAACACAAGACTGCCGAAGGATGGGAGTTGAAGTGGGATTACCAGAATCTGGTGAGCGGGTTTAACGTGTCGCTGAAGATGCCGCAAAAATTGCAGCCGGGGCCGCTGGCGGGAAAAATTTCATATTTTGCTCCCGTGTCACTGTTTTTCTTTTTCTTTCTGATTTTCATTTTGTCCGCGCTGCGCGGAATTGATTTGCATCCGATGAATTATTTCTTTTTGGCGGCGGCTTTTTTTGCGTTTCATTTGCTGATGGCGTATTTGTGCGATCACATTTCGATACATGCGGCGTTTGTGGTGTCGTCGCTAGTGTCGATCCTGTTGGTGGTGAGTTATTTGCGGCTGGTGGTGAATTTGCGATTCGCAGTGGTAGAGGCCGGATTGTCGCAGCTGATTTATCTGGTTCTGTTTTCGTATGCATTTTTCTTTGAAGGCTTCACGGGGCTGGCGGTAACGATTGGAGCGATTCTGACGTTGTTTGTGGTCATGCAGATGACGGGACGGATCAAGTGGGAAGAGAAGTTTGCGAAAGGGAGTGCGCGGCTAGGGAGCCTTCCCGGTTAGTGAAGATGTTTTCTTAACACAGAGTGCACAGAGGACACAGAGAAAAGAGAAAGCGACAAGAAGATATCTCGCGGAGACCTGCCTATGGCAGACAGGCCGACTCTACTGCATAAACCCATATCGTGCCCCTACACGCGAGCGAAAATTCGTAACCTGCAGTTCACTTTGCAGCGGGTTGAGCGGTGGGTGGAAGGATGCCGTTAAGGCGGAGGTACATGGATTGGGCGGAATAGTGGTCGGCCCATGAGCGCGCAGCCGTCAGTATGATCTCAGCACGCGAGGCGTTTTGCCCGCCAAAAAACGGCATGGATTCAGCGAGGTGAGAATCATCCACCTTGGCGAGAGCCGAGGAGCAGAAGTCGAAAGAGCTTTTCACGGCGGCGACGAGCTTTTCTTTTGAATCGGAATCGGTCAGTTTCGGAGCTTCTGGAGCGGCGATGCCACCAATCTTTGAACAAAAGGTGTAGTTGGACTGGGAAATGTGCAGCGTCAGGTGGGCGAAGGAGTTCTGATCGGCAGTAGGCTTAAAAGAAAATTTATCGGCGGGCATAGCGTCGGCGGCTGCGGTCATGTTTTTCGAGTAGCGAGCGAGACTGGAGCGAAGAGCGTCTGTGACGGGTGAGGTTGAAGAAGCCGATGCGGTGGATGCTGCCTGTGCAAAAGAAAAGGCCGGCGCGAGGGTGAGAAAGAAAAAAGAGCCGAGCAAACGGTTCATGGGGCCTCCTGAAATGGCGACGGACAGGATACGCCGCACAACGTGACGCGGCAAGAACTCCCTCAGATAACTAAGATGAATTGAATACGTCAAAATGGACTGCGGCCGGGACGGCCCGTGACGGAGGAGCCGTGAATCCACGTTTGGGGACCTTATGGGGTGGTTTGATTGCGGGGACGATGGATGTTACGGCGGCGATTCTTACGTGGAAGATCAAGGCGAATGCTCCGCCGATCCGCATACTTCAGTCAGTGGCTAGCGGGTGGTTGGGTAAGGATGCGTTTGAGGGCGGATGGCGAACGGGAATTCTTGGATTGGCGTTTCATTTCTTGAATCGCGTTTACTGCAGCGGCGGTTTTTTATTTTGCTAGCAGGGAAATTGGATTCATGTTCAGCAATGTTTACGCCGCGGGAGCGTTATACGGCGTGATGGTGTACGGGTTCATGTACTTGGTGGTTGTGCCGTTTTCGAATGCAACGCGACCGCCGTTTTCGTGGGAAGTGACGATCGCGGCGATCATTACACACATTGTGTCCGTAGGATTGCCGATTGCATTGAGCGTGAAGAGGTTTTCTAGATGAGGCTCAGATAATTAGTGCGCAGCTGTGACAAGCTTGCCAGCTAGGGTTAGGACGACGCCGGTTTTGGCGCGGGTGGTGTGGCCGGAATCCCAAGTTAATGTGCCGTTGACGAAGACTTTTTCGATGCCGGTGGGCAGTTCGAAAGGCTTTTCGAAGGTGGAATGGTCGATGACGGTGTCGGGACTGAAGAGGACGAGGTCGGCGAAATTTCCGACTTTAAGCGTGCCACGATCTTTCCAGCCCAGGCGTTTTGCGGGGAGCGAAGTCATTTTGCGGATAGCTTCGGGCAAGGAGAGCCACTTTTTTTCGCGGACGTAGACGCCGAGGACGCGGGGAAACGTGCCGGCGCCGCGCGGGTGCCTGGTGTTGATGCCGCCGTCGCTGGCAACCATGACCCACGGTTGCTGATAGAACGCTTTGATGTCCTTTTCGATCATGGAATGGCCGATGATGTTGGCCTCAGTGTTTGCGGCTTCGCCTTCCTTAATAATGCGAATATACATTTCGGTACCGGAGATATTGTTGGCTTTGGCAAGGTCGGCGATGGTGTGGCCGGCGTAAGAAGGATTCGGTTTGAAGTCCGTGATGAGCACGGATTCTGGGCCGCCGGTGTCGGCGAGGGCTTTTTCGACGCTGACGGGATTCGTGTACTGCTTGTCGGGTATGATGACTTTGATGTTGGAGTGCCAAGCTTCGTAGGGGTAACAGTCGGCGAGAAAATCGAGACCGTATTTGCGCGCGTCGTTGATGATTGCGATGTATTCGGGCGCTTTACCCCAAACGGCGACGGTACTGACTTTGATGTGCGAGTGCTCGATGGGAATGCGAGCCCGTTTACCGATTTCGATCTCTTCCCGCAAAGCTTCGAAACTTTTGTTTCCCTCATCGCGAATGTGAGTCATGTAAAAGCCGCCAGCCTTTGCAGCTTCGACAGCCATGGCGACAACCTCATCGGTATTACTGTAGCTGGCAACGTCATATTCGAGACCGCTGGAAAGGCCGATGGCACCTTCGTGCATGGCGTGTGCAACGAGCGTGGCCATTTTTGAAATTTCTTCCCGAGTGGCGGCGCGGCGAAAGTCTTCACCCATAACGAGTTTGCGGATTGTGGCGTGGCCGGCGATGACCGCGACGTTGACGGACGCGGGATTTTTCAGGCGCGCCTCGAGCCATGGCTCGATGGGCCAGGGGGAATCGCCGTCGGCGCCGATGATGAGCGAGGTGATGCCCTGTGCGATCTGCGTTTCGGCGAGGGGGTCGGTGTCGAGGCCGCGTGTGGAGTGATTGTGAATATCAATGAAACCGGGCGCGAGGACGAGGCCTTTGGCGTCGAGAATTTGCTCGGATTTGGAGGGCTTGAATTTGCCGATTTTGGTGATACGCGAGCCGGTGATGCGGAGATTGGCTTTGCGAAGAGGGGCGCCGGTGCCGTCGGCGAGTTGGGCGTTGACGATGACGAGAGACTGAGGTTGTTGCTGGGAGAAGGCAGGTAGCGCGCGAGAACCTAGCAGAAGAATTAAAAAGACGAGTGGGCGCGTCATAAGACTCCTCGGAGAAATTGACCGTGTTCTTTTAACACAGAGGTCACGGAGGGCACACAGAAAAGAAAAAGCAACGCGCCCTTTGCAAGATTAGAAAGTTGGTGGTGTGTTGATCCAAAGCAGCCAGGATTCGGAAGATCCGGGATTGCGCCAACGGTGTGGCGTGGAACTCTCAAAATAGAGGCTGTCGCCAGGCTTGAGTTTGTAGTGTTCGTCGTTGCCGAGCCAGATTTCAAATTCGCCGCGAATGACGTGAAGAAATTCCTCGCCTTCATGTGTGTACGGTTCGCCGCTGCCGCTGCCGCCTTTGATGCGGAAAAGATGCGGCTCCATGGCTTTGTTTCCCCAGGCGAGCAGTTCCATGCGAACGCCTTTGGTGGTCTCGAGGACGCGACGTTCTTTGGGAGGAACCAGGCGCGAATTTGTTTTCGAAGAGTCGAAGAAAGAAAGGAGATTCGTGCGGTAAAAACGGGCGATGCGCGTGAGCGTGGCGATGGATGCGCGCATTTGGCCGCGCTCGAGTGCGCTAAGAAAACCGACGGAGACTCCGGTGGCGCGCGCGACTTGCACAAGAGAAAGATTGCGACGCTGGCGAAGACGCCGAAAGCGCTGGCCGGGAGAAAGGACGCTTTCGGCGGGAACGGAAACGACACCCTGGCGCTTTAGAACATGAACGATTGCGGCGGGATTGAGGCCGCGCGCACGGCGAAGAAAAATAGCGCGTTGCAAAAGGCGCAAGTCGGAAACGGTGTACATGCGGTAGCGGCTGCGCGTGCGCTGAGGAGCGACGAGGCCGAGCGATTCCCATGCGCGAAGGGCGGATGAGGAAATGCCGACCCGGCGGGCCACTTCGCTGATACGCAGAAGCGGCTCGGAGTCCTGTGAGGCCGATGCTTTGGAGAAATTCTTTCTTCTTGACACTTTGACCGCCATCCCCTAAGTTTGCAGGATTATAGTAAGGTTTGCGGGGCACAAGCAACCTCGAAAATCAGTGGGCAAACAGAACTTCGAAGACAGGGGTGATTTCATGGAGTCCTTCGAGAAGAAACTGTCAGTGAACTTGTGTTGGTGGGTTGGTTTGATTGCGGCTCTCCTGATTGCGTTGGCGCCACAGGCGAGCGGGCAGAGCACGGGAGGCAGAATTCGCGGCACGGTGGTGGACCCAACCGGAGGCGCGGTGGTGGGAGCCAAAGTGCTGCTGACGAACGAAGCCAATGGAACGCAGCGCGACACGCAAGCGGGCGCGACGGGCGAATATATTTTTCTGGAAATTCCGGTGGGGAGTTACCAAGTCCAGGTGGACCATCCGGGTTTCAAGAAGTATGTACGAAAGGGAGTTGTCGTCAGCCTGAACGAGACGGTGAACCTGGATATTCCCCTTGTAGTGGGCGGATCGACGGAAGTGGTAGAGGTCACGGGAGCGGCGCCACTGGTGGATACCACTTCAACGCAGCTGGGCGCAGTCGTGGGAGAGAGAGCCGTCAGCAATTTACCGCTGGCGCAACGGGACACGTACCAATTATTGCAGCTCCAACCGGGAGTGCAGTCGCAAGTGGGTTTGGATTCGGTCTACGGAAGCGATAGAGCGGGCGTAGTGAGCGTGAACGGCGGTCGCGGACGCGACAACAACTTCACGGTGAATGGCGGCGATGGAAACGATTTGTTCGCCGGACTGCCGGCGATTCAACCTTCGCCTGATGCAATCGAGGAGTTTCGCGTACTAACGAATACTTTTGACGCGGAGTATGGGCGCAATTCAGGCGCAGTGGTCAATGTTGTGACGAAGTCTGGATCGAACGATTGGCACGGAGGCGCGTACGAGTATTTTCGCAACAAGGATCTGAACGCGCGAAATTTCTTTGACACGAGCAAACCGGACTACCTGCAAAACCAGTTCGGTTTTACGTTTGGCGGACCGGTGAAGAAGGACAAGACTTTCTTTTTCGTGAACTATGAAGGCAACCGCGTGCGCCGGGGCACTTCCGGCGATGTGGTTACGGTTCCGACGGAGGCAGAGCGGGCGGGAGATTTTTCCGCAGGGGACACGTTCACAGGAACGCTTGCGAACGCCAACATACTTAACAACCGGCCCGGCTGTCTCGCCGCACTCGGATTGAACTCACCTATTGCAGATGGAACCGCTTATTCCGACATCTTTGGTGCGAGTAACCAGATACCGACATCATGCATGGATCAGACGGCGCTGGATCTTCTCAATCAGTTTGTTCCGCATGCAAACATCGGCGGCAATTCTTTCCAGGATGTTCCCCTCGGGCACGAACGCAGCAATCACTTTGATGTGAAGATCGATCATCAGCTGACCAGGAATCAAGACCTATCGGGATACTACTATCTGACCAACCATTATTTGGCCAAACCGTTTGCTCGGTTCCAGGCGGGCGGCGCCAATATTCCGGGATTTGGCGACCTGACGGATGAAAGAATTCAGCAAGTTAATATTCATCATACGTGGAGAATCGGTGCGACGGCCGTAAATGAAGCGCGCTTCAATATGTTCCGCGAAGGCGAAGGGACATTCCTGCATCCGCAGCATACGGCGCTCGTGCAGGATTCGTGCAAGACGGTGGCCACGGCAGACTGTTTTGCGGATCCTGCCAATCCCGACTTGGGAATTCACCCGAATCTGGGAGCGAGCCGAGAGGGCGTGCCATTCGTCAATATTTCCGGCGGGTTCAACATCGGCAACAACTTCGAAGGCGAATTGCCGCAGGTGGGCGATTCCTATCAGTGGGCTGATAACTTCAGCAAAACAATCGGCAGGCACGATTTGAAGTTTGGAATCGACACGCGTTATCAGAAGTTTGACCAAACGCTGTTCTTTGACATTAACGGACAGTATTTTTATTTCGGCGGCGGGCCGAACGATCCCGGATATCAGAATCTCTTCCCGAATTATTTGCTGGGCGTCCCCGACGAGTACGGACAAGGGTCGGCGCAGGAAGAGTTGGTGCGGACCAAATCTCTATATTTGTTTGCGCAGGACAGCTGGAAAATCAGGCCCTCGCTCACGCTGAACTACGGCCTGCGTTGGGAACTAAACACGCCGCTCACAGATATCGGCCACAAAGTGCAGACGTTCCGGCCGGGACAACTGTCCACGATTTACCCGTGCCAGCTGTCGGCCTCGCAAGTTACTTTCTTCCAGTCTTTTGGAGTTGCGAACCCCGATTGCAACAACACCGGCGTGACGCCGTTAGGCCTTGTGGTTCCCGGCGACAAGGGTGTGCCGAACGGACTGTCCGACACATACTACAAATCGTTTGCTCCACGGATTGGTATTGCCTGGGCTCCGAACAACAAGACGACGGTTCGCGCGGGTTTCGGGATTTTTTACAATCCCGTCGAACAATTGGTTCTGGAGCAGTTCAGTGCGGAACCGCCATTTGGTGGCAGCACCTTCGTATTCAACACGCAGTTTAATACACCGTTCCTCAGCCAGGACGGATCAACGACATTTCCCAACCCGTTCAATGGAATTTTGAATCCTCCGCGAGGGCAGCCCGTCGATTGGTCTCTCTTCCGTCCCATTCTGCTCTTTGGGCAAGCGGCGAAGAATCCGCGCACGCAGTATGCGGAACAATACAATTTGACGATTCAGAGAGAGCTAGCCAAGGATATGGTTCTCACAGTGTCGTATGTAGGACGGCAAGGCCATCGCTTGCTGGCATCGCAAGACTTGAATCCGGGCAATCCCAACACGTGTTTGGATTTGCAAGCGATCGGACAGGATTGCGGGCCATTTTTTGCAGATACGGGCTATTCGTTCACTCTGCCTGCCGGGACGACATTCCACATGCCTTACATCCCCGGTCCGACACCCACGGGGCCTAATACTCCTTGTCCGATTGTGAATGCGCCTTCTGCCTGCGTCATAACTCCGACCGTGGACACGCAAATCACGCTTCCGGGTTTGCGTCCGTATTCTTCGCCCTTGTGCAATCCGTTCACTGGAAATGGTTGCCCGCCGGATGGAGTTGATGTGTTTTCGAGTATTTTCACGCAGAACACGATCGGCAACTCTTCCTACAACGGTTTCCAAGCCAGTGTCGAGAAGCGCTTCGCGCACGGGTTGCAATTCACGGCTGCCTATACTCTCGGCAAATCCATCGACAACTCTTCGACTTTTGAAAGTCTGGTGGATCCCGTCAACCCGCGGCGCAATCGCGCGCTGTCCCTCTTTGACGCCAGGAACCGCTTCGTGCTGAGCTATTACTGGGAACTGCCCACGCCGAAGTATGAGGGATTCAAGGGCAAGGCATTGAACGGATGGGCTTTGTCTGGAATCACCACATTCCAGTCGGGTTTCCCGATACGCATCACCGAGCAAGATGACATCGAGCTGCAGTCTAGCTTCGATTTCGAAACCCCCGGCCAGCCCAACGTAGGCGCGCCGTTTCATCGGATAGATCCCCGCAAGCTGACTTGCGCAGCTGGTACGGGAACAGATCCTTCCACCTGTACTTTGATTAATGCA
>Ga0126376_10001522_pt1 | contig 12528 bp, 9 predicted proteins | sample PanSoiMetPlot_15_FD_92760 | JGI IMG/M metagenome (GOLD analysis project Ga0126376, IMG submission 92760) | Tropical forest soil microbial communities from Panama - MetaG Plot_15 | ecosystem: Environmental > Terrestrial > Soil > Tropical forest > Bulk soil | place: Panama | collected 2016-02-17
GCCAGCAGGTCCGTGCGCGCGGCCAGCCACTCCGCTGGCGACGCCACTTGCGGAACGTCCATCTCGCCCTCCTCCGCTCGGCTTGTTCGCTCACCGTTCCAACGGCCGGGCGGCGCCGAAATCGACAGCCACCGGCAAATCCGGTGCCGGCGGCGATTCGCGTGCTGAACCCGCGGGCTGCCGGTACCGTGATCAAGTTATGGAGAGCACACAGGTGGCAACGTCCGGCGGCTGGCTGCGGCCAGTGCTCCGGGTCACGGGGGCGGGGCTGCTGGCGGCCACCGCGGCGATTCATCTTGACCTGTACCTGACCGGCTATCGGAACATCCCGACCATCGGATGGCTGTTCCTGCTCCAGGTGATCGCCGGGTTCGCCCTGGCCGCCGCGGTGCTCGCCACCGGCAACCAGGTCGTGGCCGCGCTGGGCGCGGGGTTTGCCGTGGCCACGCTGGGCGGCTACCTGCTGTCGATATGGGTTGGCCTGTTCGGCTTCACCGAGGTCCGCACCACCGCGGGGATCGTTGCCGGGATCATCGAGGTGGCATCGTTCGCCGTGCTTGCCCTGCTCGCGATCACCCCGGCCCGGGGCGGCCGGGGCGCCACCGGGCGCGGCGGTCTGTTCCAGGAGCTGGGCCGGAAGCTGGCTGGCCTGCCCATGGCGCAGCCCGCGATCGCCGTGCTCTCGGTCGTGGCTCTGGTGCTGCTGATCGTCGCCGTCGCCGGGGCGGGCGCCACGTCGTCCACACCCAGCGGCGGCACGGTGGTACTCAAGACCGGCAAGGTCGGCAGCGTCACCGTGCTCACCAACGCCACGGGATCCACCGTGTACACGTTCGCCGCGGACAGCCCGGGCAAGTCGAACTGCTACGGAGACTGTGCCTCCTACTGGCCGCCGGTGACCGGCTCCCCGTCCGCTCCGGGCATCCCCGGCACGTTCGGCACGACCACCCGGACCGACGGCAAGAAGCAGGTCACCTGGAACGGGCACCCGTTGTACACCTACGTGGGGGACAGCAGTTCCGGCCAGGCCAACGGGAACAACCTCAACCTGAACGGCGGGGTGTGGCACGAAATCGTGGTGTCTGGCTGAGGCGGGACTCCGCGTCCGCGGCCAGGACGTGATCGGCTACTCACCGGCAGTATCGCCAGGCGGCCCGCGCCGCAGTGACGCCCCGTCAGCGCCCGCAACCTGCAGTTTTCCGCGAGCTCACCCGGCTAGGCACGCCCGGCTGCCTCGAGGAAGCGCTTGACCCGCTCGGCGTCGACCGGGTTCCACGTGCCCCCGTCAACCTTGAGGTCCGAGCCCACGATGATCCCGTCCGCCACCGCCAGGAACGACGCGACGTTGCCGGCCTTGGCCCCGGTGTTGGCCAGCACCGGCGCCAGTTCCCCGACCGCTTCTTTGGCCTCGCGGACCTGGGCCGGGTCCGGCGCGGCGCCGGCCATCGGTCCCGACACCAAGATCGCGTCCGCCAGGCTGGACACGGCCGCCGAGCGGGCCAGCTGGCCCACCGTGCGGGTGCCCATGCTGGAGGCGAACTCCGGGGTGACGTTCATGAACACCGCGACCTGCTGAGCGCCGAGGTTGCGCCGGTAACGCAGCAACTCGCCCGCGTCCGGGGCCCAGACGCCCATGTCCGACTCGTAGGCGCCGGTGACGACCTCGCGGATGAACGCGGCACCGGTGGCCGCCGCCACGGCGAGCGCGGCGCGGCCGTCCCACAGGAAGTCCACCCCGAACGGCCGGTCCCGTGGGCCCAGGTCGGCGGCCACGCGGGCCATCACGGCAACGCCCTCGAAGCCCGCGTGCAGCGAGTAAGGCCGGTCTCCCTCGTTGCAAAACATGACCGCGTCGAACGGGAACTGGAGCAGCACGTCGAGGTCCCTGGCGACGTCCGCGACGATGCCCTGGACGCCCCGGGTCTCGTCGTACAACGGCGTCCCCGGCAGGGGCCCGAGGTGTGCCATGGCGATGAGCGGCTTGATGCCCGCGCCGAAGATCTCCTGGAAACGCCCCGCCACCCGAACCTCCGTTGCTCGGTGATCTACCGCCACCACGGTAGTTGCCGCAGTTCGGCGACCTTCGCGGCGGGCCCGGTGATCTCCTGCCCGCGCTGGGCCGACCTGGACGGACACGCGCTCATAAAATCCGCCACGTCCGCCGCCTGCCTCCGGAACGCCGTCATCTGCGGGGTTGCCGATGACTTCGGACGTCAGCGCGAACAAGCCGGGCATCGCCAGCGTGGCGCGGACCGCCCGCATCGCCGCGGGAACCGACCGCGCGGGCCACCAGGCCGGCCGGCCGGGCCGGGCCGCAGGCCGCGCCGCGCCTCCTGCCACCGGTCGCGCCACGAACCGCGAAGCGGCCCGGTGGGGGACAGGTCCGTCACGGAATCGGCCATCCTGCGGAGTACTTGAAGCGGGCCAAGACGAGGCCAAGCCCGCACCACCCAGCGAAGCGGGCGCTCCCGGACCGCGCCGCCGGGCTCAGGGCCCAGGCTGGGCTCCGGGCCCAGGCTGACAGGCTCAGCACCCCAGGCCGCCGGGCTCGGACCCGGGCTCAGGGCCCGTCTTCGAGGCTCGGCCTTGTGCCCCCGGGCGCAAGCTCCGGAGCGCCAGCCTCGGCCCGGCGGCGCAGGTCGGCACGGACCTGCTGGCCCAGCCGGCGCGTCTCCACGCTGTTGAACAGCGCGCCCACCGTCGCCCCGGTGAACAGCGGGCCCAGCGAGACCGCGCTGCGGCTCGCGCGGGCGGCCAGCCGCCGCCGCAACCGCCGGGCCAGCGGCGACCCCGCAACCAGAATCAGCCCGCCGGGGGTCGCCGCCAGGACGCCGCGGCGGTGCGCCCACGCTTCGACGTAGGCGGTGGCCCGGTCCACGGCGTTGCCGGCCGCGGGCGTGCCGTACACCTCGTGCAACTCGGCGATCAGCTTGATTTCGATGCCGACGAGGGCCAGGGTCTCGGTGACAATCTCGGCGGGGAAGGCGGGCAGCACCGGCAGCGCCGACCAGGCGCCCACCGCCCCGCCAACCGCGGCCGACGCACGGCTCGCGCCGGTGATCAGCGCGTCGGCGATCTCCTCGGTGGACTGCCCGGGGAACTGTGCCCGTAGCGCCGCCTGGTTCCGCACCCGCAGCCGCGGGGCCATGGCCACCACCTGCTTGGCCAGCCAGCCCGTGCCCGCTCCCGCGCCGCGCCGCGCCGCGCGGAACCCGCGGCCGGTGACCCGCGCGCCAGACCGCGCCGCGGCCGCGAACGCGGCGGCCAGCCGGCGCCGCTCCTGGGGCTGCTCCGCCTCGGTGACCTCGGTCGCCAGTTCGGCGGCCCGTTCCGCGACGGCGTTCTCGGTGTCCTGCGCTGACCCTCCGGGCCCGCTTCCTGCATCGGTCATGCCAGGCACTTACCCACCAGCGCGCGGTCAATGACGCCACGTGCCCCGGCGCGCCCGATCCGAGCGCCCCGTCAGGCGAAGCGCCGGGACTCGGTGGCCAGCCGGAGGCCGAAGCCGATGAGCACCATGCCGGTGACCCGCTCGACCCACCGCTGGACGGCCGGCCGCCGCAGCCAGCGGACGCCGCGGTCGGCCAGCCACGCGACCACGGCGAGCCAAAGGCCGGTCTCCGCGATGAACCACACCCCGAGGACCAGGGAGAACCCCGCCGCGGACGCGCCGGCCGGGATGAACGCGGGCAGGAACGCCATGAAGAACACGCTGATCTTGGGGTTGAGCAGGTTGGACAGCAGGCCGTTGAGGTAGGCGCGGGCCGGCCGGGCGGCACCCGGCCCGGCAAGGCTCAGACCGGCGCGGCCCGGCAGCGCGGCGCCCGTCCCGCCGTCCTCCGCCGCCGGTTCGGTCCTGCTCGTGTGGCGGAACCGGGCGAGGCGGAACCGGGCGAGGCGGAACCGGGCAGGGCGGAACCGGGAAAGGCTGGTCACCCCGAGCCAGATCAGGTACGCCGCACCGCAGACCCGCAGGATGTCGTAGCCGACGTGGCTGACCCGCAGCAGCGCGAACAGGCCGAGGGCGGCGGCCAGGGCCCAGATCGTCAGGCCGGACAGGGTGCCACACGCGGTGACCCACCCGGCCCTGCGGCCCCCGCGCACGGTGTTGCGCATGACCAGCATGCTGTCCGGGCCGGGCGCGAGGATCACCAGGGTTGCCGCGAGGCTAAAACCCAGCAGGGCGGTTGTCACCGGTCCACGCTACGCCGGGCGGCAGCAGCCGATCACCACGTTTTCCGGCCGCTGGCCGGGTCGCGAACTGGGCAGGCCAGGACCGCGGCGGCGGCCGGTCACCAGGTTTCCCTGGGGCACCGCCATCACCATGCCCCCGGCCAGGCATTCGGTGTTTCACCCGGTTTCAGGGTAGTTTGCCCCGCATGACGAGGAGACGCGGCTAATGCTCGCTGCCTTGCTGCTGGCCGGGATCATCGCGGCTCCGCTCGGCTCGATCGCGCTGCTGCTGCCGGTCCGGACACCGGCCGGCAAGGCGGGGGCCTGGTCGGCGACCCGCCGGTTCGTGCTGGCCATCGTCGGCACCGCGGTGCTGATCGCGCTAGTCGCCGTCGTGCTGAGGCTGCTGCTCAGGGTGAACCAGCACAACCTGATCGTCGGCATCGCGGGCGTGGCGGCCGCGAGCGTGGCCTGGCTGCCCGCGACACGGCAGTGGAGCGCCCGTGCCCATCTGTGCTGGGCGACAAGCGTCTTCCTGTTCGTGGTCTACCTGGCCTACGCGCTGGCCTGGACCCTCAACAGCGATCTCGGCCCGGCCAGCACCGTCGGCGGCGTGGTGCTGTGGGTGTTCGAGCTGTTCGCCGCGATCATGTCGTGCGCCTACCTGTGGGAGATCTGCGACGCGCTGGGCACCGAGCACTGGCGCCGGCGGATCACCCCGCAGACTCGGCTGTCCGTGCCCGAAGAAGACCTGCCGTGGATCAGCCTGCACGTGCCGGCGCACAACGAGCCGCCGGAGATGGTCAAGCAGACGCTCCGCTCGCTGCTGCGCCTGGACTACCCGCGGTTCGAGATCGTCGTGATCGACGACAACACCGACGACGAGCGGCTGTGGCGCCCGGTCGAGGAGTGGTGCGCCCGGCACCGGGTCAAGTTCGCCCACCTGGAAAACTGGCCCGGCTACAAGTCCGGGGCGCTGAACTACGCACTGCGGCGGATGACCGACGAGCGGGCCGAGCTGGTCGGCGTGGTGGACTCCGACTACCAGCTCGAGCCCGGGTTCCTGCGCAGGTGCGCGCCGCCGTTCGCCGACCCCTGGATCGGGTTCGTCCAGTCGCCGCAGGACTACCGCGACTGGAAGTACGCCCGGTACTACCGGCGGCTCTACTACTCCTATAAGTACTTCTTCGCCGTGTCCCAGCCCTCCCGCAACGAGCACGACGGGGCGATCTTCGCCGGCACGATGGGGCTGATCCGCCGGGTCGCCCTGGACGAGCTTGGCGGGTGGGACGAGTGGTGCATCACCGAGGACGCGGAGATCTCGCTGCGGCTGCTGCGGGCCGGCTGGCACGGCCTGCACGTTGACCAGACCTGGGGCCGCGGCATCATGCCGCTGACCTTCGAGGCGCTCAAGGGCCAGCGCTACCGGTGGTGCTTCGGGGGCATCCAGATCATCCGCATGCACGGGCAGTCGCTGGTGCCCGGCCGGCAGAGCAGAGAGAACCACCTCACCTCCGGGCAACGCTGGGCCTACCTGGCCGGCGGGCTGCAGTGGTACGGCGACCTGCTCGGCCTGATCTTCTTCGTCTTCCTGCTCGCCGGTGCGGTGAACCTGGCGACCGGCGGGGGGGAGCTGTTTCGCAAACTCACCCCGTTCCTGCTGGCGACCGTGCCGGTGCTGGTCGGCCTGGGGCTGGTCCGGGCGGTGGCGCTGCTGCGCCGCGGCACCGGCGCCACATGGCGGGACGCGATCGGCGCGTTCTTCATCTGGCAGTCCACCTCGCTGGTCGTGGCGCGCGCGTCGGTGGTGGGGCTGTTCGCCCGCAAGGCGGCGTTCTTGCGCACGCCCAAGACCAGCGAACAGGCCAAGTGGTGGGAGGCGCTGCGAGCGAACTGGGCGGAGTCGACGCTGGCCGTCCTCGGCTTCGCCGGCATCGGCCTGGCGCTGAGCAGGGCCACCACGCTGGCCGCCCCGCTGCTGGCCGCCATGCTGGTCTTCCCCACGCTGGGCATGGCGGCAGCGCCGTACAACAGCTGGGCCGCGCAGCGCGCCTCGCTGCCGCAGTGGCTGCGGGAACGCAGGCGCACCGAGTCCCAGCGTGACCGCCGGGCGTTCGCGGCCGGCGCGGCCACCGGCGGCGCGGTCGTGGTGGTCGCCGTGGTCGTCGGTGCGCTGGTGCTGCTGCTGACGCCCAGCCGTCACGTGCAGACACCGAACCTGGTGGGCCCGGCCCAGGGGAACACGGCCCCGGCGCACACGGCCCGCCCGTCCCAAACCCCCTCGCCGACGCCCACCCCCACGTCGCCCTCGCCCAGCCCGTCGCCCTCGCCCACCACGACCACGCCGTCGCCCACGCCACCGGCGACCACCGGCCCGCCGACACCGACATCGACTCCGACACCGAGTTCCGCTGCACCGAGCCCATCGGCGACCTAGCCGCGGGCCAAACCCAGGCCACCCGTTTGACTCCACGGATCGTGGTGAGGAAGAAAGATCATGAGAGTCGTGACTATCGCCAACCGGCTGCCGGTCCGGCGGGGTGATAACGGCTGGGAGCTTTCGCCCGGAGGGCTGGTCACCGCGCTGCGCCCGGTGATGGCCACGCATACCGGCGCGTGGGTCGGCTGGGACGGCGGCACCCGGGGGATTCCGGCGACGCTGCCCGACATCAGTGTCCGGCTGCTGCCCGTCGGGCTGTCCGTCGCCCAGGTCCGGCTGTACTACCACGGGTTCGCCAACGCGACGCTCTGGCCGCTGCTGCACGACGCGATCGAGAAATCCCGGTTCGAGCGCGCCTGGTGGCATGGCTACCAGGGGGTTAACGCCGTCTTCGCCAACACCGCGCTGACCGCCCTCGGCGAGCGGCCGGGCGCGCTCGCGTGGGTCCACGACTACCACCTGATGCTGGTGCCCCGGCTGATCCGGGAGCAGCGGCCGGATCAGCCCATCGGGTTCTTCCTGCACGTGCCCTGGCCGCCGCCGGATATCTTCGCCCGGCTGCCGTGGCGGCAGGACATCCTGTTCGGGCTCCTCGGCGCCGACGTGGTGTCCTTCCACACCGAGCAGTACCGCCGGAACTTCATCCGGGCGTGCGGCCGCCTGCTGGCCGGCACCGGTGTCCAGATCCACGGTTCGAAGATCACCCTGCCCGACCGCCGCGTGGTGACCACGACCAGCGCGCCAATCTCGATCGACGCCGCCGAGTTCAGCCGCCTGGCCACCGACCCGGCGACCGACAGCGACATCGCAGCGCTGAACGAGCAGTTCGCGGGGCGGACCCTGCTGCTCGGCGTCGACCGGCTCGACTACACCAAGGGCATCGTCGAACGGCTGCTCGCCGTCGAGATGCTCCTGGAACGGCGCGCAGACCTGCGCAGCAAGCTCGCATTCCTGCAGATCGCCGTGCCCAGCCGCGACAGCGTGCCGGAGTACCGCAACCTGCGGGGCACGGTGGAGCGCCACATCGGCCGGATCAACGGCCAGTTCACCGAGCCGGGCTCCGACGTGCCGGTCCACTACCTGTACCGGGGACTGCCGCAGCAGCAGCTCGCCGCGTACTACGCGAGCGCCGCCAGCTTGCTGGTCACCCCGCTGATCGACGGGATGAACCTGGTCGCCAAGGAATACGTCACCGTCCAGCACGCCCGGCGCGGCAGTGGGTCGCTGGTCTTGTCCGAGTTCACCGGGGCCGCCGTGGAACTTCGCGAGGCCGTCCCGTGCAATCCGTTCGACGTCGAGGGACTGTCCTACCGGATCGAGCGCGCGCTGGAGCTCCCGGCCAGCATCCGCCGCAATGCCCTGGCCACCATGGCCCGGCGGATCCGCGGGCACGACGTGTACCAGTGGGTGGCCCGGCAGCTCGCCGAGATCGAATCCCGCGGTGCTTCCCCGCTGCCCGCGTTCTCCGCACGACCGCGGGGGCTTGCGGCCGCCGGGAAGGGGACGTAGGTCACTGCCACTCGGCCCGCGCCGCGTTTAAGCTGGTCGCATGATCGGGGTGTTCCTGCTTGATGACCACGAGATCGTCCGGAAAGGCGTTCGCGACCTGCTGGAAGCCGAGGCGGACATCACCGTGGTGGGCGAGGCGGGGACGGCCGAGTCGGCCCTCGCCCGCATTCCCGCCGTGCGCCCGGACGTGGCGGTGCTGGACGTGCGGCTGCCCGACGGCGATGGCGTGAGCGTATGCCGGGAGATCCGGTCCCGAATGCCGGAGGTCGCCTGCCTGATGCTGACCTCGTTCGGCGACGACGAGGCGCTGTTTGACGCGATCATGGCGGGAGCCGCGGGTTACGTGCTGAAACAGATCCGCGGCACCGACCTGGTCGGCGCGGTGCGCACGGTCGCGTCGGGCGGTTCGCTGCTGGACCCGCAGGCCGCCAGCAAGGTGATGGCCCGGATGCGGGACCGCTCCCGCCAGTCCGACCCGCTGGCCGGGCTGACCGAACAGGAGCGCCGCATCCTGGAGCTGATCGGCGAAGGGCTGACGAACCGGCAGATCGGCGAGCGGATGTTCCTGGCGGAGAAGACCGTCAAGAACTATGTGTCCTCGCTGTTCGCCAAGCTGGGCATGGAGCGCAGGACACAGGCCGCCGCCTATGCCGCCAGAATTTTTGAAGACCCAGATCAGGCGATACGAGAGCGCCACGATCGCTGATCCCGCGCCACCCGGGGGCCCGGGGCTGGCCAGGAGCGGGGGTCAGCGCCGGTCCGGCAGCGGGCCCCGCCACTCCACCTCGGTGCCGCCGCTTTCGGCCGCGGTGGCGCGCATCGTCCCGCCGAGCTCGGCGGCCCGCTCGGCGAGGTTGGCGAGCCCGCTGCGGCGCGTGGACTTGCCCAGGCCGACGCCGTCGTCCCGGACGGTGAGCACCAGGTCGTGGCCGGCCTCCACCGCGACATCCACCCGGCTCGCTCTCGCGTGCTTGGCCACGTTCGCCAGCGCCTCGCGCAGCGCGGCCAGCATCTGCTCGGCGATGGGCTCGGATACCCGGGTGTCGAGCTGCCCGGCCATCCGCAACCCAGGGGGGTAGCCGAGCGGATCGGTCATCTCCTCGACAACACCGAGGATCCTGCCGCGCAGGGGGAGCGGCTTTGCCTCGCCGCGTGACTGCAACTCGAAGATAGCCGACCTGATGTCCCTGATCGTCTCGTCCAGCGCGTCGACCGCCTTCTCCACCCGCTGCGTGACCTCGGCGTCGCCGATCAGCGCCGTGGCTCCCTGCAGCGACATCCCGGTGGCGAAAAGCCGCTGGATCACCAGGTCGTGCAGGTCACGGGCGATCCGGTCGCGGTCTTCGAACAGCGCCAGGCGCTGGGCCTCGCGGCGGTGCTCGGCAAGTTCGAGCCCGATGCCGGCCTGCGCCGCGAAAGTGATCAGCATGTCCACGGCGGCGGGGGCCAGTGGCAGGGCGCCCTGGTGGCGGCCCGCGGTCAGCACGCCGCGGACATCCCCGCCGGGGCCGAGCGGTGCCAGCACCGCGGGCCCCAGCGGCATGTGCTCGCGTGCCACCTCGGCCACCCGGGCGTCGGCGCTGAAGTCGTCAATGGCGAGTGGCTTGCCGCTGGCCATCACGATCCCCGAGGCCGACCCTTCGGCGGGCAGCACAAGACCGAGCGCCTCGGCCGCACCGCTGCCGCAGGCGTGCTCGATCACCAGTTTTGTGCCCTTGCCCGTCGGCAGGGCGAGGACCACCAGGTCCGCCCCGGACATCTCCAGCGCCTGCTGGGTCACCTGGCTCAGCACGTCGGCTGCCTGGTCCCCGGACAGCAGCCGCTGGGTCACCTCGGCGCTGGCCCGCAGCCACTGCTGCTGCCTGCGCGCTTCGGCGTACAGCCGGGCGTTCTCGATGGCCACCCCGGCGGCGGCGGCCAGCGCCAGGACCAGTGCCTCGTCCTCTTCGTCGAAGTCGCCGCCCTGCTTTTCGGTCAGGTAGAGGTTGCCGTAGACCTCGTCGCGGATCCGCACCGGTACCCCGAGGAAGGAGCGCATGGGCGGATGGCCGTCGGGGAACCCGCTGGACCGGGGGTCGGTGGTGAGGTCGTGCAGGCGCAGCGGCTGGGGGTGCGAGATCAGCTCGCCCAGCAGGCCACGGCCCTCCGGCCAGTGATGAACCCGGGCGATCTCGGACTCATCCAGGCCGACCGGGACGAACTCGACCAGCCGGCCGCCTTCGCCGATGACGCCGAGCGCCCCGTAACGGGCGGAGACCAGCTCGACCGCCGCCTCGACGATCTGCCGGAGCACGACCTCTAGCTCCAGGTGGCTGCCGACGGCGACGACGGCTTCCAGCAGCGCGTGCGTCCGGTCCCTGGTGTCGAGGACCGCCTGGAGCCGCAGTTGCAGCTCCGCGAGCAGGTCGTCGAGCCGCAGGCTGGGCAGCAGCGGGCGGGAGTCCTGGCTCTCCACCGGCTACACCTGCACGTCGCGGCGCCCCACGCCATGATCGTACGCGACCGGCCCGCCCGGCGGAATGACCGCCCGGCGGGCCCGGGCCGGAGCCACCATCGGGACCGGCCGGGCGGACAATGCTAGGGATACAGGACCAGGCGAGCCTTGGCCCTGCCGTGGAGCACCTCCGCGATGGCCTCGTTGACCCCGCTCAGCGGGCGGGTCTCGTAGATCACCCGGGTCCGGCCCGCGGCGTGCAAGGCGAACACGTCATCGAGGTCGGCGCGGGTGCCGACGATCGAGCCCAGCACGGACTTCCCGTTCAGCACCGTGTCGAAGACCGGGAGGCTGAGGGTGCCGTCCGCGGGCAGGGCGACGAGCACCAGCCGGCCGCCGCGTCGCAGGCCGGCGTAGGCGGTCGCGAACGACTGGTCGCTGACGGCCAGCCCGATGGCCACGTCGGCGCCGCCGTGCGCCCGCAGAACCGACGCCGGGTCCTCGGTCCTCGCGTCGATGACGAAGTCGGCGCCGAGCTCCTTAGCCAGTTGCAGCTTCTCGTCGGTCACGTCGATGGCGGCGACGGTGCCGCCGAAGATCTTCGCGTACTGCAGCGCGAGGTGCCCGAGACCGCCGATACCGGAGATCGCAACCAGGTCGCCCGGCCGGACGTTGCCGACCTTGACCGCTTTGAAGGTGGTAACGCCGGCACAGGTCAACGGTGCGGCCTCGAACGGGTTCACGCCCGCGGGGACCTTGGTGGCGAAGGCGGCCTCGGCAAGGAAGTACTCGGCGTAGCCGCCGTCGACGGAGTAACCGGTGTTGCGCTGGGCGAGGCAGAGCGTCTCCCAGCCGGTGAGGCAGTACTTGCAGGTGCCGCATGCGTGACCCAGCCACGGGACCGCGACCAGGTCGCCCTCGGTCAGCCTGGTGACGCCGTCGCCGATGGCGTGGACGGTGCCGACACCCTCGTGCCCGGGCACGAACGGCGGGGCAGGCTTGACCGGCCAGTCACCGTTCGCGGCGTGGATGTCGGTGTGGCACAGCCCGGAAGCCACCATGCGCACGGTGAGCTGCCCGGGCCCCGGCCCGGGCACGGGGCGGTCCTCGATCACCAGCGGCTGGCCGAACTGGCGTACGACTGCTGCTTTCATCGTTCCTCCAAGATCGCTCGAGAGTCCCGGCCAGCCTGACTGTCGGCGCAGCGGCCAGGGCAGGGGCGTAGGTCACGCCGCTTGCGGACCCAAGGTCCCGGCTGCGCCGCTCTCCCGGCCGCAGGGCCCGCCGGCCTGGCCGAAGTCCCCGGTGACCTCGGGACGGAAGTCCCATCGAGGCGTGACATGCGGCCCTGCCGTGCCGACCCTGGCCCAAGCGAAGCTAATGGCAACGCAAAATCTTCAGCCGGACCGCGGGCCCGGCAGGATGAAGGAGGCACCCGAAATGCGCAGAAGGACATTCGACGCGCTGGCGACAACGGCAGGCCTGGTGCTCGCGATCGTGCTGGCGATCGGCGGCGGCCTGCTGCTGTGGGGGCACTCGGTTGTCAGCACCGACGTGCACACCCAGCTGGCCGCCCAGAAGATCGTGTTCCCGCCGGCCACCAGCCCCGCGATCAAGGAACTGCCGGCCGCGAACGCCGCCGCGATGCGCCAATACGGCGGCCAGGTCATGACCACCGGCGCGCAGGCCCAGGCCTACGCGGACAACTTCATCGCCGTGCACCTGCAAAAGGCCGGCGGCGGCCAGACCTACGCCCAGCTGTCGGCCAAGGCGCTGGCGCAGCCGAAGAACACCGCGCTCGCCGGGCAGGTGCAGACGATGTTCCGCGGGGAGACGCTGCGCGGGCTGTTGCTGAACGCCTACGGGTGGTGGCAGATCGGGCAGATCATGCTGGTCTCGGCCATCGTGGCCTTCAGCGCCGCGGGCCTGTTCCTGATCCTTTCTGGCCTGGGGTTCTGGCACCTGCGCCGGA
>Ga0126376_10001523_pt1 | contig 12523 bp, 9 predicted proteins | sample PanSoiMetPlot_15_FD_92760 | JGI IMG/M metagenome (GOLD analysis project Ga0126376, IMG submission 92760) | Tropical forest soil microbial communities from Panama - MetaG Plot_15 | ecosystem: Environmental > Terrestrial > Soil > Tropical forest > Bulk soil | place: Panama | collected 2016-02-17
ATCGGCCTGCTTGATGAAGGTGCCGGACTCGATGGCCGAGCTGGTGGATGCGACCCCGACCGAGATGCGTACGACCACCGAGTCGTCCTCGAACACGAACGGGGACTGCCCGACCAGCTGGCGCAGGCGCTCGGCGAACTTCATGGCGGCATCATGCCCAGCTTCGGGCAACACCACCACAAATTCCTCGCCCCCGTAGCGCGCAAACACCTCGTCCTTGCGCACCTCGCCGCGCACGCGCCGGGCCAGCTCCTTGAGCACATGGTCACCGGTCAGGTGGCCATGCTCGTCGTTGATGCGCTTGAAATGGTCGATGTCGAACATGACCAGCGAAAGCGGACGCCCGTAGCGACCGCACCGGGCCAGCTCGCGGTCCAGGTACTCCATGAAATAGCGCTTGTTATAAGCCTCGGTCAGACCATCGATGATGGTCATTCGGTAGATCTCTTCGAAGTAAGCCTGCTCGACCGAGCCGCCCGACAAGAATTTGAAGATGGTGGAGCCGACCTTGAGCAGGTCGCCGTCGCGCAGGGGTTGCTCGTGCACGGGGTCGTTGCCGACATAGGTGCCGTTGGTGGAGCCGAGATCGTGTACCACCCAGGTGTCGGACTTGCGCACGATGCGCGCGTGCTTTCGCGACACCGAGTCGCGGTCGATCTGAACCTGGCAGTCCGAGCCGCGGCCGATGATGACGTCTTTGCCCAGCTCGAAGCGACGCCCCATCATGGCGCCGGGCGGGTAGACCAAAACCAGGCAGGCCTGCGCCTCCGAGGCCGGCGCCGCGCGCGCCTGCGAGACCCGAGTGATGCGAGTCTTCCAGTCGTCCGCCATAAGTTGATGGGCGAATCGATCTTACTCCGGTCCCTATGGTATGAGAAGCGGATGGTTGCGGCCGCCAGCGCAACGAGCCCATTCGAGTTGCGCGGTGATCGGCGGGGGGTTCTGCTTCTGCACGGCTTTACCGGCACGCCGTTCGAGGTGCGCTCGCTGGGCGAGGCGCTGCACGCGCGGTTGGGCGTAACCGTGTCGGGGCCGCTTCTGGCCGGCCACGGCGGATCCGCACGCGCTCTGGCCGCGACCGGCTGGCGCGACTGGGAGGCGAGCGCGCTCTCGGCGCTGGTCGAGCTGCGCGCGCGTTGCGACGGCGTGGTGGTTGCGGGCCTGTCGATGGGGGGCCTGCTGGCGCTCCGGCTCGCGCTCGTGCGGCAGAAGGACGTGGCCGCGCTTGCGCTCCTGTCGGTGCCGCTGTGGCTGCCCGGTTGGACCGGCACGGCCGTGCGGGCGCTCGATCGGATGGGGCTCCGGGTCACGGTGCCCAAGCTCGGCGGCAGCGACGTGCGCGATCGGGCGGCGCGACGGTCGAATCCGAGCGGGCGCGGCTTTCCGGTGCGGGCGCTGGCCGAGCTCCTGGACCTGCAAGAGCAGGTGCGGCGCGATCTGCCAGCCGTTCAGAAACCCACGCTGATCGTGCACGCCGAGCACGATCACACCGCGCCGCCGGCGTGTGCGCGCGCGCTGGCCAGCCGTCTGGGCGGGCGGCACGTGCGGCTGCTCTGGCTGCCGCGCTCGTACCACCTGACGCCCATTGACGTCGAGCGCGACCAGGTGGCGCGCGAGGTCGGCGATTTCGTGGCCGAGCAGCTCTCGGCAAGGAGCGAACCCCAGTGAAAACGCTCGTGATGGCGATCGATCAGGGCACGACCGGAACCACGGTCGTGCTGCTCGACCAGGCGCTCGAGGTGCGCGCCAAGGTCAACCGCGAGTTTCCCCAGATCTACCCGCAGCCGGGCTGGGTCGAGCACGATCCGGAGCAGATCTGGAAATCGGTCGAGGAGGCGATCGCACAGGCGCTCACGCAGGCGGGTGCGCAGGGCCGAGACCTCGGCGCCATCGGAATCACCAACCAGCGCGAGACCACGGTTTTGTGGGAGCGCAAGAGCGGACGCCCGGTCGCCAACGCGATCGTGTGGCAGGATCGCCGCACCGCCGATCGGTGCGCCGAGCTGAAGCGCGCCGGCCGCGAGGACGATGTGCGAGCGCGCACCGGGCTGGTGCTCGATCCCTATTTCAGCGGCACCAAGCTCGAGTGGCTGCTGGCCAACCTTCCCGGCGCGCGCGAGCGAGCGGTGCGCGGCGAGCTGGCCTTCGGCACCATCGACTGCTTCCTGACCTTTCGGTTGACCGGCGGCGCCGCCCACGTGACCGACGTGTCCAACGCGTCGCGCACGCTGCTCTTGGGCCTGCGCTCGCTCGAGTGGGATCCCGAGATGCTGACCCTTTTGCACGCCCCGCGCGAGGTGCTGCCCCAGGTGCGCTCGTCGAGCGAGGTGTACGGGACCACGCGCGGCGTGGCTGGCCTGCCCGACGGCATTCCGGTGGCCGGGATGGCGGGCGACCAGCAAGCCGCCCTGTTCGGCCAGGCCTGCTTTGCGCCCGGAGAAGCCAAGTGCACCTACGGCACCGGCGCCTTCCTGCTCATGAACACGGGCAGCCAGCCGGTTGCATCGGCGCGCGGCCTTGTGTCCACGGTCGCCTGGAAGGTGGGCGGCGAGGTCCACTATGCGCTCGAGGGCTCGGCCTTCATCGCCGGTGCGATGGTGCAGTGGCTGCGCGACGGGCTCGGGATCATCAAGAGCGCGGCCGACATCGAGGCCCTGGCGCGCAGCGTTCCCGACGCCGGGGGCGTGGTCGCGATCCCGGCGCTGGCCGGTCTGGGCGCGCCGCACTGGCGGCCCGAGGCGCGCGGGCTGATCACCGGGCTGACGCGAGGGACCACGCGTGCACACCTGGCGCGCGCGGTGCTCGAGGGGATCGCGCTGCAGAATTACGACATCCTTGCCGCCATGCAGGAGGATGCGGGGCGACAGCTGCGCCGCCTCAAAGTCGACGGGGGGGCAGCCCAGAACGACCTGCTCATGCAGTTCCAGGCCGACATCCTGGGCGTCGACATCTTACGGCCCGCCACCATCGAGACCACGGCGCTGGGCGCCGCCTTCCTGGCCGGCCTCGCGACCGGCGTGTGGAAAAGCACATCCGAAATCGAGAAGAGCTGGCGCGAGGAGAAGCGGTTCCGGCCCGCGATGTCGCTCGAGGAAGTGCGAGCACACCTCGATCGCTGGGCGGCTGCAGTCGAAAAAGTCTGAGCGCGAGCTGCCGCCCGAGCTACTGAATTCGACCCACCTGTGCGCCCCGCGCATCGAAGCCGATCGCAAACGAGAGCGCGTCGTTGTGAATCGAAGGGTCGTCGGGCCGGTTGGCGAACGGATTGTCGACCGCCGGATCGAGATCCAGATCCGGGTCCAGCAGACGAACCCAACCGCTCCTCATCACTTCCTGGGGGCTCACGCAGTGGCAGGGTGCAGACGCACCGGCCGCGCAGGCCGGATCGGTGTTGCAGCTCTCATCGGCATCGAAGAGCCTGCGCAGCGTCTGATCGCCCTGCTTGATGGCGGCCGAAATCAGGTCGGCGACTGCGGGTACGATGCGGTCGCGGATCTCGGTGGCCGGGATGGCTCCGCAGAAGACGCCGTCTGTGATGGCGGCCAGCGACAGGTTGCCGCGCACGTGGCCGCGCTCGAGGTCGATCGCAATCGCAGGCTGACCCATGGGCAGCGGCAGATGGCCCTGGTAGTGCTCGGCGGCGAAGTCGCCATGCCCCTGGATGACCTGGCCGCCCAGGTGCGAGCTGGCGCCGCTGACCGTGAAGCGGCCGCCGGCCGTGTAGAAGTCGGGCGCTTCCAGCCCGTCCGAGGGATCATGCTGGCCCGGCGCCAGCGTCAGCTCGGCGGCGTTGGTGCGGCTCAGATCGGGCGTGTAGCCCAGATCGAACAGGACCACCAGCTCGCCACTCCGAAAGGCCTGGTCGGCTGCGCCCTGGAAGTCGAACTCGTTGTTGACGGTGGGCAAGCCCGCCAGCACATTTCCGAGCGCGTTGTCGATCACGCCATCGCCGTTCAGATCACAGCCCACCATCCCGGCGCGGCCGGCGGTCGGAATGTGCAGCGCGCTGAGCACATATTGCGTGTGCGTGCAGCCATCGCAGGTGGGCCCGGTCCCGCCACCGGGTCCAGCGGGCGCTCTGGAATCGCACGCCGACGTTCCCAGCGTCCCCAGCGCCAGGGCCAGCCAGGTCACAAGGGTTCTCGTCCGGATGGGCATGCCAGTGCCGCTAGCAAGCCGTATGCCGCGTTGCGTCACCTTAGAATCACAAGGAAAATCGACGAACGATAACCCGGACGGCCGGCTAGCCGATTGGCCACCCGGGTCCGGACAGCGATTGTTCACGAACGAACACCACCGTCCGCCAGCGGACGCCCGGCGGCCTGCCCAGGCGCGACAATCGCGTCAAACTGGCTACCCAAACGCGCCCGCGGCGCGCTCACGCGGAAGTGATCCCGAACTCTTTTGAAGACTTGTACGCGTGACCGGGAAACGACCTCCCCTTGGCCCGCCGTGTGCTCTGAGGCCTTACCATGGAAAGCTACCGAACGCTGACCGATGGGGCGCTCCTCGAGTCCGTCCTCACTCGTGATGAGCAGGCGTGGTCGGAGCTGGTGCGGCGCTACCGGGGCCTCATCTTCCGGTGCATCACCAAGGTGACCTCCAAGTATGCCAGCGTGCTGTCATCGGACGATGTCAGCGAGATCTTCGCAGACGTTCTGGTCAACCTGGTGCGCGACGACATGCGGAAGCTCAGGGCCTACGATCCCGCGCGCGGCTCCAAGCTCGGTAGCTGGATTGGGCTCATCTCGATCCATACTGCGTACGACTACCTGCGCCAGCATGCGCGCCAGCCCATGCTGGATCGGCTCGATCACGCGCTCGAGCGCGAGAGCGCGGATCCGAGCCCGGAGGAAGCGGTCATGGCCCACGAGCGCTGGGAGAGGCTGGGGCGGCTGCTCGAGAGCTTCACGGCGCGCGATCGCCGCTTCGTCGACCTCTATTTCAGCCGCGGAATGGCGCCCGAAGCGGTGGCGGAGGCCATGAACATCAGCGTCAAGACCGTCTATTCGAAGAAGAACAAGATCCGGGTCAAGCTCGAGCGCATGACGCGCCGCCTGCCGGCGATTGCCAACGACAACGACGCCGGGCTGCCGCTGGCCGCCTGACGGTCAGAATCGCCTCCCAGACGTAACCGTACTGCGACTTGCCGACCGGGCTCCCGGAAGGCACGATACCCGAGATGAAGCTGCTGGTCCCGGCGCTGCCTGCCCTGTTGGCGCTGTGGGGACCGAGCGCGCGGCCCCAGGTGCTGACGGTCGAGCCGCCCGATGCGATGGAGCTGGGACCGCTGCAGATGGAGCAGGCGGCCCTCACCGTGATCGTGGCCGAGGGCTACCACGTGCAGGCGAACCCGGCCAGCGCGGATTTCTTGGCCCCGACCGAGCTGCGCGTGGAGGGCAACGAGGCGGTGCGCGTCGGCAAGATCATCTATCCGGCGGCCAAGCCACTGCGCTGGAAGGGCGGCTCGGATCTCTCCGTCTATGACGGCCGCTTCGTGATCTCGATCGCGCTTTCAGCGCCCGCGAGCGCGCGCAAAAGCGAGCACGTCCTGCGGGGCAGCCTGCGCTACCAGGCCTGCACCGCCACCGCCTGCCTGGCGCCTGCGAGCGTGCCGGTGGCGCTGAGCGTGCATATCGTGACCGCTCGCGGACGGACCGATTGGGATGATACTATGGAGGGCGGTGGCGGACGACTCCCGACGCTTCCTAAACGTCGCCTCAACCGTGGTAGTAAAGCCAGCCGCGCGGCCGGCCACACCCCAGCGCGCGTACCTGGTGGTGCTGGCTGGCCCGCAAATGGGGGAGATGTACAAGCTGGAAGCGGGAGCGGAGCTGCTGATCGGGCGCGTGGAGGGCGTCCAGCTGCTTCTCACCGATGACGGGGCCTCGCGCCGTCACGCCCGCATCACGATGGAGGGCGCCGAGATCCGGATCCAGGATCTGGGCAGTCGCAACGGCACGTTCGTAGGCGGCCAGCGGGTGACCGAGCGCACGCTCGTCGACGGCGACAAGATCCAGATCGGTGTGTCGACCACCCTCAAGCTCACGCTCACTGATGATCTCGAGGAGGAGTACCAGCGGCGCCTGGTGGCGGCCGCGCTGCGCGACCCGCTGACCGCCGTGTACAATCGGCGCCACTTCGAGGAGCGGATGGCGGCCGAGTTCTCGGCGGCGCGGCGCCACGGGAGCCCGCTCTCGCTGATGGTCATCGATGTCGATCACTTCAAGCAGGTCAACGACGCGCACGGCCACCTGGGCGGCGACGCCGCGCTCAAGATGGTGGCGCGGGTGCTGCAAGAAGCCATGCGCAAGGAGGACATCCTGGCGCGCTATGGCGGCGAGGAGTTCGTGGTGCTGGCGCGCGGGACCGATCTCGACGGGGCCACGCGGTTTGCCGAGCGGATCCGAGGCCACATCGAAAACGCGCGCTGCAGCTGGGACGGGCGCGAGATCCGGCTGACCGTGAGCATTGGCGTCACCCAGCTCGCGCCCGGCATGAGCGTGCAACAGTTCATCGACACGGCCGACCGCGGCGTGTACCGAGCCAAGCACGCCGGGCGCAATCGGGTGGTGGCGACGCTGGCTGAGGACTGAGACCGGAATTACCGCAGAGAGCGCAGAGGGCGAAGAGAAGACGCAGAGCATTCCTCTTTTCCTCTGCGTTCTCCGCGTTCTCTGCGGTGAACCTTCCCGGCTAGAACCGCGGCGGGCACTTCGAGTAATCGATCGGTCCGTCCGCGTTCGAGCCGTCCGGCTTCATCTGCTTGATCCAGCACTGGAACACGTAGATCTGGTCCTCGGTCAGCATGCCGTTGGCGAGCGGCATCTGGGGCGGCACCTGGCCCGTGATGCGCTGCACGAGGAAGCTCTTTTCGGGCTGGCCCGCCTTGATGACCGCGCCGCCCAGGTCGTAGCCGAACGTACCGTTTCGGTTGGGATCGCCCAGAATGAGCTGGCCGGCGAAACCGGGCATATAGGGTGCGGTCAGGAAATACCGCATCCCCATGCCGAGCCCACTCAACCCGCCGATGGTCGCCCGGGCCTGCCCGCCCGGCGTCGACAGCAGCGCACCCACGTGCAGCTCGATCGGGTTTTGCGGATCGGTGTCGCGCACGATCGAGAAGTCGAGGTTGGTCCCGGAGTGGGGCACCGGGTCGTGCAAGGTCAGCATCACCGACTGCGGGGTCGCCAACCCGTCGGTCTGCGCGTAGCCGATGCGCACGCGCAGGCCGCTGTCGGGCCCGCTCTTGATGAGCAGCAGGTCGCCCTGTGGCTCGCACAGGTCCTGGATGGCCGACGGATCCTCGGTCAGCTGGTTGCAGCGTGCGCCGATGGCGGCCAGCATGTTGTCGGGCGTGTGCAGATCGGGAAACTGCTTGGAGTTGTGGCACACGCCGCCGCGCGGGCCACAGATAGGCGTGACTACCGACTCGTGCAACGCTCGGTAGGTCGGATAGTCCTGGGCTACCTGGCTCTGGCCGGGGCCCCCGGCCCCGGCCTCGCCCGAGCACGCCGAGGCGACGAGGAGGAGGGAGAGCGTCGCGCGCCTGAAACTCATCCGTAGACCTCCGGCAGGGTGGGCGCCGCGAAGTACTTGGCCGGGTCGACGCCAATGGCCTGCATCAAGGTCGCGAGCAGCGACTGTGAAACTTGCGGGCGCCCCATCGGCTTGACCTGGTCATCGGTGCCGACCAGCATGCGCCCACCCGGGATGACGCCGCCCATCACCGGCAGCGCCTGATACCGGCACGCGTTGGTGCCGTGGTGATCCGAACCGTTTCCGCGGTTGTAGCCGATGGTGAGCCCCCCGTCGGCGGTGTCGGACGTGTTGTCGCGCCCGAACTCGCTGGTCACCACGATCAGCGTCGTGTCCCAGTAGGTCTTGCCGGGCACGCCCGGATCGGCCATCCGCGGGAGCACGAAGTAGAGCGCGCTCAGGGCGCGCCCGAGCGAGGCCGCCAGCGGTGGCAGCCCGCGATCCTCGTCGGAGTGGAAGTCCCAGCCGCCCACGCCCACCGACACCACCGGCGCGCCCAGCTGCAAGAGCCGCACGCCGAGCGCGGTCGGGCCACCCCAATCCTGGTCGGTCACGAAGCCGGGCGGGGGCGGGCCGGCCGCCACGCCGAACGGCTCGCCCAGCATCGCGTTCGTGAGCGGCTTGCCGTCGGTGGTCATGCCGAGCGCGGCCGTGGGCACATAAAGCAGGCGCAGCGCATCGGTGGCCAGAACCGCGCCGTACTTGAGGCCCAGCTGCTTGACGATGATGAAATTGGCCGCCCGGCCCCCCATGGCATTGCCGCGCGCCGCCACCATGTCATTATCGAGCTTGCTCTCGATCGCCTTGACGTAGTCGGGATCGGCGTTGCCTCCGGACGCGCGTGGGTAGCGGAAATCGGTGGGGCCATTGATGTAGATGGGGCGATAGCGCGCGAGATCGCCCAGCCCGGCGCCGTACACGCTGGCGCCGATGGGCCCGGCGCCGCCCACGATCGTGGGCGGGAGCGGGTGCTGGCCGTCGAGCTCCTTGGACAGCATCGTGAGCAGCCCGTTCTGGCCGTTCTCCGAGCCCGTGCACATGCGCACGGTGGCCGAGTAATGGTTGCCGTCGCCCAGGTCGGCGCTCGGGTCATGATCGACCGCGCCCAGCACTGTGATCTGGTTCGCGATCTGCGAAACCAGCGGCAGCTTGACGCCGTTCCATTGCATAAGCGTGAGGGGCGTCTTATCGCCTACCAGCGGCTTGCCCACGCCCCATTGCACGCCCGAAGCGAGCAGCGGCGCGCCCGTGGTATCGGTGTCGGTGGTCGACACCCAGCCGTAGGGATTCCACTGCGGCGCCACGTCGGCGTTGAAGAGCGCGGTCGAACGCATGCCGCCGCCGGCATGGAGGATCAGCAGCCGCTTGATCGTCCCGGCGGCGGGCGGCGCCGCGAACACCTTTTTGGGGATCCACACGGTAGCGGCCAGGCCGGCCAGGCCCACGCCCGAGTAGCTCAGGAACTCGCGTCGAGAAAACTTGCTGCTAGCGCTCATGGCATCCTTCCTAGTAGAAGAGGAATCGGCCCGATCGCAGCATGGCCTGGCACAGGTTGCGCGCGGTGGGCGCGTCGGCGGCCGGGAGCCCGCTGGCCAGGCTGGCCGCCTCGTCGCCCGGAGCGGCCGTGAAGGCACGCCGGAATAGATCCGCGATGAGCTTGGTCTTGTCGGCACCGGCGGCGGGCAGGAAGGCGGTGGCGCCGGCAAAGCCGCACACGGTGCCCAGGATGGTTCGCTGCTCCATCTCGGCCAGCACGCCCACGTCGGTGTAGCGGAAGCCGGCCTCCTGATCCGGGCAGCCGCCCATGACGCGCGACTCGTGCTGGTAGTCGAAGCCCGCGATGGGACCGCGCGGCGGCACCAGCGCCGGCGGCAGCCAGCGCGGGGTCAGGTTGGGAAAGCGCCAGTCGCAGGTTCCCAGGCCCACCCCCGCGAACTTGGCCACCGAGTCGAGCCAGACCTCGGCGATCATCTGCTTGGTGGGCCCGTAGTGCCACCACTTGGTGTCGCCTTGCGGCTCCTGCGCGGCCATGAGGTAGAGCGCGCTCAGGAGCACCTCGCGCTCGAGCGCACGCATATCGCCACTTTTCTGCTGGAAGAACAGGGCCAGCGCCTGCCGCACCTCCGGGATCTCGTAGCCCGGCAGCTCGACGCCGCCGTGCCACCAACCCAGATACTTGTGGAGCACGTTGTCGACCGCCGCCTCCCAGAAGTAGGGCAGCGTGGTCAGCACGCGGCCCGGCGTCTGCAGAACCTGCCAGTCCGAAGGCGCCAGCTGGTCGAGCGACATGGGCTGGGTGCCCGCGAGCTGCACGTGCACGTTGTGCATGGGCGAGCTGCAAAACACCTCGCCGAGGTTGCCCGCGCACGGGCGCGGATCGATGTAAAGCTCCCGATAATTGGTCGTCGACTGGCAGACCATGGTGATGCAGGTGCGGCCGGTCGCGCAGTCGGCGTCGGTCGTGCAGGCGTTGTAGCGGAAGCGGGTCAGCATGGGATCGTAGTTGGGGCGCGCCTTCCACATGCGGTACAGGCCCAGCAGATCCTGTCGCTCCTCGGGCAGCGCGTCTCGGCCCAGGAAGGCCAGAAACGCGTACGCGACCACGTTTTCACCCACGAACTTCCCGATGAAGCCAGGGTGCGTGACCGCGATCGCGGCGAAGTCGGGATAGGCCAGCTCGCCGCGGTGGAGCTTGCCCACTTGCGCATCCAGATCCTGGATGTACGGGTACCAGACGATGCGGTTGTCATACTGCAGCGCATCGGCCCACAGGCGCTGGTTGATCTGCACGTAACCGGGCTGGCCCATGAAGTAGTCGACCATCTGGGCGGGCGTCCGGCCGGCGCAGTTTTGCTGGTACTCCTCCCAGGTCGGCGCCACCCCGGTCAGATCGATCGAGTAGCGGCGGCACAGCTCGCTGTCGGGCGCAATCTGGGGATGGACCCCGTCGTGCGCCAGCATGGGCAAGACGATCGCATTGATGGTATTGGCGCAGTCCATGCCGCCGGTGGGATTGCAGGCGCCGGGGCCGGTGGGGCTATTGACCGAGGAGCAGGCGCCGACCAGAACGAGGGTAAGCCAGCCGGGAAACCTCATGATGGGCTCCATGTGCAGCCTGGATGCCACTCGGACACACAGCGGTTTCGGCAGGTTAAAAGCAACGCACGGTAACGGCGGTTGCCCGCGCGCGCCTGCCGTTGCCTACCAACGATCGATGAAGACAGGGTGATCGGGAGTGGCTTCGACGCGGCGGGTGGCCTCGCGCCCCTCGGGCGAGAGCAGCCGGATGGTGTGCGGGCCGGCCGGAAGGCGCAGGCTGACCGGCGTTCGATCCACCTTGCGGCCATCGACATAAACCTGCGCCCACGGAGTGAGGTCGCCCACGTTGATGCGGCCGAACCGAAGATCCACGATCTCATGGCCGCCCGCGGGCAGGTGGAGGGTGCGGGTCGCGGGCTGGGCCAGGCCGGCGCCGTCGCAGCGCAGATCATGGCGGCCGGCGGCCAGGACCAGATTGGCCAGCGGCGTGCGGCCGCGTGATCTGCCATCGATGGTCACGTCGCAGGGCAGGCTGGCGTGGATGCTGACGCGCGCGGGCGATGGGCGCGCGCCGGCGGCCGCGCTCTCTCGGCTCGCGGTGGACGGCGGACCCGACGCGGAAGCGGGCGCTGGGGCGGCGACGCCGACCGTGGCGACCGGACGGCTCGGCGGCGGCAGCTCGACCGCGCCCTGGCGGGCCGCGCGGCGGTTCAGCAAGAGCTTGCCGGCGCCCACGCCCACAAGGCCGATCAAGAGGCCGCCCACAACCGCGCGCCAGCGGGGGCCGCGCCGGGCGCGCGCCGGCGCTTGCGGGTACGTGCTCTGGACGCCGACCGGGGTCGCCAGCGTCGGGGCCACCATGGGAAGCTGCTGCGACGAGCGCTCCGGGTACAGATCGCGCAGCCGGTCGGCCAGCGCCACCGGTGCCGCCTGGGCCAGCCCGGCCGCATCGACCAGATCGGACAGCGCGAGCCGCATGGCGCGTGCGTCCGCGAAGCGATCCTCGGGATCGCGGGCCAGCGCCTGCGCGAGCATCTCGTCGAGCGCGTTGGGGATGCTGGGCTCGAGGCTGGAGGCCGAGGGTGCCCCGCCCGCGCGCACCGCCTCCAGCAGCGCCATGTCGCTGTCGCCCTGGAAGGGCAGCCGCCCGGTCGCAAGCTCGAACAGCAGTGCGCCCAGCGAGTACAGATCGCTGCGTGCATCGACCCGCCGCCCGAGCGCCTGCTCGGGCGACATATAGGCAATCTTGCCGCGAATGTCGCCCAGGCTGGCCTGCTCGACGTGGGCCACTCCGAAGTCGCCCAGCTTGACCTCGCCCGCGAACGAGAGCAGAACATTTTGCGGCGAGATGTCGCGATGCACCAGATTGAGCGGATTGCCCTGCAGGTCGCGCTTGTGGTGCGCATACTCGAGCGCCGCCGCCACTTGCGCGCACACGTGCGCGCACAGGGGGATCTCGAGCCGGGATCCGCGCTTGCAGGCCGTCGCGGCCACCGAGCCCAGGTTCTCGCCCTGCACGTACTCCATGGCCAGATAGAGGTAGCCCTCGATCTCACCGAAGTCGTAGACCGGGACGATGTTGGAGTGGGTGAGCTGCGCGGCCACCAGCGCCTCGCGCGTGAACAGCCGAACGAACGCTTCATCGCGCGCCAGGTGGGGCAGAAGGCGCTTGATGGCGACGACGCGCTCGAACCCCGACACGCCGCGCTCGCGGGCCAGGAACACTTCGCCCATGCCGCCCGCGCCCAGCGGGGCGATGATCTCGTACTTGCCGAAGGCCACTCCCACTGGGGCTCATTTTAGCCCATGCTATAGTGGCGCACATGCTTAGCTTTGTGCTGGCTGTCGGGCTCTTCGCGCAGCCTCAGTCTGCGGGCGCGTTGCTCGAGGCCGGCATCGAGGAGTACACGCGCGGTGACTTCGACGCCGCGCTGCGCGACCTCGA
>Ga0126376_10001527_pt1 | contig 12503 bp, 8 predicted proteins | sample PanSoiMetPlot_15_FD_92760 | JGI IMG/M metagenome (GOLD analysis project Ga0126376, IMG submission 92760) | Tropical forest soil microbial communities from Panama - MetaG Plot_15 | ecosystem: Environmental > Terrestrial > Soil > Tropical forest > Bulk soil | place: Panama | collected 2016-02-17
AAAACATAAGCCGGCACGAGCAGCAGAGTGTTGTAACGATGCTTTATGCGCATTTAGGAACGGGCAATAAGGAAGAGGCCTTGGCCGATCTGGAAAAGGGCTACTCCGAGCATTACAGCATTCTGGCGACCATGAAGGTGGAGCCCGCTTTTGATCCGCTGCGCAGCGACCCGCGATTTCAGGACTTATTACGGCGCGTTGGTTTGGCCGATTGAAAAGAACCCATGAGGATTGAGGTTGAGAGCCATTCAGGATATCGGGCGGACGAAAGGCCGGTGCGGTTCGCGCTGAACGGGCGGAAATATGAGGTAGCGGAGGTAGAGGACCGCTGGTATTCGCCGGGGGCGACGTACTTTCGATTAGTGGCGGGAGATGGGAACCAATACGTGCTGCGTCATGAAGAAGCACAGGACGGGTGGAGCCTCGAAGCGTTCCGCGCAGAACGGCAGGAGGAATAGTTGGACTTTTGGCGAAGTGGAGGCGTGTTGAATCAAGGTCCGCGGTTCTTCTTTGAATCTTGCGAACAGCAGACTTCCCGCTTCGCAGGACTAAACCCTAATCGCCCGTGCTCAAAAGAGCAGACGACGGAATCGGTTCCGCGTTGCTCGCCATTCGCAGAGCCAGACAGTCTAAGAGCTTCACCGAATCTACGCATTTGCCGCCTGGTGTGAATTACACAATCGCTACTGCGTCGTGATGCTAGCGCAATAACCCGCCGCTAAGCTCCTCCCTCGCGATTACCACTCAAGCGTAATCGGGAGAGGTGAAATTCCCATGAGCACAGGTCGTCGAGAATTTTTGAAGCTGTTGTCCGCGTCGGCGGCAGCTTCCACATTCCATGCGAGCATCCGCCGCGCTCTGGCCATCCCGGCGAGCAACCGAACCGGGAGCATCAACGACGTCGAGCATGTCGTCTTCATGATGCAGGAGAATCGCGCGTTCGATCACTATTTCGGAACGATGCGCGGCGTGCGCGGCTTCGGAGATCCGCGGGCAGTCACACTGCCTTCAGGGAAAAGCGTTTTCCATCAGCCGGACCCGAACAATCCCGACGAGTATGTACTGCCGTTTCGTCCGAACGCCGGCAATCTGGGGCAAATGTACCTGTTGGACACGCCGCACGGCTGGAACGATACGCATGCAGCATGGAATGGCGGTGTCTACGATAAGTGGGTGCCGAACAAAGGCCAGGCGTCAATGGTGCACCTGGAGCGTCAGGACCTCCCCTACCACTATGCGCTCGCCGATGCGTTTACGATTTGCGACGCGTACTACTGCTCCGTGCTTGGCGCGACGGATCCGAACCGCTACCACATGTGGACCGGCTGGGTTGGCAACGATGGAGACCACAAGGCGCCGCACGGCCCGGTGATCAACAACGCCGAGGTCGGGTACAACTGGTCGACTTACCCGGAGCGGCTGGAGCAAGCGGGAATTTCGTGGAAAATTTATCAAGACGTTGGCGCCGGACTGGATGCCGCGGATTTCTGGGGCTTCACGGATGACGCTTTCATCGGCAATTTTGGCGACACTTCGCTGCTGTACTTCCTTCAATACCAAAACGCGCCAGGTGGGAGTCCACTGGCGCTGAAGGCGAGAACCGGAACCAACATCCTGAAGAGCGGAACGCTGTTCGATACCTTCCGAGCCGACATTTTGAACAATCAATTACCGCAAGTTTCCTGGATCGTGGCGCCCGAAGCGTACACGGAGCACGGAAACTGGCCGTCGAATTTTGGCGCGTATTACGTGTCACAAATGCTGGATGCTTTGACAGCCAATCCCGACGTTTGGAGCAAGACAGTCTTCTTCTATATGTTCGACGAGAACGATGGTTTCTTCGACCATCTGGTGCCGCCGACTCCGCCACGATCACGAGCGGAAGGTATCTCGACCGTGGGAACAACAAATGAATTGTTCGAGGGCGTGCCCAATTCAGATTATCCGCCCGACAGGTTTGTTGCTGGGCCTTATGGGCTTGGCGTGCGCGTCCCGATGATCGTCATTTCTCCGTGGAGCAAGGGCGGATGGGTCAACTCGCAGGTTTTCGACCACACTTCGCTGATTCGCTTCGTGGAGCGACGCTTTGGCGTTGTGGAGCCGAACATCACGGCGTGGCGCCGCGCGATCACCGGGGACTTGACCTCAGCGTTCGACTTCGGCTCGCCGGACGCAGCAGTCGTGGCGCTGCCCGACACTTCTTCGCTTAAGCCGTCCAATCTTAATAGGCATCCTGACTATGTGCCCAAGCCGCCAAGCAATCAGGCGCTGCCGCAGCAGGAACCTGGTAGGCGTCCGGCACGAGCTCTGCCGTATGAGTTGCGAGTGGACGCGCAGGTAAATGCTTCAGGTGTTCAAATGTCGTTTCGCAACACCGGCAAGGCCGGAGCGGTGTTTCAGGTGCGTTCCGGTGACGGTCAAACGGGGCCACGGACTTACACCGTAGGGGCTGGTGACGCGACCTCTGACACCTTTGCGGGGAACGGCGGCAAATACGATCTGTCGGTGTACGGGCCGAACGGCTTCCTGCGGAGCTTCGCCGGCGGCGTCGCGGGAGGCAGCGCGAACGTCGCAATAGATACCGTTTACGACCAGCGGTCCGGGGGCATCGCCCTTGTGCTTCAAAACCGCGGGTCGAGCGCAGTAAGCGTGAACGTTTTTGACGCTTACTCCGGCCAAACGCAAGCACGCCTTCTGCTGCCTCAGCAGAGCGTTACTTTAGCCAGCACGTTAGAGGCATCTTTCGGCTGGTACGACTTCACAGTTACCGCGAATTCGGATCCTGGCTTTCGCCGGCAATTGGCTGGGCATGTGGAAACTGGAAGGGCGAGCACGAGCGATCCCGCAATTGGGGCATAACGGCAGCCCCTCAGGGCAAAGCTGCGCCCTTATTTGAAACAGGCAAAAGGCCCGGAAACCGCGAGCAGGGGTGGCCCACTCGGGACTGAGGACAGGTTCTACGAAGAGCACTGACTGTAGAGGTTGAGGAGTGGCTCAAGTTCCGTAGCGAAGGAGTATCTATGACCGGCCTGGCGGGAGGCGGCTGCGGCGCGTTTCGAGAAAGCGTCGTCTGTAAGCAATTTTTCCAAAGCCGCTGCATGGGCTTCCGGGTCGCCGGCAGTCACGGCAAGTCCGGCGTTGTTTTCTTTCACGAGGTCTTCCATCAACCCGACGGCGGTAGCGACGACGGGAATCCCCATGGCAAAGTATTCAAAGAGTTTCGTAGGCAGGGCAAAGCGAGAGTTGTCCACGTCGGTGCGTACCAGATAGCCGACCTTGGCATATGCGATCCAGCGCATCATTTCCGGATGTTCCATGATCCCGAGGAGGCGGACATCAGCCACTTTCGAACGGGCTAGAAGGTCGGTTCGTTCGCCAGGAGAATAGTCTTCCAGATTGATGGGGCCGATGATTACAATAGGCGCAGAAACACCGCGCCAGCGAAGAATCTCTGCAGCAGCGACGATCACGTCAAACGCTTTTAAGCGATGCGCACCGCCGACCTGGACAATGTAGGGCGCGTCGAGCGGTGAGCCTTTGCTAAGGATTGCCGCGCGGTCTTCCTGGCTGAGCAGAGGGTAGTTCCTCACCAGGGCGATCCTGGCGCGCGGGAATCTCTCTCTGTACATCTTTTCCATGCGCTCGGTCACGACTACGATTCCGACAAAATGCGGAATGAGCAAACGTTCCAGCGCTTCATAGAATTTGGCAGCCAGAAGGCGCCCGCCCTTCCAGATCCAGAGCGATTCCCTAATGCGCTCGTAGTAGAACTCGTGAATGTCGTAAATGATTTTCTTTCCGGTCAAAAGCGCGGGGATGACTGTGATGAGCAATTCTGCGTCGTGAAAATGAATCAGGGAGGCCCGAGAAGCAAGCATGGCGCGAAGGGCGCGAAGATTCCTGGGGATTCTGCGCCAGCGGGAACCGCCATATTCGCCCAAGGGAATAAATGGAACCTGATCCAAGGATTGGGAACGGGCCACTGTCGTGGCCCAGCCAACATCATAGCCGTGACGGACGAGGGAAAGAATTTCTTTGCGAAAGATACGAGTATCGAGCGGGAAATGTGCCGTAGCCACGTGCAACACTTTGGGCTTCATCTGTCGTTACGCCCCCACGCATCCCTTGCAAATCGGAGTCAGGCTGGCGTTTCTGGTTTTGTGGCCCTCGCGATATTGCCGGAAAACGGAAGCGTGCCAAATTTCTCGAAGCGTATTTTCGTGAAGATTGCCGACAACCAGCCCATCGGAAACGCCTGTCTGCCGTTGCGACACTTCGCAGATCGGGATTTTGCCGTTCCAATGAACGACCAAAACCCTCGACGGATAGGTACAGCGAGGCACCAGTCCGGCCAGCTGGTTGTGGGGAAAAACATCCGTCAAATTTCCTTTTGCGTAGTCGAGGACATATTGCGGCATGGCAGTGTCTGCGTGCCGGCGCCAGAAGGACAAGATTTCGCGCTGATGCGGGATCTGGGAAGGCCGGATCATCGCGCGAATGTTCACGAGCACAGGGGCGCGCATTTTTTGTTTCATATGGCGAAGAAGAGCGAGGTTCGCGATCAATCTTTCGAAATTCCCCCCGATGCGGGAGGCTTCGTACTCTTCCTTTTGGTTTGAGTCCACGGAAATCTCCAGGAGGCGCACCGGAGCGGTAAGAATGGCTTCGATCTTTTCCTCGTTCAGTTTCTGCCCGTTTGTGACCATTTGAAGGTAGGGCGCGGATTTGCCCAAGGCTTTGACCATCTGCGCGAACCTCGGGTGGAGCGTAGATTCTCCGTTGCCAACGATGCGCACGCGAGGGACCGCGAACTCTTCGATTTGGAAGTAGAGCTTTTCGAAAGTGGATTCGGACATGAAGCCGCGAGGACGCAGGCCCAAGGGGCTGGTGCAGTAAGGACATTGCAAATTGCAGTAGTTGGTGAACTCCACGGTAATTGAGGCGGGCCGGGGACCATCCGGAAGCAGCCAGGGAAAATGGCTGCAGATCATGACGCGAGGGGGGATGCGCCCCAAGGCACTCCAGGCAACTTTGCTGTAGTACAAGAAACGGTCGGCCAGGCGGGCGACGCGTTTGGTGTTGTCAAAGACCGGAACCCCGGACTGCGATTTGGAAAGAGGGGAAAGAAGGCCCATTGGCGCACCCGCCAAGAAGAAAAACGCGACTCCGCCGGGAACGACACCTGCCGTTTGGCGCCGGCTTCCAAAAGTAAGGAATCGGTCTCGGATGCGCAGGATAGAACGGAAGAATGAGGATGCTGTTAAGAGAAGATTACTTTTTGCGGAAAGAAGGATTGGCGGTACTCTGTATTACAAAGTACTTGACAATGCCAATCGGGTTGAGCTATCTTGGCTTTGCGGCGGAGAAAAGTCAGAGGGGCAACCCCATCATGTTGAAGCGGATTTTGGCCATCATTGGCATTTTTGCGTGCACGTGTTTTTGCTGGATGATTTTGGGCACGTCAATTTTCTACAGAACGCAGAATCTGGGGCCCGTGCTGTCTTCGCGGGTTGGTTCGACGTGGGGAACGGTGCAGGAGCAAAAAGCTCCGGCCGTCAGTTATCAAGTGTTGGAAGGGAAAACCATCGAAACGATGGAGGACGGCAAGAAAGTACAAAAAATGGTCAACACGTTCGTGCCGTATGGCATTTCCCTGAATTCCAGCCGGATCGAGGCAGACCTTCATATCGATTACCGACAAAAAGGGCTGCTGTGGTTCAGTACCTACAAAGTGGGATTTGCCGGCGCGTACACTTTCCAGAATCCGACGGCGAGCGAGCAAAGAATCTCGATTCAGTTCCCACTTCCCGCCAAGCAGGCGATGTACGACGGACTCGAAATTTCGTTGGACGACAGACCTTTACCACTTGCGATTGGAGGAACGCAGGTAACCGCAGAAGGGCGTATTGGAGGCAGCGCCGTGGCGAAGCTCAAGGTGGGGTACAAATCACAAGGATTGGATCAGTGGAGTTATCAGCTTGCAGGTGGAGAGAGTGTCGCGAGGATTAACGATTTTCATCTGGTGGTGAAGACTGATTTTGACGGCTTTGATTTTCCAGAGAACACGCTTTCGCCGACCGAGAAACGCAAGACGGCGGATGGCTGGGAGCTGAAGTGGGACTATCAGAATCTAGTGAGCGGATTCAACGTGGCGCTGAAGATGCCGCAGAAGCTGCAACCCGGGCCGCTCGCGGGGAAGATTTCGTACTTTGCGCCGGTGTCGCTGTTTTTCTTTTTCTTCCTTATTTTCATTTTGTCGACGCTGCGCGGGATTGATCTGCATCCGATGAACTATTTCTTTCTTGCGGCAGCGTTTTTTGCGTTTCATTTGTTAATGGCGTATTTGTGCGACCACATTTCGATTCACGCGGCGTTCGTGATTGCGTCGCTGGTTTCGATTTTGCTGGTGGTGAGTTATTTGCGGCTGGTGGTGAATCTGCGGTTCGCGGTTGTGGATGCCGGATTATCACAGCTGATTTACCTTGTCCTGTTTTCGTATGCGTTTTTCTTTGAAGGGTTCACGGGATTGGCGGTGACGATTGGAGCGATTCTGACGCTCTTTGTGGTGATGCAGATGACGGGGAAGATCAAGTGGGAGGAGCGGTTTGTAAAGATGAACGTGCGGGCGATTTGAAGCCCAGCAAAATAAGAAAATGTATCGCGGGTAGGCGCAGTGACGCTGAAAAACAATAAGCAAGAAAAGAGCCGGCTCCAGCCGGCTCCCAGGTCGAAATGACCAACGATAGAGTTAGTGTGCGGCGGGTTGGGCGGTTGGGGGAAGGACGTTGTTGAGGCGGAGGTACATGGACTGAGCGGAGTAGTGGTCGGCCCAGGAGCTCGACGTGATGAGAATCACGCGGGCACGAGAGAAACTGTTGTTGCCGAAGAGCGTGATGGAATCGTTGAAATGGGAGTCGTCGATTTTCGCGAGCGCCGTGGAGCAGAAGTCGAAAGAGCTTTTTACTGCCGCGACGAGCTTGTCTTTGCCGTCGGTTTCGGCGAGTTTGGGACCTTCTGGCGCGGGGACGCCAGCGAGCTTGGAGCAAAAGAGATTGTTCGACTCGGCGATGTGAATCGTGAGATGGGCGAAGGAGCTCTGATCGGGGGTGGGCTTGAAAGCGAATTTGTCGGCGGGCATGGCGTCCGCGGCGGCCGTCATGATTTTAGCGTAGCGGGTGAGGCCAGCGCGGAGTGCGTCGGTGACGGGAGTAGTTGAGGGCGCGGTAGCTGACGCGGCTGGAGCGGCAGCGGGGGCTGCTTGCGCAAACGAGATAGCTGGCGCAAGCGCGAGCAAGGCAAAAGAGCCGACGAGACGATTCATGGAAGCCTCCTGAGTGGCGACGGACAGGATACGCCGCACGCCGTAACGCGGCAAGAACTCCCTCAGATAACTAAGATGAACGGAATACGTCAAAATGGACGGCGGCCGGAGCGGCCATGACGGAGGAATCGTGAATCCACGTTTGGGAATTTTGTGGGGAGGGTTAATTGCCGGAACGATGGACATTACGGCGGCGATTTTGACGTACAAGATCCGGAACAATGTGCCGCCGATTCGGATCCTGCAGTCGGTTGCGAGCGGGTTGCTCGGGAAAGACGCTTATGCAGGAAGAGCGGCGACGGCGGCGCTGGGACTGTTCCTGCATTTTGTGATTGCGTTTATCTGGGTCACGGTTTTTTATCTGGCGAGCCGCAAGATGCCGTGGATGTGGCAACACGCGGTAATTGTGGGGATTCTCTATGGGATGTTTGTCCAGCAGTTCATGCAACAGGTGGTGTTGCCGCTGTCGGCGTTTCATAAGGCGCAGTTTAATTTGACTGCGCTGGTGATTGGGTTGATTACGCACATTGTGTGCATCGGGTTACCGATTGCGCTGAGTGTGAAGAGATTTTCGGAATAAGAATTAACACAGAAGCCGCATAGGGAAGAGCACAGAGGACACGGGGAGAGGAAGGATAACGCAGAGAAGCGGAGGGTGCTGAGTAGTGCCGAGAAAAGCGGGAATTTATCGCGGCGAGCCGCAGAGAAAAGCAAGGAGAATTGAAAAGACGGCGGCGTAAAGCTGCTTCTACAAAAGCTGGAAGTACTTGCGCATTGGTTTGCCGGCGACGGTGAGGACGGCGCCGGGTTTTGCGCCGGTGGAGTGGCCGGAATCCCAGGTGAGGGTGCCGTTGACGAAGACTTTTTCAATGCCGGTGGGAAGTTCGAAGGGCTTCTCGAAAGTGGAGTGGTCGATGACGGTGTCGGGGTTGAAAAGGACGAGGTCGGCGAAGTTGCCGACTTTGAGAGTGCCGCGGTCTTTCCAGCCGAGACGCTTTGCGGGGAGGGAGGTCATTTTTCGGATGGCCTCGGGCAGCGTGAGCCATTTCTTTTCGCGGACGTAGACGCCGAGGACACGCGGAAACGTGCCCGCGCCGCGTGGGTGTGACGAGTTGATGCCGCCGTCACTGGCGACCATGACCCACGGTTGCTGATAAAACGCTTTGATATCGGATTCGATCATCGACGTCCCGATGACGCTGGCCTCTGTGTTCCAGGCGTCGCCTTCTTTAATGATGCGAATGTACATTTCGGTGCCGGAGATATTGTTGGCTTTGGCAAGATCGGCGACGGTGTGGCCGGCGTAAGAAGGATTCGGTTTGAACTCGGTGACTAGGACGGATTCGGGGCCGCCCGTATCGGCGAGAGCTTTTTCGACGCTTTCGGGATTGGTGTACTGCTTGTCCGGCATGATGACCTTGATGTTCGAGTGCCAGGCCTCGTATGGATAGCAGTCGGCGAGAAAGTCGAGACCGTGTTTGCGCGCGTCGTTGATGGTGGCGATGTATTCCGGCGCTTTACCCCAGACGGCCGTGGTGCTGACTTTGATGTGCGAATGCTCGATGGGAATGTGGGCGCGTTTGCCAATTTCAATTTCTTCCTTCAACGCTTCGAAACTCTTGTTTCCTTCGTCGCGAATGTGAGTCATGTAGAAGCCGCCGGCTTTTCCGGCTTCAGCGGCCATGGCGGCGACTTCATCGGTGTTGCTGTAACTGGCGACGTAATACTCAAGACCGCTGGAGAGGCCGATGGCGCCTTCGTGCATAGCGTGCGCGGTGAGCGTAGCCATTTTTGCGACTTCCTCGGGAGTGGCGGCACGGCGAAAATCCTCACCCATAACGAGTTTGCGAATGGTGGCGTGGCCTGCGATGACGGCGACGTTGACGGAAGAAGGATTTTCCGTGCGCGCGATGAGCCAAGGTTGGATGGGCCAAGGAGAATCACCGTCGGCCCCGATGATAAGCGAAGTGATGCCTTGTGCGATTTGGGTTTCGGCGAGGGGATCGGAGTCGAGGCCGCGCGTAGAGTGATTGTGAATGTCAATGAAGCCGGGCGCGAGAACGAGGCCTTTGGCGTCCAGGATCTGTTCGGATTTGGAGGGTTTGAAGTTGCCGATTCTCGTGATGTGCGAACCAGTGATGCGGAGGTTCGCTTTGCGGAGCGGAGCGCCGGTACCATCGGCGATTTGGGCATTAATGATGACGAGGGACTGGAGCTTTTGTTGCGAGAAGACTGGAGAGGAGGGAGGAAAGAAAAGGAGGCAGAGAAAAAATGAGGAAAGGATGCGGATCACGTTGAGTCCCAAGCGCAAGAGCATACAACGGAGTGGGGTTGAAAAAATATTTAAAAGGTTGGCGGGGTGTTGATCCAGAGGAGCCAGGATTCGGAAGAGCCGGGATTGCGCCAGCGGTGCGGCGTGGAGCTTTCGAAATAGAGGCTGTCGCCGGGTTTTAATTTGTAGTGTTCTTCGTTGCCAAGCCAGATTTCAAATTCTCCACGAATGACGTGAAGAAATTCTTCGCCTTCGTGTGTGTAAGGTTCGCCGCTGCCGCTGCCGGCTTTGATCCGGAAAAGGTGCGGCTCCATGGCTTTGTTGCCCCAGGCGAGGAGCTCCATGCGAACGCCTTTTGTGGTTTCGAGAACGCGGCGGTCTTTTGGAGGAACAAGGCGGGAGTTTGTTTTGGACGAGTCGAAAAAGGAAAAAAGATTCGTGCGGTAGAAACGAGCGATGCGAGTGAGCGTGGCGACAGAAGCGCGCATCTGGCCTCGTTCTAGCGCGCTCAGGAAACCGACGGAGACGCCGGTGGCGCGGGCGACTTGCAAAAGAGAAAGATTACGGCGCTGGCGCAGACGACGAAAACGCTGGCCAGGAGAGAGAACGCTTTCGGCGGGGACGGAGACGACACCCTGGCGTTTCAGAACGTGAACGATGGCGGCGGGATTGAGGCCGCGAGCGCGTCGAAGAAAAATGGCGCGCTGCAGGAGCTTCACATCTTCCGCTGAGTAGAGGCGGTATTTACTGCGCGTGCGTTGCGGCACGACGAGTCCGAGCGATTCCCACGCACGGAGAGCGGAAGAGGAAATGCCGACGCGGCGTGCGACTTCGCTGATACGAAGGAGCGGCTCGGGGTCGTGCGGCGCTGATGCCTTGGATAAATTCTTTCTGCTTGACACTTTGACCATCATCCCATAAGTTTGCAGGATTATAGTAAGGTTTGCGGGGCTCAAGCAACCTCGAAATCGTGGTGCAAATACAAAATTTCGAGGACAGGGGTGAGGTCATGAAGCTCTTCGGAAGAAAAGCAGAAAATCTCTTGTGTTGGTTTGCGGGCGTGGTTGCGCTGACGTTGCTGTTTGCGCCGTTGGCAATGGGCCAAAGCACGGGCGGAAGAATTCGCGGAACGGTGGTCGACGCAACCGGCGGTGCGGTGGTGGGAGCGAAAGTGCTTCTGACGAACGAAGCCAATGGGACGCAGCGCGACACGCAAGCGGGCGCGACGGGCGAGTACATTTTTCTCGAGATTCCGGTGGGAAGCTATCAAATCCAGGTGGACCATCCCGGATTCAAGAAGTATGTACGCAAGGGAGTCGTCGTCAGCTTAAACGAGGTCGTCAATCTGGACATTCCGCTCGTAGTCGGCGGATCAACGGAAGTGGTAGAGGTTACGGGGGCAGCACCTCTTGTGGACACAACTTCAACGCAGCTTGGTGCCGTGGTAGGTGAAAGAGCGGTGAGCAATTTGCCGCTGGCGCAGCGCGATACATATCAACTGTTGCAGTTGCAACCCGGGGTGCAATCGCAAGTGGGATTGGATTCGGTGTATGGAAGTGACAGAGCGGGCGTGGTAAGTGTGAACGGCGGACGCGGACGCGACAACAACTTCACAGTGAATGGCGGCGATGGAAATGATCTGTTTGCAGGACTGCCGGCGATTCAGCCCTCGCCAGATGCAATCGAAGAATTTCGCGTACTTACGAATACGTTTGACGCAGAGTACGGGCGCAACTCCGGCGCGGTAGTGAATGTTGTGACAAAGTCCGGATCGAATGATTGGCACGGCGGTGTTTACGAATACTTCCGCAACAAGGATCTGAACGCGCGAAATTTCTTTGACACCAACAAGCCGGACTATTTGCAAAACCAGTTCGGCTTTACGTTCGGCGGGCCAGTGAAGAAGGACAAGACCTTCTTCTTCGTGAACTATGAAGGCAATCGCGTACGCCGGGGGTCTTCGGGTGACGTGGTCACGGTTCCGACGGACGCAGAAAGGACTGGCGATTTTTCGAACGGCGGGCAGGCTCTGGCCGACGACTTAAGCTCGGGTTTCAATTTCGCAGGCCAGATTACACAGCAAGGCTTCGCAGATGTTTTGAACGCGCGATCAAGCGGTAAATGTGCCCAGGACGTTCTCGCGCAGAGCGGCCTGACGATTCAACAAGATTCATTTTACGGCGCTCATCTCATGGATCCCAACAATCCGGCCAGCCCGATTTTGCCTGGCATTTTCACCAACATCCACACTGGTTTGGACAACCAGATTCCGGGTTCCTGCATGGATGCGACGGCGGTTGATTTGCTTACTCAGTTTGTCCCCCATGCGAATATTGGCGGCAACTCTTTCCAGGATGTACCGCTTGGGCACGAACACAGCAATCACTTTGACGTGAAGATCGATCATCAGCTGACCAAGAATCAAGATCTGTCGGGATACTACTATCTTACCAACCATTATTTGGCAAAGCCGTTTGCGCGGTTCCAGGCCGGCGGCGCGAACCTGCCCGGTTTTGGAGACCTCACGGACGAGAGAATTCAGCAAGTAAACATTCATCACACATGGAGAATCGGCGCTACGGCTGTTAACGAGGCGCGGTTCAATATGTTCCGCGAGGGCGAGGGTACGTTCCTGCACCCGCAGCACACGGCGCTGGTGCAGGATTCCTGCAAGACCGTTGCTAAGACGGATTGCTTTGCAGATCCCGCTAGTCCCGACCTGGGAATCCACCCGAATCTCGGAGCGAGCCGCGAGGGCGTGCCGTTCGTCAATATTTCCGGGGGATTCAACATTGGCAACAACTTCGAAGGCGAATTGCCGCAGGTGGGCAATTCGTATCAGTGGGTCGATAACTTTAGCAAAACGATCGGCAGGCATGATCTGAAGTTTGGAGTCGATACGCGATATCA
>Ga0126376_10001528_pt1 | contig 12493 bp, 9 predicted proteins | sample PanSoiMetPlot_15_FD_92760 | JGI IMG/M metagenome (GOLD analysis project Ga0126376, IMG submission 92760) | Tropical forest soil microbial communities from Panama - MetaG Plot_15 | ecosystem: Environmental > Terrestrial > Soil > Tropical forest > Bulk soil | place: Panama | collected 2016-02-17
CGACCGGAAGAAGGCGAAGGACCTCTTCAAGAAGAAAGGCGAGGCTTTCAAGGTCGAGCTGATCGACGCAATCCCCGAGGGCGAGGAGATCAAGCTCTATTCGCAAGGCGACTGGCTCGACCTCTGCCGCGGGCCGCACATGACCTCGACGGGAAAGGTCGGCAAGGGGTTCAAGCTGCTCAAGATTGCTGGCGCCTATTGGCGAGGTGACTCGTCGAAGCCGATGCTTCAGCGTATCTACGGCACGGCCTGGGCGAGCGAGGAGGAGCTCAATGCTTACCTCCATCAGCTCGATGAGGCCGAGAAGCGCGATCACCGGCGCTTGGGCCGCGAGATGGACTTGTTCCACTTCCAGGAGGAAGCGCCCGGCGCAGTGTTCTGGCATCCGAAGGGCTGGTCTCTGTTCACCGCACTGATCGGCTATATGCGCCGCCGTCAGAAAGCGTGGGGCTATGTCGAGGTGAACTCCCCCGACATGATGGAGCGCACGCTGTGGGAGCAGTCAGGCCATTGGGAGAAGTTCGGCGACCATATGTATGTCACCGAAACCCCCGACGAGCGCATCTATGCCTGCAAGCCCATGAACTGCCCGGGTCATGTGCAGATCTTCAAGCACGGCCTTAAGAGCTATCGCGATCTGCCGCTACGCCTTGCGGAGTTCGGCAAGGTGCATCGCTACGAGCCGTCGGGCGCGCTGCATGGTCTGTTGCGCGTGCGTCACTTCACGCAAGACGACGCGCATATTTTCGCGACCGAGGATCAGATTACCGAGGAATGCGTAAGGCTCAATGAGCAGATGCTGTCGATCTATCGCGACTTCGGCTTCGAGGACGTACGCATCAAGTTCTCGGACCGTCCGGAGAAGCGGGTGGGCTCCGACGAGGTTTGGGACAAGGCAGAGGCGGCGCTCAAGCGCGCCGTCGGAGCGAGCGGTCTTTCCTATGAGCTGAACCCTGGCGAGGGCGCTTTTTACGGGCCAAAGCTCGAATATGTGTTGCGCGACGCCATTGGGCGCGATTGGCAATGCGGGACGATCCAGGTCGACCTCAACATGCCGTTGCGGCTCGGCGCGTTCTATATAGCGCCCGATGGCGAGAAAACCGTGCCGGTGATGATCCACCGCGCCATGTTCGGCTCGCTCGAACGCTTCACAGGCATTCTCATCGAGCACTACGCGGGGCACCTGCCGCTGTGGCTAGCGCCAGTGCAGGCGGTTGTTGCCACCATCGTCTCCGACGCCGACGCCTATGCCGGCGAGGTGCTCGAAGCCGTGCGCAAAGCCGGCCTGCGGGCGGAAGCCGATCTTCGCAACGAGAAGATCAACTACAAGGTGCGTGAGCACTCGCTCGCCAAGGTTCCGGTGCTGCTCGTGGTCGGCAAGCGCGAGGCAGAGGAGGAGACCGTCTCGGTGCGGCGCCTCGGCTCACCGGAGCAGCAGGTAATGAAACTCGACGCGGTGGTCCTAATGCTCACCGACGAAGCCGTACCGCCTGATCTGCGTGAAGCAAAGAAGATGAAGGCGGCCTGATTGGCTGATCTCTAGCTGATCAGCGCGCTGGGCGAAGTAGCGCGCCTGGGTTGATCAGAGGCATGTTCGGGTCGGCGGGCCGAGTCGCCGAGAAGCCGTCAAAGCCGAGGGCAGGGCTGCCGCCTGACGACGGCTCGCCATCACCGGCCATCGTTCCACCAGAGGGCGGAGGAGCGGGCTCAGGCGGATCGGTCAGCGCCTTGAGGTCGTCAGGCGAGGTCGGGCCGTCATCGACTACCACCTCGATCTGCTTGGCCTCAACCCCTTCAATTGAGAACTTGCGGGTGTAGTTCAAGCCACCATGCTCGGCAATCACCGCGTAACTGCCGGCGGCGAGGATATGGGTAGGGAGCGCACCGGCATTCTCCTTCACCACGTCGCCAGCGGAGGTGAAGATCTTCCACTTTGTGTCGGCGAGGGCCTCGCCGCCCAGCGTCTGTACGAGCTTGAAGGTGGTCTTGGCACCGGTCTGTTTAACTGTGGCCTCGGTGAGCTTGCCGGGCTCGACGGTGACGTCTGCCTTCACCTTGGCGTTGGCGTCGCCGTACAGGCTCTCGATGTGATAGGCGCCGGCATTGAGCCTGATCACCGCGCCCGGCTTGGCGTTGCCGAGGATGGTGTGGCGGTTGCCGAACTGGTCCTCCTCGTCGGACAGAATGTCGAAGCGCACGCTGCCATCGGGCAGGGGCTCGCCGTTGGGCAGCACAACGGTCAGCTTCAGCCAGCCGGTATTGAGAACGAAGGTTTCCTCGAGCGAGCGGCCGCTTTCCACCTTGATCTTCTTGGTGAGGCTGGAGAGGCCATAGGCGGCGTTGACGAGGTATTCGCCTGGGAGCAGCGCCGCGGTCGGATTTGCTTCGTGATGGGTGCTGACGAGCTTGTACCCGCCTTCAGGCGAGGCCTTCGAGGTGTAAACGCGCCAGGTCAGTCCGGATTGCAATTTGGGACCAGCCTCGGTGACCATGGCCCTGAACGTGACGGGGACGGGAAGTTGCACCTGCTGCGTCAAGGGTGGCGGGCCGACCGGCACTGACTGCACGAGTTTTACTTGCGGCGCGCTGCCAGGAGGCGGCGCGGCTTGGGCCCGGGCAGGTGCCGATTTCTGAATCGCAGTCTCGCCAGCGGCCGCGTGCGGCGCAGAGGCTGGAGGCGCCTGCTTTTGCATTGCCGACTGCTGCGGCGCGACGGTCTCGGCCGACGCTTTTTTCGCTGTGGCGGCATCTCCATCTTTGGCCGTGACGGCTTGGGCAGGCGGTGCCGGAGGAGCAGGAGGTGCTGGAGGAGTTGCGGCCGCGTCGAGAACCGCAGCGAGCCCTTGCTTGAGCTCATCCACGTTGGTCGCGGCGACGAAAGTTCCGCCAGTGGCGCTGGCAACGCAGGTCAAGGCCTTCACGTCGTCTTTCTTGTCGCTGAAGCCGATCACATGGATGCGGAGAGCTTGCGACTTCTGCTTGAGCGTGGCGGCGGTGGCGCAGATATCCGCGTTGCAGCTATCAGCGCTGTCGGCGATCAGCACGATGTCGAGGCGCGTGCTTTGCGGAGGCGCAGCCTTGGCGGCGTCGCTCAAAGCTGCGGCAATCGGCGCCTGACCTTTTGGCTTGATCCCGCCGAGTAACTTACCTTGCGTTTCTCCGGTAAGCTCTCCCGGCTTGGCCAAGGTCTCGCTGTCTGCGCAGTTCGATGCCTTGCGATGACCGAAGGTGACAAGCCCAAAGGAGAGGCGATCACCGTAGGTGCCGATTGCGTTGCCGAGCTCAGAGCGGACGGAAGTAAACTTGCTTGCGCCGCCGATCTTGGAGTTCATGCTCTTCGACGCGTCGAGCACAATGATGGTGGTGGGAAGATCAGGCGCCACAGCTTGGAGAGGCGCGTCCTTGGCTGCGACGGCTCCCGCTCCGAGAAGAGCAGCGGGCAGGAGCAAGAGCCTAAGCCCCGCGCAGCGTTTCCCCCGCATGGCGTTCGTCCCGATCAGCCGGCCGCAAGCTGTTATACCCGTTTCCAATGCGGCAAACTTGGCCGAAATTCCTTTGTGAATAAGGCCGATTTGGGGTGTATCGCCGGGGTTATCGTCCTCGGAAGGCACAGGAATCCGCCATTGTCGCACTGCCCATTTCGGGATAGGGAACGCGACCTTGCAACCCCAAGCTGACCTCATGCCGAACCCCGCGCTCGATCTCTTGCTCACCCGCCGCTCGGTGTCTGCCAACAGCCTCGGCGAGCCCGGACCCAGTCAGGCCGAGCTCCAGCTGATGCTGAAGGCCGCTTCACGCGTGCCAGACCATAAGAAGCTCGTGCCGTGGCGCTTCATCCTGTTTCAGGGCAAAGCGCGCGAAGCCTTCGGCAAGGTGCTGGCAAAGGTTTGCCGCGCAGAGGAGAGCGATCCAGGCACGTTCAGGCTGGAGAACGAGGCGAAGCGCTTCATGCGCGCGCCAGTCGTCATTGCCGTGGTGTCGCGCGTGGTGAAGAACCCGGCGGCTCCCGAATGGGAGCAGATCCTTTCCGCGGGCGCCGCCTGTCAGAACATGATCCTCGCCGCAACAGCACTTGGCTACGGGGCTCAGTGGATCACCGAATGGTACGGCTATAGCGAGGGCGTGCGAAAGGCGCTCAACCTCGCAGACAACGAGCGCGTCGCCGGTTTCGTCTATATTGGCACCGCCAAGGAGAAACCCGACGAACGCGAACGGCCTAAGCTTTCCGACATCGTCGCGAGCTGGCGTCCTTGAATTTCAGGAGTGGGTGTATCGGCATGTTCTACGACGCGGTCGCCAACACCCACGGTCTCGCCATCGATCCATTCAAGGCGCTGGTGGCACCGCGGCCGATTGGCTGGATTTCGACGCTCGGCAAGAACGGCGTAGTCAATCTCGCGCCGTACAGCTTCTTCAACGCCGTCTCGGAGGATCCGCATTTCCCGATGTTCGGCTCCGGCGGTCGCAAGGACAGTCAGCGCAATGCCGAGGAGACCGGAGATTTCGTCTGCTCGCTCGCCACCTACGAGCTGCGCGAGGCGATGAACCGGACCTCTGCCCCAGTTGCTCCAGACGTTGACGAGATGCAGCTTGTGGGTCTCACCCCGGCGCCGTCCCGACTCGTCGCGCCGCCCCGCGTAAAGGAGTCACCAGTCGCCTTCGAATGCCGCTATTGGCGAACCATTGAGCTTCCTGGAAGGAATGGAAAGCCGGGCATGAACGCAATCGTGCTTGGCCAAGTAATCGGCATTCACATTGCCGACGAGGCGATCGTGAACGGCAGGGTCGATGTGACCAAACTAAAGCCGATCGCCCGGCTGGGCTATGGCGACTATGCCGTCGTCGATGAAGTCTTCGCGCTCGCGCGGCCTAAGTCGCGGGCACTCTGAGACCTAGCCTCCGTATCCGAACTGCTCGGCGAGGACACGCTCGGCAAGGGTGTGGCCCGGATCGAACATCATGAAGATGTCGATGCCGCTCTCTTCCATCACCTCGACCTTCACTACGTCGCGGAATTCGGTGTGGTCGGCCACCGCGCTCACCGGGCGTTTGTCCGCCTCGAGGACATCGATGGTAACGTGGGCGTCATTCGGAAGGAGTGCGCCGCGCCAGCGGCGAGGACGGAACGGGCTGATGGGAGTAAGCGCGAGAAGGGGTGCGTTGATCGGCAGGATCGGCCCATGTGCCGAGAGGTTATAGGCCGTGCTGCCGGCCGGCGTGGAAACGAGCACGCCGTCGCAGATCAGCTCATCCATGCGCACTGTGCCATCCACCGTGATCCTGAGCTTGGCGGCTTGGTAGATCTGCCGGAACAGGGACACCTCGTTGATGGCGAGCGCCTCGTGCTTCACACCGTGCCTGTCGTAGGCCGTCATGCGGAGCGGATGGATGATCGTGGTCTCGGCTGCCTTCAGCCGCTCCTTGAGACTGTCCTCATGATAGTCGTTGAGCAGAAACCCAACCGAGCCACGGTTCATGCCGTAGATTGGAATGCGGCTGTTGAGATGGGCATGCATGGTCTGGAGCATCAGGCCGTCACCGCCAAGCGCCACGATCGCGTCGGCTTTGTCCGGCCGCGCATTGCCGTAGCGGGCGGACAGCTTCTTCAGCGCGTTCTGCGCCTCCTTGGTCTCGCTGGCCAGGAAGGCGATCTTTTCGAAGCGAGGCATGGCGATGTCGATACGCTTGGACCCAAGCTCAAGAAGCGGGCACTATAAACGCGACGAGGCGCTGGCAAAGCAAGTGTCTAGAATCCGGCGCGAATGGTGAATCGATGGCGAACGACGATCGGCCGGTCCTGATCTATACGACCTTTCCGAGCCTCGATGATGCAAAACGAGTGGGCGATGCCCTTGTCGCTGGGCGGCTCGCCGCCTGTGTGAACATGTTCCCAGGCATGATCTCGATCTTCGAGTGGAAGGGCGCGCGCGAGGAAGCGAACGAAGTCGCCATGATCATCAAGACGCGCGCTTCCCTGACCGAGGCGGTAATCAAAGAAACTAAACGGCTGCATCCTTATGAGCTGCCGGCGCTGCTCGTTCTGCCGACCGAAGGCGGCAGCGCCGAATATTGCGGCTGGATCGCAAGCCAAACGGAAACTTCAGCTCTGTAATGAGCCGCGACGCTTACGTGCTTGCCATCGACCAGGGGACGACCAGCACACGCGCCATCCTGTTCGACGCGGAAGGCAAGGCTCGTGTTGCGGCTCAGGTCCCGCTCCCGCAAATCTATCCGGAGCCCGGCCAGGTCGAGCACGACCCTGAGGAGATCTGGCGCTCGGTGCTCGACGTCGGCCGCGAAGTGTTGAGCAGAGTTGGCGCCGATCAGGTCACCGCCATCGGCATCACCAATCAACGCGAGACCACGGTGGTGTGGGAGAGGGCAACTGGCAAACCGCTCGCCAACGCCATCGTGTGGCAGGACCGCCGCACCGCCGGACTGTGCGCCGAACTTGCGCGAGAGGGATGGGGCGCTCATGTGACCGAGACGACCGGCCTCGTTATTGACCCTTATTTCTCGGCGACCAAACTCGCCTGGCTGCTCAGCAATGTGCCACGCCTCAATGCCCGGGCGCGGGCAGGGGAGGTCTGCTTCGGCACGGTCGACAGCTTCCTTCTGTTCAAACTCACCGGCGGCAAAGTGCACGCTACCGACGCGACCAATGCCGCACGCACCAAGCTCTATGACATCAGGTTAGGGGAATGGGACGAACGGCTGCTCCATCGCCTCGATGTGCCCCGCGCGATGTTGCCTGAGGTGCGCGACAGCCAGAGCGATTTTGGCGCGGCCGAACCAGAGCATTTCGGCAAGGCCATTCCGATCAGGGGCATTGCCGGCGACCAACAGGCCGCCGCCTACGGTCAGGCTTGCTTCAAGCCCGGCATGCTGAAAGCAACCTACGGCACGGGCTGCTTCGTCGTTGCCAATACGGGAGATGAGAAGGTCGCCTCTGCCACGCGCATGCTCTCGACCATCTTTCATCAAATCGGGGGCAAGCGTGCTTACGCGCTCGAAGGAGCAATCTTCATGGCCGGCGCCACGGTGCAATGGCTGAGGGACAATCTCGGCCTGATCACCACAGCGGCAGAGAGTGAGGCTTTGGCAAAAAATGCAAACCGCAATTCCGGCGTCTATCTTGTTCCAGCCTTCCAGGGGCTTGGCGCACCCTTCTGGGATGCAAATGCCAAAGCGGCGATCCTCGGTCTCACCCGCGCAACCTCCAAGGCCGATATCGTTGCCGCCGGGCTCGAGGCCGTCGCCTTCCAGACCCGCGATCTCTTGAGCGCCATGGCGCATGACATGGCGGTGAAAGGGATTCCGGCGCCATCGACCCTGCGCGTCGATGGCGGCATGACGGCCAATGCGTGGCTCCTGCAACGGATCGCCGATATTCTCGGCCAGCGAGTCGAAGTGGCGCGGAACCCTGAGACCACGGCGCTTGGCGCCGCGTATCACGCCGGCCAGGCAGTTGGCTTTTTTGGGAGTTGCAAGGAGCTCGGAAAGGTCTGGCGTCCGGCGCATGTGTTCGAGCCGAAAATGAGCCAGGCCGAAAGGGAAGAACGCTATGGCGGCTGGCTCGAGGCGGTCGCAAGGGTGAAGAGCGAAGCATCGGCCTGAACTTTGCGCCGCGCGCCCTTGCACGTTGCCGGCTACAGTCCTAAAGCTGGCGCAACCCGATCTGGCCTTCGAAGGCGCCTTTATAGTATCGTCGCAACACCTTCATACAGTGCAGCGCGGACCCGAAAGGGCAGGGAGGATATGCATGGGTATGGCTGCGATTGATTTCCAACTTCTGGCCAATGCAGGATTCCCTCCCGCCACTTTCAAGCCGGGCGAGACCATCTTCGCTTCTTTGCCATTTCGGTGACGCGCACGCCGGCTGACCGGTTACGTCGCGCATCTCCTGCCTAAAGCACGGGACAGGTCCCAAACCTCACGGCTTGCCATTGTGGCTGGCGACGGCCATGATCGGTCCCGTTCATTCATCAACGTCGCTGCGTAACGCCCTTGCTATCGCTTGCTGAATTGGCGTTGAAGCGCCCGCGGAAGATCGATGCGGTAACGCTCGGGCGTGACGTCTTGGCTGGTGCCATTTCGGCAATCGTGCAGATCGCCTACTGTATCTCCTTTGCCGCCCTCATCTTCAGCGGAAGTCTCGCCGGAGGTTTTTCCCTCGGGCTTGCCGGTCTCATTATGGGAACGGTGATTACCTGCGTTGTCGTCGCGCTCACTTCAACCTTTTCGCCGGCGGACGGCGGGCCGGATTCGCCGGCGGTGGCGGTGATGAGCGTGCTGGCCGGTTCCATTGCCGCCGGGCTTGCCGCCAAAGGGGCGAGCGACAGCGAGATCATCATGAATGTTCTTGTAGCGCTCTCGGTGAGCACATTCCTCACCGGCCTCTTTCTCTTCGGCATCGGAGCGCTGAAGCTCGGCCAATGGCTGCGTTTCGTGCCCTATCCCGTAATTGGGGGGTTCCTGGCTGGTTCGGGTCTGCTCCTCATCACCGGCGGCATGGAGGTGGTGACCCAGACCAATCTCACGCTTTCGCCGGCGAGCTGGCAGCCGCTTTATTCCAGTCTCTACATACCCCAGCTCGCGGTCGGCGCGCTGTTCGCGATGTCGATTCCGCTTATTGGGCGCTGGGTGCCGAGCTTCCTCGCGCTGCCGGTCGCCTTCGTCGGGTTTCTGGTCGTCCTCGACCTGGTCCTGTTCCTGTTCGTGCAGGACAGCACGGTGCGAAGCGCTTGGTTCCTGCCGAGTCTCGGCCATCTCACTCTGTGGGGGCCTTTCGCGGCAATTCTGAGCCGCCAGGTCGACTGGGGCGTTATCTCGCAGAGCGGCGCCGACATCGGCTCTTTTTGTGGGGTAATGGCGATCGCCCTTCTGCTCGATGTGTCGAGCCTGGAAGTGGCGCGCCAGAAGACCGGCGACCTTGATCAGGAGTTTCGCTCGAACGGCGTTGCCAATCTGCTCGCCTCGGTGCTTGGCGGGTTCGGCGGCTCGCTGTCTATGAACGGTTGCTTGCTCCTCGATGAGACCGGCGCCACTACCAGGTGGGCTGGCGTGATCGTGGGCCTTGGCTGCTTGCTCATCCTGTTCTCCGGCGCGGACGTCGGCACGGTTGTGCCCAAAGCTATTCTCGGCGGCATGCTCGCTTATATCGGCGTGGTGCTGCTCACCGAGCTTGCTGCATCGCCGACCCAGCGCTCCTCCTGGGTGGATTGGGCGCTTGCCATAGCGATGATGCTGGTGATCGCCAATTTCGGATACTTCATGGGCGTGATGCTCGGCGTGATCGCTTCGTGCTTGATGTTCGCGGTGAGCTACAGCCGGATCGGCGTCATTCGCCGCCACCTTACCCGCCAGGAGTTCTCTTCCAATGTGGAGCGCGGACCCGAGCAGGCACGCCTGCTGCGCGAGGAGGGAAGCCGTGTGCATGTGTTCTGGCTATCAGGCTTTATCTTCTTCGGATCGTCGAACGGGCTGTTCGAGCGCATCAAGCGCGTCATCGAGGCGCAGCGCGAAAAGCCGGTGGGGTATATTGTGCTCGACTTCGGAGCGGTTCCGGGCCTCGACAGCTCGGCGGTGCTAAGTCTGGTCAAGCTCCGCAATTATTGCGAGGAGCACGGCGTCACGCTCGGCTTCTCCGGCCTGAGCGAGGTCATGGGCAAAGGTTTCGAGCGGGCCGGGTTTTTCGGCGCGCCGCACCAAGTCTTCGGCTCGCGCAACGAGGCGATCGAGTGGTGCGAGGACATGCTGCTCATGCATTACGAGGTGGGCGAGGCCTCGACCTACACGTTCGAGAGCTGGCTCCAGGCCGAATTCGAGGGACAGGTCGACTTCGATCGCATCGCGTCCTACATGGAGCGCAGCGAGTTGCAGGCAGGGGAGTATCTTTTCCGCCAAGGCGAGCCCGCCGATTCCATCGTGCTTCAGGCCTCGGGCTGCGTCGCCATCACCATCATTGACGAGCATGGACGGCAGATCAGGCTACGCCGCATGATCGGCCACACCGTAGTGGGTGAGATGGGGTTCTATCGGGGCGTGCCGCGCACAGCGCACGTGGTCGCCGAGGCGCCTACCGTCGTCTACCGCCTGACGCGGGAGGCGTTCGACAGGATGCAGGAGCAGGATCCACCCGCAGCGGCGGGCTTCCACAAGCTCATCATCAGGCTACTGTCCGACCGGCTCGAATTCGCCAACCGCGAAATTTCGGCCCTGCTCTAATCCTGCCGACTTCGCTCAGCTTGCCGCGACCAGCGCGGCGACGATCGCAACATAGGTTAATCCGTGCACGAGCTGATCGGTGCCGAGCGCGTACCAGAACCTCCGATCCTGCGAAGTCCAGCCATTGCGCTGCGTGACCTGCTCCTTCAACCAATCGACGTGGTAGTGCACGGCGAACTCCGCCAACGTGATACCGAGCACAAGCAGGAGCGAGCTCGGCACCAGCACGAGATAGACGAACGGCGTGAGCGCGGCATGGATTCCGGCATGAAGGAAACCGCCGGGATGGCCGTAAGTGCCCTTGTTCAAATATTGGTACGGAGTCTGCAGATAGAAATCGGCGACGGCGTGCTTTAACATCAAGACCGCGACAGCGGCGAGGGTAAGGATCGCGAGTTTCGGCATTTGCTCTATTTCGGGCTCGGGTCCCAGACGCGCAAAGCGAGCGACGCGAAGATGACCGCCCCTACAATGAGGGCGTAGAGGAGGCGTGGGCCCATCCCGTGTTGATCTTGGTGTTTCCGCAGGAAGCCGCGCCGGCCGGCGCAGGCAGGAAACTAGCCAATGGTGTTGGCTCACTCCAGTGTCATCTTGCACCGTGCGGATTGAACGGCGCGGCGGAATGAACTAGGAAGCTGCGACGCCAGCAACATTCTCAAGGGCACAGTTCGTGAACATCTGCATGATCGGGGCGGGCTATGTCGGCCTTGTCTCCGCTGCCTGTTTTTCCGAGTTCGGCTGGAACGTCACCTGCACCGATAAGGACGCTGACAAGATCGAGCAATTGCGTCGCGGGTTGGTGCCGGTCTACGAACCGCGCCTCGAGGAGTTGCTCGAGCGCAATCTGCGCAATGGCCGGATCAGCTTCTCGACCGAGCTCGCGCTTGCGGTGGGCAACGCCGATCTCGTATTCCTTGCCGTCGGCACGCCGATGCGTCGTGGCGACGGCCATGCCGATCTCTCCTTCGTGTTCAAAGCAGTCGAGGAGCTTGCGCCCCATCTCGACGGCTTCACCGCAATCGCGACCAAATCGACCGTGCCGGTCGGCACCAGCCGCGAGATCGAGCGGCGTCTCAAACAGCTTCGCCCCGATGCCGATTTCGCGGTCTGCTCCAATCCTGAATTCTTGCGCGAAGGCTCGGCCATCTACGACTTTACCCATCCCGACCGCGTGCTCGTGGGCTGCGATGAGGAGCGCGCAAGACTGCTCATGGAGCGCCTCTACAAGCCGCTCGCCTTGCGCAATGCGCCGGTGATGTTCGTGAGCCGGGAATCCGCCGAGCTCGCCAAATATACCGCCAACGCCTTCCTCGCCATGAAGATCAGTTTCATCAACGAGATTGCCGACCTGTGCGAGGCGGTCGGCGCCGACGTCCAAGAAGTCGCCACCGCGATCGGCGCCGATGGCCGCATCGGCAACAAGTTTCTCCATCCGGGGCCAGGTTATGGCGGCTCGTGCTTTCCCAAGGACGTGGCGGCGCTGATTCGCACTGCGCGCGAGGCCCGCTCGCCGCTGTCGCTCGTCGAGCAGGTGCAGACGGTCAATTCCGAGCGCAAGATCGCCATGGCGGGACGGGTGGAGCGCGCAGCCGGGGGCTCGCTCAAGCGCAAGACGGTTGCCGTGCTCGGCGTCGCTTTCAAGCCCGACACCGACGACGTACGCGAGGCGCCCAGTCTCACGCTGATCCCCATGCTGCAGGAGCGGGGCGCGACGGTCAGGGCTTACGATCCGCACGCACGCGAGAATGCCGAGCCGCTTCTGCCCGGCGTGGCTTGGTGCAAGAACGCGCTCGAAGCAGTCAAGGGGGCAGACGTCACGGTGATCGTCACCGAATGGAACGAGCTCCGCGCTCTAGACCTCGACGGAATCAAGGCCGCGATGCACGGCGACGTACTAGTCGACCTCCGCAACATCTATCTGCCTGCGCAAGCGAGTGCGGCAGGCTTTGCCTATGCTTGCATCGGCCGCTGACCGTTCTGGCTGCTATTGCTGGCCAGGCCATCTGGGCTGCGGAAAGAGCCGCTGCAACTCGCGCTGCTCGTCGCCGACGTTGTCATTGTGGGCCTTCGGCCGTGGCGGGGCAGCCCGGGCCGAAGCACGCGGATGGTGAGGACGCGGCGTCACTTCTCTTCTTATAGGTGGCCAGAGGTTTCGCGGCTTGATATTTCGACGCCTTTCCCTTGCGGGGCACGGCCGCCTGGATCGTGCAATGAGGGCCCTTCCACTCCTTTAGCGTATCGAGCGTCGCCTGCTGAGGCTCGTCGA
>Ga0126376_10001532_pt1 | contig 12487 bp, 11 predicted proteins | sample PanSoiMetPlot_15_FD_92760 | JGI IMG/M metagenome (GOLD analysis project Ga0126376, IMG submission 92760) | Tropical forest soil microbial communities from Panama - MetaG Plot_15 | ecosystem: Environmental > Terrestrial > Soil > Tropical forest > Bulk soil | place: Panama | collected 2016-02-17
CTGTTGTCGTTGTTCATCTGAAAGTTCGACTGCTGCTGCAATTCGCATCCTGTCCACCTCCGCAAAGGTTAACACGATGCACTTGTTTCCTTGTTCCCTTATTTATGACGCACTGCACTAGCTTGTTAATCCTGTGAAATCTTGTAAATCCTGTCCATAAGTAGACAGGATGAACAGGATAATTATGCTCTTCTCAGTAAATAGATAAACAACGGCGCGCCGATGAGCGCGGTGATTGCACCTACCGGTAATTCCCTCGGCGCTATGATCGTGCGGGCAACGGTATCAGCAACAATCACAAAAAGCGCGCCACCAAGCGCAGCCGCGGGAATACTGATGCGATTATCGCTCCCCAGGGAAAGCCTCGCGAGATGCGGCACGACGAGTCCGACATATCCCACCGAGCCGCTTGCCGCGACTGAACTTCCAACCAGCAAACTCGCCACCACGAAAACCACGATTCTCACACGCCCAACCTCAACCCCAAGATCGAATGCATCACGCTCGCCAAGCATCAACAAGTTCAACGACCGCGCGTTGAGCGTGAGCGCCAGTGCACCGGCAATCGCGATTGTGATAGCGACAGGCAGCAGTGCTTTGCTCGTTCCCGAGAGATCGCCCAGCAGCCAGAAAGTAAACGAACGAATTCGCGTCGCATCCATGAGAACGGTTACGAAAACTATCACCGACGAAAGAAAAGTGGTGACGATGACTCCGGCGAGTATCAAACGCTCGGGTGTCGCTCCGGTGCGCCCGCGTGCCAGTCGATAGACCGCGAGGGTAGCCGTGAGAGCGCCTGTGAATGCGAGCACCGGGCGCGTCCATTCACTGGCGCCGAAAAAGACGAGCGCGATCATCGTTCCCACTGCCGCCCCGTTTGAGATCCCGAGCAGGTAAGGTTCGGCGAGTGGATTTCTCAGTAATGCCTGGTAGCCCGCGCCCGCGGTCGCAAGTGAACCACCGACAGCGGCTGCCAGTAAGATTCTCGGCAATCGTATTTGAAAGAGAATATCGAACTGGTCTTGCGTCAGGCCGCATGTATTCGTGCCCAACGATGCAAGCGCGCATAACGAAGCGCGCGCCGGTAGTGGTTCGCTTCCGATCAGCGACAGCAAGACAATGGCAAGCACGAGCGCGACTGCCAACACCACGCACGAGATCACTGTCTTTCGCAGCGTGACACGATTCCGCCGCGTCGGCGAAACAACGTCCGATGCAGTGCTACTCATCATTTGAACGCGTCAGGATGCAGCGCCCGGGCCATCTCTTCGAGCCCATCGACAGCTCTCGGACCAGGTCGTGCGAGGTGATCGTCATTGATCTTGTAAACACGTCCGGCGAGCGCCGCCGGTGATTTTCGCAAAGCTTCAGTAACGTCTGAGTTTGCAGTACCCATCGAGCCGCCGGTCGGCAGGATGATCGCTTCAGGCTTCGCCGCCAGTGCAGATTCATTACTGTACTTGGGCCATGCTCCGGGAACATCAGCAGTGACAGAAGCCGCACCTGCGCGATGCATTAAATCCGTAACAAAGGCGTCGTGACCGGCAGTGTAGAGTGGTTCCGCAGACACTTGATAGAAGACTCGCACCGGCGGTTTTTGCTTCACTGCCTCCTGGACGGCATTAGCTCGCGCGCGCAGTTTTTGCACCAGAAGATTTGCCTGCTCCTTATGCGCGAGCATCTCTCCGATCTGCCCGATCGAGCGAAACACGCCTTCTAGATCGTGTGGATCGGTGACGAATACCGCGATGTTCTGGTTTTGAAGCTGGCGGGTGAAAACTTCGAGCTGGGAAGAGGTGGAGATCAGCACCACCTGGGGCTTCAATGAAATAATTCTTTCCAGACTCGGATGAAGCGTATCACCAACTTCAGCCACCGCCTTTGCCTCGGGCGGAAAGTCGCAGTAGCTCGTGCGTCCGACCAGTCGATCTCCGGCACCGATCGCAAAAACGATTTCCGTCAGGTTTGGCGCGAGTGAGATTACTCGATCAACCCTCGCCGGAAGTGAAACGTGCCTGCCGGCATCGTCTGTGACAAGACGAACTGTGTTCGGCATCGCAGATTTGTTCGCGGCGCAGGCAGAAAACAACGTGAGGCAGACAATAAATGTCAGGCGCAGAAAAGAAGAAAAAGAGTGATCGACAGATACAGGCACAGAACCCAGATAATAAATCATTTGTGCCTTTTGTGCCTTTTTGTGGCAAGATCCATCGCAATGATCAAAACTGTCGAATGGACAAAAGACGGCGTGCGCATGCTGGACCAGCGCCTGCTGCCCGCCGAAGAAACTTACCTGATGCTCCGCTCCTATGATGAGGTCGCCGGGGCGATCCGCAAGATGGTGATCCGCGGAGCACCGGCAATCGGTGTCGCCGCGGCAATGGGGATTGCACTCGGCGCAAGCCAGTCAGTAGGCACATCGGTAGCAGATCTCGAAGACGATTTGCAGTACATCTGCGACGTGATGGGCAAGACGCGTCCCACCGCGGTCAATCTTTTCTGGGCCATCGAGAGAATGCGTACTGCATTTCAACGAAACAAGCACTTGAACGACGTCGAGCAGGTGAAGAAGGCGTTAGTGTCCGAAGCCCTCGCAATCTTTGAGGAAGACATCGCTGCAAATCGAGCTATCGGACAACACGGTGGACCGCTAATTCCCGACGGCGCCACAGTGCTCACGCATTGCAACGCAGGGGCCTTAGCCACCGCTGGAGATTACGGCACAGCGCTCGGCGTTATCCGCGGAGCGCGTGATGCAGGAAAGAAAGTCGCCGTGATAGCTGACGAGACGAGACCATTTCTACAGGGTCTCAGACTCACCGCCTGGGAACTGGCAAAGGACGACATCCCGGTAACAGTAATCACCGATAACATGGCCGGTCATGTGATGAAAAGCGGGAAGATCGACGCGGTGGTAGTGGGCGCGGATCGTATTGCGGCGAACGGCGACACTGCCAACAAGATTGGCACTTACATGGTCGCAGTATTGGCGCGGGAACATGGCGTTCCGTTCTATGTAGCAGCGCCGCTTACGACACTCGATCTGTCACTTGCATCAGGAGATGAGATTCCGATTGAAGAGCGTGATTCGATGGAGGTGACTCACATTCGCGAATACAAACTCGCGCCTGAAGGAGTCAACGTTCACAATCCGGCGTTTGACGTAACACCGCACCAGTTTATTACTGCAATCATTACGGACAAGGGCGTCGCGCGTCCACCTTACGTAAAGAGTCTTAAGAATCTCTTTGCCATGGATAACACGGATTAGCGGTTAAAACGACTCATCTTCCACCAGTCGATGGTGCGTTGTAAGCCTTCTCGCAGATCCACCTTGGTTTCATACCCAAGAAACTGACGCGCCAGCGAGATATCTGCAAGACTATGCCGTACATCGCCGACGCGTGGCTCGCGATAATCGACCGTCACGTCCTGCTTCCCTGTCAACTCTTTCAGCTCAGCCAACAGCTCATTCAACGTGACTCTCTGCCCGTTCGCAATGTTGATGACTTTGCCCGACGCTTCTCTTGCCGCTGCAGCGTTCAAATTCGCCGCGACAACGTTGTCGATGTACGTGAAGTCGCGTGACTGTTCTCCATCGCCGTAAATGACGGGCCGCTCGTTTGACAAAAGCGCGCTGATAAATCGCGACACAACACCTGAGTATTGCGAGCCCGGATCCTGTCGTGGCCCAAAAACATTGAAGTACCGTAGCGAGACCGTTTCCAGGCCATAACAGCGCGTGAACACCTGGCAGTAATACTCGCCGACCAGCTTCGCTACGGCATAAGGCGAGAGCGGATCGGGCAGCATATCTTCCGATTTCGGCAGCGTGGGTTGATCGCCATATGCAGAGCTCGAAGCCGCGTAAACTACACGCCTGACTTTGTTGTCTCGAGCTGCGACAAGTAAGGAAAAGGTGCCATCAACAGAGGCGACGTGCGTCTGGTGTGGAGCTTCGACAGAACGAGGCACGGACGGAATCGCTGCCTCATGAAAAACTACTTCGACGTTTTGAAGTACCTTCTTCAGCAGTTGCTCGTCTGCGACACTGCCCTGAATAAAATCGACCCCACTGCCAATCTCTTCGATATTCTCGCGATGTCCGGTCGAGAGATCGTCGAGCACACGAACGCGTGCGCCGCCGGCGATGAGTGCCGAAGCGATGTGTGAGCCGATGAAACCGGCTCCGCCGGTTACCAGTGCTATTCCTGAAAGTGCCATGCGTTTTTAACTTTACCTGCCAACGCCCACGTATTCAAAACCGAATTCCCGCATGTCTTCAGGTTCATAGATGTTTCGCAGGTCGGCGATCTTAGGTGTGGTCATCAGGTCGCGGATTCGAATCATGTCGAGCGCGCGAAACTGGTTCCATTCAGTAACGAAGACCAATGCATCTGCACCGTTAACGGCAGCATATTCGTCGTCGGCATAAGTAATATCAGGCAGCAGCTTCATCGCTTCATTCCTGGCGACGGGATCGTAAGCGCGGATAGTCGCTCCATCTGCGAGCAGGCTGCAAATGATTCCGACAGCGGGTGCGTCGCGCATGTCGTCAGTTTCCGGTTTGAAAGCGAGACCCAACACTGCGATCGTCTTTCCCGCGAGTGGACCTACAAGCTGGCGGATCTTGGTCAGCATCAACAGGCCTTGTCTCTGATTCACCTCGATTACGGCATCCACGATCAATGAGCCAGAATCGTACCGGCGAGCGACTGAGGCCAGCGCCCGAGTGTCCTTGGGAAAGCAGGAACCGCCGAAGCCTGGCCCGGGATGCAGAAACTTACTGCCGATGCGTTTATCCATACCAATCGCGCGGGCGACGTCGTGTACATCACAACCAATCTTGTCGCACAGGTTTGCGATCTCGTTGATAAAGGAAACTTTCATTGCCAGGAAAGCATTCGCGGCATACTTGGTGAGCTCAGCGGCTTCCAGTGAAGTAATTACAAAGGGAGCTTCGATCAGGTAAAGCGGCCGGTAAAGATCTCTCATGATCGCAATCGCTTCTTCGTCGCGACTGCCAATCACGACGCGATCCGGGCGCATGAAGTCGTTGATGGCAGCACCCTCTCGCAAAAACTCCGGATTAGAGACCACGCCGAAGTTCCCCCGCGTTTTCTTCCGTTCACTGATCAGCTTGCGAATGTGTTCGCCTGTGCCGATCGGTACCGTCGATTTTGTGACGACTACCCTGTAGCCGTTCATGTACTCGGCCACAGACAATGCCGCCTGGTCCACGTAGCTTAGGTCTGGAGATCCGTCTTGCTTTGGAGGAGTACCGACGGCCAGAAAGATAACGAGGGCTTGTTCTACGGCTTGTCGGACGTCGGTAGTGAATCTGAGGCGTCCAGCCTGGGTGTTTTTTGAGACGAGTTGCTCGAGCCCGGGCTCGTAGATCGGCATTACTCCCCTGGTTAACCGCTCGATCTTATCTTCATCGACGTCGACGCAGGTTACGTCGACACCGAATTCCGCGAAACACGCCCCGGTTACCAGGCCCACATAACCGGTACCAATTACAGCAATATGCATTAGTTAATCCAGATGTTGGTTCTTTGTTCTTTGTACTTTGTTCTTAGTACTTGGAACAAGATACCAAAGAACAAAGAACCAAGTACAAATCAAAACCTTGCGGGCCACGCGTGAATTCGCGTGACCCGCAAGGTGAATTTAGCTGACCGCAGCGCTGGTTACCAGTGCCACAGTGTTTTTACTCAAGCCAGCGAGACTAACGATGCCGTTACTTGGTCGGGCTGACTACCGTAACACTGCCGCCGAAGTTAAGGTCGTTGTTGTGGAACGCGGCGTAAAGCACACCTGCCACGGCACCACCGATGGCGAGCAGCAACACTGCCAACGCGCCACCACTCAAATGGTCGTCGTCATCGCCTTGAGGATTCGGCGTTCCAGCGCTTGCACTCTCACCAGCAGCAATTTGCTTAACGCTTCCACCGGCTTTGAACTGCGCCAGACCTGCCAATGTCGATACCGTCGTGCGTCCACGCGTGGCACTCACAGCAAACGTGGTTGCCTGGCTTCCATCGACAATAACGGTCCCGTCTTTGGTAGTCAGGTTAACTGTGGTTCCAGCCAACGTTGCTACCTGCGCACTACCAGTTTCAAGCATAGCGGTAATGCTCTTCTCCGCGAACATGAGGCGAAGATTTGTGTTGGGTGCGAGTTCGACTCGACCGACTTTGCTGATGTTTACTGAAGCGCTGCTTTGAGCCGCGGTGCTGATTGTTGAATCTGAGAAGACAGTGCCACCGGAAATCACTTTTTGGCCGTTCACAGTGACTTGTCCGGAAACCGATAGCTCGCCTGACGCCTTGGCGCCTGGTGAGGCCAATACCACCATTGAGTAGACACTCAAAACGGCAACCGCCACAGCAGTCGCAATGGACTTGCGGCTCCAAGTTTTGCTGATCATTAACTTTCCTCCCGTATAGTGAAAGACAAGGTTCTTTATTGCGTACCGCGACGGCCTAACAGTCGTGGGAAACAAAGAATGTTAGCAACCTGTTCAAAGCCCGTTTATTGCTTGGGATTTATGGCCTCGAAGCCACTAACATGGGATTTATTACACTAATACAAGCCCTCTGTCAACAATCATTTGGCTTAACTTTGCCACAAAACTGTGTCAGGCCCATGGCCACAAAGAAGCACAAAATCCAGGTCAGCCAGCTTTCTCGAAAAGTGGTGGTGGGTGCGCAGAGAAGTGCTCCGGAGGAGCACCATGTTTATAGCCCTAATACCTTAATGACTCTGCGCTCCAGAGGAGCGCGATGTACTTTGGCACAGTTACATGCCGCTCCTGACGGAGCGGAATAGCTAAATAACTTAGGCTATAGACATGTTGCTCCTCCGGAGCAAAGAACTCAGGGCCGACGGACAGCGGATTGTTTTTCGTTCAGCTCCGCTTGCTCATAGGGATCCAGCCGGGCAAAGAGGTAAAAAACCTCACCTGACCGGACGACGCCAAGGAAGCGAAACGTATTTCGCAGCACTTCCCCGATCTTCATCTGCGCCGGTGGCGGCGGATTGGACCCGAAAAGCAGACCCATTTCGGCGCCCGAGACGGCTTCGAGTTCCGGTAGATAGTCGTTGTGAGTCTCACGGGCCAGACGAATCGCCATTTGGCGTAAGGCTTTAATACGGTTCGAATTATGCCGGTAATAGTTGGTGCTTACCTCCCTGCGACTCACCCGATCGTCCACTACTTCCTGCTCATTCTTGAGATATCCCAGGTAGGCACGCACGACTGGTCCAAATTCATCGCTCGAAACCTGAAGTCTCTGGTTGGCATGGACCGATGTGAGCGCGCAAAAAGCGACCAACGACAAAGCGGAGAGTCTTCCCTTGAAGGTTGCCATGATCTTGCTCCTGGCGGGAGGTAAATCCTGTATTTTTATTGTGACCGCCGAATTATACCAGTAATAGAATTCCCTAAATTGCGCCTGTCTTTCGGCAATGTTACATTGATCTTCGTTTTCCGTTAAGTGGCATGTCTTCTTCAGATCCTCAAGCTTCTTCGTCCGGCAAGAACATCGCGTTGGGTGTCTGTGGCGGTATCGCCGCCTACAAGGCTGTCGAAGTATTGCGCGGACTTCAGAAAGCAGGCTGCACAGTCAGAGTGGCAATGACGAAGCGGGCCTGTGAGTTTGTGCAGCCACTTACCTTTCGGGCCCTGTCGGGAAGCCATGTGATTGTCGACGATTACGCGCCGGACAATCCCGATCCCATTGCTCATATAACGTTTTCTCAAACAGTCGATCTGCTGATTGTTGCGCCCGCAACGGCGAATATCATTGCCAAGTTTGCGCACGGCGTGGCCGACGATTTTCTTAGCTCAACTTACCTTGCCTGCACGGCACCCGTGCTAATTGCGCCGGCGATGAATACGACGATGCTGGAACATCCGGCAACTCAGCGTAACTTGCGGCAACTTCGAGCGGACGGCGTGCACTTCGTTGAGCCGGATGCCGGTGAGATGGCGTGCGGCACGATTGGGCCGGGAAGGCTTAGTGAACCGGAGCGTATTGTCGCGGCCGCCCTGGAAATACTCGCGTCTTCTCGGTTAAAGGATCTGAGCGGCGAACGCATTCTGATCACAGTAGGGGCGACGCGTGAAGAGATCGATCCGGTGCGATTTATCTCAAATAGATCCTCGGGAAGGATGGGGTTCGCGCTTGCTGAAGCAGCGTTGAAGCGTGGTGCCGACGTTACGGTGGTGGCGGGAGTTACGAGCGTGAATCCTCCTGCGGGCGCACGAATCGTGAAAGCGCTCTCGGCGGAAGAGATGTTGAAGGTGGTTGCGAGTGAAGCTGGTAAGGCGTCGATCTTCATCGGAGCGGCCGCGATCGCCGATTACCGTCCTGCGCATCGAGCCGAGCAGAAGATTAAAAAGTCAAATGAGTCGATAACGTTGACTCTCGAACGCACGCCTGACGTGTTGTCCCAGGTGGCCGCATCACGCGCGAATGGAATGCTGGTTGTCGGGTTCGCGGCGGAGACTGAAAACGTCGTGGACAATGCGCGAGAAAAGTTGCGCAGTAAGAATCTGGATGCGATTGTTGCGAATGACGTGACCCGTTCGGATTCGGGTTTTGATTCACCAACAAATGCGATCACGATAATTACCAACAACGAGAGTACAGAGTTACCGGCAATGTCAAAAATTGAGGCGGCCAACAGAATCCTCGATGTTATAGTGCGCCTTCGAAAATAATTGTAGGGGCGACACTCCGTGGCCGCCCGTCTTCCAAAACACGATGTGAGGCAACACGGGCGGCCACGGAGTGCCGCCCCTACAAAAATGCAAGAAGAATTATTGAATCTGATCACTGAAACGAAGAAGCAGCTCGAGCACCTGCGTGTTCTGGGTGTTGAGGGGATTGGTTGTGCTGCGGCTGCGCCTGTAGTTGAGGTTAAGAAGCCGGTTGAGACAGTTCCAGCCGAACCGCGCGGATCGTTGTTTGGAGATCTTGCGCCTGAGCCAGTCAAACTCACACGCTCAACCGAAACGTTCGAACAAGTCCACGCCGAAATCGGCGACTGCACGCGCTGCCCGCTCTATCAGGAGCGCACTCACGTGGTCCACACTGAAGGAAACCGTAAGGCGCGCTTGATGTTTGTCGGCGAAGCTCCCGGCGCTGACGAAGACATCCAGGCACGTCCTTTTGTGGGGCGCGCCGGACAGCTGCTGACGAAGATCATCGAAGCGATTGGAATGAAACGTGAAGAAGTGCTGATCGGCAATGTGAACCGCTGCCGTCCGCCGGGCAACAGGGCTCCGACAACCGAAGAAGCTTCAACGTGCAAGCCGTACCTTCTCCGCGAGATAGCGATCGTGCAGCCGGAAGTGATCGTAGTGCTGGGCAATACCGCGATGAAAAACCTGCTCGACACGCGTGAAGGAATCACCAGACTGCGCGGGCGCTTTCAGGATTACAAAGGGATCAAAGTGATGCCCACGTTTCATCCGGCTTACCTGCTGCGCGATCCTTCGAAGAAACGCGAGACGTGGGAAGACTTGAAGAAGGTTCGCGATTACCTTGATAGCCACAGATCCTGTTAATCTGTGGAATCCGTGACTAAAACCTCATACGCTGAAGTGGCCGTTCCGCTTCATGTGTTTCAAACATTCACCTATCGCTTGACTCCGGAGCAGAGCGATCAAGCCGAGGTGGGCGCGCGTCTGGTGGTTCCGCTCGGTCGCAGTCTCGTGACTTCCTATATCGTCGCACTCCTCGACGAGCTTCCGGTAAATCTTGCCGAAGTCGATCTAAAGGATGCGCACGACCTCGTCGATCCTGAGCCGGTTTGCAGTCCGGAGATCCTACAGCTCGCGCGCTGGGTCGCCGATTACTATGCCTGCCCGCTCGGCGAAGTGATCAAAGCAGCTTTGCCCCCGGGTATGTCACCAAAAAGGCGCGGCGCGGCGCGGTTCATCAAACCGAAGCTGCGTCGCTTCGTGCGCTTACGACCGGCAGAAAACTCAGCAGAACACAAGCTCACTGACGCGCAACGCCGCGTGATCTCTACGCTCGCAAGCAGTGGTCCGATGTTGTTGCAGTCGTTGCTCAAGACTGCAAACGTCTCCGCCTCCACAGTCTCATCGCTCCAGAAGAAAGCGCGGGTAGAGATCTACGACGAAGCAGTTCGACGCGATCCTCTCGCTGAAGGTTTAGGTATCAGTACAGAAGAACACACGCTCACTGCCGCTCAATTATCCGTCCTCGCACAGATCGAAGAGCAGATGAACTCCGGCGCCTACTCAGCTTTTTTACTGCACGGCGTAACCGGCAGTGGCAAAACAGAAATCTACATGCGCGCGATGAACAAGGCACTCAGTCTCGGCCGTTCCGCCATGATGCTCGTCCCTGAGATTGCTTTGACACCAGTCTTCTCACGCAGGCTGCGTGCGCGTTTCGGCGATCAGGTGGCTATCTTTCACTCGTCGCTCCAAAAAGGTGAGAGGTTTGACGAGTGGACACGCGTGCGAAACGGCGAAGCACGCGTGGTGATCGGTACGCGCTCGGCTGTATTCGCGCCCGTCCAAAACCTGGGTCTCCTCGTCGTCGATGAGGAGCACGAATCGTCTTACCGGCAACAGGAGTCGCCTTACTACAATGCCCGCGACGTTGCGATCGTTCGCGCTCAGAAAGAATCGGCCACTGTCGTGCTCGGCTCGGCCACGCCTTCGCTCGAATCTTTTCACAACGCGCGCAAAGGAAAGTATCAACTTGTCGCTTTGCCACAGCGTATCGGCGCACGGCCGATGGCGGACGCGAAGATCGTCGACATGCGAACCGTCTTTGCGCGTCACGGAAAACCGCGCGTGTTCTCGGATGAATTGCTCGAAGCGATTCGCGAGACGCGCGAACGTGGAGAGCAGTCGATCATACTGCTTAACCGGCGTGGGTATTCGAGCTTCATCCTTTGCCGCTCGTGCGGCGAGACGATTCAGTGTCCAAACTGTGACGTAACGCTCACCTATCATCGCAGCGAGCGTGTCATCGTTTGTCACTACTGCAACCATCGCGAGGCAGTGCCGCGTGTTTGTCCTGCGTGCGGGAAGAAATACATTTACTACGTCGGCGAAGGCACCGAGCAGCTCGAAGAAATGCTGAGACTGCTCTTCCCTGCCCTGCGCGTCGCGCGTATCGATCGCGACACGACTGCGCGGCGAAAAGTTTTCGAGCAATCGCTGGCCGATTTCAGTGCCGGCCGGATTGATACACTCGTAGGAACGCAAATGCTGGCGAAAGGTCACGACTTTCCGAATGTGACTCTGGTCGGTGTGGTTTCTGTCGATGCGGGCCTGGCGCTGCCGGACTTTAGATCGGCGGAGCGAACGTTTCAATTGATCACACAAGTGGCCGGGCGGGCGGGGCGTGGTGATCGGCCGGGAAGAGTTCTGATCCAGACGTATCACCCGTATCACTACGCTTTACGACACGCGTGTGCACAGGATTATGAAGGCTTTTACGAAGAGGAGCTTCGTTACCGTCAGAACCATTCGTACCCACCATTTGTGGCGTTGGGCAGTCTGCTGGTCCACGGGCCGGACCTGGGGCGTGTTCGGAATGATAGTCTTGAGCTGCGTAAACAGCTCGATCGTGTCAACCAGGAGCGGAAGTGTCGCATACTTGGGCCGGCGCCGGCACCGCTCGCGCGCTTGAAGGGTGAGCATCGTTTTCAGATATTGATTAAAGCCGGAAGTCGAAAGCATCTGAGGGAGGTTGCGGATGCGGGGCTGAGGGCGGCGGCGGAGAGTGGGATTAATATGCGTTCAGTCAATTTGGAGATTGATCCGGTGTCGATTATGTAGACAGCATTTTTAGACAGGATGAACAAGATATGAAAGTTTCAGAGCTTGCTGAACGGACTGGTGCGCGGTTGGAGGGAAGAACGGATGATGTTGAGATCACCGGCGCGGCGGGGTTGGATGAGGCCACGGCAGGACATGTGACCTTTCTGGCGAATCCACGGTACACGCCGCGCGTCAATACCACTCGCGCTTCTGCGATCTATCTCAGTGAGGACGCCCAGACCGAAAGAGACATCGCGATATTGCGCGCCAGGGATCCTTATCTTGCCTACACGCGCGCACTGCGAATCTTCAATCCCGAAGCCGAGATCGAGCCGTTCATTCACCCGTCAGCCGTGATCGATCCGACAGCACGCGTCGCCAAGCGCGTCGCGATCGGTGCGTGCGTAGTGATTGGTCGCAATGCGTTCATCGGCGACGAAGTTCGCATCTACCCGAACGTGACGATCTACGATGACGTCACCATCGGACGAGGCTCAGTTATACATTCAGGGGTCGCGATCCGCGAGCGCACCGTCATCGGTGAACGCGTCGTGATCCACAACAACTCCGTCATCGGCTGCGACGGTTTCGGCTACGCCAAAGACGAAGAGAAGCGCTGGCTCAAGATCCCGCAGGCCGGACGCGTCATTATCGAGGACGACGTGGAGA
>Ga0126376_10001533_pt1 | contig 12486 bp, 9 predicted proteins | sample PanSoiMetPlot_15_FD_92760 | JGI IMG/M metagenome (GOLD analysis project Ga0126376, IMG submission 92760) | Tropical forest soil microbial communities from Panama - MetaG Plot_15 | ecosystem: Environmental > Terrestrial > Soil > Tropical forest > Bulk soil | place: Panama | collected 2016-02-17
ATATCACGGGCACGGCCAGGACCGGAAGGCCGACGTGGCCTACTTGCCCGAGCTGTACGAGTCCACCGGCCTGGATGTCGAGTCGATGTATGCGCTGTTGCAGGAGTTGCAGGCAGCCCGGCTTGTTGCAGTCGAAGATCCCTACCCATTCGAGGACATAAAGATTTCGCCTTGCGCCTCGGGTTGGAATGCCCTGGGAGCGATCTCCAGATTCGCAGAAGCTGAGAAAGTTTCGTTGCGGGACATCATTGTTGACGTTCGCTTTGAGCTGTTGCCATGAAGAAAGACTTACATAACGGAACAGCTTCGGCCGAGGACGAGAGGTCCGCGACTAATGGACGGCCGAAGCCGAGCGATTCCGAATATCTGAGGCAGCTCGGTGAAACAGTTCGCGCAGCCCGTGCGCAACGCGGAATGACGCGAAAGATGCTTGCGAGCCACTCCGGTGTTTCCGAAAGATTTCTCGCCCAACTCGAGAGTGGCACTGGAAACGCTTCCGTGTTGATTCTGCGTCAAATTTCGCAGGCGTTAAACCTTTCGCTCGAAGCCATGCTGCCTGGCGCGCACGCTTCTTCCCTTGAAATGAAGCGTACCGTCGATCTTCTGCAAGGGCTCCGGCCAGTCGAGCTAAGTGAGGCCCAAGCGCTCTTACTCCAGCGATTTGGGCCAAAGAAGCACGACGGCGATCGTCCCCAGCGCATCGCACTCATCGGTCTTCGTGGCGCAGGTAAATCTACTGTAGGCAAGCTTCTGGCGAAAAAACTAGAGCTTCCCTTTTTCGAACTGGACCGAATGATCGAGCAGACTAGCGGTATCTCCCTGAGCATGATCTTCGATCTCTACGGCCAAAGCGGATTTCGTCGCTTCGAACGACGATGTCTTGATGACCTGCTCAATACACAGAAGCGATTTGTGGTTGCAACAGGCGGAAGTCTCGTTTCAGAGCCTACTACCTATGAACGCCTTCTGACCAACTGCTACACGATTTGGCTTAGGGCCACACCCCAAGAACATATGTCGCGCGTGATCGCGCAGGGAGACATCCGTCCCATGGCGCAAAACCCCGAGGCGATGGCAGATCTCCAGCGAATTCTGCAGGAACGCGAGGACCTGTACGGAAGAGCCGATGTTTCCATCAATACGAGTGGGAAGTTGGTGGAGGAAGTCATCGTAGAGAGCTTGCAGTCGATCGAGAACTTTGTTGGCAGCGCCACAATGAAGTAGTCAGGATCAAGGCTAGGTCACCACAGGCGCGACCACTACGGTTTGGGCCTTCAACGTCATCCGCCTGACGCCAACACTCAACACGAAAATCAAAAGCGAAAAGAGCGGAACCACGGAAAGAGCAAGCCCTAATCGAGAGGGGTCGTGTCCCGCGATGTTTCCAATGATCCACGAAGAGATCGCTGCACCGCACCAGCCGGCGGTTATGACGATGCCAATACAAGTGCCCGTCAGGCGGGGAAATGCGTCGCTTGTAATGCCGAGGGTACTGGGGAACACGGGGCCCATCGCAACTCCGGAAAGAAAGACGCTCACGAATGCCAAAGTGGAACTGGCGCTGTGGACGGCGGCGAACGTTGTAATAACCATAGCAGCGCCGGCCAGGATAACCACTGCGGCAGGCGACAGTCTTCGCAAGAGGGGCAGTGCAAGCAAACGGCCGGCGATCATGCCACAGGCAAAACCAAATCCCAGGATGTTGAGCGCAGTACGAGCGTCGTTGCCTCGGCTAATCAGATACTTCGGCAGCCAGTTCCAAAATGCAATTTCACATCCCACATAAAGAAATGAAACAAAACCTAAAAGCAACAAGAGACTCTTTGGTTCGATCTTCGCAAGCTGGGATATCTGAAAGCTTTCCCTTGCACGCGTTGGTGTTCGCGTGCTCAACGTTGTCAGAAGAGCGCCTGCCGTGAGCGCCGCAACCAGGTAAGCGAGCCGTACCGGATTGCCGGAAAGAAGGTTCGCCGCGATAAACGGTGTTGCCAATCCTCCGAGTCCGAAGAATGTATTTGCCAGGTTGACTGCAGAGGCGCGCTGTTTCTCGTCTACTTGTCCGGCAAGACTGTTGGCGGCAACGATCACCGTTCCGCTGCCGACACCAAGAACAAAGATGGTAATGATCAGAGTGCTCCACCCGACAGCCGCCAGCAGCCCTATGAGCGAGATGAGCATCAACGCCAGTCCACCGACAAGTGTTGCCTTCACTCCATTACTGTCCATGAACGGCCCGGCAATGAGAGTCGCGAGCGTAACGCCGACGGCCTGCCATGCAGCCAGGTGGCCGTTCTGCTCGGGAGAAAGATGAAAGTGGGCTGAGAGGCTGGGCAGTAGCGTGCCCAACAATGAAGCAACGGTTCCGTAAGCGAAAATCACCGTTGCAGAAAGAACGATGGCCGATCGTGTGGATGTACCCGGCATTTTCAGTGGTTACGTCTTATCTGGATTCGGATGCGCGACGCTCCGACGTATTTGTCGGCGCCGCCGTAGTAGATCCACCACTGGTTCTTGTCTTTCACCATACCTTCGGTGAATACCACATTGGGAACCTGGCCCCCACGTTGCCACTCTTTCTCCGGTCGCAGGAACGGTTCGTCGGCACGCGCGAGCAGCTTGCTCGGATCATTCTTATCGAAGAGCGCCCAGGCGCTGGTGTAGACGAGATTGTCGTCTGCTCCGTTATAGATGAGGAGGATTCCGGCGTCAGTGATGATCGGCGGCGGCCCCGGCTCCATTACTCTCGAATCGAAAGCGCCGGCACGCCTCGGGAGCACCGGCTGCGCAGTAGCGTCGGTCCAGTGAAGAAGATCATCAGACGAAGCCAACCCCATGTAATCGCGCTTGTCAGGCGCAGTTCCGAGATAGTACATCCACCATTTGCCATTGATCTTCTCTGGAACGATCGCTCCCGATTTGGTCCAACCGGTATTCCAGTTTCCTTTGTATGCAGGAAGCAATATCCCTTTGCGCTCCCAGTAAATTAGGTCCTTCGACGTTGCCAGGCACAGCTGAGCGGCCTTCTTGTTGTAGCCGGTGTAGGTCATGTAGTACATGTCAGCGATTTTCACCACACGGGGATCTTCGACGCCTCCGTCCTTTTCGTAATCGGCTTCAGGCACAAGAACTGGCTGTTCTCTAATCGTGAAGTGGACTCCATCGGTGCCTGAGGCATATCCAATACGTGATGTTCCTGCTGTGTCCTGCTCGCGATAGAGAAGAATTGTCTTGCCGCCGACACGCACTGCAGCCGGATTGAATGCGCCCGCCGAAGCAGGCCCAAATGGAGTTGGAGAGATCAGCGGAGTTGGGCTACTCCACTCGACTGAAATCTGGACAGGCGCTTGGTTGGCCTGCGGAGAACCTAGAGCCATGCTGCCAGCCAGAACCAATGATGAAAGCAACCATATTTTCGGCATTAGAATGATCGAACGATGGCTAGCCTGCTTTTCTGAAACATCCTGTATTTACTGAGGCTTCGAGCCCTGAGCCGACTGCAGTTCCTCGGCCTTCTTCAATTCGCGTTCCGCATCGACGGTGCGGCCCAAACCACGATACGCTTCTCCCATTAAATGATGAGGCATGTAATTCGAGGGATCCATTCGTAGTGCCTTTTGCAGGTAGTTGGTGGCAGAGACGAAGTCTTTCTTCTTAATTAGAACTTTGCCCATGAGGATGTATGGACCGGTGGCAGTGGCGTCGAGCAGGATGGCTTGTTGCAAGGCGCGTTGAGCATCGTCGTACCGGCCAACTCGCGAATATGAGTCGCCAAGCCGATCGTAAGTACCCGCATACGCTGGATTCAGGTGCTGCTCAAGCTCGAATTCCTCAATCGCTTTTTGCACATTTGATTTGTAGAGATAGAACTCCCCGAGCAGGTAATGGACGAGCGGTAGCTTTGGATCCATCGCGGCCGCCTTTTGCGCATTCTGCTCGGCGATCGGATCATAGCCCTGCCGCAGGAGCATTCGCGCGAGAAAGAGGTGCGCTGAAGCCGATTCCGGTGGAACGCCATACATGTGCGCGAAAGAGCGACGCGCTTCCTCGTAGTTTTGTGTGTGCATGTAGCACAGGCCGAGGACATAGTTGGCATCCACGTTCGCAGGCCCAATCCAGGACTGCACTTGCTTGAGATATGGGATCGCTTCTGCCGAACGCCCAAGCTGGAACAAACTCAAGCCTCGCAATTGCACGGCTTCGCGATCCTGCGGGTCCTCTTCCATGGCCTTGGTGAATGCATTCACAGCCTGCAGGAACTCGCTCTTGCGAAAGTACGCAATTCCGAGTTCGTGATTTACGCCTTTAGCTGTGGGTTCAGCAACCTGCAATTGACGGAGTTGTTGGATTGCATCATCCAATTTTCCTTGCTCGATGAGTGTTCTCGACTCACTCAGCCTTGAACTCGCGTGAGATTCAGAATTTGGACGATCCGTGATGATATTTGAGGTCACTGGTGAATTGTCCGCACTCGACTGAATGGCTGATCGGACCGCATAAGCCGATGAGGCTATCAGGCAGCAGACGACAACAACTAGGAGCTTCGAAACTGGGACCATGGCATCCAAAAGCTACGGACAGCTTACAAAAACAAACAGGGGAGCGGAAATCCGCTCCCCTGCAATGCACGATCAACCTGAGTTCAGAATGCGATTCTCAACCCAAACTGCAACTGACGCATCGACGTGCCGTTCTCAAGGCTGGTGATCTTACCAGCATCGTTACCAGTAGAGTCGATGGTGTGGTTGCCTTGGGCCGAGTTGAACCCGAGTACCGGGTGATTGAAGATGTTGAAGGCTTCCATACGGAACTGAGCATTCAGCTTCTCGGTGACTGCAAAGTTCTTCAACACCGAAAGATCCGACGTGAAAGTGCGTGGACCATAGAACGTGTTCCGTCCCACATTTCCGAAGTTTCCGAGAGTCGGACGACGGAACGCTCCACTGGTAGCGCCTGGACCTGTGAATCTTGCAACGGGCGTAAAGAATTTCACGCTGTGGGTAGCTGGATCGAAGTCACCAGCTCCGAGAGAGAAACTCCCTACTTGATCCGGACGGCATGGTCCGTTGTCACGCTCGGCGCCGCAGTCGTTATAACTTGGCGTCCAGGGCAAGCCACTACCCCATGAGGTGACGGTGTTTAGCTGCCAACCGCCCACCAGGTAATTCATGCCCTTCGACACGCCACTAGCGAACGGCTTGCCTTGGCCGAACGGGAGTTCATAGAGCGCGTTGACCAGGAAGAGGTGATTGCGATTGTAGTCGTCGCGACCATATTCAACGCTGGGATCAATGGCGTAATAACCATCGTTGTAGTTCTTCGCGCGAGACCAGGTGTAATGTGCCAGGACCTCCAGACCCTGACTGAAACGCTTCTCGACTTTGGTCTGCAACGCCTGATAGTTGTTGCTGGCATTGTTACCCAAATAGGACAAGTCGACATCGCAGCAGGGAACCGGCGCTCCAGTTACGGGATCGCGTCCGGTGAAGGCGTTATGGAATTTACGGCGCTGGTTAAACGTAAGCGTCGGGAATCCAACGATTGTCGCGGTGTTGGCGTTATAAGACGGTCCGTTGCCCGCGAATACGTGAGTGCCTTTGTTAGCGACGTATCCAATTTCAGCGCTGGTACTGGTCGTAAGCTGCCTTTGAACTGTCACGTTCCATGCGTCCAGAGTCGGCAGACGCATATGGTCTGGCCGAATCTTTGGCGAGGTCTGATTATCGAACGGAATCAAGCCGCTCGACGGAATCGCCGGGAAGGGATAAGCAGGTGCAGCTTGAGCCGGCGCTGAATTCGTCCCGAGGCTGTACACGAGTCCCGCATCACCGTTGTTAACGGACTGATTGACGAGCACCGGTAAGTTCTGCGTCACCGTATGCCCAAACAGTGAACCGAAAACTCCGATATCGAAGCTGCGTCCGTAGCCGGCGCGAACTACGGTCTTGTCCGTCACTTGATAAGCGACGCCGAGGCGTGGAGCAAAGTTAGTGAAACTGTTATCGATGTTGCCGTTGCTGCCGTATTTGCCAAACTCGGCGACCCGGTATCCACCATCTTCAAGCGTAGCGAAGCCGCCACCACCCTTCAGATTGACGGTTTCTGGGAAGTAGATCTCCCAGCGGAGGCCGTAGTTTAAGGTCAGTTTGTTACTAAAGCGCCATGTGTCTTGACCATAAAAGAACGTCCTCTTCTGCCGCTCCCCGGGATTCGTCGTTAAGGATGGATTTCGAACATAGCGTCCGAAACTGGTAACGTCGCCGACTAGGAACGAAGCCAATGAGGATCCGCCGACGCCCGCAGCGTTCGCAGTACGCCGTGCGTTGAATGTCAGTTGTCCTGTGCGATTGGCATCGCTCGGAACCCGCAGATTCTCCGCATACCGAATGTCGCCGCCTATTTTAAAGCTGTGGTTGCCCATGATTTTCGTCCAGTTGTTGACGAACTGGAACTGTTGTTCGTTTTCCGTGAGCGGGCAATTACAACGCGCGACACCCAGTCCCGCGCCGAGACCGCTGTCTCCGCCGACGTACCCAAAGTATTCGGTGTCGCCGCCTTTCTTAAAGAAAAGCGCAGGCAAACCGTTCGTAAACGAATCACTGCTGTTATTCAGTCCCAGGAAACCAAGATTCGCAGCAGCATTCGGGTCTGAAGTGGGTTTTTGAGTCTCTGGATTGTATTTAACGTATCCAAAGCGGAAATCGGTTAAAAGCGTGGTGCTGAGAACGTAATCAAATCCGCCAGCGACGCTCTGGTTGCGTGTATTCGCGCTTCCGGCAAGTCCACCCTCGCCAAAACCGTTTCCGCCGATCGTCCCGAATATTGGCTTTCCGGCGAGGTTGAACTTCGCATAGCTGTACCGTCCGAAGAAGTTGAAGTTCTGATTGAGGTGATCATCGATTCGAATATTAAAGGTGTCGTCATCGTACGATCCCGAACCGGAACCCACGAAATTATTAGCAACGTCCGTCGGCGCACCAGCATTAGGAGCCGGCAGGAGCGCCAGAACTTTTAAGGCCGTTGGCGATAGGCGACTGTTCGGAATGATGTTGTTTGGAAATTGAACCTTGGTGACGGGATCAAAGATATTTCCACTCACGGGGGCGTAGTCGGAGAAGTCGCATCCGTTGCCGGAGGCACAACTGCTTCTCAGCCGCGCGGTCGGCACCGACGTGAGAATTGAGCGTCCCGTGGTTCTTCTAGTTCCTTGGTAATCACCAAAGAAGAACAGCTTGTCCTTAATGATTGGCCCGCCAAGCGATCCACCAAACTGACCCCAGCGGCTGACAGGAATCAGGCGGCCAGTAACCTTGTCCGGCTGAAATTGAGTGAATGGATCACGCGCCTGGTTGGCATCGCTTCGTCGATAGCCAAAAGCGCTGCCATGAAAGTTGTTGCTGCCGGATTTCGTTTGCGCGGTCACGACGCCGGCTATCGCCTTACCGAATTCCGCGTCGTAATTTTGTGTAGCTATCTTGGTCTCGGTTACAGACTCCAACGTTGGATTGACAACGATGATACCCAGAATGGGATCTTGGTTATCCGTGCCGTCTAGGCCGAATGCGGTTCCGCTGAAATGCTGACCATTTATGAAGATCTGTTGTCCGCCCTGCGGATTTTCCGTGGCAGCATGTGACCAGCCCACAAGCTTCTGACTGCCGGGTGACAGCAGTTCAAATTGAGTGAAATTGCGATTCAGGATTGGGAGGTCTTCAACCTGCTTCGTATCGAAAACCGTAGCAACGTCGGCGCGGTCGGTCTTTAGCTGCGGCGCCTCGGCGGTTACCTGCACGGTTTCGGTCTGCGCTCCAGCTTTCAGCACAACATCGAATTTCGCCCCCGTGTCGGCCGAGACATTAACGTTTCCTGATTGCGCGGTCTCAAATCCCTGAGCCTCGACTTTAATTTGGTAGACGTCAGGAATAAGGTGCGTGGCACTGTAGTTCCCCGACTCATTTGTGGTGATGGAGTCCGAAGTACCTTTGCGGACATCTGTCACTGTGACTTTTGCATTGGGGATAACGGCGCCCGTAGGATCCGTAACTGTTCCGAAAATGGAGCCATACACCGCCTGTCCGAAGCTCTGTCCTGTTAACAACAGCACGAAACCGCAAAGGAGAATAAGAAGGTAGGCAAATCTCGCACGGATCATTTTTTTGACCTCAACTTGCCCGGGAGGACCTCGTTGGTCGGGACCTCTCGAATCGAAAGAGTCCTAGATCGGGACTCTAAATCTAAGGTGTTCGCCCCCGATCTCAAACACCGAGGACGTTACGCACTTCCAGCGCAGGCTTTTTTGACCGGAGTAGCCCGTAGGGGCGGACGTTAGTTTAGGTTTATTAACGAAGTCAAGACCCTGGCAGTTTCGCCAGTGATTGATACAGTTACGCGCTTATGTTTCTTGCTCTTGCAGTGTTTTCCCACGCCTGTTACGCTTTGTTACTCACTTGATAAACGCCTCTGTAACAGTGCGGTCTTTGAACGAAAAAGAGCTGTACTTAGCCCAAATCGAGAAGATTGCGAATAGTAGTTTGCTGCATGGTTCAGAATCTCTCTGCAAGCTACTGCGCTACTTGGCGCGAAACGCAGTTGACTATCCGGGCTCCCATCCCAAGGAATATCAGATCGCGACTGAGGTCTTTGGACGCTCAGCGGACTTTGATCCCCAGATGGATTCGGCCGTCCGCGTTCAAGTTGGACGCCTTCGCCAGAAGCTTCACGACTACTACGCCTCCGAAGGAATAGGCGACGTCGTTGTCGTGGAACTGCCTAAGGGCAGCTATGCGCTCGGATTACATCGCCGGGATCCCGCTCCGATTCCCACGCCCATCGCCAAAGAAACAGAACCACCGGTTCTTCCTACTCCCTTGGTTTCTCGTCAGCGAAGTTGGGCGATTGCGGTTACGGTCCTCTCCCTGCTCCTTGCATTGGCAATAGCTGAGATCGTTGGCCAGCGCATAACGGGCAACAAGGCCGCCGAGGCTGCGGAAAACTACTCGTCTCCGGCCCTGCGTCTGTTTTGGAAAGCATTCCTCAACGGCGCCGAAGAGCCCTGGGTCGTCTTCAGTAATGCATCGTTTGTAGGGCGTCCCGAAACTGGAATGCGATATCTGGATCCTGCCCGGGACACGCAGCCCAAGATTCTCGATCACTACACGGGTGTGGGCGAAGTCTTGGCGGTCCATGAACTAGACCACGTCTTCTCAACCCTGCACCGTCAGCTTCGCGTGAAGCGCGGCAGCCTGCTCTCTCTTGACGACGTAAAGAACAACGACGTGATCTTCGTAGGCTCTCCTGCAGAAAACCTCACGCTGCGTGATATCCCCGGATCCAGGGAATTCGTCTTTCGCCGACTCAACGAAGGGCCGCGAAAAGGCGACTTAGCGATTGTTAGCCTTCATTCGCAGGCTGGAGAACCCAAGGAATTCCTTGGTACGCCCAACAACTTGCAGCTTACCGATGACTACGCTGTCATTGCCCTTACACGAGGACTGAATCCATCCCGATCGATCCTTATCCTTGCAGGAACCACCACATTGGGCACACAGGCTGCCGTGGAATACGTTTGCCGCCAAAGCTCTGTGGAGCAGTTGTTGCTTCGGTTGTCAGTAACGCCAAGTGGTGAAGTTGAACCTTTCGAGGCTGTACTTCACGTCAAAGTGACGCGCGGCGTGCCGATTGAGAGCGAGGTCGTCGCGTTGCGAAAGGGCATTTCCCAGCAGTAACGTCTGCACCTTGATCCAAGAACGCGAAGGGCCAGTGTCATCCAGTGTAGGACAGCCGCCCTCGGCTGTGGCTCTGCCCAAACCCAGCACGTGCTGCTGTACTGGTGCCACGATGTCTTCTTCTTTGATCACTTTGTAAAAGGCGGTCATCACTAAATACAGGAGACTCATGGGCGACGCAATGTGTGCGGTAGATTTCAACTTTGAGCGGAGCCCCAGCCGAGGGCGGCTGTCCCACAAGGCATAAAACATTTCCCTCAGTACAACCCTACTTCTTTTCCTGCAGCTTCTTGAACAGCTCGCGCTCCTGATTCGCCCGCTCCCTGTCTCCTTTACGATCGAGCGCGACCGCCAACTGCTGATGCGCCGGAGCATAGGAAGCATCCGCTTTGATGGCTGATTCGAATTGGGAAATCGCTCCATCCAGATCGCCCGCATTCATGAGCTTGGTGCCAGAATTGGTGGCGAACGTTGCGGTCTGTTGGGTCATCTTCTCCTGCGTTAGTTGAGCGCCAAGCTTGCGTTCCGCCGCAGCACCTTGCGCGTCGCCTTGTTGACTCAGCACGGCAGCAAGCGTTGTGTGCGCACCGGCAAAATCAGGTTGAAGTTCTATTGCCTTGCGCAGCGCGCTCGCTGCCTTGGGCAGATCGCCAGCCTGCTTGTAAACCGTGCCCAATGTGTAGTGGGCCTCCGCATAATCCGGCTTCAGACGGATGACTTCGTTAAGCTCCTTCGCTGCTTCATCAAACTTGCCGCTCTGCCAAAGCGTGACTCCGATCGTGTAGTGGGGGTCCGGCAAGCTGGGATTCAGAGCAATTGTTTTTCGCAATTCCTCGATCGCCGCCGGAATGTCGTCTTTCAATTTGTAAGCGAGACCGAGATTGTAGTGAAGCTCAGCGTTTCCTGAAGAAATCTTTAATCCTTCCTGGTACTGTCGAATCGCTTCTTCAAAGTCCGCCTTCTCTAAGTACGCCGCTCCCAGGTTATTTCTGAAGCTGCTGTCGCCAGGAACAAGCGCAATCGCCTGCCGAAATTCTTGAATTGCCTTATCGACCTCTGCAGTTTGGAGCAGGGCTAAGCCCAAATTGTTGTGCGCCTCTGCGTCATTGGGTTGAAGCGCAATTGCTGAGCGAAAAGAATCAATGGCCAGCGAAGTGTCTCCGGCTCGTTGAGCGAGCAATCCGAGACGCGTTTGCACCGTTGCCACATTGGGAATAAGCTTGGATGCAGTTACATACTCGCGAAGGGCTCCTGTTGAATCACGTTCCGCTTCCAGTGCAGTTCCCAAATAGAAGTGAGCCAACCCGTCTGCTGGGTTAATTTCCACGGCTTGCACTATGTAAGGCTTTGCTTCTTGTGCTTTTCCGGAATCCAGAAGAGTCACTCCCAGATGGAGAATCGCTGGCTGATATCGCGAGTCCAAGTCCAATGCAGCGCGAAATTCCTTTTCCGCCTCCTCGGACTTTTTCTCCTGCGCCAACAAAGATCCGAGTGCGTCGTGAAGCTCGGGCCGTTGCGGCGCAAGCTCAATAGCTTTATGAATCTGAGCAAGAGCCTCATGCGATTCGCCATGCAAACTAAGGGCCCGCGCAAGCGACTCATGCGCCTCTGCCTGTTGCGGAGCGAGTTGCACTCCCATCTTCAACTCGGCAATCGCATTCTCCTTATCGCCATGCAACGAGAGCGCTTGTCCCAGATACACGTGACCGATTGCCAGATCTGGCTTCAAGCGGGTAACCGTTCTCAAGTGGGGAATGGCAGCTTCAATCTCGCCTTGCTGCAGCAGGATTTGGCCGAGTGCGTTCTGCGCGTCAATGTCGCGAGAGTTCAACTTGATTGCACTTTCAAACTCCGAGCGCGCAGTTTTGAGATCGCCTGATTGCCAAGCACTGAGGCCCCTTTGGTAATGGCTCAGGTGAGCGGGAACCCGGCCCTCGCTCTGTGCCTCAAGCGGTGGATCTGAGACCAAACAGAGCGTGATCAGCAAAATCAGTTGGGAAGACACGCAGAATGCCTTAGAAAGCGACACAGAGAGTCAAAAGAGGGGAGATGCAGCATGCTGCGTCTCCACATTGCTGATTCTAGAGCAAACAACAGTTCTAGAGCACGGCTAGCGGTGAAAACAATGTCTACTGCTACGGCCGAAGTTTTCGGAGCGGTACCTGTTGTGTTCCCTTGAATCCTAAGCAGGAGTTTCTTACTAACCACGGCTTGACTGCCGGATTCGCTCTTATGAGACTGTCTAGATTCTCTGGTCAGTCCTAAGCGTTAATTTTCTGCCTCCTCATTGCGTCCTTGAGCGTAGTTGCTAATTGGAGATGCCTAAGCGTCCTTATCTTCCCTTCCTCGTCCTCGCCTTGGGAGTTTGGGGCTTACCTGCGAAGGCTGTCGCGCAAACGCAACTGACAGCCGATCAGATCATGGAGCGCGTGGCTACGAACCAGGATTGTGCCGAGGAGCTGCGCAAGCAGTATGTCTATAAACAACACATCCACGTGATGAGCCGTAAAACCAACGGCAAGCTGATGCGGGAAGAGAAGGCAGACTACGATGTTTTTCCCAGCGAGCAAGGCTCGAATAAGAAACTCAGCCAGCGGCTGGGAAAGTACTGGGATAAAGGCAGCTATCGCGAGTATCGCAACGAGGCACAGGCCGACTGCGACAGCCTCGATGGCGATCTTGTTTCCGATCTTCGCAACGATCTTGCCAATGAGAAAAAGTCGAAGGATGGTCTGGCCGCGGATCTGTTTCCGCTTACCTCAAA
>Ga0126376_10001534_pt1 | contig 12486 bp, 10 predicted proteins | sample PanSoiMetPlot_15_FD_92760 | JGI IMG/M metagenome (GOLD analysis project Ga0126376, IMG submission 92760) | Tropical forest soil microbial communities from Panama - MetaG Plot_15 | ecosystem: Environmental > Terrestrial > Soil > Tropical forest > Bulk soil | place: Panama | collected 2016-02-17
CCCGCGTCGAGCAATGCCGCGTAATCGCGCATCAAATAATAGCCAGCCGACTCGGTCATAGCGGAGCTGGGGCCGGGATCGATGGCGTTGCTCTTCGCGATCTCTGCCAGAGCCTCGGGCCGCCGGCCCATAAAGCTAAGATAGTTCGCATGGTCCTCACGCGCGCAACTGTAACTTGGCTGTAGCTCAATCGCTCGTTTGAACTCACGATCGGCCCGGTTCCAATCCCAGTCAAACCGCCAACCCATCACGCCAAGGACATCGTGAATTTCGCTGACGTTGTCGTCGAGTTCCTGGGCCTTGTGTATCGCCTCCTTCGCGGAACGGTAACCTTCCTCTGGCGATACGCCGTGGAAAAACACCAGAAAGAGGTAGGTTTCCGCAAGTCCGGAATAGGCCAGCGCAAAGCCGGGGTCCTTTCGAATGGCTTCTTCGAAACTGCTTTTCGCTGTGTTCAGCCCTGACAACATCGTGAACTGATTCAGATAGTAGTAGCGCCCCCGCAGATAAGCCTCGTAAGCTTCGGGGTTCACGGGGTGGGCTGAGTGGAGGTAGGCATGCTGCTGCGGAGTCAGCTCCGCGCTGACCTGCTGCACGATGGCTTGAGCCACGTCGCTCTGTAACCTGAGGGCATCGCCAAGATCACGTTCATAGGTCTCTGCCCAGAGGTGACGATCGGTCGGCGCGTGGAGCAGTTGAGCGGTAATTCGCACCTGCTGCCCTGAGCGCATGACGGAGCCTTCCACGATTCCGTCCACATGCAATTCGCGCGCAATCTCCGGGAGACTCTTTTTTGTGCCTTTGTAGCGCATGACTGACGTGCGGGAGATGACGCGCAGAGAACCCACTTTCGCAAGGTCGGTAATCAACTGTTCGGTCATGCCATCCGCGAAATACTCCTGGGACGGATCGCCGGACAGATTGGCGAGCGGCAGGACGGCAATGGAACGTATCGAGGCAGGGGTACTTGTTGGTTGCGAGACCGCCCGAACCTTCCAGAGAGCCGAGACAACGGCAACCAAGAGGATTGCGACGGCCAAAACGGCGGGAACTCTGGCCCGCGTTTGGGTTCTGCTGATAGGAGAGGGCGCCTCGCTGGCCGGTTCTACTTGTGCTTGGCGTTTCGGCGAAGGCGCAACCTCCACAACGGGAGCAATGAACCTATACCCTCGACGCGGCAATGTTTCGATGTAGCGGGGACTCTCGGACGAATCTCCCAACACTTCGCGAAGACGCGCGATGGCGTTGTGTAGACCGTGGTCGAAATCTACAAAGGTGTCGGCTGGCCAAAGCTGGTTGCGCAACTCCTCGCGAGTGACCAAATTGCCGGGGGACTGCACCAGTATCCCAAGCAATTGTAAGGGTTGACCTTGAAGATGCAATTTAACGCCGCGCTTGTACAGTTCGCCTGCGTGCAGATTCAATGCAAAAGCTTCGAAACGGAATAGGCGCACCGCGGGACTGGGAGTGGACATACCACCTCGGGGGACTCTTAGGAAAGCGTAACACAATTTCGGGCCTTCGGAGGGTGCGCGTCCCGGCTGCGAAGCTTCCCTTTTTCAGTGAGTTAGCGATTGGGAAAAATTTGGGAGCGGATTGGGGCGCCAAGGATTGCGGATTTTCGCGCCGCCCAGCCAAAGTGCGCACGTGAGGGACAGAAGGCGGGAGCCATCAGTTCACCTCCGAAGAACTCCCGCGAGCAAAATTTAGAGGAGAAAGCTAATGAAGACACGAATCATGGATATGATCTACAAGTCAGCTCAATGCGTGCTCGGGTTGGCCCTGGTAGGCAGCCTGATTGCTCCCGCACCCATTATCGAAGCGCGACCAACCGGGCACGAGCACACTGCGCAGGCTCCAGCGAAGCTGGTTCAGACCGTTCGGGAAGCTACCAAGCAGTTTATGGACGTCAACGCGGCGATTTCGGCGGGGTATGGACCGTTCCTTGGCTGCGTCAGCGGACCGGACCACGGCGCCATGGGCATTCATTACGTCAACGGCGCTTTGGTGGGAGATGGCCAGATTGATGCGACGAAGCCGGAAGCGCTGATCTATGAACCATCGGACGGACAGTTACGGCTGGTGGGTGTCGAATTCATCGTGGATGCTGCAACGTGGTTGGCAACTCATAACAACACTCCACCAGTGCTCGAAGGCCAATCCTTCCTGCTCGTCAGCAGCCCCAACCGGTACGGCATAGGCTCAATTTTTGAGCTGCACGTTTGGGCGTGGCGGGACAACCCGAACGGCTCATTCGTGGACTGGAACGATCATGTAAGCTGCGAAGGGCAATAACGTGAAACTTGGCCGCGCAAAGATAAAGATTTGGTAGCGAGGCATGGTGCCGCGCTCCGGGTGTGGGTACCGAAACGCGGCGTTCCCCGGAGGTCCGCCGGGCTGTGGGCCGCGGCTCGATCGCAGAATCACGGCGTGGGGGATTGCGCCAGGCGATCCGCAGTTGTGAGCCGAGCGAGCCAGCGCTCCACTCTCTGTTTCTTTTCGGGGCTGGGCAAGTCTAGATAGCCTCGCAATTCTTCTTTCGCTTCCTCGCGGGAGCCGCGTCGAAGCAGGACCTCGGCCAGGACCAGCCGCGCATCGGGGAATTCGCTCTCCGTTTGCCGCAACATGCCTATGGACTCTATTGCGTTGCGGCCCGCCGCCGCAAGGATGCATCCGAGCACGTAACGCGGTGTGGAACTGCGGGGATCGAGATCCATCGCGCGGCGCGCGGCAGTTTCCGCATCCGAATAGCGCCGCAAGAGGTAATCAGCGACGCTGAGATTGTTGAAGGGTTGAGAAACACGCGCGTCAATCTCGATGGCTTTCTGAAATTCGGCGGCGGCTTTCTCATACTCGCCGAGCTCGATGTAGCGAGCCCCGAGACTGTTGTGTCCCTCCAAGTAGTTGGGATAAATCTGCAGAGCTTTTTCCAGGTGGCGCGCCGAAGATCGCAGATCGCGGCTGCCTACGCCCTTACTGGGAGAAAGGACAAAGCGCTTGAAATGATCCCAGGGATCGAGGGTCAAGCGCAGAAGCGTTACGTCTGCGGATTTAACGTCGCCTGCCTCTATTCCTCTCTCGGAGAGAAGGAACACGCTTTTGCCTGGCTTGAGAAAGCTTTTCTCGCGCGTTCGGATTGAATGCCCTCCGTCAGGGTGGATCCCCGGCTCGATGCAGTGAGAAACGACCCGGGCTTTGTTGACGTTCTCCGCCGCATCGGCCTGCCGCAACAACCGTAATAGCCACCCTCAAGTTAGAGGAGGTATGGCGCCGCGTTCCGGGTGTGGGTTCCGTAACGCGCCGCTCCCAGGGGTTCCGGCAGGCGAGCCGTGGACAGCTTGCGGAACTGCGGTCGCTAGAACCTTTTCGCGAACGCCAGCCGACGAACCATCGGCTCGCATTCCCGCGAAACTTTTCTCTTTTGCTTTGGCGCGGCGGCTCCGCCCTTGCTTCAGGCCGGGAAACCGTTCAGGTTCGAAACACTGCCGCTATCACGCGGAACTCCAACGCACCATTCTCCCCCTGCTCATTCAGAACTGCGCGGTTCCGAGTCTTAGGTCACGCAACCTAGGCTTACTTTTTCGTTCTAAGATGACCCTGGATCATGCGCGCCTTTGTCGAAACCTGCGACGCCGTCGCCGCGACTGCCAAGAAGCTCGAAAAGATCCGTCTTGTCAGCCAACTTCTAAAGTCCCTTCACCTGGAGGACGCCGTCCGGGCCGCAATCTTTTTGACTGGACGCGCGTTTCCCCGCAACGACGAGCGCATCCTCGGCGTCGGCGGAACCCAGCTGTACCGCCTTGTCGCCGAGCTTGCGGGCAAAGCTGCGGCACAGCTTGGCGAGGTTTACCGCCAGCACGGTGACCTCGGTTCCGTTGCGGGGGAACTCTTGCAGCCGGCCCACTCCGGCGCTGATGTTTCCCTAAACGAAGTGGCGAACGCCTTTGCGAAGCTTCCTTTACTCCGCTCCCAAGCGCAGAAATATGCGTTGCTGAAGTCGCTGTTCGCGGGAGCGAGCGCCGGCGACGTCAAATACATCATCAAGATTATTACGGGCGATCTGCGCATCGGTTTGAAGGAGAGCCTGGTGGAAGAAGCCATCGCCAGGTGCTTCGACCGCGCGATTGTAGGTGTGCGTCGGGCCAACATGCTAACCGGCAACATCGGAGAGGCGCTTCGGCTGGCAGCCAGCGACGCGCTCGCCTCCGCCGGCGTCACTTTGTTTCATCCCCTCCATTTCATGCTGGCCGCTTCCATCGAAGCACCGGACGAGCTCTTTGAAGAGTCCCCAACGGCGTTCCTTGTGGAAGAGAAGTATGACGGAATTCGTGCGCAAGCCCACAAGAATGCGGGCCAAGTGAGGTTCTTCTCGCGAACCCTGGACGAAGTCACGGAATTTCCGGAGCTCAGTGAGCCGGTCGGGTGCCTGCCCGGCACTTTCATTCTGGATGGTGAAATTCTCGCTTGGCAGGGCACTCATCCGCTGCCCTTCACTGAACTACAAAAGCGCCTTGGGCGAAAAGAGACTCAAATGAACCTCTGGACGCAGAGCGACGTCCCTGTGAAATTCGTCTGTTTCGATTTGCTCTACCAGGATGGTGAGACGCTGCTGGATTCCCCTCTCCGCGAGCGTCGCGCCCGTCTAGAAAAGCTCCTGGCCCAGTCGCTCGATTCGCGCATGCACGCCGCTCCTTCGACGCTCTGCCATTCAGCGGACAGGATGACGGATCTGTTTCGCGCATCAGTGGCCGCGGGGCATGAAGGCCTTGTCGCCAAAGACCCGGCCTCGCCCTATGCGCCGGGAAGGCGCGGCGGTCATTGGTTCAAGCTGAAAAAGCCGTTCGCTACGCTGGACGTTGTGGTAACCGCGGTCGAGTACGGGCATGGAAAACGGCATGGCGTGTTGTCCGACTATACCTTTGCCGTGCGGCATGTCGATCAGCTCCTCAATATAGGCAAAGCCTACTCGGGCTTGAGTGACAAGGAGATTGCTCAGCTAACGGACTATTTCCTGCGCCACGCCACGCAAGAGGAAGGCTTCCGGCGAATCGTCGAACCAACCGTGGTGATGGAAGTTGCCTTCAACAACATCCAAAAATCAAACCGCCACAACAGCGGCTATGCACTGCGTTTTCCGCGGATCGTGCGCCTGCGTCTGGATAAACGTGTAACGGAAATCGATACCCTCGATCGCGTGGCCGAGCTGTATGCCAGGCAATTTGCGCACGCGCCGCTTGTGCCGAAATCTTGAGCCACCCGGTCTCTGCGGGTATTTGGCCTTCTTGCCACTTTTCTGCCAAGCATCCCGCGCTGGCCATACAAGCGTCTGCCTCCCAACTCGCACCAGTAAAACTTGGGCGAGCCAACGTTTTAAGAGTTTGGCCTGCAGTTGTGTCGATGCGCCTTCCGCGGGGACGGAGCGCGGAACGACGCGCGTTGCTCCCGGAACACATCTTTTCGTTTCTTCTGACTAACCACAGAAGGGCGAACCACTGAAAACGGCCGTTTTCAGAAGTGGCTGCGCAGGAGAATGTCCGTGGCGAACGCTTCGATAGGTCCGTAAACGTAGCGGAACGCGAACAGCGCCAGCACCAAGCCCAGGATGCCGTATTGATTGCCGCGCAGCCAATCCAGGTAGCCTTGCGCACGCCTTTCTCCCATGAACAACATGATCGCCGTGCTGCCGTCGAGCGGCTGCACCGGGAGCAGATTGAACGTCCCAAGCAAAAGATTGAGCGAGAACAGCGCCGCAAGCAGCGTCTCGGGAAAGGATTTGGGGTGCAGCCAGCCCTGGTGCCATCCCGTTCGCAGACCGATTGCGGCGACGAGCATCAGCGTGTAGTTCGTTGCCGGGCCGGCGAGCGCCATCCAGGCGGCGCGGTGCGGGTGGCGCCGCTCCCAGTGGGGATCGTACGGCGCGCTGGCCCATCCGATGATCGAGCCGGTCAAGATCAACATCAGGACGGGAATCACAACCATGCCCCAGGGCTCGCGCTGGATGTGCGGCACAGGATTGAGTGTTACCTGTCCGCCATGGAAGGCCGTCTCGTCTCCGCCAATCTTGGCCACAAGCGCGTGCGCGGCTTCGTGGCAGGTTGTGGAAAAAAGAAAAACCACGAACAGGATGAAATAAATGGCAAGGGCTTGCGGTGAAAGATCGGGCATCAAGAGCGGTGTGGTCTCCTCCGCGAGTAGGGTAGAGGTAGCGCGGCGGGTTTGCAAGTGGAAGGCAAGGCAGAAAGCAGGAGGCAGAAGGGGTCGACAGCTGACAGCTCAGAGTCGACTTTCCGCACCTTGAAAACTGCCCTTCGGACATCAGTGCAAGCCGGGATTTCGGCACGCGAAAATCGCCTGCGCATCGGCTTCGGCTCCACCCGCCAAGTTGAATTGTTCTTGAAACAAAGTGGTCGGCGGGTTTAAGCTTTGCCTCCTTGGGGTGAGGACGGCACAGGTTTTTACCGTTTCTCTGTCCTGGGTTTGGCCGAAGGCGAACGGTGGCAGGCCGAGCCACGTTTCTCACCCCTCTCACATCTGCGACCCAGCATTTTTTTCCAGTACCGGCCGGACGCGGAAGATCTCTCGCTCGATGTGAATCGGTTCTAGACTTGCCTGGATTCGCAAAAGTACAAGGGAGACCTGCCATCGTCGGAGTCCTAAAAGCGCAGTGAATGTCACGTTTGGTCTTGCCATTAAGCCCCGCCTACCGCGGGCCAATGCGCGCTTGGGTTCAGGAATGACCCGCCAGGGTTAGGCGTTCACCTTGGGCAGGCGATCGCGAAAGTAGGACTTCCAGGTTTCGGGAAAGGCGGCAACCTGGAGGGCGCGGTGCACGATGGCGGCGTCCGCATCGTCAAAAGCTTCGCCACGCGATCCCGGGTTGGCCACGTACAGGCGAGTGATCTCTGAGATGGGCACGGCGCTGGGGTCGCGAGAAAGCAGCTTGATTTCATCGCTGGCGCCGACTTCGCCCTCGCGTGTGACGGCCAGGTAGAAACCCGTGCGGGCACTCGCGAGAAAGCGCTTCACCATATCGTCAGAGGCAAAACGGATGCCCAGTTTGTAGCAAGGCAGACGGGGCTGGGTGACCACCACTTCCGCGGAGCCGACGGCGAAGCGGTCGCCGAGATGCACGGAATCTTCCAGCAAGCCTTCGGTGGTGAAGTTCTCTCCGAACATGCCAAAAGGAAGATCGCGGCCAGGCAGCTCCTTCTTCCAGTAGGCATAGTGTTCGACGGGATAGCAGTAAACCGCCTTGTATTCGCCGCCATGGGCCTTGAGGTCGGCTTGACGGTCGCCATCGAGATTCAGCTTGCGAAGAGCGAGGCGATCGGAAACGGGTTGCTTGAAGATGCCGGTGGTGACCATCGTGTTATGCCACGGGACTTCGCGGGGGAGGCCGACATTGAGAGAGATGAGCTTCATTGATCGGAATCGCATTAGATGCGGGAGCTGCGGCAAGGATACAGCCGGCGAGAGGGCAGAAGGCACAGGATTCCCTCTGGTTGGTTCAGAGTCACGGAGCAGAAACGGAACGAGGGCCCTGTGCTCCGGCCGCAGACCGGAATCTTCGATACCGTGCCCCTCGGTCCGCCTCCGCCCTTCGCTTCGCTCCCCTCGCAGCGCAGGGCAAGCCGGGTAAAAAGGCCGGCCCTACAGGTGAAACAAAAAGAAAACTCTACGGCGTGATTTGTTGAGGGAAGGCTTCGACGCCGGAGGGCGCGAACTCGAAGCGGACAAGCCATTCGCTGGGTACGCTATGGCCATTGACTTCGGGGGAGTTGAATTCCCAGCGGTGCATGGCCTTCAGGGCGAGGTCCGCGAAGTACTGGCTCGGGCCGGGATTCTCGAAATCGGCTGAGGAGACGTTGCCGGAGGCGTCGACGTGAGCCAGCACGGTGACGCGCACTTTGCCTGAAATGGTAGACAGAGCTTTCTGGGAGACGTCCGGCAGGATCTGGTCCAGAACTTCGCCTTTGGCCGTCTTTGCCCGGGAGCCGGCCCCGGAAGTCGAAGAGGCTGAGGGGCTCTGCGGTGCAGCGGTTGAAGGTTTCGTTTCCGTTCGAAGCGCCGTGGGAGAAGGCGAAGCGGCGGGCCCGTGGGAAACTTCCTTCGGCGAAGATTTAGCGGCAGCGGGTCGCGACGAATCGCGGCCGGGAGAAGCGGCGTTCGGTTTTGCCTTGCGGGAGACTCCCGAATCTGTGGGTTGATCGTCCGATGGTGGCGCAACGGCGTGCGTTTTTGCGCTTGTGGAGGCAGAAGAAGTATCAGCGCGCCAGCCGAGGATTTTCGGCAACGCGATGATGGAGCCGACAACTACCAGCCCAACCGCAATCGGAATGACGTAGCTTGGCAGGACGATCGGTTGTCCCGGGGCGCGTCTAGGAGCGTTCCTCTGCGCGCTCACGGCCGGGATGGGCGGCAAGGGGAACGCTGAAGGTGCTTTGCCGAGGGCTTTGGCGGCTGGCGGGGTGTTCAAAGGCGGCACAAGGTGTGCTGGCATAGGAGCTGGCACTGCCGATGTCAGCGGACCTCTGCCTATGGAGGGAATCGCTGGCGCGGGCGGGGGCACGATTGGCGCGGGACGCGGTGCTTGCAGTTTTTCGGCAGGCATCGCGGGAACGGCGGAGGGCCGTATCGACACCGGAGACGCGCCGTGAGCAGCCGCGGCGGCGCGAGGATTCAGGCTGCCTTCGATGTCGGCGATTGTCCAGCGAAGCCGAGGATCTGGTTCGAGTGCGTGACGCGCGATATCGCGAAACGGTTGCGCCAGAGACTCTGCCGCAAACTGGATCGGCGCGCGTGCCTGTGAATCTGGCGCGCGTTGCGTGAGCACTTCGATGAGAAGCACGCCGAGCGACCACACGTCGCTTGCGTCAGTGAGCGTGTCGGTTTCCGTTTCCGGCGCGTCGTAGGCGGTGCGTTTCGCGGTGGACTTGCGATATTCTCCGGCAGGAAAGAGGCGGTCGGTGGAAAGCTTGACTTGATCGCTGGTGGCCATAATGTTGGAAGGCTTCAGTCGCGAATGAACGAGGCCTTGCGCATGCAAATCGCTGAGGGCGTCGAGCACCGGGCCGAGCATGTCGCGCGCTTCCGCGGAAGTGAGTGCGCGCTGCGGGAGAATCTGCGACAGATCCTCTTCGGCGTATTCCATGACCACATAAAGAAGGTCCATGTCCGCAAGGCGACAGCGGCCGCCTTGATACAATTGAAGCAAATTTGGATGGGTTAACTTGGAAGCGCGGCGCCAGAGAGAGAGTTGCAGATCCGTCGATACGCTTTCAGGAACCAGCTTAATCACTGCTTTGGAAGATTGCGGGCCGGCGAGTTGCGTAAGGAAAACGGCGGATTCGCCGGAGCCGCCAAGATACCGTTGAAGCGGAAACGCGTTGTTGATGACCTGGCCTTCGTATTGTTTCCAGGAAAAACTCATCTTACACCTCGAGCACGAGAACCCTCGCCGCCGGTAAACGCGGACAGGCGCATCTACCGTTCGAACTTCAAGAGAGGGCGATGGCGTCTTGGACGGGGCCGGATCCTCGTCGAGACTTGCAATTCGCAGGCCGGGGCCAAGGCGCTCACCAAAATGATTCTGGCACGAAATCGCTGGCATTGCGAGCGGTCGTATCAGACAAAACCTAAAAGCAAAGAAGCGCCAGTAGATTGGATGCTGATTTGCGCTTACGCGGAGCGTGCGCGGTGCTTCGGGCGTCTGGGCGTTCCGTGATTAAGACTCTTGGAACCGCTGACAAAGGGATTGCCGCGTTCAAAAAAACGCAGTAGCTTGTCGGCGGCGCGTGTGATGCCGATGCGTACGCTTTTGGCGATGGGGCCGACGCGATGATGGATTTCGCCAAGCCAGAGTTTTTCGTCTTCGCATAGGTCCACGCCGTCGTGGCGGCGATCGATTTGCAGCGCCTGCGCGAGGCGGCCGGGGCCGCGTGTGAGGGCACGGAGTTCATTGGTTTTGCGGTGGCGCTGCATGATTTCGATGCCTTCGATCGGCTCGAGCGCGCGAATCAAAATCGCGGCGGCGGTTTCGGGGGGTTCGCTGACGACATTGAGCATGAAATGCGCGCCGTAGTTGAAAAAAACGTAGACGTGACCGGGGGCGAGGTACATGGATTTGATGCGCGGCGTGGGCCCGCGGAAATGATGACCGGCGGGATCGCCCGGAGGATAAGCTTCGGTCTCGACGATGCGGCCGCAGACGCGTCCGGCGGGCAGATCGTGGACTACGACTTTGCCGATGAGGAAACGCGAAAGTTTGACGGTGTCCTCGGGAAGCTCGGAGCGGCGGATCCGCCGAATGGGAATTTTCGGAGGATCCTTGAGGGCGGTCTTTGGTGAGGACATTTTCAAGCAGATTCAGCGGAAAGAATTTTGCGAAGATCGTCGGCGGAAAGCAAGGCGTGGTATTCGCTATCCTTGCGCAGAAAATTTGAGACGTAGGGACACAAAGGAACCACGCGCAAGTGATTCGCGCGCGCAAAATCCAGTGCGGCGCGCGTCAGTTTGGCGGCAATTCCGTGGCCTTGGTACGGGGTGGGAACTTCTGTGTGGAGGAGCACGATGCGGTTGGGGAAGCGGCGATAGGTTATGAGCGCGCGGAACCCGTCGACCGTGGCTTCAAAGCGACGGGCCTCTTGGTTATGCGTGACGGCGACGGCCTCCAAGTTTAATTCCACGACAAGTCTCCTGCCGGAGCGACGAATTCTATCAGGAATCTCCGCGGGCCTTAGGCAGCCGAAGAGTCAGGCGGCTCGTTGTTAAAAAGTTTGGCGAGTTCCGCGTGCTCTATGACCACGGCTGGATCGCTCTGGATGGCGTCGAAATACTTTTTCTGAAAATTGTCGCCGGATTCCGTGGGAACAAACATTTTGCGCGCCAGGGAAAACGCCACTTTCGTGTATTCCGGAGTAATGGGCTCTTTGGCGGCGAGAGATTCATCAATGCGAACGACGAACTCGGAGATGTTGTGCAGCCAGGCGAATTGGGAGTGGTCTACAACGAGGCGGAAAAGCTCTCCGGCGTTGACGTGGCCGTGCTCTCGCTCGTAGGACCGGCGTTCCATCTCGAGCAGCGTCTTGTGCACTCGCAAAAGGGCCAGCCGCAAGGCAATGAGCTTTTCGCGTGCCGGAGAGTCGTGATTGGAGCCCTCCAATTTGGAGTTCGTGGAGTCCATGTTTGTCTACGTCTTATTTTCCGCCAGATAGGCCCATTTTCAAAACAAGCGGCCGGAGCAGAACGCAGACGACAACGTCAGTCGTGGTAGCGCTGCTCGCCGACGGGCAAGGCGATGGGTAGACGGTTGCCAGGAGGTGGAAGCGGGCAGGTGGAGTATGGCGTGTACGCGCACGGGGGATTTTCCACACGGTTAAAGTCGAGCACCAGTTCGCCCGGCTTGTCCAGGCCCTTCGACGGGAAACCGGTGTAGAGGAAACGGCACGCGCCGTAAGTGGTCGTCGTGCTGGTGGTGTCGCGAAGGATAAAGAAAAGTTTGGCGACCGCCGGATCTTCGAGGACGGGCTCGAGGCGAAACGTTTTTCCGGCGAGAGTGAATTCCGCCACCCCGGGGACAGGCTGATCGTAACTGGTGCCGATCAGAGTGGCGAGCGTGATGGTCTTGTACGGACTATGGGGAATCCACTTTGCGGTGACGCGGTAGGTTTCGTCTGGTGGATACCACTTCAGGCCGTGAAATCCGGTGATCGAAGGTGAGTGGGCGTCCTTGATACGCAGGGCGAAACGGGATTCGCGGCGGATCACGTAGAGGTTGAGATCGCCGATGGTCATACGTGGCGCGAATTTGTCCTTGTTGCCTTCCGCGCGAAGAGATTGGGGTTTTGCAGGCGCGCCGGATACGAGAAGGTCTTGAGGGAAGCCGCCGGGAGGAGGATTCAGCGTAACGTTGTCCCCTTCGAGATGCAGGACTGCAAGATGTGCGGGGCCTTTGCTGAGATGAATCTTGCTGTCCGGGGCGGCGCCCACGGAATTGTCGCCGGGTTGCAGCCACTCCAGCCCCGCAAGGGACAGCCAGCCATCTGGTTTCAGCAGGTCTGCCGTATGTTGTTGGCGCCACGCGGCGGTTTCCTGTTCGAAGCTACCGTCCTGGGCAAAGAGACCGGCGGCGAGCAGAAGACTCGGAAGAATTGCGGAAGCGAGAGAGAAGCGGCGCGATGAGCACATACTCACTGGACCTCGCCAAATTGGAAAGACGAGAAGCCACGAAAAGCGGCAGCAAGGCTGTCGCCCTCCAAATTGCCTCGTCCCAAAATTGTTGCAGGGCCCACTCAGTATAGCTCGACGGCACGAATCTGCGCGGCTCTTACTGAATGCTCGCGAAGAGTGTATGCTTTGAGATTGTTGGCGGTGGTGGGGTAGACCTCTGTTGAGCGCTTGGGTGCGTCTCGTCGAAACAGTGCAATCCCATAAGTTGAGGGCTTTGGTCTTGGAGGAAACTTCATGATTGTGGGCGTTCCGCGAGAA
>Ga0126376_10001535_pt1 | contig 12485 bp, 9 predicted proteins | sample PanSoiMetPlot_15_FD_92760 | JGI IMG/M metagenome (GOLD analysis project Ga0126376, IMG submission 92760) | Tropical forest soil microbial communities from Panama - MetaG Plot_15 | ecosystem: Environmental > Terrestrial > Soil > Tropical forest > Bulk soil | place: Panama | collected 2016-02-17
GCGCACGGGTCAGCTTACGAAGATTTCCAACAACCTTGATCACAACAAGGATCGCGGTTACGAATATGACGCCCTCGGAAGATTGCGACGCGCCACGGGTGGGCTGAACGTTAACTGGGTGCAGCGATACGAATATGATCGCTACGGGAATCGAAACAACGCCTATAGCTATACTGCCGAGGCTTACGTTCGCAATTTCTATCAATCAGCGTTGAATCGGCAGCCTACGTCCAGCGAACTGTCATCATGGTTGAGCACGCTACAAGGCGCGTACTCGCAGGGTCAGTCGCAATTTCTTGCCGCGATGCAAAACCTTGGCGCATCGATCTTTACCTCTCAGGAATATATCAACCGCAACCGTTCTGATCGTGATTTTGTCTACGACCTTTACAAAACCTATTTGTATCGTGAGCCCGATCAGGGAGGTTGGGACTCCTGGACCAGCATCGTGCCTTCGAGTGGGCGCGATAATGTGCGGCTCGGTTTCGCCTACAGTACTGAGTTCGCTCTAAAAGTGAGCGGTGTCAGTCCTTACTCGCCGCCAAATGGAAGTGTTCCGCCTGACGGTTTGCAGGGAGTCGCATTCGACAATACTTCCAACCGCATCGCCAATTCAGGTTGGAACTACGATGCCGCCGGCAATCAAACACGAGCTTTGATTCCTGGTAGTGGCACTAACTTTCAACGCTTTCAATACGACGCCGCGAATCGTTTGGTGAAGGTCAAGAACGATAGCGGGACAACTATCGCTGTTTACACGTACGGAGACTCAAACGAAAGACTGATCGCGCAGGACGGCGATGAGAACTCAAACTATCGAACTTATTACATCGGTGATGGTGGAACCACAATCGCTGAATACTCTGAAACTCAATCATTACCTTCGACTCCTGTTTGGTCCAAGAGTTACGTCTACCTCGGCGCGCGCTTGCTTTCCACGTTGACGCCGAATGGTTTGGGCGGAGAGTCCATTGAGTACGATCATCCTGATCGACTCGGCACGCGATTAGTCACCAATCCCCAAAACGGCACTTCATTCGAACAAGTGACTTTGCCATTCGGCACCGCGCTCACTGCTGAAAGCACGGGACAAATAAAAAGAAGATTCACCAGCTACGACCGCAGCGACACGACGGGATTGGATTACGCCGTCAATCGGCATTACGACTCGCAGCAAGGAAGATTCACCCAAGTCGATCCAATTGGCATGAAATCGACAGACTTGAACAGTCCTCAAACTTTGAATCTGTTTGCGTATTGTACGAATGATCCCATCAATCACACCGACCCGAGCGGACTAGGTTTCTTCAGTTGGCTTGGGAAGATCCTCCACGCTGTTGGACATTTTCTATCTGTCGTCGCAGCTGCCGTCTCCCGCGTACTTAACAACCGCTGGGTTCGTATAGGCGTGTTCATTCTTGGCTTCGTCCTGCCTGGACTTCATGGTCTTTTAGCAACAATCGTGAATTGGGGGCTCCGCATCTACAACAAGCTCGCTGAAATCGTTTCATGGATGCAGCTGGGAGGGATGGCCCTGCAGGGTCAATGGAAAGACTTCTGGACATCCGTCGGCCTGGGGTTTGCCTCAGGTCTACTCACACAAGTCACTAGTGCAGTCGAAAAAGGAATTCAAGACGCTCTCTTTAAGGATAAGTATGGCGGTAATCCGTTCCGAGGCTTCTGGGAGGGACTTAAACAGGGCTTTGGCAAGCTTGTTCGCACAATCAAGCACTTTGTGCAAGATCCGCTTGGTAGAGGACAACCAGTGTACGGGAATTACTGTTCGGCGTCCGCCACAGACTCAAATATTCCCGGAACCGGGATTGACAACACCGACGATGAGGTTTGCCGTCCTCATGACATAGCGTACCAGACTGAGGCACCTGATGCGCCGGCAAACCTTTCGCCAGCGGAGCAAGCTAAATGGAAAAAGAACTGGATAAATAGTTTTCGTCGCAAGGCAGATTTCACTTTCGTTAAACGGATCCTATTCGGTTTTCACGACCCGAGCGTTAGCGTCTTTGACATAGCCTTCTCAGGCCAACATGGTGGGCGTCCCGCTGTTGGCGGGACATACACGTTCTTTGCGGTTCCTACGATAGGGGGGCTTGGCATAGCCAGAGGATTCAGATAAGGAGGAAACGCTTTGTTCTCATTTAGGCTGAAATTATCTGGCGCCGGAGTCGTCATTCCGGTCTCGATGATGGCGTTGACCCTGTTTTCATCCATGAATTCGCTGTACTCATGCAACCAGGTTGTTACTGCGAAGGTATCGCTAAGACTGCAACATAAATTCACGAAGACAGAATTTGGTACGGACATTGGCTCTATAAGCTTTAATGCGAGCGCGAAGGAGTTCCTGACGACGAGCAAAGGCTACGTAAATGTTTGGGACACAGAGACCGGTGCTCTAAAACTAAGATCCAATGCCTACCGGGAGATTACCGCTGCTTATTTCGCTGATGACGAAGGTTTGCTTGTGACTGTGGGAAAGGAGAAATCCTCTAGTGAGTTCATAACAAAGTTGTGGGACGCAAATACTGGACAGCTCCGCACCAGGTTGGAAGGATTCATAATCTTCGGTCCTGGAAAACAGCGCCAGGAAAACGTGGCAATAACAACCACAGGTCCAGAACTAAAATTCTGGCAAATACCGACAGGACAATTGGAGAGGACGACGCGCGCGTACAAAATTGCACGTTCTTCATGGGACTTCCTTTTGACCTCGGTCATAAGTCCAGATGGCCGATACGTCGTAGCACGTCAAGGAAATAAATTGCCGTTATGGGATACAGAGACAGGAACGCTGAGAGCAGAGCTTAACGCGCCAAACGATATCACGATGTCGAGAGATTATCGGGGCAGAGCGCTGGAGATTCAGCAAGCGAAGTTTTCTCCAAATGGCGAAACGGTTGCAACCGTCGACTCTTATAACCGTGTAGAACTGTGGCAGACGGATTCAGGGCAATTGAAGGCAACTTTGATTGGCCATCTTGATTCCATTTATAGCCTGAACTTCAGCAAAGATAATCGGCTGCTGGCTACAGCTAGCCGTGATGGAACGGCGAGAGTATGGCACGTGTCAAGCGGAAAATTGTTATGGACCCTGCGAGGCCCTAAAGAGATTGCCCGGCGCGTGAAGTTCAGCCCAGACGGGAGCGTATTAGCAGTCGGCTACGAAAGTCGGGCGTCGCTATGGGACGTAACCACTGGATCATTGATTGCGGACATACCGGAACAAAAGGATTTCAAGCTTTCTAAAGCAGAGTTCCATTTCAGTCCAGGCAGCGAGGTTCTGTTGACTGTCACCGATAAGACAATCAAGACGTGGGATTCGAGAACCGGGCGCTTCATTACCGCGCTCGCGGATGCACGTCCGCCGTTTTCATTCAGCAAGGACGGACGCCTGCTTGTTTGCTTAGGCGAGGATGGCTCCGTCTTGATTTGGCAAATCACAGGAAGCTAAATCTGATCGCGTCATTCAAAGCGCGTTCAGAATCGAATCGAATACACATTCCCTGGCTGACTTACAAAAACAATGTCCTTCCGGAACCAATGATGTCCCTAACGCTGCTTAATGAACGGTCCTGTCGAACCCTCGCACCTCAGACCAGTATCGCGACGGGATTAATAGACTATGGACCAGCGACTGTAGATTCAGCCCTCTGACGATCCCATACGTTTCTACCAAATCTTTGATGAGCTTGTTTGAGTTGAGCTGGAGCAGGCGGCGGACTTCGAGTGGGACAAGTAGTGCTTGCACTTCAAGCAGCAAGTAATAACGCCACGCCCCTAAATGCCTGCGGTAGGCCTCGAAGAGCAAGGCTGTGTGTTTGCTGTAACGTAAATCGCGAATCAGATGATTGCGCCGGTCCACTTGCCATTCATCATAAGATCGTGGCAACTGCGGAACACACAACCCCTCGCCGATTCGCAGGAACACTTCAAACAAGTCGCGCTTTTGAGGTTGTGATAATGGTCCATAAAGCAACGCGTACGCACGCTCCGAATAGTCAATCAACATGTAAAGCACGTCACGGTAAGCCCAGTCAGGTATCGTTTGCCCGCGGTCGTGCTCGACCGATGCGTGTTGCGCGTTTATCCGATTAAGCGTCCGCCGTGCCGTTTCCTCGTCTACAAACACAATTTCCTGCGCATAACGAACGGTAGAAAAGAGTCGACCGATCGGGTCACGCGGAATCTCGCCGGTAAAGAAGAGCCAATCGACAGCGCGGTTGAGGGCAAACTCAGCGGCCGAGCCTGCGAAGATGAGCAGAACCAGATCAGAGTTGCCCCAGATTGCACGCACGATTGAGCGACGGTCAACAAAATCAGCAAGTGTGCTCGTAAGTGTGCTTGCCACGATCGTCCTCAGTACAACACTGCCAGCAAACGTCCCTCGCGATCCAGCAACCTGTCAGCAAGCTCAACCATTCTGCGGTTGGGTATCGCGATGGGCCGTTGGGCCAGCACACGCGCCATTGCCTCGTGTTCACGTCCAGGTCCAAGCCAGTATGCGTACATGATAAGTGCGGCCGCAGTGGAGCGGCTCACTCCTGCCTCGCAGTGGATTAGGACTCGACCAGTGACGGCGCGGAGCTCGTTTGCGAGCGCGATGATCTGTTGAATGTCCTGCTCTGTCGCGCCGAACTCTGTAACCACATCGGCGACAAGCAGACGCAACTTGCGATTGACGTTGTCATAGCCAAACGGCAGTTCATCCTGCACATCACCGATCGAGAGCAGATACATCACCTCCGCACAGCGTCGCGGCGAGCTGAGAATATCGCCCGCCTCATAACGACTCGCCACCTCGATCGTAGGACATGCTCCCTCCATGACTAAAGCTTACACAGACTTGCGTAACCTGCGCACCTGAAATCAGACGGGATCTGGCATCTGCTCTGAAGAAACCTTGTCGTATAATTCAAAGGTATGTATCTGATGATCAAATACGCTCTACCCTTACTCTCAGGAGAACCCCCATGGCCTCGAAAAAAAGCACGAAAACAAACAGTGGTATGTCCGTCAAAGCGTATCGCGGGGATGCGAAGACCTTACTCGCCTTCAATCTGCCGAAAGCGAAGACCAAGAACCTTGCCGGGTTTACGATTAAAGTCGCGCCGGATGGGCAGGAGCCTTATTTCCTTCAGAATCAATTGCGCTTCGAGGATCCGAGCAAGCATGCGCAGGATTTGAAACTGCCGCAGAACTCGAGTTTCAATGCGCCGATTCATAAATTCCGCTGGCTACACGTACCCGGATCGTTGCAGCAAGGGATCGAACCGTTCTTTGGACCATACAAATATACCGTCACGCCGCGTTATTTCGACAACAACGGCTCACTGCTTCCGATCGATGACTCGCTGGGTACGACGATCGAAGTACAAGTGGTCCCGTTTTCAAAAGGCAAAGTCGCTCTCGGTTTCACGCGTGGCTTCACGCAATCGCAAGCCTTCGTTCATCATTTCGGACCAAAAGCAATCTTTCGCCCGAAGAACAAAGATTTACTCTTCGACACGTCTCAGGTTTCCGGGAAGGACAACGAGGGCAAAGAGTACACGTTTGCCGAAGAGTACGAATGGCTGGGCTTCACCGCGCGCGATCGCATCTTCGAAATCGCCAACGAAGTGCTGAAGGATAAGAAGCTGAGTCTCGACGTTTTCGCATACGACCTGAACGAACCAGACGTACTGAAGATTTTTCTGCAGCTCGCCAAGGAGGGTCGCATGCGTATGATCCTCGACGACGCGACGCTGCATCACGACACGAAAAAGCCCAAACCGGAAGACGAGTTTCAAAAACTCTTCGACGCCGCGGCGATAGGAAACGCCGCACTGAAGCGCGGCAAGTTTGGCCGCTTTGCGCACGATAAGGTCTTCATCGTCTCGAACAGCAAGGGCGCGACGAAGGTGCTTACGGGTTCCACCAACTTCTCCGTCACTGGCCTCTACGTCAACTCGAACCACGTTATCGTTTTCAACGATCCGAAGGTCGCGAAGACATATGCCGAAGTCTTCCAACTCGCGTGGGACACTGATGTAAAAGCCCCGGCCTTCGCCGCCAGCGACGAGGCGAAAGAGATCTTCCCGTTTTCCGGCAGCGGCGTGCCTAAAACTGAAATCACGTTCTCGCCGCACAAAAAACCCGAAGCTGAGAAGAATCTCGACAACATTGTTGCGCGTATGGAGCAGGAGAAGACGACGAAGAACGGCAGCATCCTGTTTGCAGTGATGGGTCTCGACAAAGGTACCGGTCCGGTGCTGCCCGCGCTGAAAGACCTGCACAAGGACGACAAGATTTTCACCTACGGTATCTCGGATACACCGGGCGGCATCTTTGTCTACACGCCGCGTAAGAAAACCGGCGCGCTCGTTTCAGGCAAGCCGACGGCAACGAAACTGCCGCCGCCGTTCGATCAGGTGCCCGGCGTGGGTCTCGGACACCAGGTGCATCACAAGTTCATCGTCTGCGGTTTCAACGGCAAGAATCCGGTGATCTATGGCGGCTCATCGAACCTTGCTCTCGCAGGTGAACAAGTAAACGGCGACAACCTGATTGCGATTCACGATAAAGACATCGCGACGGTGTTTGCCATCGAGGCATTGGCCCTGGTGGACCATTTCGACTTTCTCGATCGCAGCTCAACGGTGGCGAAGAAGCCGCCGGAAAAAGTTAAGAAGGCATCGAAGCAACAGCAGGCCGTCGACGCTGGTTGGTTTCTTTCAACCAATGATGATTGGGTAAAGAAGTATTATGACCCGAACGATCTGCGATTTGTAGATCGAACACTGTTTGGTGGGTAGGAGCCGCAGATCACTTTGATCTCAACGTGAGCAAAACGATCTCCGGCGTGACTCCAAAACGCACGGGCACGATGCTGGTGCCGATTCCAGTGGTTACAAACAGGTGATGACCGTTCTCGAAAACGTGCCCTTGCTCGTAACGCTCACCAAAACGTGACGATTGAACCACGCTGCCGATAAAAGGAAACCTCACTTGTCCGCCGTGAGTGTGACCAGCCAACAACAGTGGGACACGCTGTGGGAGATCTGGAAAGATGTCAGGGTTGTGAGTCAGCGCGATCATCGTCTGCCCTTCCGGAACCTTTGCAACTGTCTCCTCGATCCGCTGTGGCCGCGTCCATAGATCGGCAAGTCCGACCAGCCACAGCGGAACGCCTCGCGCTTCGATCTGAACTACTTCGTTCTCGAGAACCTTGATGCCGTTCTGCTCCAGACCCGCGCGCACTTTCACGGCGCTGTACCAGGCATCGTGATTGCCAAGCACTGAATAAGTGCCAAGGTGAGCACTGAAGTTTTTCAGCGCCGCGCCAATTACTTCCGGCTCGACGCGTCGACTGGTCTGACCATCACCCGACATGTAATCGCCGAGAATCACAATGAGCTCCGGATGAAGTTGGTTGGTGCGCTCGACGATCAGACGAACCTTCTCGTCGTTGATAAACGAACCGCCCGCGTGGATGTCTGAAATCACAGCGATCCTGAGGCCGTCCAGTTCACGCGGCCAGTTATCGATCGCGATGGTCTGCTCGCGCATAATCAGCCGGTTCGGCTCGATGAAGAAGCCCCAGAACACGACAAAGGCAAGTAGCAGCAGGACCGCGCTCAGGAGAATTCGAAAACGCTTGGGCCAAACGGGTGTGCGACCCCATTCCATCGGACCCGGCGGACGCCGCACTTCCCTCACGAGAAACAACAGCAATCCAAGTAAAACGGCGACAGCCACTACGAAGGCTACAGTCATAAGTACATTCTAAGATGTGAATTTATCACGGCAGCGGGTCAGGTTCTGCTATCTTATGGCGAAAATTTGCCGGGACTAAAAACGATGAAAACCAAACTCGCCATGTTTCTTCTATGTTGTGCGTCGTTCGCGAGCAACGCGCAAACTCCCGATCGGCAGTTCATTCGCACCGATGCGCGCATCATCGCGCTGACTCACGTGCGTGTGATTGACGGCACGGGCGCTGCGGCCAAAGACGATCAAACGATCGTCATCAGCGAAGGAAAGATTCAGTCCGTCGAGCCGAGCGCGTCCGCGAAGATTCCCGCAAATGCGCAGACGCTCGATCTCACCGGTTACACAGTGTTGCCGGGCCTGGTGGGAATGCACAACCACATGTTCTTTCCGATGGGCGGCTCGCCACCCATGTACTCGGATATGGGGATCAGTTTTCCGCGTCTTTACCTCGCGCTTGGCGTCACGACGATTCGCACCACCGGCAGCGTCGCGCCGTACACCGATCTCGAAATCAAGAAGCTGATTGATGCGGGCCGCATGATTGGACCAAAGATGCACATCACCGCGCCGTATCTCGAAGGGCAGGGATCGTTTACGCCCGTGATGCACACGCTGACCGGCGCTGACGACGCACGCCGGATGGTGAACTACTGGGCCGACCTCGGTGCGACTTCGTTCAAGGCGTACATGAACATCACGCGTGACGAGTTGCGCGCAGTGGTCGAGGAAGCACACAAACGCAAGTTGAAGGTCACCGGCCATCTTTGCTCGATTGGTTACAAGGAAGCGGCCGAGATCGGTATCGATGATCTCGAGCACGGGTTGTTCGCAGACTCGGAATTCGTTACGAACAAGCAACCCGACCAGTGTCCGCAGGGCGTTCAAACTAGTCTCAGGCAGCTCGATCTCAACGGCGCCGCGGCACAGGAGACGATTCGCACGCTCGTTTCGAAGAACGTTGCTATCACTTCGACGTTGCCGGTGTTTGAAGCCGCTGGTGCTCCGTTGGCGCAATCCGGAATCGGCGCGAGCAGTGCGCTGCTGAATCCGCGGATGTTGAACGTGATGAATACTGATGCACGTGTTCGTTACCTGCAGGCGCGGGCGCGCGTCTCGCCTGAGTCGAACTTTGTGCCTGTGTTGCGTAAAGCGATGGACTTTGAACGTGCGTTTGTGAAAGCTGGTGGACTGCTCATCGCGGGGCTCGATCCGACCGGCAACGGTGGCATCGTCGCCGGCTTTGGTGATCTGCGCGAGGTCGAGCTGCTGGTTGAGGCCGGTTTCACGCCGGCTGAAGCGATCATGATCGCATCACTCAACGGCGCAAAATTTCTCGGCGAAGACGCTCGCATCGGCTCGATCGCGGCTGGGAAACAGGCAGACTTGATGGTCGTGAAAGGCAATCCCGCTACGACGATCAGCGACATTGAGAACGTCGAAATCGTTTTCAAAGACGGCGTCGGTTATGATTCGGACAAGTTGATCCAATCGGTCCAGGGCCTCGTCGGCATCCGTTGATTTTTGACCTCCAAGCAGATGGACCAATAACTCTCACGTCACGAAAGAGCCAAACCCAGATGGAACAAAGCAAATACGAGAGCCTCATTCGACCGCTCGAGGCGCGTGCTGCACAAAATCCAGGCCAGTATCGATTGCGCGTCGCGCTGCTCGCCGCGCTCGGTTACCTGTACCTCCTCGTCGTCGTCACGCTGCTGCTCGGCATCGTGGTCGTGGTCCTGTTTTATACCGGCGCCAACTTTCTCGTCATCAAGGTTGTATGGATCCCACTCGTGCTCGTCGGCATCGTGCTGCGCGCACTTTGGATCACGCTGCCCGTACCCAACGGCGTCGAGTTGCAACGCGAACAAGCGCCCGCGCTTTTCGATCTCGTACATGAAGTGATCACGACGCTGAATGGTCCGAAGGTTCATCACATACTTCTCTCTGGGGCCTTCAACGCAGGCATCGTTCAAATTCCGCAGTTTGGAATGTTTGGCTGGCAAACCAACTATCTCGTCGTAGGCCTGCCGATGCTGCGCGCGCTCAATCCCGCACAGTTTCGTGCTGTACTGGCACACGAAGTGGGCCACCTTTCCGGAAAGCACGGACGCTTTTCGGGCTGGATCTACCGTCTCAGACGCAGTTGGATCGAAGTCCTGGCGAGAGTGCATCAGGAACGTCATTACGCTTCGTTTCTTTTCGAACCTTTTCTCAACTGGTACGCGCCTTATCTCAACGCCTACTCGTTTGTTTTGGCGCGCGCACAGGAATACCAGGCTGATGTTTATGCCGTCGAGCTCGCCGGCAAAGAAACGGCTGCGGTCACTCTCGCGCGCGTCGCGGCGAAGTCACGCAAGTTGGAAGAAGACTTCTGGCCCGACTTTTTTCTGCAGTCGAAAGAGCAATCGAAGGCGCCAAGAGATCCGTTCCTGCAAATGCTCGGCGGACTGGGCCAACCGATCAGGCCAGTAAACGCGCAACGCTGGTTTTTCGAATCGCTGCAAGTGCCGACAGGTTACGACGACACGCATCCCTCGCTCGCGGATCGTCTGACGGCGATGGGTTTTGAGAAAGGCAGCCGCGCGGTCGATGCTCTGCTTGATCAGTTGCTGATCGCTGAAAATGATGGCCAGTCCGCCGAGTCGTTTTACCTGAACGAGTTGCCGCCGGACTTTCTCGGCCGTGAGGATCGCATGTTGCGCGAACGACTCCTGCACGCGTGGAACGAAAGTCATGCGAAATACAACGAAGCAAGAAAACGGTTACAGAAGCTGAATGAGCAGGCAAACGAGCGCGAGCTGACTGTCGAAGAGCAGTGGGAACAACTCAACCTAACGCGCCAGGTTTACGACAGAGACACGGCTATGCCGATGTTGCGAACGTTCGTGAGTAGGCATCCCGATCACGCCGGTGCTCAGATAGCGATGGGCGCGGTCCTGCTCGAACAAGGAGACGCCAAAGGAGTTGAGTATCTCGAAAAGGCGATGCAACTCGCTCCGGAAACGACTGGTCAAGCGTGTGCTGTGTTGTCCGGTTTCTATTTCGAACAAGGAAACAAAGAGTTAGCTGAGTCGTTCCGGAATCGCGCCGTGGAGCATTACACGAAGGCGCAGAAACAGAAGGAAAAGGCCATGACCTTTTCCAGCAGCGACACGCTCCTGCCGCACGATCTAGCGCCAGAGATGGTCAGAAATATTCAGGCTCAGCTTGGCAAAGTGCGCGGGCTCAGCGAGGCGTTTCTGGTTCGCAAAGTGGTTGGAGGCATGGATCCGTTTTATGTGCTCGCCGTCGCCGCCGGTATCACGTTACGGAATGGTAAGTACGCGAATTACTTTGGACCACTCTTCGAAGAATTGTCGAATCTGACTGTACTGCCCGATCCAATGGTATTTCTTTCACTCGACGGCACACACGCGCACATGCGAGACAAGATCAGCCGCATCGAAGGCGCACCGATCTATCGCGAAACGACCTAAGTGCGCTGCTTGGAAGATGCTCGGCGACCCACCCGCTACGGCAGGTGGTACTGACCTCTTCCAAGTTTGATCATTGACTCTGTAAGAGGTAGGACGACGCGGCACGTCGAAATAGAAAGAAAAGAATCACCGAGAAGATCACAACGTGCGTCAGCAGCGGTACGATTCCGTGTAGCGCACCAACGACGATATGAAAAGCCATCCACAAAACGAGCAGCCAGCGTGCCCAGTTGTGGCCTTTAAACAAAAACACTCCGCCAACGATCGCCGCAATCGCGGAGAGATAAATCATCCAGTGGCTTTTTAGGTCTGTGAGGCGATCGGTTGTATCGATCAACTCCAGCGCTGCATGGACCAGCGTAACAGCACCGAGCAGGATGAAGAGCAAACTGATGACGATGATCGATCGCGGGCGTCGTTCCACGCCGAAGAAGCTAACGTAACCGCGTTCTTCTGTAAAGCAACGTGCCGGCACCACCGAGCACCAGCAACACCAGGCCACCGCCCGCGAATATCACCTTGTCAGAAAGCCCACCGCCCACCGCCATAATCATGCCGCCATCGGTCGGTTTCGGGCGAGCACTTTCCTGGTACGCAGCGGCTTCGGCGTTGGCGAGTGCACTTTCCAAACGCAAACGACTCGTCTCGATCGTTTGCAACTGGGCCAACACACTGTCTCGTTCGATGCTCAGCTGTCGCCGGCGCGCTTCGCGTAGTTCCTCCGGCTTGGTTGAGCCAACTCCCGCCAGCGACCGCTCGATATTCTCGGGCTTGATACTCTCGTCCAACTGCTGCAAGCGCTCGCGCAAACCAGCTTCCTTGCCCTGCACTTCGAGTAACTGCGCCTTCAGCTTGTCGACCTGATCCGCCGCGCTTGCCGGCTCCTGCGCGGAAACACTCACACCCAACGCCAACATGCACAACAACAGCATTAAACTCGATTTACGTTTCATAGCCTCCACCCACACAAATAGTAACGCGCAAAGTGGGCCACAAGAAGTCCGTAACACGGATTTACACAGATTTGGGAGAGATTTGTGGCTAAGGTCGTAAACGGATGCGCGCGAGGATGTCGGTGAATTGGCGCTTGGACCGCAGCCGAGCGAACACCGGATCGACTTTGAGGTTCATTAACCAGATGTCGCGTCCCTGGACCGCAGTTTCCAACCACTTGAACGCCTGCACGTCGTCGCCCAACCCTGCGTATATTGCCGCGACCGTGTAAGGCGAAACGTAGCGTTGGCC
>Ga0126376_10001536_pt1 | contig 12482 bp, 7 predicted proteins | sample PanSoiMetPlot_15_FD_92760 | JGI IMG/M metagenome (GOLD analysis project Ga0126376, IMG submission 92760) | Tropical forest soil microbial communities from Panama - MetaG Plot_15 | ecosystem: Environmental > Terrestrial > Soil > Tropical forest > Bulk soil | place: Panama | collected 2016-02-17
CAGCACCGCGGCTGCGGTCAGAAGCGCGCTCGCCGCCGGCTCCATCTGCGCCCATTGCGAAAGCTCCTCGAGCTTGGGCACCAGATGGCGCTTGCCGGTGCGCAGGGCTGCGGTGGCAGCAGCCGCCACCACGGCCGGGTCGGGGTCGGCGAGCAGCGCCGTCACGGCATGTTCCTGCAGCAGGCCCCGCTCAGCCGCGATGGTCACGGCGCCCGCGCGCACGGACCCTGGGGCCTCGACTCGCAAGAGCCCGACCAGGCGCGCCGACACCTCGGGATGGGGCGACAGACGCAGGGCTTCCAGAACGCCCGGGTGGGCCGCTTCGGGCAGCGCCTCCAGCGCGCGAAATACCGCGTCGACCGCATCCACGCCGCTGATCGCGCAGAGCGGCAGCGCCGCTGCAAACCCGGCCGGCGCGCCGTCGACGCCCTCGAGCGCCTCGGCCAGCCGAGCCACCACGTCATCGCCCAACCAGGCCACCGCGTCCACGCGCTCGTAGATGCGCTGCTCGGTCGCCGCCAACCGAATCCACGGTGTCCCCGGATCGCCCTGTTCAAAGCGGCGTTGCTCGTAAAGAGTGGCCAGCACCGCCAGGTGCGTGGCCAGAAGGTCATCCGGCAGCGGCTGCTCGGGCACGGGCAGGGTCAACGGCGCCGGGGGCTCCGAAGGGGCCTCCTCCGCTTCTGGCTCCGGCTCCGAGCCTGGCAGCGGTCCGCCCTGCTGGATGGCGGCCGCCATGGCCTTGAGCTCCTCCATCGTGAAGCCGGGTGGCGCGTCGTCGGGCTCCTCGGGCTCGGGCGGCGGGGCCTGGGGAGCCGGCGCAAACGTAGGCCCGACCGTCAATCGATCGATGGCGTGGAGCAGCAGCTTGGCGCGGCTCCACTGGTACAGCACGCCCGCGCCCGTTCCCACGCGCCCGGCCGGGTCCATCCGCATCGCTTTCCGGTTCTGGAAGTTGGCCAGCGCGACTTCCTGCAGCTGTTTCTGGACCGGGAACAGCAGGGCGAGCGCGCGCGCGGTCTCGTGGAGGACCAACGTCGCCTCCGTGCTCTGGAGCGGCCGCTCCTGCAAAAGCGCCAGGCCAGCCGAGAGCTGCCGCATGGCATCGGTGACCGCGTCGGCTCGCTTGCCCTCGCTGGCCGTGGGTGCGAGCGCGTCGTAGAGCGCTCGGATGGCAGCGACCAGGGCCTGCCCGGCCCCGGCTCGATCGATGTCGGGCTCGGCCAGCTCGCCAAGACGCGCGAGCACGCGGTTCAAGACCGCGTTGGCCTCGCGCACGCCGGCCTGCGGGTCGACGGTCTGGGTGCCAGGCTCCGCCATCAGTTCTCCGTGATTTTGGAGCCCTTGATCACCACATCGCCGTCGGCGGTGATCTCGATCTTGCCGCCCTTGATCACGATGTCGCCGCTTTTGGCGAATTCCATCTTGGCCGAGCCCACCGTGATCGCGAGACCGTCCTGGGCCGCCAGCGCCACCTCCTTGGCCTTGAGCCCGTAGGTCTTCTCCACCTGGTGCTGGTAGTCGCCCTTGACGGTGACCGCCATGTCCTGGCCCGCCTTGACGCTGCGGCTCCCCTTGGCATCCTCCCTGAGATCGCCCTTCACCTTGACGGTGCGCGAGCCGCCCACGGTCTCGGACTTTTTGCCACCGACCACTTCGACCTTGGCGCCGCCGACCGCCTCGAACTTGAGGCCGCCGATGGCCTCGTTCATGGCCCCGCCCACCGTGACCATATACGCGCCGCCCACCGCCAGCGCCTTGGCCAGGCCCACGCTCTCCGAGGCCGCCAGGAGAACCATCAGCGTACGGCTCGACTTGACCGAGATCTGCTGGCCGCCCGTGATGGTCTCGGTGTGATTGCCGGTCACGCTCACGGTACGGTTGCCGGTCACGCTCAGCGTCTGGTCGCCGCTGATCGTGCTCTGGTCGTTGCCCTTGACGGTCAGATCCTGGTTGCCGTCGATCTCGCGACTGCGATCCTTGACCACGTGCAGGTGCTCGTTGCCGCCCACGCGCTGGGTCTTGTCGTTCTCGACGTCGATGTTGAGGTCCTTCTGCGCGTGCAGGAACACCTCTTCGGAGCCGGCCGCGTCCTCGAACCGCAGCTCGTTGGATCCGCCGCCGCCCTTGGACGAGTTGGACTTGAGCGTGCTCTTGGTCTTCTCGCCCGGCAGCGACTCCGGCGGCGGGTTGAGGCCGTTGTACACGCGCCCGGTCACCAGCGGCTGGTCGGGATCGCCCTCCAGAAACTCCACCACCACCTCTTGACCGATGCGCGGGATGTAGAGCGCACCATAGCCCCCGCCCGCCCAGGCCTGCGTGCAGCGGATCCAGCAGGAGGTGTTCTCGTCGTTCTTGCCGTCGCGGTCCCAGTGGAATTGCACCTTGATGCGGCCGTGCTCGTCGGTATGGATCTCCTCGCCCGACGGCCCGGTCACGATCGCGGTCTGCGGGCCCTGCACGATCGGCCGCCGCGTGCGCCTGAGAGGACGGAAGGGAACATCGGCCGGAATGCACGAAAACTCGTTGCGATAGCCCGTCCCGTCCTGGGGCTCCGTGATCTGCTCGTCGGTCAGCGCCTGCGGCTGCTGACCGCCGTGCTTGACCGAGACCAGAAGGTACCGGCCGTCGAGGTCCGGATGGTCCTCGAGCTCGATCGTGAAGCCGGGCTGAAGGCGCCGGCAGACGCTGGCGCCCGCACAGACCAGGCTGCGCCAGCGCTGCTCTTGCAGCCGCACTTTGGCGTAGCTCTTGCCAGCGCCCGGATCCTGGTACTCGCCCGGGTAGTCGTACACCTCGAGCGCGGGATCGCCCTTGTCGTCGTCGTCCTGGGCGGTCAGATCGAGCGCCGGGTTTTCGAAGTTGAAGTCCCGCAGCGCGACCGCGCCCGGACGCAGCTCACGCCGCTGCGAAATTGCGTAGATGGCCTCGCTTTCGGCCACCATGCCCGCGCCCTCGCGAAACACGATCTTGGATTCTCCGTCCGGGATGGGCTTGGGCGTCGAGGGTGAATCGGCCAGCACCAGCGTGTGCTCGTTCTTCTTGTGCTCGAACCAATAGTAGATGCCCTCTTCCTCCATCAGCCGCGACACGAAGGCGAAGTCCGACTCGCGGTACTGCACGCAGTAGATCCGTTTCTTGTACTTGCCGGCATCCAGCGTCGAGCGCTGCTTGACCGTGCCCTCGTCCAGCACCTTCTTCAAAATCTCGGGCACCGACAGGTTCTGGAAGATGCGGCTGCGCTGGACGTAGCGCAGCTTCCACAGCAGCGGCACCACATCGCACAGGTAGCGGCGCCGCTTGGGCCCGGAGCCGGTGCCCAGCGCCGCCATGCGCCGGACCATGCCGTGCACGAATCGGTTGCCGCCACCGGCCAGGTTGACCGTGAGCAACGCCGGCTGGCCGATCAGCTCGTTGGTGTCGACGGTCTGATCGGGCTGGCCCACCAGCTCGACCTCGAAGTGGAACGGGCGCGACAGGGTCTCCTGGCCCTGAAACCCGATCACCTGGAGCGCCCCGTCTTTGTACGGCCCCGCTTCGAATTCGAACTCGGCCTGGTTCGCCGGCAGCCATGCAGGTGCAGCCATCTCATTCCCCCTTCATCGCGCTAGCCCAGCCGGGCCGTCTCGCCCGGCCAGGTGCCGTTCTTCTTGGACCGGAAAACCTTCATCCACAGTCCCGGGCCCTCGCCTGGGCGCGGCGGCACCAGCTGAAACGCCTCGTCGCTGGCCTCGTGATAGAAATAGCTGGTGCCGGGCACCGACGGACCGGTCTCGAATGCTCGCTCGATCTCGCCTTTGTTGCGCGCCGCCTCCAGCTTGGCCACGAGCGCTCGATACGGCTCCGGAGGCAACTGGATCGCAGGCTCGAGCCCGCGGAAGTACGATCTTGCCTCCGGATCCTCGACCTTGCCGAAGTGACCCTTGAGCGGAAATTCGGGCGCCTGGTAGCGCCACACTTCGCCGCTTTTGCGATCGCGGATCCAGATCTCCGGATTGACCTCGTCGAGCGGCTTTCCGACCGGGATTTTCTCGACCGCGCCGCGTGCGATCAGGGCCTCGAGCTTCTGCTCGAACTCCTGCACCTCGTCCGCGCTCTCGAACTCGGTGGCGCGATGCAATCGTTTCAGAATCGATGCCATCTACATTCCTATCAGGATCTGGCTGGCGCCGCCGGCCCAGGGCCCGCCCTGCCCGGCCACCACGCCCTCGTACACGGTCGTGCCCTTCTTGAGCACCATGGTCGACACGTGGCTGGCCTCATTGCCCCACTCGGGCTTGAGCGCCATGCGGATCTTGCCCTCCAGACCCGGTGGTCGCCCGCCCTTGGTCACCCACCGGCCCTCCGCCTTGGCGCCGCCGCCGTAGAGGCGCTTGACCTTGACGTCCTTGTTCAGGACCTTCTTGGTGTATTTTCCGCCCTTGAACGCCTTGGCGTCGGCCTCTTTGAGGTCGCCCGGGTTCTTTTCATCGTGCTGCGAGACCGAGGTCGCCTCCGACGGATCGAGCACCTCCTGAAAGGCCTTGCCGCTGGATCCGCCGCCCGGTTTGAGCTTGACCTTGCTGCCCGCGATCTTTCCGGAATCGCCGTCGACCGTGATCTTCTGGCCCCACAGCTTGACGGTGCCCGACTTGTTGATGATGAGCCGCAGCTCGTCGGCGACCACGATGCCGAGCTCCTTGGCCTCGACCTTGATCTCCTTGGCCACCTCGGAGCAGTGCTTCTCGGTCTCCAGCATCGAGTGCCGGCCCGCCTCCTCGTGTAGTTTGCCGAGCACGCCCAACCCGACCTTGCCCTCGACGTCGAACTGCAAGCTCCCGCGGACCGACTTGGTGCTGCGGCTCCCCTTGATGTACTCGTAGCGGATCTCCTCGATCTTCTCGAACTTGAGCCCGCCGATCTGGGTGGAGCGCAGGGCGCCGACCAGGTCGATCCCGGCCCCCAGCACATTGACCGAGTAGCCGGCGCCGATGGAGAGCTTCATCTTGGCCCCGACCAGCTCGGTGGCGGCGTCGTCGACCTTGAGCCTGCGCGTGCGGTCCACCTTGATCGACTGCTTGCCTTTGATGCTCTCCTCCTGGTCGCCCGCGACCGTGGTCTGTCGATTCTTGGTGACCGAGATGGTCTGGTTCCCGGTCACGCTGCTGTCGTCGTCGAGCTTGACGTGGAGAAAGTGGTTCTGGTCGATGGTGCGATCGCGATTCTTCTCGACCTTGAGCGCCTCGTTGGCCCCCACCTTCTGCGCCTTGTCGTTTTCGACGTTGATGAGCTTGTCTTTCTGCGCGTGCAGATAGATCTCCTCGTCACCTTTGGAGTCCTCGAATGTCATCTCGTTGGACCCGCCGCCGCCCGGGGACGAGTTCGAGCGCAGCACGTTCCTGGTTTTGTGGCCCGGCAACCCGACCGGGGGCTTCTTGGCGCCGTTGTAGAGCGAGCCCACCACGATGGGTTGGTCCGGGTCCCCCTCCAGGAACCGAACCACCACCTCGTCGCCGATGCGCGGGATGTAGAGCGCACCCCAGCCCGCACCGGCCCAGGCCTGACTGACCCGGATCCAGCACGAGCTCGCCTCGTTCTTCTTGCCCTCCCGGTCCCAGTGGAACTGCACTTTGATGCGAGCGTGCTGGTCGGTGTAGATCTCTTCGCCCGCGGGCCCGACCACGATCGCGGTCTGAACGCCCTTGACGACCGGCCAGGGCGTGCGCCGGGGCGGCCGATACACGACCGAGGTCGGGATGCAGCGGAAGCGATTCTTGTAGTCGATGCCGGGCGCCTCCGCGACCGCATCCTCTTCCAGCGCCTGCATCTGGTGGCCCTCATGCTCGACCGCCACCAAGAGGTACTTCTCGGTCGCCAGCGGATGATCCTCGATCTCGAAGGTGAACCCGGGCTGAAGGCGCCGGCACAGGCTGGCGCCGCGTCCGGTCAGGCTCTCGCAGCGCACCTCCTCGAGCCGGATCTGGGCCAGCTTGCCGCCCCGGCCCGGATCCTCGTATGCGCCCGGATAGTCGTACACCTCCAGCTTGGCGTCGGCTTTGGAGTCGGTCTTTTCCGCGTTCTGGTCGAGCTTCGGTTTTTCGAACGCGTAGTCGCGCTGGCTGTATTTGCCGGACCGCAGCTCCTGGGCGCGCTCCCACTCGTAGACGAACTCCTTATCCTCCACGGTGCCCGAAAGCTCGCGAAACGGCACCCGCGGGTCTGCAATCGGCTTGGGCACATCTTTGGCGTCGCCCAGCACCATCGTGTGCTTGCCCTCGGCGTGCTCGAAGAAGTAGAAGATGCCCTCGAACTCGAGCAGCCGCGACACGAAGGCCAGATCGGACTCCCGGTATTGCACGCAGAACACGCGCTTGGGGTAGTCCTTGACTGCCCACCGGTGCTCGACCTTGGCGTCCTTGAGCACCCGCGTCACGATGTCCTTGGTCGATTCCTCCTGGAAGATCCGGCTGCGCGAGATCAGGGACAGCTTCCAGAGCCGAGGCACCAGCATGACCCGGTAGCGCCGCCGCTCCCGATACTGGCCCGTGTACTCGATGCTCGACAGGATGCCGTGGACGAATCGGGAGCCGCCGTCCGGCGGATGGATGGTAAGTTGGGCGTCTGCGCCCAAAAGCGGCTCGGTGTCGAGGTGCTCCTTGGTGGTGAGGTCGATCTCGAACGCAAAGGGCTGCGACAGGGCCTCGCGGCCCCGGAACCCCACCACGCCGAGCTCGCCGCCAGTATAGGAACCGGCCTTGAACTCGAACTCCGCTACGTCGGCAAGCTTCGCCATTGTGCCTTTGGAACTGCCCCCCAACCCGGTGCGGGTTTTTAGAATAGGCCCCGAGGGCCGTGGGCTGTCAAGCCACGCCGCCCGCGCGACCCCCCTGTTCTCTGGATTATCGGGCAGGACCCTCAAAAGTTGCGTGGGGAAGTAGAATACAAGAAAAATCGACGGGTTGGGAGAAGCGAGGGAAGATTCAAGCAACTTCTTCGCGGACTTGCCGATAATTCCTCTAAAAGGCAGACGACGCGAATGCAGCTTGACATCCAAGCATCCCTGGTGCGAGATCGCTCGCCCACGGATGGCCCATCGCGCGAGAGGCGGGACGGGCCTGCATACGCGGAACAACTCTAGGACGGGGGTTCACAGCCATGGCAATGAACGGGTTTGCATCGGGAACGCTGGAGAAGCAGGGGCAGATCAAGGGCGGCTGCGACCGCGATGGTCACAAGGACGAGATCGAGGTCTACAAGCTCGATCACAAAGTGACGATCCCGACCCACGGGCAGACCGGAGCGGCCACCAGCTCGCGCGTCCACGACGTGCTCGTCTTCACCATGAACTTCGACAAGTCGTTGCCGTCGCTGTTCCAGGCCCTGGCGAGCGGGGAGAAGATGAAGGATTTCACGATCAAGTTCTTCCGCATCAAGGGCGGCGTCGAGGAGTTCTACTTCTCGATCAAGCTGGAGAACGCGGTAGTCGTGGGGATCCGGGAGTACAAGCCGATCACGCTCGACGCGGCCTTCACGCACTACGAGGATCTGGCCGACGTGTCGCTGCGCTACCAGAAGATCACCTGGGACCACGTGGCCGACAAGACCACGGCCGTGGACGACTGGAAGGCGGCCAGCAAGTAGGGAGTGCTCGGGGAGCCATGCGCGCTCCCCTTTGCCCCGGGTTTCTGATAGCCTGGGGTCTCTATGCCTCGCAGCCGGACGCTCTTAGAGCGGCTGGTCGATCCGCGTGCGGAAGCCCAGCGGACGACCCGCCTGGACACCGAAGCGCTCGCCGACTCGGTACTTTCCCACTTGTATCGAATGCTCAACACGCAGCGAGGCTCGGCGCTGGCCGCGCCCGACTACGGGGTGCCCGAGTTCAGTGAGGTGATCCACAACTTTCCCGATGCCATCATGGACCTGCAGCGGGCCATGAAGGCCTGCATCGAGCGCTACGAGCCCCGCCTGCGTGACGTTTCAATCAAGTACACGCCGGTCGAGGACGACCTGCTCATCCTGCGATTCGAGATCACGGCCCGCCTGGCGCTCGAGGACTCGAGCCGTCCGGTGTGGTTCGAGACCACCATTGACTCCTCCGGCAAGGCGAGCGTGAAGCGGTGACGGCCAACTACCAGAAATACTATCTGGCCGAGCTGGCGTTCTTGCGTGAGATGGGGCACGAGTTCGCGGCCGCCTATCCCGAGGTCGGGCACATGCTGGCCGAGCAAGGCTCGGATCCCGACGTCGAGCGGCTGCTCGAGGGGGTGGCCTTTCTGACCGCCCAGGTGCGTCAAAAGCTGGACGACGAGTTTCCCGAGATCGTCTACTCGCTGACCGACCTCATCTTCCCGGAATACCTGCGTCCGATTCCGGCCAGCTCGATCCTCCAATTCACGCCGCTGCCGAACCTTTTGCGCGATCGGCAGCGCATCCCGCGCGGAACCGAGGTCGGCTCGGTGCCGGTGGAGGGCACCCCGTGCCGGTTTCGGACCACGCAGGACGTCGACGTCCTGCCGCTGACTCTGGAGCAGGTGGCGGTCGAGCTGCCGCAGGCGACCGGCGCCGAGCTGCGGCTCTCGTTCAAGCTCCAGAGCGGCGCCAAGCTGGGCACGGTCGACCTGCGCGAGCTGCGCCTGCACCTGATGCCGGGCGCGCAAGCGGGCACCGCCACCGCGCTCTACCTGTGGCTGTGCCGCCGCGCGCGCGGGGTGGTCCTGCGCAAGCGCGGCAGCAAACCGGGCGCGGGCGGTGGGATCCGACTGCCGCCCTCGGTGCTGCATCCGGCCGGCCTGGGCAACGAGGAGGCGCTTCTACCCAGCGCACCCAACGCGCTCGGCGGCTACCGGGTGCTGCAGGAGTTTTACACTCTGCCCGCCAAGTTCCTCTCTGTGCGCGTAAGCGGCCTCGAGCGGCTGAGCGAGCTGGGCCCCGAGACCGGATTCGATCTGCTCATCGAGCTGACCGAGCCGCTGCCGGGCAGCCTGCGCCTGACGCCCGAAAACCTCGCTCTCTACTGCACGCCGGTCATCAACGTGTTCGCGCACGATGCCGATCCGATCGCGCTCGAGCACGACCAGACCGAATACCGCGTGCGCCCGGCCGGCCCCGATGCGCGCCATTACGCAGTGTACTCGGTCGAGCGCGTCAGCGGCTGGGTGCAGGGTTGGTCCGAGAAACGCAATTACGAGCCGCTGCTGTCGTTCCGTCGCGGCGTCGAGTCGGGCGCCGGGGCCTACTACACCAAGCGCCTCAAGCCGGCCGTGGTCGGAAGCGGCAGTGAGCTGTACGTGTCGTTCTCGCTGCCGGTCGCGCGCGACACCACGCTGCCGGCCGAGGTGATCACGATCGAGCTTCTGTGTTCCAACCGGCGGCTGCCCACGCAGCTTCGAGTCGGCGACATCTCGGTTCCCACGGCGGCCACGCCGCCCATCGTCACCTTCAAGAACCTGACCACCCCCACGTTGCCGGTCGAGCCCCCTCTGGGCGGCGACCTGCATTGGCGGCTGCTCGCGCACCTCAATCTGTCCTATCGCACGCTGGCCGACGCGGAGGCGCTGCGCGACGTGCTCCACCTCTATAATTTCCAGGCGCTCGTCGACCGCCAGGCCGCGCGCGCCAACCAGATCCGGTTGCAGGGCATCAAGCGCTGGCAGACCCATCCCACCGACCGCCTGCTGCGCGGCGCCGCCATCCGCGGGGTCCGCTTCGAGGCCGAGCTCGACGAGGACGCATTCGCCGACGAGGGCGAGCTGTATCTGTTTGCGGCGCTGCTCAACGAGGTGCTGGCGGCGCAAACCAGCCTGAACACGTTCACCGAGCTGGTGGTGACGGCCGCCCAGGCGCGCAACCGATACGAGTTTGCCCCCCGCAGCGGGCACGTTGCGATCGGGGGGATCCGGTGAGCGCCCCGCCCACGCCGACGAGCCGTGACATCCTCAAAGAGGGCAACACATTCGCGCTGTTCCAGGCCATCCGCATCCTGGAGCGGCTGGGCGGGCCCCGGCTGGGGCGCGAGGGCCCGGCGGGCGACGAGGTGGTGCGGCTGCGGCCGTCGTTGTCGCTCGCGTTCTCGCCCGCAGATGTGGAGCTGATCGACAAGGCCCTACCGCCCAAGGAGGCGCCCGATCTGCCGGTGCGCTGGCGCATCACCACGCGCTTTCTGGGCCTGTACGGCGTGACCAGCCCGCTCCCCAACTACTACGCGGAAGCGCTCGCGCAAGCCGACCCCGAATCCACCCGGGTGCGCGACTTTCTCGACCTGTTTCACCACCGGCTGCTCTCGCTCCTGTTCCGCGCGTGGACGCGCCACCACTACGAGGTCGAGTTCCAAACCGACGGCAGCGACGACCTGTCGCGGCGTCTATTGGCTTGGCTCGGCATCAACCCGCGGGTGGCCGAGCTGCTCGAGGTGGCGCCCGTGCGCCTTCTGCGCTACGCGGGCCTGCTCATCGGACGCGACCGGCCGCCGCGCGCGCTCGAGATCATGTGGGCCGAGCTGCTCGACGTTCCCATCCGGGTCCGGGGCAACATGGGGCGTTGGATCATGATCCCACCCGACCAGAAGGCGCTTCTGGGCGTGCAGTCGATGCTCCTGGGCGAAGACTTCGTCATCGGCAACAAGACCTTTGACGTGAGCGGCAAGTTCCGGGTCGTGGTGGGACCTTGCGACTATGAAACCTTCGAGAGCTTTTTGCCGGGCGGGGCCGGGCTCCAGCAGCTGCACAATGCCGTCGAGGCGGCATTGCCGGCGCCCTTCGACTACGAGGTCGAGGTGCGCCTGCGCGCGGAGTGCCGTCCTCCGTTCAGGCTGAGCACGCCAAAACCCAATCGCCTGGGCTATACGGCCTGGCCCGGGCATGCCCTGCCGGCATCTTCAGAGGACGTGACGGTGCTCGTGCAGGCGAGCGCGGTCAACCGAACCTAAAGGGGAGGAACATGCTGCTGGTCGAAGCCAAGAGTCTGCTCCGCACCTTGAACCGTCATTGCACGCATGGGCTGGAGGCCGCCATCGGCGCCTGCATCGGGCGCGGGCACTACGAGATCACGGTCGAGCACATGCTGGCGGCGCTGCTGGACGACGCCCACGCCGACGCCGCGATGATCTTGCAATTTTACGGCATCGATGGCGCCATGCTCAAGCGGCGCGTCGACCGCACCATCGATTCGCTGCGCGGCGGCAATCCCGGAAAGCCGGTGTTCTCGCCGCTCCTGCTCGAGTGGATTCAGGATGCGCAGCTTCTGGGCTCGGTCGAGTACCAGTTTGCGAGCGTGCGCTCGGGAACCCTGTTGACGCGGCTGGTGCAGGCGCCCGAGCGCTACACCGCGGCCACCTATCCCGAGCTCGACAACATCTCGCGCGACGATCTGGTCAAGAAGCTGGTCTCGATCACGACCGGATCGACCGAGGACGTGCCGACCGAGGGTGCGCGGCCGGGTGGGCCCGGCAAGGGCCCCGCGGCCGGGCAGCCGGGCGCCGAAGGCACCGCGCTGGCGCGTTTCTGCATCAACTACACCGAGCAGGCGCGCCAGAACAAGATCGATCCGGTGTTCGGGCGCGATCGCGAGATCCGGCAGATCATCGACGTGCTGGCCCGGCGCCGCAAGAACAACCCCATCATCGTGGGCGAGGCCGGCGTGGGCAAGACCGCCCTGGTCGAGGGTCTCGCGCTCAAGGTGGTCGAGGGCGACGTGCCGCAGATCCTGCATGGGGTCGAGATCCTGGGGCTCGACCTGGGCCTTCTGCAGGCGGGCGCGGGGGTCAAGGGCGAATTCGAGAACCGGCTCAAGGCGGTCATCGACGAGGTCAAGGGCTCGGCCAAGCCCATCATCCTGTTCATCGACGAGGCGCACACGATGATCGGGGCCGGCGGCGCGGCCGGCGGCTCGGACGCGGCCAACCTGCTGAAGCCAGCGCTCGCGCGCGGTGAGCTGCGCACCATGGCCGCCACCACCTGGTCCGAGTACAAGAAATATTTCGAGAAAGATCCGGCGCTCACGCGCCGCTTTCAGGTCATCAAGGTCGACGAGCCCGACGACGCGGTGGCGGCCACCATGCTGCGCGGCCTGCGCGAGCGCTACGAGGCCTCGCACGGGGTCCGCATCCGCGACGACGCGGTGGTGGCGGCCGCGCGCCTGGGCAGCCGCTACATCTCGGGCCGCCTGCATCCCGACAAGGGCGTGGATCTGCTCGACACCTGCGCGGCCCGTGTCAAGATCGCGCTCAAGACCAAACCCGACCGCATGGAGCAGCTCGAGCGCCGAATCGCGGAGCTGGAGCGGCACCTGAACTCGGCGCGCCGCGACGAGGCGGCCGGCATCACGCAGGACGCCGAGGCCATGGCGGCGGTCGAGAAGGAAATCGAGGCCGCGCGCACCGAGCTGGGCCAGGTCGAGGAGCGCTGGAAGCAGGAGCTGTCGCGCGCCGAGAAGGTGCTGATGCTGCGCGGCGAGCTCGAGAAAACGCCGGCCGACGACAAGGACACGCGCGCACATCTTCACAAGGA
>Ga0126376_10001537_pt1 | contig 12481 bp, 7 predicted proteins | sample PanSoiMetPlot_15_FD_92760 | JGI IMG/M metagenome (GOLD analysis project Ga0126376, IMG submission 92760) | Tropical forest soil microbial communities from Panama - MetaG Plot_15 | ecosystem: Environmental > Terrestrial > Soil > Tropical forest > Bulk soil | place: Panama | collected 2016-02-17
GCCGGTGTTTGGCGACGGTTTGATCTACGGTCACTCCGAGAAAAGGAAAGGACAGTTTTTTGCGCTGGATGCGAAGACCGGCGTGGTGCGTTGGACCACCGAAGGTCGAGAAGGTGAGCACGCTTCGTTGTTGCTCACGCCACAACACGTCGTGTTTCTAACCAACGGCGCGGATCTGATCGTCGCGAAGCGCAACACGCCCGCATTTGCGGTCGAGCGCCGTTATGAAGTCGCGGAGGCATCGACCTTTGCGACGCCGGTATTGCTCGGTTCAAAGATCCTGGTGCGCGACGCGACCGGATTAATGCTACTCACGACTGCGAAGTAATCCACAGATAGCGGTTAGTCTGTGGACCATGATTTGGACATAAACACCACATTCTTGTTTGCGCGCCTGATCGACGCGAGCGTCGACGGTATCTTCGCGTTTGATCGCGACTGCAGGATCATTGCCTGGAATGGCGCGATGCAGCGCATCTCCGGTTTCAGCAGCGGCGTGCTGGGCAAACGTGTGGTGGACATCTTTCCGTTCCTGCGCGAATCCGGTAGCGATGACTGCTTCGCCGCCGTTCTCGCCGGAAAAGGATCAGTTTTAGAAAATCATCCTTACGGCCCTTCAGAGACCGGCGTCTTCGAAAGTCATTACTCACCGCTACTCGACGAACACGACAACATCATCGGCGGTATCGCTGTCATCACCGACATCACCGCACGCAAGCAAGCAGAAGAAGCTGCGCACACTGCGTATCGACAGTTGGCTTTTCACGTCGAGAGCTCGCCGCTCGCGGTCGTTGAGTGGGATAGCGACTTTCGCGTCTCGCGCTGGTCTGAGTCGGCGGAGCGCCTGTTTGGCTGGAAAGCTGACGAGGTGATTGGCAAGCACGTCAACGAGTGGCGCTTCGTTTTTGCAGACGACGTTGATGCCGTGGCGCTGGTGACCAACCGCCAGCGCGAGGGCGTTGAAGTGCAGGGCGTGCAGCGCAACCGCAATTACACGCGCGACGGATCGGTGCTGTTTTGCGAGTGGTACAACTCGGTGCTGCGCGACGATCGCGGAAAACTGGTCTCGGTGCTTTCGCTCGTGCTCGACGTGACGGCGCGGCAGAGCGCGGAGGAAGAGCGAGCCGCGTCGCTGCTGCGCGAGCGCGACGCGCGGCGTCACGCGGAAGAGGCCGATCGACTCAAAGATGAGTTTCTCGCCACGCTCTCACACGAGCTGCGCACGCCGTTAACGTCGATTCTCGGCTGGGCGTCGATGATCCGCAATGGCGAGGTTGAAGGTAGCAACGCCTCGCGCGCGATCGAAACGATTGAGCGTAACGCACGCTCGCAAGCACGTCTGATCGACGATCTGCTGGACGTTTCGCGCATCATCACCGGCAACCTCAGGCTCGATCTGCATCCACTCAATCTCGCGCCGATTGTTGACGCCGCACTCGACGCGCTGCGCCCGACGGCGGACGTTAAGGGCATCAAACTGCAAACGAATTTTGTGCCGGAAGAGTGTTTGGTGAAAGGCGATCCACATCGTCTGCGACAAGTGATCTGGAATTTACTCTCGAACGCGATCAAGTTCACGCCGCGCGGCGGCAGCGTGAGTATCGATCTCACTTGTATCGAGTCGACCGCGCGTTTGACTGTCAGCGACACTGGCGACGGCATCTCATCCGAGTTTCTGCCGTATGTGTTTGATCGTTTTCGTCAGGCAGAAGGATCGATTTCGCGGAAGCAGGGTGGACTTGGATTAGGGCTCGCGGTGGCGCGCCACCTCGTTGAACTGCATGGCGGAACGATCACCGCGGAAAGCGACGGTTTGGGAAATGGCGCAGTTTTCACGGTGGATCTGCCGCTGGCTCAGGAACGTAGAGATCCGGCGCGCGCTGAAGAGCGCAGGCGCGAAGTTGAACGCAGGCGCCGTCGCAGTGGCGTGATCAGGCTCGATGGCGTTCGCGTGTTGCTGGTTGAAGACGACGACGACTCACGCAAGTTGCTCGGCACGATGCTGAAGCGTTACGGTGCTAAAGTGACGTCGACTAAATCTGCGGCTGAGGCATTGGACGTTTTCGAGAACGAAGTGCCTGACGTCATAATCAGCGATATTGGCATGCCGGATCAGGATGGCTACGAGTTTATTCGTAAACTACGTGCCTTGCCTGTCGAGAACGGCGGCAACATTCCGGCGATCGCGTTAACCGGTTACGCCTCGCGCAAAGATCGCGAGCGCGCGCTGAATTCCGGCTACAGCCAGCACATGGCGAAACCAATCGAACAGGCGGACATGATCAGTGCCATCGCTGCCCTGGTCGGCCGCGGCGATTAAAAATATGCTCTGCGTTTAGACCAATTTCAACGCAGAGAACCGCAGAGATACGCAGAGAACGCAGAGGAACTTCCTGACTTAGAGGTAAAACGATGCAACGACGAATTCGACTTCTTATCATCCCCATTTTTCTTCTGCTACTGGTCCCGGCGTTTGCGCAAGATCCCTCGCAACTCACCGTCGACTCGCTCTTCACCTTTCGCCCGAAGTCTCTTGGACCAGTGCAGTGGCAGGCCGACGGCAGCGGTTATCTCGCGCTGGAGCCGTCGCCAACAAAGAAAGACTTCGTCGACATCGTTCGTTACGACGTGAACACCGGCACGCGCACGGTGAAAGTCTCGGCTGAAAAACTCACGCCCACGGGCGCGAAAGACCCGCTCACGGTCGAAGAGTTCTCTTGTACTCCTGACGAGCAGAAGCTCCTGATCTTCACAAACTCAGCGCGCGTCTGGCGCAGCAACACGCGTGGCGACTTCTGGGTGCTCGATCTCAAAGCCAACACGTTGCGCAAGCTCGGCGGCCCGGATGCGAAGCCGTCGAGTTTGATGTTTGCGAAGTTCTCCCCTGACAGCCAACGCGTTGGTTACGTGCGCGAGAACAACATCTACGTCGAAGACCTCTCCGGCAATTCGAAGATCACGAAACTCACGACCGACGGCTCACGCTACATCGTCAACGGTACGTTCGACTGGGTCTACGAAGAAGAGCTGTTCTGCCGCGACGGTTTTCGCTGGAGTCCTGATAGCAAGCAGATCGCTTACTGGCAGCTCAACTCTGAAGGCGTGAAGGAGATGTTGCTGTTGAATGACACTGCCGGTTTGTATCCGGTTGTCACCGCGTTTCCGTATCCGAAAGCAGGTGAGACGAACTCCGCGGCACGCGTTGGTGTTGTGGCTGCCAACGGTGGTCCAACTCGCTGGATCGAGATTCCCGGCGATCCGCGTAACAACTACCTACCGCGCATGGAATGGGCTTCGAGCTCGAACGAGTTAGTTATCCAGCAACTCAATCGCCGCCAGGATACCAACGTCGTGATGCTCGCTGACGCGCGTACCGGCAAAGTGCATCCCGTTTTGACTGAAAAAGATGACGCCTGGGTTGACATCGCGTGGGGCGATATCGATTGGGACAAGACCGGCATCGCGCGCGGCGACGTTGAATGGGTTGACCAGGGCAAGCGTTTTCTATGGGCCAGCGAGCGTGATGGCTGGCGTCACATCTACTCGGTCGCGCGTGACGGCAGCGAAGTGAAGCTGATCACGCCGGGACACTACGACGTGATCAGCGTTGAGCGTGTCGATGCTCAAAACGGCTGGATTTACTTTCTTGCTTCACCGGAAAACGCGACGCAGCGTTACTTGTATCGCATTCGCATCGATGGACCCACTGGTGTCGCGAAGGAAGAACGGCTGACGCCGGCCAATGTTCCGGGTGTGCACACTTACAACATCTCGCCACGCGGCGAGTTCGCGATTCACGTTTACTCGAGCTTCGACAAAGTACCGGTAACGGAAGTCGTGCGTTTGCCGCAACACACCGTGGGGCGGACGTTGATCGATAACAAAGAGGTCCAGGATCGTCTGGCGAAGTTGAAACCAACGCCATCGGAGTTCTTCCGCGTCGATATCGGCGACGGTGTGCAGCTCGATGGTTGGATGATGAAGCCGCCCGACTTCGATCCGCAGAAGCGCTACCCGGTGCTGTTCTACGTTTACGGCGAGCCCTGGGGCCAGACGGTGATGGATAGGTGGGGCGGACGCGACCGACTTTGGCACGCGCTGCTCGCGCAGCAGGGTTATCTCGTGATGAGCGTCGATAATCGCGGAACTCCGGCGCCGCGCGGTCGCGCGTGGCGGAAGATCATCTACCGCAAGATGGGTATCGTGAATTCCGGCGACCAGGCTGCGGCGGCGCGCGCGATTGCGAAGTGGCCGTTTGTCGATCCGGCGCGTATCGGCATTTGGGGTTGGAGCGGCGGTGGCTCGTCGACCTTGAACGCCATGTTCCGGTATCCCGACACCTACGCCACGGGTTTGGCTGTCGCGCCGGTGGCGGATCTTCATTACTACGACACGATTTACCAGGAGCGATACTGCGGGCTTCCGAAAGACCATCCGGAAGAGTGGAAACAGAGTTCGCCAATCACGTTTGCGAAGAATTTGAAGGGCAACTTGATGATTATTCACGGCACGGGTGACGACAACGTGCACTACCAGGGCACGGAGGCGTTGATCAATACGCTCGTCGCGGCGAATAAGCAGTTTTCGATCTTTCCGTATCCAAATCGATCACACGGGATCTTTGAAGGACCGGGCACGCAGCGCCACTTATTCGGTCAAATGACCAAATACATCCACGAAAAGCTACCCGCCGGCCCCGCGACGGCGACTACCATCTCAGTGCGATAATGGACGGCGACAATAGGTCCTATAAGTCCTATAGGACCTATTGTTGTTCCATACACAAAATTCCATTGAAAACGCCTGCCCAACTCTGTTAGCCTAAACGAGCGGTTGACGGCCAACCCGCTTGCCCAATCCTTCCTCAGGAAATCAGCGAAATCACTCTATGGACTTCAAAGTCGATGCAGCTCTGCGGCATTTGGTCGCCACGAACCTCGTTGCAATCTTATTCACCGACCTGGCAGGAAACATTCTTAACGCCGATGCGAGTTTCCTGAACCTGCTCGGTTATACCGCCGACAACCTGCCGCGCAGCATTCACGATCTGACGTCGCCCGAGCATCACCGGCTCGACGAAGAAGCGTGCGAAAAATTAATGGCCTTTGGCGCGTGCGCGCCGTTCGAAAAAGATTTCGTGAAGCAGGACGGCACAGCCGTGCCCGTCTTGTTTGGCGCCGCTCTGCTCGAAGAAGAGATCGCGTGCTTCGTCGTTGACCTTTCACAAAACAAGCAGACGCAGGAAAAGCTCAATCACCTCGCCTATCACGATGCGCTGACGGATCTTCCCAACCAGGTTTTGTTCAAGGATCGACTCAAGCAGGCGATCGCACTGTCTCGTCGCAGCGATCAGTTACAGGCCGTGCTGTTACTCAACTTGGATCGTTTCAAGACGATCAACGACTCACTCGGTTACACCGCAGGCGATCGACTCTTGCAGTCGGTGGCCCAACGTCTCGCCAGTTGTGTGCGTGAGACCGATACCGTGGCGCGCTTCGGTGGCGACGAGTTTGCAGTCCTGCTGACTCAGATCCCACGCGCGCAGGATGCCGCGAACGTTGCGCGTGCGATCAAGCAGACTTTGGATCAGGCATTTCTCTTCGAGGACCAGGAGATCTTCATTTCGAGCAGTATCGGCATCAGTCTGTATCCACAGGATGGACGCGACACTGCGGGGCTATTGAAGACTGCCGGCGCCGCGCTCGATCGCGCCAAGGTACAGGGTGGTAACCTCTTTCAGTTTTACACCGCCGGTGGGACCACGCGCGCCCTCAAACAACTCGTGCTCGAAAGTAACTTGCGGCCGGGACTGGAGCGTGCCGAGTTCGTCGTTCAATACCAGCCGCAGGTCGATGTACGCGGTTTTCAACTCGTGGGAATGGAAGCTCTAGTGCGCTGGAATCATCCGTGTCTCGGCTTGCTCTATCCCAAAGAGTTTATTCCGCTCGCGGAAGAGAGTGGTTTGATCATCTCACTTGGTGATTGGGTCATGCGCACTGCCTGTTTGCAAAGCAAGATCTGGCAGGATGCGGGCCTGACGCCGATGCGCCTTTCTGTGAATTTCTCGGCGCGCCAGTTTCAGCAGTCGACATTTATCGAGGACGTCGGTCGGATATTGAAGGACACCAATCTCGATCCGCGTTGGCTCGAACTCGAGTTAACCGAGAGCTCGATCATGAGGGACCCGGAAGAAGCGATCGAGAAGTTGCACGAGTTGAAGTTAATGGGAATCAAGGTCGCGGTTGACGACTTCGGCACAGGGTATTCGTCACTGAATTACCTGAAGCGTTTTCCGATCGACACGTTGAAGATCGACAAGAGTTTCGTATCCGACGTTTGCAAGGATCCGCACGACACGGCGATCGTGCGCGCGATCATCAACCTGGGCCATGCGCTTGATCTCACGGTGGTTGCTGAAGGTGTGGAAACGAAGGAACAGCTTCAATATCTTAGCGCGCTCGAGTGTGACGTGGTGCAGGGATTTCTGTTCAGCAAATCACTTTCGGCGGCGGCTTTCGAGGAGCTGTTGATTGAACAGCGGCGAGTCGCGTCGAATCAGCCGCAGATTAACGCGACTGAACACGAATCAGAATCCGCGTCATTCGCGTTTGTCCGCGGCTAAAGAACTGGCGGCGTCTTTGTCGAGCATCCACAGTAACTGTCCGTGCGTGGGTTGAACAGCCTGTGCCGGATACTGTTTTGGACCTTCGATCACTTTCTTCAAGATTTCAGCTTTCTCCGCACCGCTAACCAGAAACAGAACTGAAGCGCCGTTGTTGAGCAGGGGCAAAGTCATCGTTATGCGATGAGTGTTGAATTTTTCAACCCAGGGCGCGGCGACGAGTCGCTTTGTCTCGTGTAACACGTCGGAGCCGGGAAAAATTGACGCGGTATGGCCGTCAGGACCGAGTCCGAGCAGGATCAAATCGAGTTGCGGCAGGGTTTGCTTGGTTAACTGCAAGAGCGTTTGCTCGTATTCGTTCGCGGCTGCGGTCGCATCCGGGTTCTCGCTGTGCACGCGATGAATGTTGCTCTCCGGGACGGGCACTCGTGAGAGCATCGCTTCGTGCGCCATGCGATAGTTGCTGTCAGGATGATCCGGCGGCACGTGCCGCTCGTCAGACCAAAAGAAGTGAGTCCTGGACCATGGAACCTGCGCGTGGAATGGCTCGTCGGGATCGGCGAGAAGTTGAAAAAGAGTCTTCGGTGTCGACCCTCCAGACAGAGCGACGGTAAAGAAGCCCTTCTGGGCCACGGCTTCGCCGCTCCGCGCGACGAAGTATTCGGCGGCCCCGCGAGCTAGCTCTTCAGAATTCGCGAAGACCTCGATCATAGAATTGCGACGATCCGCAGCGGTCCGCCGCTGCCACCCTTGATCTTCATTGGCAGCGCGATCACAGTAAACCCTTTGACGGGAAGTTGCTCGAGGTTCGCGACGTTTTCAAACGCGGGAATATTTTTCTCGAACAAAATCCTGTGACTCTCGAACAGAGTCGATTGGCCACGGTCGATGCTGGCCGTGTCTAACCCGATCGCTTTGATCGAACGATTCTGAGTGAGCCAGCGCGCCGCGGCGGGATCGAGGCCAGGGAAGTGAAGTTTCGCCACTGCCGCCGCGCCGCGTTCTTCAGTGCCCAGATACTTTTTGCGATCCGGATAGTACTTGCCAAAACCCGTTCGCAGCAGAACGATGGCGCCGTTTGCGATCTTTCCGTTTTGCTTTTCCCAGTCTTCGAAATCCTTCACACCGATCAGATAGTCCGGATTTGTCGCGCACTGCTTCGTGACGTCGACCACGATCGACGAACCTATGAGCTGGTCTAGCGGGATCTGGTCCACAGATGGATGACCCTTCGCAAAGTGTACGGGTGAATCGAGGTGCGTGCCGCCATGTTCCGCAGCCGAATAACGATAAGCGGAGTAGAAATAGCCCTTGTCGGTCACGCCTTCGAAGTCAGTTTCGAGTTTGAACTGTTCGGCCGTAGGCCAGTAAACACTGTTCGAGTCAAACGCGTAGGTCAGATCGACGATGTGACCGGTCGTAAAGTCGCCACGCCGCTGCGCGGCGACGTAAGTGGAAATTGCCAGCAACAAGACGAGCAAAAGGTGCAAACGCCTCATACGGAGTGCTCCTTAGGGTTAGGTTTCTGTTATCTTCAGGTAAACAACAACGACTTAGCAAGGGAGCTTTTGAATGCAAATCGGAATGATTGGCCTTGGCCGCATGGGCGCCAACATGGTAAAGCGCCTTCTGCGCGGCGGGCACGAATGTGTTGTTAACGATCGCAATCCAGAAGCCGTGCAGGCGCTCGTAGCCGAAGGCGCAGCCGGCGACACGTCACTCGATGGCTTCATCGCGAAATTAAAGCCACCGCGCGCGATCTGGTTGATGATACCGGCGGCGCTGGTCGATACGATCCTCGATCAGCTTCTCGCGGTTGTAGACCCAGGCGACGTGATCATCGACGGCGGCAACTCTTATTACATCGACGACATTCGTCGCGCACAAGCGTTGAAAGCCAAGGGTGTTCATTATGTTGACGTTGGTACGAGTGGCGGCGTGTGGGGATTGGAGCGCGGTTATTGCCAGATGATCGGCGGTGAGAAAGACGTGGTCGCTTTACTCGATCCGATCTTCAAGACTCTCGCGCCCGGACGCGATGCGGTGCCACCGACGCCGGGACGCGCGCTCGACGCGGGCACAGCCGTCGAGGGTTACCTGCACTGCGGGCCGGCGGGCGCCGGTCACTTCGTGAAGATGATCCACAATGGCATCGAGTATGGCCTGATGGCGGCGTACGCTGAAGGACTCAACGTCTTGCATCACGCAAACGAAGGCAAGCTCGAACGAGCGGCGGATGCCGAGACGACACCGCTGCGCTATCCCGAGCACTACCAGTATGATTTTGACCTGGCGGAGATCACCGAACTGTGGCGCCGCGGCAGTGTGATCGCGTCGTGGTTGTTGGACCTGACGGCGATATCCTTCGCGGAACATCCGCAGTTGGAAGGTTTTTCGGGACGTGTGTCCGACTCGGGCGAAGGACGTTGGACCATCAACGCCGCGGTAGAAGAAGGTGTGCCGGTGCCGGTACTGAGCGCTGCGTTGTTTCAGCGCTTTAGTTCGCGCGGCGAAGCGGATTTTGCAAATAAGATTCTGTCAGCGATGCGGTTTCAGTTTGGCGGACACGTGGAGAAATAGCCGCGGATTTCGCGGAGAACCGCGGATTCTTAATAAAAGGGAAAGTAATTATGTCAGCAACAGTCGTAGAGCCGAATCCGGTTCAATATCAAAAACCAACTCTTCCGAACGCCGAGCCGTGCGTGGTGGTGATCTTTGGCGCGACCGGCGATCTCACCAAGCGCAAGCTGATGCCGGCGTTGTGTTGCCTGTCGGAGCTCGGCTGTCTTGACAGTGTTCGCATTCTCGGCGTCGGCCGCAATGCCATGAGTGAAGGCGATTTTCAAACTCTCGTACGCGACGCTCTGAAAGAGTCGGATAAGACCGAGCACCTCGAGGAACAACAGTGGGCCGAGTTTTCACAATGCCTGCATTACATGGCCGGCGAGCTCGACGATGGAAACACGTATCGAGAGATCTCCGCGCGTCTCGAAGAGCTCGCTCGCGAAGGCGCCAGCAAGAATCGTCTCTTTTATCTCGCGACGCCGCCTTCGCTCTTCTCTCTGATCGTGAAGCAGTTGGGGGAGTCAGGTCTCAACAACGAAGACGAGCACTGGAGCCGCATCGTGATCGAGAAACCGTTCGGGCGAGATCTCGAATCGGCCAAAGCCCTCAATGCCGAAGTCCTGCGGGTGTTCAAAGAGAGTCAGGTCTATCGCATCGATCATTACCTCGGCAAAGAGACGGTGCAAAACATACTCGTCTTTCGTTTCGGCAATTCGATGTTCGAGCCGATCTGGAATCGCAACTACGTCGATTACGTCGAGATCACCGCGGCGGAAACAGCGGGCGTCGGCACTCGCGCCGGATATTACGAAGAGGCGGGCGCACTTCGTGACATGGTGACCAATCATCTCTTGCAACTCTTGACTCTCACCGCGATGGAACCTCCCGTCGCGTTTGACGCAGACAACGTGCGCGAAGAGAAGGTGCAGGTGTTGCGATCGATTCGTCGCCTGAAGCCGGATCAGATCGCCGAACGCACGGTGCGCGCGCAGTATCGACCGGGCGAGATCGACGGTGAAAAGGTCAAGGGATACAAGGAAGAGGAGGGAGTCAAAGCCGATTCGCAGACCGAGACTTATGCTGCCATCGAGTTCCAGATCTCAAACTGGCGCTGGTCGGGAGTACCGTTTTACGTTCGTACCGGAAAACGTCTCGGAAGCCACCTCACGGAGATCGCGGTGCATTTGAAGCGCACGCCGCAAGCCTTGTTTGCGCGCACGCCTGACGACGAGATCGATCCGAATGTGATCGCGCTGCGTTTACAACCGAACGAAGGGATCACGGTGAAGTTTGGCGCGAAGCGACCGGGTTTCGAAATGCACACCTCGACAGTGCACATGGATTTTTGCTACAAGTCCGGCTTCGGAGTTGAGTCGCCTGATGCTTATGAGATGTTGCTGCTGGACGTAATGCAAGGCGATGCGACGCTCTTCACTCGCAGCGACGAAGTGGAAGGGCAGTGGCGTCTGATCACGCCGATCGAAGAGGCGTGGGGCAGCCAGGGGCTACCGAAGGTAACGACTTACGAAGCGGGCAGCGATGGTCCAAACGAGGCCGATGAACTGCCTGCCCGCAACGGCCACCGCTGGAGAAAACTCGCAGAGACGAGCATCGGCTGTGAATAAATCCGCTTAAATCCGCGTTTATCTGTGTCCAAGACTTGTCACGACGGCCGCCAGCTCGAATCGATCGACCGGCTTCGCGAGGTGTACCTGGTAACCTTCGGAGAGCGCGCGCACGCGATCTTCGGTTCGCGCGTAAGCCGTCAACGCGAGCGCCGGCGTTTGTCCACCGCGGTCCTTCGGCAGCGCCCGAACTTTCTTGATCAATCCGTACCCATCTTCCACCGGCATCCCGATATCAGCGATCAGCACGTCCGGTTTCCAACTCTCGACCGACTCCAGACCCTCACGCGCCGAGCCGACGGCGATTACTTGCGCGCCGCATCGCTCGAGCATCGTTGTCAAAAGCGATCGCGCATCAATCTCGTCATCGACGACCAGCACACGCAGTCCCGTCAGTGATGAAGGTTGCCCCTCGCGCGCCTCGACCGCCACAACTGCCGGTTGCTTGAGCTCCTCAGGCAGCTGTGCCTCGTTTGCAGCCATCACCGGCAACCTGACGGTGAATCGCGAACCCTGATTCTCACCGCCGCTCTCGGCCCATGCCGTGCCGCCGTGCAGCTCCACGAGATGGCGAACGATCGCGAGACCGAGTCCCAGACCGCCGTAGTTTCGAGTCGTTGAGCCGTCTGCCTGGCGGAAGCGATCGAAAACGTGCGGCAGAAAGTCAGGCCTGATACCCACGCCGGAATCCTTCACTACGATCTCCACGTGAGAATTGATCCGTTGCAACGTAACCTGGACCACCCCGCCCTTCTGGGTAAACTTCACACCATTCGACAACAGGTTCCAAACCACCTGTTGCAACCGCTCACGATCGCCAGACACCAGCCCGACGTGCGGCTCGAGCAGCACCTGCAGGCGAACGCCCTTCGCTTCCGCCGTGGGTTGAATACTCTCTGCCGCCGCTTCGATTACTGAATGAAGTTCGCAGGCGACGAATTCGAGACGCAACTTGCCGGTGATGATGCGTGAGACTTCGAGTAGATCGTTGATCAATTGGCACTGTGAATTTGCGTTCCGGAAGATTGTTTCGAGCGCTTGCCGGCGATTCTTCGGTTCGATTTCATCGTGCAGCAGCAGATCGGCCCAACCCATGATCGCGGTGAGTGGCGTGCGCAACTCGTGCGAGAGCGTGGAGAGAAACTCATCCTTGACGCGGTTCGCATCCTCAGCTTCCATGCGCGCTTCTTTTTCTCGTTTCAAGGCCTGGCGGCGTTCGGTGGCATCGTGGGCCATGCCGCGCACGATCGGTTTCTCGACGCCCTCGGTGCGCAACGTGTTGTAATACTCCCAGAGTCGCGTTTCGCCCGTCGCGGTTCGCACTTTCATCACGCCGCGCGCGGATCCTTCGGTGACGACCGTGCGCAGGTAATCGTCAAACTGCTTGCGATATTCCGGCAAGAGGCCGTCGCGAATATTTATGCCGACGAGAGAGTCCTGCGGGTAGCCCAAAACTCTCGCAGCCCAGGGGTTCACCGACAAAACGCGCCCTTCGAGATCGTGAGTGCAGATGAGTTCGTGACTGTTATCGACCAGGTCGCGATAACGATCTTCACTGATGCGCAACGCCATCTCTGCTTTCTTTCGCTCAGTGATGTCAGTGACGAGGATAAACTCCGCCGGCCTGCCGGCGAAGGTCAACCGGTTCGATCTGATGTCGACATTGATA
>Ga0126376_10001538_pt1 | contig 12469 bp, 8 predicted proteins | sample PanSoiMetPlot_15_FD_92760 | JGI IMG/M metagenome (GOLD analysis project Ga0126376, IMG submission 92760) | Tropical forest soil microbial communities from Panama - MetaG Plot_15 | ecosystem: Environmental > Terrestrial > Soil > Tropical forest > Bulk soil | place: Panama | collected 2016-02-17
CCTCACCAACGCGGCGCGGCAAACGCAGATTTACAATGGGCTCGGCTGGCAGGTGCCGGTGATGGCGCATCTCCCCCTCATCCACGGGCCCGACGGCTCCAAGCTTTCCAAGCGCCACGGCGCACTTGGCGTCGATGCCTACCGGGCCATGGGCTATCTGCCGGAGGCCCTGCGCAATTACCTGGTACGGCTGGGCTGGAGCCACGGCGACCAGGAGATCTTTTCGACCACGGAAATGGTCCAGGCTTTCGACCTGCCGCAGATCGGCCGCTCTCCGGCGCGCTTCGACTTTGCCAAACTCGAAAGCATCAACGGCCATTACATCCGGCAGGCTCGCGACGCCGATCTCGTGGTCGAGATCGAGCGCCTGCTGCCCTACATTGCAAACGGTGCCGATCTCGCGGCCAAATTCACTTCCGATCTCAGGGCAAAGCTTTGTGCGGCGATGCCGGGACTTAAGGAGCGCGCCAAGAATTTGGTGGAACTAATTGACAGCGCTCGCTTTCTCTACGCGGAGCGTCCGATCGCGATCGACCAGAAGGCAAAACCGCTGCTCGGTCCTCAGGCCTGCGCCATCATTGCGGAACTGCTCCCGGACCTGTCGAAGGTGGAGCCATGGACCGCAGAGACGGTCGAAAACGCGGTGCGGGCGTTTGTCGAGCGCAAGGACCTCAAGCTCGGCGCCGTGGCCCAGCCGTTGCGTGCGGCCGTGACCGGCCGGGCGACCTCGCCCGGTATTTTCGAGGTGCTGCAGGTGCTCGGCAAGCCCGAAAGCCTCGCACGTCTTGGCGATCAGGCAGCCGGCAGTGCGCGAACGCTTGTCGTATGAAACCACGCTTTGTGGCAAGGCAGGCATCGTTAGAATATACTCGCGGGGTTTGTATGGGTCAGGGCGATCCCGTCTCGTCTTGGGCAAGAAACCGGGCTTTCACCACGCTCGGCGTTGGACGTGCGCCATCAGTGCGTCACCGCTGTGTCACACGCCTTGCGGTGCACAAATGAATACGGTACCCAGACAAGCGGGGGGAGCACAGCGGCTCGGCTCGACACAGCCGGCCATCTTCGCGCCCGGGGCTGATGGCTGCAGCTATGTGGCGCTTTTCTCATCGAGGATACCAGCATGGACGTGCGTTCCGGTGCCAATACCAAGTCCGGCACTCTGACCCTGGGTGACAAGAGCTTCGCGTTTCCGGTGTACGAAGGTACCATCGGGCCAGATGTCATCGATATTTCCAAGCTATACGGTCAAGCCAACATCTTCACCTACGATCCCGGGTACACCTCGACCGCAAGCTGCGAGTCCAAAATCACCTATATCGACGGCGACGAGGGTATTTTGCTCTACCGCGGCTACCCGATCGAGCAACTCGCAGAACATGGCGATTTCCTCGAAACCTGTTACCTCCTGCTCTATGGGGAGCTTCCGAACGCCAAGCAGAAGCAGGAATTCGACTATCTCGTGACCCGCCACACGATGGTCCACGAGCAGATGAGCAGGTTTTACCAGGGGTTCCGTCGCGACGCTCATCCGATGGCGGTGATGGTCGGCTCGGTGGGTGCGCTGTCGGCGTTTTATCACGACTCCACGGATATCTCCGACCCGAACCAGCGCGACATCGCATCGATCCGCATGATTGCAAAGCTGCCGACGATTGCCGCGATGGCCTACAAGTATTCGATCGGCCAGCCGTTCGTTTATCCCAAGAACGAGCTCAGCTATGCGGCCAATTTCCTGCGCATGTGCTATGCGGTTCCTTGCGAGGAATATGCGGTCAATCCTGTGCTGGCGCGCGCCATGGATCGCATTTTCATTCTGCACGCCGATCACGAGCAAAACGCCTCGACCTCGACGGTGCGGCTGTCAGGTTCCTCCGGCGCCAATCCGTTCGCCTGCATTGCGGCCGGTTGTGCCTGCCTGTGGGGACCGGCACATGGCGGCGCCAACGAGGCGGCGCTGAAGATGCTTGCCGAGATAGGCACCGTTAGCCGCATTCCGGAGTTCATCAGGCGCGCCAAGGACAAGAACGACAGCTTCCGCCTGATGGGTTTCGGCCACCGGGTCTACAAGCACTATGACCCGCGTGCGAAAATCATGCAGAAGACCTGCCATGAGGTGCTCAGCGAAATGGGCATCAAGGATGATCCCCTGCTCGACGTCGCCTTGGAGTTGGAGCGGATCGCGCTGCACGATGACTACTTCATCGAGAAGAAGCTCTATCCGAACATCGACTTTTATTCAGGCATCACCCTCAAGGCGATGGGCTTTCCGACCGCGATGTTCACGGTGCTCTTCGCCGTCGCCCGCACCGTCGGCTGGATCGCACAGTGGAAGGAGATGATCGAGGACCCAAGCCAGAAGATCGGCCGGCCCCGGCAACTCTACACCGGTCAGACCCAACGGGACTACCCGCCGATCTCGCGCCGGAAGTGAAGCGGTCTGGCCAAGTGGTTTCGATTACCAGTAAGGGTGGGCGCACCGCGCCTGTTGGGAACCGACGGTTTGGCGCGCAGGCGGGATGGTCGGCAGAGGAAGGGCAAAGTCGCGCGAAGTCCGTGCGTCATGCCATCAGCTACCGCAGGCGACTTTGCCCACCGGATAGGGCGATGACGGCGGCAGCCGCACGCTCGCTCGGCACGGCGCGGCCAATCTCCATGATCGCGTCGAGCCTGGCGAAGGCTTCGCACTGACGCTGACGCTGCGGCGAATCCTTGATGATTGCTACGAGTGCATCGGCAAGATTTTTCGCGGTCCCCTGCCGTTGCAGCAACTCAGGCATGACCATCTCGTCCAGAATGATGTTGGCAAGGCCGGCCATCTTCACCCTTATCAGGGCGCGAATGATCAGTTCTTCAAAGAGCGCTACCTTGTAGGCGATGACGGTCGGTACGCCTGCGAGGGCGAGTTCGAGCGTGACTGTGCCCGAAGCCGCGAGCGCTGCGCGGGCTTGCCGAAACGCCGCCCACTTCTCCTTAGGCTCGACAACGACACGCGGTGCGGCCGGCCATGTTGCTATGTCCCGGCGGACGCGCTCTTCCAGATGCGGGACGGTCGGCAACACGACCTCGACCGCGCCGAGGCGTTCCCTGGCGAGACCGACCGCGGCCCCGAAGACCGCAAGGTGGCGCCTGATTTCGCCGTCGCGGCTGCCGGGCAGCACCAGCAGCAGGGGCGGTTCTGTCGCACGGCGTGCCGCTTCCTCCGGCGACGGCCGCAGCGTGGTCACGGCCTCCGCGAGCGGATGACCGACGAAGGTGCAAGGCGGCCCGCCAAGCCGGCGGTAGACTTCCGGCTCGAACGGGAGCAACGCCAGCACATGATCGACGTAGTGCCGCATGGCCGTGGCGCGGCCCGGCCGCCATGCCCATACCTGGGGCGACACGTAGTCGATGACCGCGATGTGTGGCGCCGCGGCGCGTACCCGCCGCGCAACCCGGTGAGTGAAATCAGGGCTGTCGATGATGACGAGCGCGCCCGGGTCGGCCGCAATCACGGCGTCCGCGGTCTCGCGAATGCGACGCAGGATGAGCGGCAGTCGCGCCGGGATGGCGGCAAAGCCGTTGACCGCCAATTCCTTGAGCGGAAATAAGCTGTGCAGACCGCGTTCTGTCATCGCCTCGCCGCCGATCCCGGAAAATGTCACCGCGCATGGCGCAGCGTTTTCGATAGCAGCCATCAACGACGCACCGAGACGATCACCCGACTCCTCGCCGGCTATGAGGAAGATATGCATTCTCGCAGCCATGCTCTGGTCAGGTTGAAGCACTCGGTCTCTCTGCCAGGTCGTGGCCGCGCGAGTTGCGGCCATCCCGATAAATTCTTGCTCTTACCTCGGCTCTCGGGGTCGCCGGGACGGCGACGACGCCGGCCTGTGGCAGTCGAAATCCGCTCTAAGGAATAAAGGCTCCGCCTTCGGATCGGCGATCGGTGGCCGCCGTCATGCTGCCTCATGCCGGTTTCTCCGGATCGGGCCGCCCGACCACGAACAGGCCAGCGCCGTCGGCAGCGCCGATAAGGCGTTGCGGTTCCGCCACGATCGTCGCCCCGGCGACCACGGCGATCCCGGCAAGCCCCGCCCTTGCGGCTCTCGTGACGGTATCGGGCCCGATCGATGGCAGGTCGAACCGGCGGTCCTGACGGCGCTTCGGGGCTTTCACAAGCACGCCGCTGCCGGACGCAAGGGTGATCCGCCCCGCCTCCCGCATGGCAGCGACACGATCCAACATCGCGTCGGTGCCCTCCGCCGCCTCCATCGCCAACACCCGTTGACCGGCAACGACCGCGGCTTGTCCCACATCGAACGCGCTCGTCGCCGCGAGCAAGGCGAACCCGTAATCGATGTCGTTCTCCACGGCCGCATCGGGCCGCAACCGTCCGAGCGCACCAACGGGTGCAGCGATTTCGGGCGCCACTTCGTGAGCGCCGACGACGCGAAAGCCGGCGCTCTCGAACATCCGGCCGAGGCCGGACAGGAGGTGATCGTCGCCGCCGCGGAACGAGCGGATAATCACAGGCATTTGGAGGAGCGTACCCCAGTCCAGGCGCAGTTGCCGGACCGACGGCCTGACCACGCCTCCGACCAGCACAATGTCGCGGCAGCATTCTCCGTGAGCGAGCCGGCAAAACCGCCCGAATTGGCCGAGCGCGATCCAGTGATGCGGGTAGGCCCTGGCCCTGTCATCCGCCCATCCGCGCAGCGGAAACAGCACCACCCGCCGCCCCTGTCGCACGACCGCATCGGCGACCGCATATGGCACCGTCCCGGCGCCGCAAATGATTGCGAGAGGGGTGCCGGCCGGCGCATCGGCTCGCGGATCGGTCCGCTGATCTTTCGGGGTTGCGGACGGAGCATCGCCGGGCATGGATGCCGTTGGAGTTGACACAGTCACGCTTCCTGTTCCGCTCTGGCGCTGGTGCGGCGGATGGCATTGGCGAGAGGCCTCGTGCCGCTGCGGATGAAAGCGAGGACGCAGCCGATCAGGCGGTCGTCAGACCATGTTCGCTCGACCTGCGCCAACCGGTCGCGAAACGTGCCGCCGCCAAGAAACAAATTTCGATAGGCTTCGCGCAGACGCAAGATTTCAAGCCTAGCAAAGCCGCGCCGCCGCAAGCCCACCACGTTGATGCCGACCAGGCTTGCGAGCGGTCCCTGCGCCATGCCCCACGGAATGATGTCGGCACGAACGCCGCTCATGCCGACGACCATGGCGCCCTCTCCGATGCGAACAAACTGACGTACCGCCGCTTGGCCGCCCAGAAAACTGTGGTCGCCGACGCTGACATGGCCGCCGATTACGGCATTATTGGCGAAGGTAACATCGCTGCCGACCTTGCAATCGTGGGCCACGTGGGAGCCAGCCATGAGAAAACAGCGATCGCCGACTTCAGTCATGCCGCGATCATCCTCGGTGCCGATGTTGATGGTTACGTTCTCCCGGATGTCGCAGTCAGCGCCGATGGCAAGCCGGGTTGGCCCCCCGCGATACTTGACCGATTGCGGCGGCGTGCCGAGGGAGGCGAACGGATAGACGATCGTGCGGGCCCCGATGGTCGTGTGACCGGTGACATGGACATGGGCGACGAGGCGGCAGCCCTCGCCCACCACGACGTCCGGACCGATGATGCAGGAGGGACCAATCGATGCGCCAGCCGCAATCCGAGCGCCCGGCGCAACGCGTGCCGTTGGATCGATCGCGCTCATGGCGGGCTCACAAGTTGGTGACGATGGCACCGAGCTCGCCTTCGGCCACGATCTGGCCGCCAACCCTGGCCTCGCCGCGGTACCACCACATGTTTTTGCGCCGCGCGGTCTTGGTCATGTGATATTCGACCGTATCGCCTGGGTAGACTGGCTTGCGGAACTTGGCCTTGTCGATGGTGAGGAAATAAGGGGCGAGCCTTGCTCCGTTCCCGCCCACCACGAGCATGCAGATCACGCCCGCGGTCTGGGCCATGCCCTCGATCAACAACACGCCTGGGAACACCGGATTGTCGGGGAAGTGGCCTTGGAATTGTGGCTCGTTGGCGGTCACATTTTTGATTCCGATGGCGAAGTCGTCGCCGCGGATGGAAATGATGCGGTCGACCAGCAGGAACGGGTAGCGATGCGGGATGGCTCGCAGGATACCTGCAATATCGATTGCTTCGAGCGCGCTGCCAACTTCGTTCATATGTCCTCAGACCTTGGGCTTTGCGTCAAAATGAACGTTTGCCCCATCCCAGCCGCGCCCCCTTGTCAGTGGGGTGGGACAGGGGCACACGACCGGTCGTGTTCATCGCCCCATCTTGTCGGAGGCCAGTTGGCGCGACGCCAGCCGCTCCAGCAGAAACATCTCCCGCATCCACAGCTTCACCGGCTTCGCCGGACAGCCCCCGTATCGCGCCCCCCCCGGCACGTCGCGCGCGACGATCGAGGTCGCCGCTATATGGGCGCCCTCCCCGATCGTGACGTGATTGTTCACTCCGACGCGGGCGCCGAGCACGACAAAATCCTCAAGCGTTGCGCTGCCTGAAATTCCGACCTGCGCCACCAGCACACAATGCCTTCCGATGGCGACATTGTGGCCAATCTGCACAAGGTTGTCGATTTTTGTGCCCTCGCCGATCACGGTGTCGCGGTTGGCGCCACGATCGATCGTGCTCCCGGCTCCTATTTCCACATCATCCTGGACGATGACGCGGCCGACTTGCGGTACCTTCGTGTGTGAGTGTCGGCCCAGTACATATCCAAAGCCGTCCTGGCCGAGCCGGCAGCCCGGATGAATGATCACCCGGTCGCCGATCAAGGAATGCAGAATCGAGCATTGCGCGCCGATCGAACAGTCGCGTCCGATACGCACGCCCGGTCCGACCACCGCATGGGCCGCCACTGCAGTGCCGGCGCCGATTTCCGCGCCCGGCCCGACCACGACGCCGGGATCGAGGGAAACGCCGGATTCGAGCCGAGCTGACGGATGCACGTGGGCGCCGGGGGCGATGCCACCGGTCGCAAACACCAGTGACGGCCGCAGCGCATCGGGAAACAGGGTTCGCGCGATGGCGACGAACGCGCGGTAAGGTTCCTCGACCGTGAGCACGGCAAGCTGACGGGGCGCTTTGCTGGCCAACCGCGGCGCCAGAAGGCAGGCGCCCGGCTGGGTAGAGGCGAGTTCGTCCAGGTATTTCAAATTGTCGAAGAACGTGAGGTCGCTTGGGCGGGCGGAATCGAGCGGCGCAATATTCGTGATGACGCGGTCGAGCGGCACGCCATCGGCGGGTTTCGCCCCGGTGATGGCTGCAATCTCGGCTATTGTCAGCGATTTCGCATTTTTGAAGAACGCGGGTAGGTTCATATCAAACGTTGGAGATCGATGTCAGATGACAGAAATCGGGGCGTGCAGCTAAAGGAATCTGACCTCCTTGCATCCGATATCTAACCCCTGTCATCCGGCGTGCTAGACCGGATTTCCGATCGAGTCCAGCACCCTGCCTTTTCCGGGTCGTGGCCGGGCTTGTCCCGCCACCTCGATTGTTCTTGCTATGGGCCTTAAAATTCGAGGTCGCCGGGACGAGCCCGGCGACGACGCGTTAGGGGATTCAAAACCGAAATCGCCGCTAAAATCGGGTCCCACCCCCGAACCGGAATATCTGCGTATGATCCCAGGGTTCCTTCGTCAGGGCGTAGGCGAGGTCGAACCGCAAGGGGCCGAACGGCGAATCCCAAATCAGGCCGACGCCGACCGACGACCGGATGTTGTTTCTGTCGCTCTGGGTCAATGTTTCACCGGTTGCCCCCGGCTCAGGGGGAAGCCACGAGGTCGGCCCGCGGTAATCCAGCAACTGCCCCGCGTCGGCGAACACCGCAAATTTCATACCGAAATCCTTCGGTGCAAAGAACATCGGCGTCTGGAATTCCACCGTGGCCGCCCAGTAGAGCGAGCCGCCAAGGGCGTCGTTCGTGCCACACCCTGAGATATTCTCGCTTCCGCACAACTGAACCGCTTGCGTCACGTCTCGCGGTCCAAAGCCGGCCGGCGCAAAGCCGCGGATCATGTTCGGCCCGGCCTGGAAGTGGTCGAGCATGCGCAGGCCTTCGCCGCCCCAGCCGGTGGCGTAACCCGCTTGGCCGCGGACCAAACCTACGACGTCGGGGAAAATCTCGTTGTAAAGTCTCGCATCGAGGGTCGACTTGACAAACCGCACATCGCCGCCGGCGCCGGCGCCGTCCTGCTTGAATTCGACGAGCAGGCCGTTGGTCGGGTTTCTGTTGTTGTCGAGAGTGTTGTAGGAGAGGGTATAGCCGAGAGAGGACACGAACACCCCTCCCTGCGCCAGCTCCTTGCGGACCGCAAGGGAGGCTTCGCCATCCTGGAAGCAGTTCGTCTGAGTTATGCCAAGAGATTGAGCAACCGGGCTGGGGTTAGTCGCGGGGGCTACATTGAACTCAGGAAACGTGTTTACGAAGTCCGGGTTGATATTGTTACAGTTATTCAATATGAACGGCAGCGAGATCTCCTGCTCATAAGCCGTATACCGCAGCTGCGTCGAGATATTCTCCGTGATCGGAACACCCAACTTGAGGTCGCCGCCGATCGTCTTCGACAGGTAGGACAGATAGGTGCTCGACGTCGTCTGTTTGAAGAATACATCCCAACCAAAGGCCAAGCGCTGGCCAAGAAGATAAGGCTCGACGAATGACAGGTCGAAGCCGCGCGACCGCTGCCCGTATTGCAGCGAGATTTTCGCCAGGTCCCCGGTTCCCATCAGATTGCGCTCGCCGAGCGAAATCTCACCGATGACGCCGTCGGAAGTCGAATAGCCGCCCGCGAAGGAGAATTCGCCGGTGGATTGCTCCTCGACGTCGCAATCGACGATGATACGGTCAGGCGCCGAGCCGGGTTCGGTGGTGATCTTCACCGTCTTGAAATAGCCCAGATTCTTGATGCGGCGCTCGGCGCGATCCACCAGGGCGCGGTTGTAGGGGTCGCCCTCGACGATGTCGAACTCGCGGCGGATCACGTAGTCGCGCGTGCGCGTATTGCCCCTGATGTTGATGCGTTCAATGTAGGCGCGCTGACCTTCCTCGACCACGAACGTCACATCGACCGTGCGGGCCGCAATGTTGCGCTCGCCGCGCGGGCGCACCACCGCGAAAGGATAGCCGCGCCTCGCCACCTCGACGGTAGCGTCTTCGACCGACTTCTCGATCGCATCGGCGTTGTAGACCTTGCCCTGTTCGACACGCAGCTTGTAGCGCAGCGATTCCGGCGGCACCGACGGTACCGTCGATTGGATGTTGACCGCGCCGAAGTGATATTGGATGCCTTCATCGATGTTGAAGGTGATGATGAAGCCCTTGTTCCCCGGATCGTATTCCCCGATCGCCGACACAATGCGCACGTCGGCAAAGCCGTTTCTGAGATAGAAGCGCCGCAACAAATCGCGATCGACCTCAACGCGATCGGCATCGTAGATGTCGTTCGACCTCAGAAAGCTGAGCCAGTTGGTCACGCCCGTCTTGATGACGTCCCGCAGGCGGTAATCCGAAAAAGCATTGTTGCCGACAAAGGCGATCTTCTCGACACCGGTCTTGGCGCCCTCGTTGACCTCGAAGACGAGGTCGACACGGCCATTCGGCAGATCGATGATTTTCGGGTCCACCCGAACGTCATAGCGCCCGTTGTGCTGATAGATCTCGACGATGCGCTGCACGTCGTTCTGAACGACCGCGCGCGAAAACGTCCCCCGCGCCTTGGATTGAATCTCAGCGGCCAGCTGCTCGTCCTTGACCTTCTTGTTGCCCTCGAAAGCGACCCGGTTGATGACCGGATTTTCCACAACGCTGACAAGGATCCGGCCATTGCCAGGCGTGATCCGAACGTCCTGGAACAGACCGGTGGCATAGAGCGCTTTGAGTGCGGCATCGATCTTGGCAGAATCCAGACGCTCGCTTCCGCCGACGCGGAAGTATGAACGAATCGTGTCGGCCTCGACCCGGCGGTTGCCCTCAACGTCGATGCGCGTCTGCGCCGACTGCGCGACGCTCACTCCGGCAGTCCCGATTGAGACCGCGACGGAGCCAAACAGGCCGACGGCTAATAGTCCCGCAGCGACGCTGACACTTGCCAGACGTCCCCGTCCCAAGCGTACACTCATTCCCATCCCCAAACGCCCCTACATTCCATGCCTGTGACAAGGAATCCCAGCTGCTTTTTTACAGGCTTTCCTCCGCGCTGCAAACAGAGACTTCCACTTTCTTCCCGGTTGCCCTCATGATGTTGCACCGTGGCCACGCATTACGACTTTGTAACCAGCCAGTGAACGTCGTTGACGAGCGTAAAGATCAATAACATTAGGACGATAGCAAGGCCGATCCGGAATCCAACGTCCTGGGCGCGTTCCGATAGCGGCCGCCCCCGAACCGCCTCGATCGCATAGAACAGAAGGTGACCGCCATCGAGCAATGGAATCGGGAACAGATTAAGGAGCCCGATCGAAACCGACACGGCGGCCGCGATGCCAAGGAATACGTCCAAACCGTGTCGCGCCGCTTCCCCCGAGATCTGGGCGATCCTGATTACTCCACCAATCTGATCGGGCGATTGGCGGCCGACCACCACATCGCGGAGGTAAACCATGGTGGTTTCGACAATGCGCCAGGTTTGCGCGGCGCCGGAGTTTACTGCCTCAAGGAAGCCGACCGGTTCCTTTTTGAGTTCATTGCCCGTAATGCCGAGCACCCATTTCCCGTCCTTCTCGATCGCGGCGGCCTTTATGGTCGTGAGGGAGCCGTCACGTTCGACTTCAAAGGTCAGTGGCCGGCCACGGCTCGCACCGACGAGACGTTGTATGTCATCAAAAGTATCGATTCTGGTGCCGTCGACCGCCACAATCAGGTCACCAACCGCAAAGCCGGCTGCCGCGGCCGGCCTGTCGGCCTGGATGGACGCAATCCTCGGTAGCACCACGGGCTTGCCGTCGACTATGGTCGGCTTGCCGAAGGCGACGAAGACTCCAGCGAAGATCACGATTGCCAAGATGAAATTGGCAACTGGTCCGGCGACCACCACCGCCGCACGTGCGCCCACCGGTTGCCCAGGAAAACTCTGTTTGCGTTCCTCGTCCGTCATCGCCGCCAGCGTCGAGGTATCCGGCACGCTTGCCTCGTTTTCGTCGCCGAAGAACCTGACGTAGCCGCCCAGCGGAATCGCAGAGATTTTCCACCGGGTGCCGTGCCGGTCGTAGAAGCCCACCAGTTCGGGCCCGAAACCGATCGAGAATACGAGCACCTTGATGCCGCACAGACGCGCCACCAAAAAATGCCCAAGCTCATGAAAAAACACGATAATCGTCAGGATGAACAGAAACGGGATAACCCAGCTTGTGTAGCTGGGCCCGAGGGATCCGAGACTGGAAAGCAGGTTCGATACCATCAAGAACCTCGTTTTGAATCAGAACTCATTATCACGCCGATCTCTCTCAAATCGCCTTCCCGGTGATCACCGGCAAGAGGCTTTGAGCCAACGCTCTCGAGCTATGGTCAACCGCGATGGCGTCGTCTACGTCGACAGGCTCACGCATAATGCCGCGCCCCTGGGCGTTTTCAATGGTTGCCGCCACCAGTGCAGCAATTCCGGCGAATCCGAGCCGGCCGCCGATGAATGCGTGAACTGCGACCTCGTTTGCCGCATTGAGGACTGTAGGGGCACCATTTTGCGCCACAAGGGCCTCGCGTGCCAAAGCGAGCGCCGGAAAACGCACCGGGTCAGGCGGCTCGAAGGTCAGGGTCGCCATCTGTCTGAAGTCAAGACGGGCGGCACCGGGCATCCGCTCGGGCCACGCCAGGCAATTGGCGATCGGAACCCGCATGTCCGGTGGCCCAAGCTGGGCGATCATGGAGCCGTCGCGATATTCCACGATCCCGTGAACGATCGATTGCGGGTGCACGACAATGTCGATCTGGCCGGAACCGAAACCGAACAGATGATGCGCCTCGATCAGTTCGAGGCCTTTGTTCATCATCGTGGCGGAGTCGATCGTGACCTTTGCGCCCATCGACCAGTTGGGATGAGCGAGCGCTTGCTCGACCGTCGCGGCGCGCATTTCGGCAAGGGAGGCGGTGCGGAAAGGACCGCCCGACGCCGTCAATATGACCCGGCTCACGTCGTCGCGACGGCCGGCCGAGAGCGCCTGAAAGATCGCATTATGCTCGGAATCGACCGGCAGCACGAGGGCGCCGGTCGCCGCCGCCCGCCGCATGAACAGCGTGCCGGCGCAGACGAGGCACTCCTTGTTGGCGAGCGCGACGGTGGCCCCGCGCTCAACCGCCGTCAAGGTAGGCCGCAAACCTGCTGCTCCGGTGATTGACGCCATCACCCAGTCGGCCGGCCGCTCTGCGGCCTCCACGGTCGCTTCGGCGCCCGCAGCGGCCTCAATACCGCTTCCGGCGAGCGCGTCCTTAAGCTCGCCGTAACAATCCGGGTCGGCGACGAC
>Ga0126376_10001540_pt1 | contig 12465 bp, 16 predicted proteins | sample PanSoiMetPlot_15_FD_92760 | JGI IMG/M metagenome (GOLD analysis project Ga0126376, IMG submission 92760) | Tropical forest soil microbial communities from Panama - MetaG Plot_15 | ecosystem: Environmental > Terrestrial > Soil > Tropical forest > Bulk soil | place: Panama | collected 2016-02-17
CGTTCGCAAGAGAGCTCTTCCCGATTCGCTACTCATGATGAAAATCCTTGTTGTGCGCTTCAACTCCGCGCCACAACAGCAGGCTCAATACCAGAATCGTGCAAACTTCAAATCCGGCGAGCGCTTTCTGATAACCAAAGTGTCCGTACAGCGCATACTGAATCGAATTCGTCGGTGATGCAATCAGGATTCCCAGTTGATACGCCAGGCCCGGCATCAAACCACGCGCTGCGGCGGCGGCGAGCTCGTTCAAGTGAATCGGTATCACCCCCCACGCGCCTTGCACGCCGGCCTGCATCAAAAAAGCACCCAGAATCGCAAGGGGCAGCGACCCGCCGTACGCCCAGAGCGGAATAACGCATAACGCCAGCAGCAATGCCGCCAGCATTCCTTTTCGCCTGCCCGCAATCTGAGAAAGCTGTCCAAAAATCACGGCGCCGACCACCGCGCCAAGATTCGAAATAATCACGATATTCGCGCGAACGGTGTCCGAAAGCCTGTGAACTTCGCGCAGAAAGTCCGGATACAGGTCTTGCGTCCCGTGGGACAGAAACATCATGAAGGTCATCAGCACCACCAAATACGCGAACCGCTGCCAATCTTGCGCAACGGTTTTGAGTACCTGACCCGTCGTTGCAACTCGATTCTCTTTCCACGCCTGCGACTCCGGCACCTTCGTCCGAATGTACAGCGCCAGCAACGCCGGAAGCGCTCCAACCCAAAATACGGGCCGCCAGCCCCAGATGGGAAGGATTGTCTTTGCTGCAAGCGCCGCAAGCGAATTGCCGATGGGATAGCCGCTCTGCAACAAACCACTTAGCACCCCGCGCAGCCGCTTCGGCGCGGCTTCCATCGCCAGGGAGGCGCCAACGCCCCATTCACCGCCCATGCCAATGCCAAACAGAGCGCGCAAGATCAAAAACGTTGTGTAATTCGGAGCAAAACCGCAGAGCAATTCGATCACGGAAAAGTAGATGACGTTTGCCATCAGGGGGACGCGCCGCCCGTAGCGATCCGCAAGCAAACCAAAAAGAAGGGCGCCGACCGGTCGCATCGCCATGGTTGCCCAAGTTGTGAAAACAATGGCTGCCTTCGTTACGCCGAACTCGCTCGACAATCGGTCAAAAAGAAAAATGACCACGAAAAAGTCGAAAGCATCCAGCGTCCACCCTAGAAAGCCAGCGAGAACAGCATGGTGACTAGCGGACTTTCCGTCCGTGATGGTGGAAGAAATTGCCATGATGAGTGCGCAGGATTATGGCAAGATTTCTCATTGCTTGACGCCTTCTCGGCGGATAATTCAAACTGCGCCATGGCCACTCGCCGCTCGAAAATCCCCTTTGTTTCTGTTTTTGATTTTGAAGCTGCTGCTGAGGTCAAAATGTCTCGGATGGCACGCGAATATCTGCAAAGCGGTGCTGCGGACAAGATTACATTACGCTGGAATCGCACGATTTACGATTCCCTACTGTTGAAGCCGCGCGTTCTTCACGACGTCAGTTGCTTGGATACTTCACTAACTCTTTTCGGCGAAAAGGTGCCGCATCATCCACTTCTTCTCGCGCCGACTGCCTATCAACGTCTTTTTCACAAGGACGGTGAGCTGGCCGCTGCCGCGGGCGCGGCGCAAACCGGAACCATTTACACAGCCAGTTCGTTTTCTACGGTCGCGATCGAAAAAATTGCAGCAAGCACAAAACATTCCATCTGGTTCCAACTTTACACACCACCGGACTGCACTATTTCCGACTATCAAGCGGGCTGAACGCAGCGACTGCAAAGCAATCGTACTCACCGTAGATACGCCCGTGTTAGGCACGCGTAACCGCGAAATGCGAGCTGGTTTTCATTTGCCAAAGCGAAAATCTGCGCAAATACGGCGCCGGCCTCACGCGCACAGCCCATTTTTCTTCGACGCGAATCGCGCAAACCGCTCTGGATGCTTCGCCCACCTGGGATCACGTCGACTGGGTGCGCTCTCGAACAAGATTGCCGTTGCTGACATCTTCAAAGCGCTTGCTCTCGGCGCCACAGCGACCCTGATTGGTCGAGCCTACATCCATGGCCTCACAGTCGGCGGCGCTACAGGCGTGGCGAGATTGGCGGAAATTCTGCTGCAAGAACTTCGTGCCGCGATGGCCCTTTGCGGCATCGCAATGCTCAGATCTATCGACAGCTCTGTCTGGTGGGACGGTAGCTCGTCATTATCTAATCGCGCCTAAAAAAAGCCCGGGCCGCTGAGGGAAGCGGCCCGGGTGGGGCTACAACTGAGGGGGGCTAAAGGAAACTTGTCAATTCACCGGCTGCGCCGCCAGTTCGCACAGCTTTCGCAGCTCATCGGCCGTGAAAAAATACTCCTCGTGCATTCCGACCAGTTCTTTGTGACCAAAACCCGTCTCTCGCGAAATCCGGCAAAGCTCTTTTTCGCTCATCCCTAGCAGCGTCGCCGCTCTTGCTTGGCCCACGTACTTTTGTCCGAACGTGTCCATGGTGGAAATTCCTCAGGCGGGGATCAACGCCATCGCGTCTTCTTCCACCGCCAAAATCATCGCCTTGTAAATATCGACGTCCCAGCCATCCCCGATACGCATCCGTAGCGTATCGCCGCCATCCTTTAAAACGCGCCCACGCAAGGGCACTTTGATGTCGCCTAGAGCTACTTGCAGCACAACTGCTTGGCCGATCCAAGGTTGGTATGCGCTGTCCATTTGCTCTCCCTCAAGAGATGTACTGCCGACAGGGGAGAGCATCGCGTGCGGCTCGGAAATCCCACAATGGTACAGGGAGGGTACCGGACTAGGAGAAAGGTACTGTTAGGCGCTTGGACAAGGTTTGCGGCGCTGTTTCCGTGGCAGTACTTCTGTACTTCATTAAAAGGACGCGCCTCCCATTGGCTCCTCCGGGGCTGTAGCCCATCCTCGTCACATGAACTTTGGTGGCCCAATCCGCAGTAACGCTGGAGCACAAGGCTCCACGAGCCGGCCCGGTATTGGCCTCGCTCTTGGAGGTGGATTCTCCCGGGGATTCGCGCATCTTGGCGTCCTTCAGGTGCTGGAACAGAATCACGTTCCCGTCTCTCACATCGCCGGGACCAGCGTGGGTAGCATTCTTGGCGCGGCTTATGCTAGCGGCGCGCCTCTAGCCAGAATTCTTGCTGCCTGTCGCAACCTTAAGTTTCGCGACATCGCCCGTTGGCGCGTGTCCCGACTTGGTTTGGCCAGCAATCACCGTCTAAGTGATCTTATGGATCGTGTCTTCCATGCGAAGCAGTTCGAAGATCTAAAGATTCCAATGGCGGTCGTCGCCACCGACCTTGCCACCTGCGATCCCGTCGTGTTCACGCAGGGCCGTCTTGTGGATGCCATTCGCGCCAGTTGCGCGTTCCCTGGCCTCTTTGAACCGGTCGAAATCGGCACGCGCTGTCTCGCGGACGGCGGGCTTGTGGCGCAAGTCCCGACCGTTGCTGCCCGCCAGCTTGGTGCAGAACGCGTCCTGGCAGTCTCTGTGGGAATCCAGGACGGTCGCCGCGGCGCGCCGAAAAATGTCTTTCAAGTGGTCGCTCGTGCTGTCGCCGCTGCGCAAAAACATCAGCTCGAATCCTGGGAACGCCACGCCGATCTTGTTCTTCGTCCCGATGTCCAGCATCTTGCATGGGATGATTTTGAGCGGGCTGGCGATGCTATCGACGCAGGCATAGCCGCCGCCACGCGCGCCCTCCCTCGAATCAAGAAAATGCTAGAACCGGAACTGGACCCCGAGGATATGCTCGTCGCCGAAGCGCGCTCCCATCTCTGGCTCGCGGAGCAACACCGATGATTCGCCGCATCGCCTGGCTCGCTCCAGCGAACTTGCTCGTTCTTCTCTGGCAAGAATGCGGAGAGAATCCCGCCGTTTTTTGCTACCGTATAGGCTTGGGTGCGTTTGTGACCGCAAAATCGCGCGGCTTCGTCAAACTCCCTGCACTCCAAATTCGCCAAAGGTTTAGCGCCGCTTGCTTGAATCCATCCGCCATCTTCTCCACAGACTCTACGACGTCCAAACGCTAGTCAGTCAGGGCGGCCCTATTCTCGTATGCGTAATTGTCTTCATCGAAACGGGGTTTTTTGTCGGCTTTTTTCTTCCCGGAGATTCTCTGCTCGTCACGGCGGGCGTTTTGGCGGCGGCCGGAAAGATCCCTTTGGTTTGGCTGCTTGCGCCGGTTATGCTCTGCGCAATCGTCGGCGACCAGATCGGCTACTGGATTGGCCGCGCCGCCGGCAGCGCTCTTTACAAACGCGAGGACTCCTTCTTCTTCCGCCGAAACCATCTTCAGCGCGCGCACGACTTTTACGAAAAATATGGCGGTAAAACCGTAATTCTTGCGCGCTTCATCCCGATCATTCGCACGTTTTGTCCGCCGGTAGCGGGCGCCGCGGGAATGCCTTACTCCCGCTACTTGGCCTACGATATCCTTGGCGGCATCTTTTGGGTTGCCACCACAGTGCTCGGAGGCTACTTCCTCGGCCGCTCCATTCCCAACATCTCTCAACGAATTCACTATGTCATTGCCGTTGTGATTTTTCTCTCGATTTTGCCGCCAATTATCAGCATTCTTCGCTCTGGCCGGGGCGCATCCAAATCTCCAACTACGGCGCAACCGGGGCGCGATTAGCTCATGCCTTCGCAAAAGGTTCACACGATTATCTTTGATATCGGCCGAGTGCTCGTGCGCGTAAACGTTGCACGGGCTATGCAGGACCTCGCCCAAGGCATCGCTCTTTCTCCCGAAGAAATCTGGACTGCCATCGAAAAAGATCCGCGCTGGCAGGATTGGCAGGAAGGCCGTATTTCACCGCGCGACTGGCATCTCCATCTGCAAAAACGCCTCGGTGGCTCGCTCACGTTCGATCAATTCACGGAAGCCTGGAATCGCGCTCTCGATCTGCAACCGATTCAGGACAACTCTCTTTTCGAATCACTGCGCAAAGATTTTCGTCTCGGGCTCTTGTCAAACACGGATCCGCTTCACATCGCGCATCTCGAAGCAACGTTCGACTTCTTCCGCTTCTTTCCCAAATCTGCGCGCACCTATTCTTGTTATGTCGGCGCCAGCAAGCCTTCGCCGTTAATTTTCCGCGACGCTCTCAAGTCGCTGTGCGCCAGGGCCGAAACTTCCGTCTTCATCGACGACGTCGAATCGTATGTCAGCGCCGCTCGGGCGCTAGGAATGCACGCAATCCACTACCAAAACCCCGCCCAACTCCGTTCCGATCTCAACGGGTTTGGCGCGAACTTCCCGTCTTAGGCGCCTCCCAAATTTTCAGGGTAACTTTCATCTCCGCGTAAAGATTTCAGGGACTAGTACTTTGACCTTTCTCGTCGCAGCTTGTTCTTGGTTCAGCTAATAGCGTGTTTTCATGAACTTACCGCCCCGCGCGCTCCCCTGTCCGCTCGTACAGGTTTGGTGACTTGCTTGCACCCTTTTGAGCCACGAACGGTTTCCGCAGTAGCAGTGGGGTGAGAGCCGCAGAGCGGCTCCCCAGAAGAGGAGAAAGACCTAGTCATGGCTGAAGAATATACAAGTACCGAGAGGGGCTCCGGGTCCTGGCAGCTTCCCGCTATCGTTGTGTTGGGCCTGATCGCCATCGGTGGTTTGGCCTTTGGTTGGAACGCATCGAGCAAGCTGGACGTAACCAAGCAGGACGTCGCGGCCCAGTTGAAGACGACTCAGTCTGCGATTGATCAGGATATGTCTTCGTTGAAGGACCGCCTCGCGCAGACCGAAAAGACCAACACAGATCTGCAGGGCGACCTCAAGGTTGTCACCGGCAAACTCAAGATCACCCAGGGCCAACTCAAGAAGGCGCGCCAGGAAGCAGCCGACGCGAATGAGGACACCACGAACAAGCTGAGTGCGCTCGACACCTCCGTGCACACCGAATTGGCCACGAAGGCTGCCACAGACGATGTAAAGAACGTGGATACGAAGGTCGGCGTGGTCCGTACCGATCTCGATGCCACGCGCGAAGACCTGAAGATGGCGCGCAGCGAAATGGGCACGCTCATCGCGCGCAACCACGACGAAATCGATCAGCTGCGCCGCCTCGGCGAACGCGACTACATCGAATTCACGATCACGGGCAGGAACAAGCCCCAAAAGGTCGGAAACGTCACGGTCGAACTCAAGGGCGTTAACGACAAGAAGGGGCAATTCAGCGTCAACCTGACCGCTGAAGACCGTCAGCTCTATAAGAAGAACCGCGCCATGAACGAGCCGATCTTCTTCTATATCCATGGTACGAAGATCCCGCAGGAATTGGTCGTGAATAAGGTCGCCAAGGATAGCATCAGCGGATACGTCAGCATTCCAAAGGCGAATTCGCAGCCAGCTCCGGCGGCTTCCAATTCCGGTAACTAATTTATCAACCGAGACGCCGGCCTAATCCGGCGCACGCAGGGGGCGGCTTTGGAGCCGCCCCCTTTTTTGTTTGTGACGTCGGCGAGATGCTGCCTCCTATTCCTCGTACAATGGTTGAGCTTGTTGCGGAGCCAAAGCTTGCTTAGGAACAAGGCAGTCGTTTACTGCGCGGTTGACCCTTTCCTGTCTTCGCGGGGCAAATTTCTCTACGGCTTCGATCGATTCCAGGCGCAGCTCGACCAACTGCAAATTCCCTGCGTTTGGTTGAGTAGCCGCTCACGCACTCAACTGGACGAGCCGCGCCGCCGTGCCGGTCACACCGAACCATTCATCGCCGAAAATGGCTGTGCGGCCTATCTTCCGGAAGACTACTTTCATTTGAAGCCCGCGAAAACCGTCCGCCTCGGCCGCTTCACCTGCATTCCTGTCGCCAAGCAGCAACCCGCTGCCAGAGACGCCCTGGAGTCGCTTAGCGAAGCCTCTTCTGTTTCCATAGTGCCTTTGCGCTCCCTCCGCCCGCGGGAACTCGCGCAAAATATAGGCTTGCCAAATCAGGAAGCCGAACTCGTTCGCCAGCGCGACTTCGAAGAGCTATTTTTCTTTGCGGGCGCGACGGCGAACGACCACTTGCAATTCCAGTCCTTGGCACAACAGAGAAAGCTGTCGCTTCGCGAGCACGGGGTCTTTTGGTCTATCGCCGTCGGCGCCGACTTGCGCCGGTGCATTCGAGAAGTTGGCGATCTCTATGATCGCTCAGTTCACGCGCACCTCAATCGTTTCGCTATCGCAACTTCGTCAGAGTCAGTGGACATTTTTCAGGCCTGTGACCGAGGCGTCCGCCTCGCTTCGTCTGCCAAATCCATCGCGCCCGGCCCGGAAAGTCCGGGCCGCTTCAGCGAACTTCCCATAACGACACCCAACTTGTGGGAAACGATGCTAACCGTAATTCAATCGCACTGAGGTTCACGGGAAACATTCTGTCGTTGAGGCCCACTTCCTTTCACACTGCACTTGAAGCCGCCATTTCGAATCCGCTTGTTTACACACTTTTTATCCCTCAAATTGTGTATTTCTCGCACGTTTGCACCGTTCTTATCCTGGCAATGCAATTGCATCCTTGTCTAAAGCAAGCGACTTCTTGCAAGTACTAGGAGACCTAAGAAATGTCCTGGCTCATTCGCACTCTTCGCCTTCCAGCGCGCGAATCGCATACCAATCTGGCCCTCGCCGTTTGCGTCTTTCTCATGAGCGTGATGTCCCTCGCCCTTATTTGGCAGGCGCAGATCATAGCCGACCAGCGCGACGCCATTCGCTGGCTCGAATCCATGAAATTCGGCGGCTAACTCAGAGCTTAGCCTTCTGCATTTGTTCCATTTCAAGGGCTTCGTCCACGCAAATTTCAACAGCCAGCGATAGAACTGTCTCGACAATTTCTTGCGTGCGTGTATTCTGTTTCAACAGGGGAATTCACTCGCAAGGATTATTTCGATGAAGAAATGGTTTGCACTCGCAGTTCTCGTTTCGATACCCGCACTTAGTTCGGCGCAATCGGCAGGCTCGGCGCCTTCCGCTGCTTCGACGGATTCGACCGTCACTACACCTCAGACATCTCAGAGCACAGCCCCGAGCCAAGACTCCACCAGGCGCGCTCACCGCCATCAACGGCGCAATAGCCACCATACTCGCCGCCACCATCACCGCAGGGCAACGACAACAACAACACCACAATGAATTTCTCTCAAGAAGCAAATAGGGGAGCCGGGCGGCTCCCCTATTTGCTTCTTTTTTGCTGTATCGGTCCCGAAGCGCCTGAAACTACCTGCGCATTCTCGGGTCGAAGCGCACCGCATGCGCGGTGTGATCAGCTTTTGTTTAGCCCTAAGCCCGGTGGAGTCATCCATTTTCTCCGGAGCTTTGCGAGCTCACGCGCTTTAGTTACGCCTGTGCGAAATGGAATGCAAGCGAAAAAACGGAGAAATCAGAAGGATTCTTGAAGGCTGGTTTTGACTCTGTGGAAAAACCCGTTCACTTAATGAACAGCGTTTCGCGAAGCTGATCCCGCCCCACAAACGACTTGCTCGTCCGGAATCTGCCGAAGAGCTCCTGAATTTCGCGATTCTGATAAACCCGCTGCACCGGGCAGATCGGCGTCGCGGAAATCACTTGCAAAGTGTTTGAGTCCGCCACTCGATACCGCTGAAATACTTCCGGCTTCTTGCTGTGAAACATCGCAAACACAATGCCGCCCGGCCGCAGGTACTCTGTTAAACACCCGACCGTCTGTTTCGCCACTGCCGGCTCCAGGTAATCCAGAGTGTCCCAAAGTAATACCGCATCAAACGAACTATCTGCATAGTTCAGATTCTCCGCCACAAAGCGGGTCGCGCGGCCCGTTGGCGTCATATCCACACTAGCAGCTCCTGCCGCAGATTTCTTCAGCCGCGCTTCTTCTTCGGTCATGAATTCTTTCCAGGATCGCAGCAAGTCGTCCGAGGTCACCCGGAAGCCTTTCTCAATAAAGAAACTCAGCGTCGTTTGCCAAGCCGGCCCCAAATCCAGCATGGTGCCCCGCCCGAGGCCGTCGAGGTTCCAGAGAAACTCCTTCAGCCCGTTGGACATACGCGTGATTTCTTGCATTTCAGGCATCCGCGTCGTACCAACCGAAGTCACCGAGCCGTTTGCGCTTGTCACCCGCCCGCCCAACGGCATTCCCGGCGCCGGCCTCGACACATTCCTGGAGGTCCCCGCACCGATACCAATACCCAGCTTGTTTAATAGTCCCATCGTTAGATCGCCGTTCCAGCCGCAACGCTGCCGGCTTTCGCAGAACCGCTTGCCGCAGCACTGCTCGAAGATTCCGAATTTTTGCCGATCGGTTTGCCCGTCTCTACTTTACCGCGCAGCACAGCTCCGTCTTCAATTGCCAAACGTTCCGTCTGCACTTCTCCCGTCACATGCCCCGAGTTCCAAAGCTGAACGCGATCGCGCCCAATCAGCTTGCCTTGTACGCTCCCCCGCACAACAATTTCGCGGGCCAGAATGTCCGCTTTCACTTTTCCATTGGGACCAACCGTCACATTCGCACCGCTCAAATCCAGTTTTCCCTCGAGATTTCCATCAATGAACAAATCCTCTTTGCCAGAAACTTCGCCCTTAATTCTTATCCCCTGACTGATGCATGCTGCTGCACGGGGGGAGACTGGGACGTTTGCTCCCGTGTTTGCATTCGGATTGGAATTTCCAGCCGGCACCGCTCCCGCAGGAGTTGTGGAAATCTCTGTAACTCCTTGCGGTTTCGCGTCTTCTTTCTTCCACACGAGACACCTCGACCGAGTTGTTTGATTTTTCGAAGTCGCATTCGAGTTCGGCTGGAGGGGACGCGACTCAGAAACGCGAAGATAATACAGGGTTTACCGGATGTAAAGCGGAATACAGGGAACCACATCTAGCGTGTTACCTGAAGGGCTATACCACATTTCGTGCCTCCCTCGCCCATAGTTCCACAATTAGTTGCGATACTTCCCGACTATCCCCTCGTCCTCGCAATTCCCACATCGCCACAATCATCCCTGCTAGTTCTCGCGCAAAATGCTTGATCGACTTTCGTTTCTCGTACCAGCTCTCCGGGTCGAAGTCCCCATCGCGTGCGCCGGCAACACTCACCGCAATGCTTCCAGGAAAAACTCGACAAAAAATATAACGCGTCCTGCGCGTGTGGTAATTCGACGTAACGACAATCACTCGCTTCCATTTCTTCTCGGCCACTAGTTTCGCCAGCACTTCCGCTTCCTCGCGCGTGTTTTCTGCGTCGTGCGGAAAGCGCAGAATTCTGTCTTTCGGCACCCCGCGCTCGATCAAGTCGTGCTCCATCAATTCTCCCACGCCTGCATAGGGCCGCAGTCGCACGCCGCTCGCCACCACAATCGGCGCCAGCCCTTGTCGATACAACTCGGCGGCGCGTGTCGCTCTGTCCGCATAGAAATTGTCGATGCTTAGTTCAATGATGGCGTCTGACTTTTCGTGTGGGTCTTCTATCACCCATGCTTCCCCTGCAAATCGCAGCAAGGGATGTCGTGCCAGATAGAGCGCCCCGAGAACCAGCACTAAACACAATAATCCAATCAGTTTTGCCGTGATTCCGCCCCGCTCTTTTCTCATGAACCTGGGTCCACCGACCGCAAATACTCTGCCGCCTGCTCAGGCATTACCGCATTGAAATAAGTCTCTTTGATGCTGTACGACTTACTCTTGGTTTTAACAATCGGCAGGATCTCGATGTGCCAGTGATAGTCATCTGGCAAAGTTTTCCAATACCCGGCAAGTTCTCCCTTTTTGTTTCCGGTGTTGGGTGCGGTATGCACCACCAAGTGATACGCGGGAGCAAATTTATCCAGCCTTCTCAAGACTCTCCCCAAAAGTGCCGCAAGTTGCCTCCGATTTGCCCCCGATCTCGGCTGTTCAAATAAATGATTGTGGCTGCGGTGTAGCACCCAGATCTCGTACGGCACTCGCGCCGCATACGGACACAGCGCATAGTAGTCTCCTTGCACATCTACGATTCGTTTCCCTAGTTTCTCTTCCTGTCGCACGATGTCGCAGAAAACGCAGCGCTCTTTGTCCCTGTACCATTCCCGCGCAGCGCGCAATTCATACTTGATCCGTCGCGGTACAAAAATCGTTCCTGTTACTTCCGAGTGCGCGTGCGGCCACTCTTCCCCGGAGGCTTCTCCCTGATTCTTGTGCACGGTCACATGTTTCAGACGTAGGTCCTTCTTCAAATCCGCCACACGCGAAGCCCAGACCCACAGCACGCGCTCTATCTCGTCGTCACTTAATTGCGACAGCTTCTTGGTGTGATCTGGCGTTTCGACCACTACTTCATGCGCGCCGACCGGCGCCATCTTGTCGTAAATCCCGTCGGCCCTACGCCTCGCCTCGCCCTCAATCCGGTACACGGGATCAGGATGCGGCAGGACGCGCACCTGCCAGGGCCCCTCCGCGGGCCAAGAGAGAATCGTCTGTTGTTTGTCGATCGCCGGTTTTTCGAACGGACAACTTGTTTCGTCAACTCCTTCACGGTGCCCCAGCACCACCCAACTCTGCGTAATCGGATCGCGTCGGATTTCCATTCGTCGTGTGCGAACTCGCTTTTTCCTCTAATTTTCGCTGCGTCCGTAGTTTGTTTCCCCATCTCATCCTTGTCAAGCAACGCCGCTCGTTCTGTTTGCGTTTCTTGATCGTGACACCCTGAGGCAAAGGCAAACGGAACCGACGGGCACAAGTCGCCGCCCCTCGCGTGCTATTCTTCTTCGGATGCCTTCCGATCTCGACTACATGCAACTCGCGCTCGAAGAAGCTCGCGCTTCGGCCGACGCCGGCGAAGTTCCCATCGGCGCTATCCTCGTGCACGAAGACACAGTCGTTTCACGTTCGGGAAATCGCACTATTCGCGACAACGATCCCACCGCTCACGCAGAAATCGTCGTCCTCCGCAGGGCTGCCCTCGTTCTCGCTAACTACCGTCTGGCCGGCACAACGCTTTACGTAACGCTCGAACCTTGCGCAATGTGCGCCGGGGCCATGATCCAGGCGCGCGTGCCGCGCCTCGTCTACGGCACAGATGACCCCAAAGGCGGCGCTGTTCGCTCCTGTTTCGAAGTGCTGTCTCATCCGCGGGTCAATCATCGCGTCGAAGTCATTTCCGCCATTCTCGCCGACGAATCCGCAGCTCTCCTCCAGTCCTTCTTCGCCTCCCGCCGCTAACCATCCCGACTTCGCCGCGCCGTGGCGTGCTTCCCAACACCCAATTGTTGTGCGTCGTTGTCGTTTAGCTGGCGCTCTCGTGTAGCGCCGAACTTTAGCTCGGCAACTTGCCCTCCACAGACGCTACCTCTTGTACGGGTCAACTTCTTAGTTGGCCCTCTTGCATCACCATTTTCCAGAGAAATCGCCCTGCTACATTTATCTGCTAGAATGGATTGCGCTGACCGCGGAGAGGTGACTGAGCGGTTGAAAGTACTCGCCTCGAAAGCGAGCGTGGGGGAAACTCCACCGTGGGTTCGAATCCC
>Ga0126376_10001541_pt1 | contig 12461 bp, 11 predicted proteins | sample PanSoiMetPlot_15_FD_92760 | JGI IMG/M metagenome (GOLD analysis project Ga0126376, IMG submission 92760) | Tropical forest soil microbial communities from Panama - MetaG Plot_15 | ecosystem: Environmental > Terrestrial > Soil > Tropical forest > Bulk soil | place: Panama | collected 2016-02-17
AGCGCTGCCGCCGGCGGCGAGATTGATGTGGAGGACATTGACCTCGCGGCGACGCTTGGCGGTACAAAACTCGTCAACCGCCCGCGCGAAGGTAAGTGGTGCACGCAGTAAGCTTCCAGGCCCCCTGGTGACCAACCGCTTCGTCCAAACCTTGAGCTCGGGGTGCTCGTGAACCGTGTCGACCAGCAAATCCATCAGACGATCGATGCCGCCGCGCTCATGCTCCCCAAAGGGGGTGGCTATCAGGACCTGAAGGTCGACTTCACTGTGGCTTGACATATCTGCTGCATATCGTGACGGACGGGCCCCCTGCTTAGCGCAGTCATGGCGGTAACAGGTTCCGGGTGCCCTCGCAGGGGCTCCCCACAAAGCATTTTTTGGCTCCGGGCTCATTAATTTCTCGCGATTGTTAATTCTAATGTTAACTGAAAACGCTTGAACGTCTCCGGGTGTGTGGCTATCATCGTTATGTTACAATCGTGGTGATGCAAGGTGACGGCTACCATGGTGAACGTTTCTGTCGTCATAAAGGCATTAAACGAAGAGAGCAATATTGCCAGGGCGATTGAAAGTTCGCTCAAGGCGGTGGCTCCGTATGGTGGGGAGGTCATTCTGGCCGATAGTGGCTCGGCCGACCGAACCGTCGATGAAGCTGCAGCGTTTCCCGTCACAATCGTCCAGCTCCTTCGTCCTGAAGACCGATGCTGCGGCGTCAGTCAGCAGCTGGGCTACCAGCACAGCCGTGGCGAGTATGTATACCTTCTGGACGGCGATATGGAGTTGGATGCTAATTTCCTTCAACGAGCGATAAAGCTTCTTGATTGCGAGCATAGCGTCGCCGGAGTGGGAGGATATATTCGCGAAATGCGAATTGAGAATCATGAATTTGAGCACAGGTCGCGACGCTTGATACGCGGCCGACGGACCCACCCCGCGGAAGTTGGCTATCTGAATGGGGGGGTCTTTATCGGCGCGCCGCCGTTGAAGACGTTCGATACCTTTCGGACCGGAATCTCCACGCCAATGAGGAATATGACCTTGGAGTGCGGCTTCGTGCAAAAGGGTGGCGTATCATTCGCCTGGAGAGCCACGCGGCGGACCATTACGGTCACGCCATGACGTCCTATCGTCTGCTGCTGCATCGGGCGAGGACGGGTTACATCCTTGGTTCTGGTGAAGTGCTGCGTGCCGCGATAGATGGCGGTTATCTCAGGAACGTTCTGGTCGAACTCCGGCCACTCCGCGCCTATGGGTTCGCGGTGGCTCTTTGGGTACTCGCTCTCTTGACGCCGTTATTGCCGCAGAGTCGGGCCTGGGGCCTTGCTGCCCTGTTTGTATTGTGCGCGTTGCCCATTGCTGCAATGACATTACGTCACCGTTCTTTCAAGCTCGGCCTATATTCGGTTGTGGTCTGGCACGTACAGGGACTCGGTCTTATCCGCGGTCTTTTTCGTAAGCGCAGAGCCCCGACCGATCCGATAGCCAGCCGAATCATCCAGACCGCGCACGAGCGTCATGGCGGGACGCTCAGCGCAGAAACGCAGCTCGGGGATCATGGCTTCGATACAATGGGTTTTTGTGGAACAAGAGGTCACAAGGCAAATGATCGCTCAGGGGTCCCTTCATCTGAAATTTGCCGGTCGGCAATACCAGTTACGCCGAGCGTGTCGGATGAATGTCCGGAGGCTGCTATGCCCATACGGCTAACACCGGCTGTCTACACACAAATTAGAAGATGCAGCATAAAATCCGTGATTACTCTGCTCATTCTGGCCTTCGCTGGTCTCATTGCGACGTCCGCGCTTTGCCAGGATGCAAAGCCTCAGCAATATCAATGGCAACCGGTCGATTTGAATGAGGACTATCCGATTCGGGGGATCACATATGTGCCGGAGAGTGCGGGGCATGATTGGAGCATTGCCCGCGCGATCAACATTGCGACCGACATCACCCGCTTTGAGGTTCGTCAGGGCGATCAATGGGCGGAAGACAACGCTTCCGGCGACAACAAGGAGCGTTCCGAGTTGGATGGTTATCGGCGGCGATGGAAGGACGACGATGACATCTGGGGCGCGTACTCATTCTATATCGAGCCTGGCCGGCCGTATCGATCCGCGTGGACCGGCATCTCGCAAATACATGGCAGCAAGGTTCTTTCATTTCACCTTCATTTCGAGAATGAGACGCTGGCGATCTACACCGAGTATTTAGCTAACGGACCGAAAGCGTCTGTCACGTCAACACCTCACTATGCCGGAAAAGTGCTCAGAGCTGCATGGCACAATGTCGTGTTTCACCTCAAACAGGGTGTCGGCGAGCGGGGACGGCTGGAATTCTGGCTCGATGGCAAGAAGATTGTTAACTTCACCGGTTCAATTGGTGCCACCGGAAATCAGGCCTACTGGAAGTATGGCATTTATCGTGGTTACGGGCCGATCGCTACGGCGTTTGCGATCCAATTTGCCAATATGGAGATCGGCACCGCGGACTTGACGTCCAGAATAACCAGCCCGCAGCCAATCGAGTAGTAGCGCATTAGAGCTGACGCAATGACCTATTTTAAACTCAGGTCTTTTTGCCCGTCATGTCGCTCGGAAGGGTTCAAGCCACTTCTTGATGTACCGTACTCAGACCCTGATCTGATCGGTTACCTCAGGCGATACTATTGCTCTCAGGGCCATCCGAACTTTTCTCGGCTTGACGGAGAGCGTTATCGACTGATGGAATGCAACAGGTGCTGCCTGGTCTTCCAAGACCGCGTCCCGAACGATGAATTCTTGATGGAACTCTACGAAGAGTGGATCGATCCACGGACTATATTTGGCTCTGAAAAAGACAATGCGGCGCGTCAGTTTCGCGCGATGCGGCTGATTTGGCGACTAATTCGCCGCCTCAAGAAGCCGTCCAAATCAATCGAGGTGTTGGATATTGGCATGGGTTGGGGAGATTGGCTGTTCGCCGTGCGAGGGTTCGGGTGCCGTGTGCACGGGCTTGAGCTCTCGCCTGCGCGAATCAAATATGGCAAGAGTCACGGCATTGAGATGCTTGGGTGGAATGAGCTGAGCGGTCGAACCTTCGACATTATCAATTGCGATCAGGTTCTGGAGCACGTCGAAGACCCACGCGGGGCACTCGAGGCGATGGCCGCTGCGTCTCCCCCAGGGGCGTCATCAGAGTGAGTGTCCCCAATCTGTTGCCAATTGCGTCACGCCTGCGTTCGGGTCGGGGGATCGATTGGAGTGGGGAACCGCACACACGTCATCGCCCAAACCCAACTGAAGCCGTTACCCCCTTGGAACATCTCAACACGTTCACAGGCAAAAGCTTGCGTTACTTAGCCGAGGCTTGCGGTTTAAAAGAATTAAAATTCGGGCTCTCGGAAATGGCGCGAGCTGCTGTATTTGATTTCGACAGCTTAAAGGATATAGGCGTCGCGGCTCTTATCGGTCTCGGGTATGTCGACCATTTTACGACAGCGAACCTTACTCCGGCTCGAGCGCTTAGCTGACCTCCACACCGGTTTTGCACCCTTTGAGGAGTAGATGTTATGCTAGATCTTGTCAAGCTCACCGGAGCGGTTGAACTATGAAGGATACATGTTCGATGGATACCCTCTGGTTGCGAGGCTCGCTCAGGCATAAGCTCCTGCTGGCGAACCATAGTAGGACGCTACTGCCTTCAACTTGAATATCGGACGCCATCTGGAAAACCGCCATGAATCCGAGACAAGCCACGCTGAGCAGTAGCTCGATTCTCCGACTGTTGCCGAGAACCGCGCTATGCGCGATCATCAACGTGGTTAGTCGCACAGTGATAGTCATGTGCAGCTACCTTGGGTTCGTAGTCGGGGCAAACGCCGCATGCCCCTTGTTATATTGTTTAATTGACCTTGATTTCGCCGCCGGCTCATACAGCGGGTGCGCAGCTTTCAACAGCTGTATTAAGTTTTCCCGTTCGACCGCAAAATGGGCAAGATGGCAAGATGGTCACTACTCAGCGTTCGAAGCACAGCAGCCCGCGATAACAGATCTTGGCATTTTGGTAGAGCCGAGATCTACAAATTTTGTACGTTATTCACGAGATTTGACAAATTCGGTATGGCAAAAGGACAATATAGCCGCGGCAAGGCGCTCGGTCGGCGCTGATAATGCTGTGGACTCTGCAACCACGCCCGTAGCAACAAAGCCGGACGGCATTATTTCGCAAGCGATCGCTTTCCCGAAAGGACCAGGAAGTCTAAGCCTGTTCTTACGCAGGAGGCATGGGACTGGGCGGGTCAGCATTTCCTATGATGGAGGCGCAAGTTTCATGCCTTGCGCTCTGACCCGGGAGTTCCAGCGCTTTTCTACAGCCTCGGATGTAATGGAAAACCCAAACGTTGCCATCCGGCTCGAAGCTGAGGGAGATTCAATAGACGTTGACTTTGTCCAACTCGAAGGCCAGCGCATCGTCACGTCCCCTATACTAACCGAGGCCGGGGCACCCGTGATCAGAGACGCGGACAGCTTATCCCTCTTTGGAAATGCTGTCGGACCGCTCAACAGCGGAACGTTCTCGTTTGTCATGGAAGGAGGGGGTGCCGCGCCGAGAAGTTCGAGCAAGCGCCCGGCGGAGATCATGGGAGGACAGACCGCCAGCTTTTTCATCCTCCCGACTTCGTCGAAGCTTGTGATGACCCATCATGGACGGATCAAACAGGACCTGGATACGCTGCTTGGGTCGGGTATCTCCTCGCTTCTTGCACAGGGCAGCATGGCGAAGCACTTCAAATTCGCAGCCTCGAGTAGCGATGGAATGGGAGTGTCGCTGGTGGCCGATGGAGGTGCCGTTAGGCGCCACGCCGTCGGGTATGGAGCCGGACACGGTGACTGGCGGTTGGGTGGGGTCGACGGCCTGTATAGCGGCTTCCTCACGCGACTGACAATATGGAACTCGAAGCTAGATGACCGGACCCTACAGTCCCTGACTAAGGTCGACATTCCTGCAGCTGAGATTACGGACACGGATTTGACCTGGACAAATCTGTCCGTTCGAGAAAAGGTTGTCATTAATGGAGCGTCTTACGAGGTCCAAAGCGGGATTCGAAAGGAGCCTGTGACTAATACATACCCTGTTCAAATCAGCAGCGGAGGCAATTACCTCAAATTTCATCTGTTCGCAAATAATTCCTGGACGATGGACAGCTCTGATCCCATCGAGGGGTCGGAGAGAGTGGAATTGGCTGGAAACTTGCTAGGCAGCTCAGCGCGCTTCGTCAGTCATGACGTCGACTCGATTTGGGTAGCGGACTCGTTCTACATTGAAGAAGGAGATCCCATTACTACGGACTGGGTGACCCTAGGTCAGATCCATGATCGGGTAGACCGGGCCGGTGTGGGTCCAGTACTCGGCTTTTCCTTGCGTAGCGGAGAATATTTAGCGGTCGACGCTGCTGGCGTAGGTAATATCGGGAAATATCCCATAGCGAGAGGTATATGGTACAATCGCGTGTTTAGCGTTAAGTTCGACCAGTCCGGAGAAGGCTATATCAAAGTGTGGATAAACGGAGATAAGATTGCAGACTACCACGGAAATACAGGCAATGCGCAGACCAAGTACTATTACTGGAAATTTGGGATCTACAGGTCACACGCGCCGGAGTACATTGCCGTCCGTTATGCGAATATGCGGATAGGCAGCGGCAGCCTGTCAACTTTGATTGCGGCTCCAGACCCCATTCCAACGCATTTTTGTGGAGAAGATCGACCGTGCTGAAGGACGTGCGTGCCCGACTTCTTGGCTGGAATTCATCATGAACCAATGCTATAGCATACATCGTGTTATCGCTGAACGCGGTTATTTTGCCCAGGCGATCGGTTACGATGACATTTTGCGCGTGAGACTCGTTCAAGCTGAGGAACGGCAACCACACATATCCGGGCCGCCCATTGCCAGCGCTCACTTATCATCCTAGAATCGGAGCTTGGCCTGGCGCGAGTGGGGGCCAAGTTGCTCCCGCTGCTCGATTCCTGTTTGTAATATTCTTGCTTTTTCAGTTCCCCGCCTTCGGCTATCAACTTGAATATACCGATACCGGACATTCGGCTTCGCGGATCATACAACTCATAAATTTGATGACCGGTGCCTTTGCAGTATTCATGATCTATGGTACACGCGGTGCGGCCGTAGCAGTCCAGAGGTGTTGGCCGGTTCTGGTTTTGATAGGGTTGCCCTTCTTTTCTGTCGCCTGGTCCACCTACCCCACCGGAACGTTACGAGGCAGTACTACCTTCCTTTTCTCGTGTCTCTTTAGCCTCGCACTCGCAATTTGCTTTCCCGCCCGGGCTGGTCTGCGGTTCGTTATCAGGGTCATGACGCTTGGCTGCGTGCTGAGCGTCGTCTGGGCGCTGCTGCTACCCCGGGTAGGAGTACATCAGGCAACCGATTTCATCCAGAATGTTCACGCGGGATTGTGGCGCGGAATCTTCACCCATAAGCAGGGTCTTGGGGTATTTGCCGGACTTACCTTCGGACTCCTTCTTTTCTATGGTTCTTTGGCATTTCCGATACTCATTATGCGAGTAGGGGCAATAGCTTGCGCGGGTGCCTGCCTCTGGGGAACACAGTCGGCGACCGGTCGCATTGTCGCCATTACTATGACCGCCTCCTTGTTCATTACCCATTGGATTTGCGGCTTTCGACCCGTGGTACGGCGGATTGTGCTGAGAGCCTTAGTTATCGCGCTCGCCGTCGCCCTCGTAGCCTTTTACTTTGGGCTACTGTCGTTTGTGCCTGCCCTGTTCGGCAAATCGAGCGATCTCACTGGTCGGTCCGAAGGCTGGTGGGTCGTACAAAACAGTTTTGCTCACTCTGGAAGGCTGCTCCTTGGAGGAGGATTTACGAGTGGCTTTGCCCAAGACATGTCGTTCGGGCTTCCGATCGACAATGCGTACATTACTAAGCTCATGGAATTCGGTTACGCCGGATGCGCTATTATCTTTTCAGTTCTCGGCTGGATTTTCGTTGCTGGCATGCGCCTTCTGTTCAAGACCGAGATAAAGAGCGCAGCGTTGCACGTCTTCCCGGCGAGCCTAATGATCACGCTTACCTTTCTTTGTATTACCGAAACCGGTTTGATGGAAAAGAACATAGAGACAACTCTAATGATACTCGCTATCCACATTGTGCTCGTAGAACGCGAACCCTCTTCTTACAGTCGACCGAGGGCCATTGGGGAGCGACCGCGAGATCGATTCACGCGCAGCAGCCGTATGGATCGAGTGAGTGGCGAAAAGAGAGGCCAAGTGCATAGCATGTTGGTACACTGATTCCTACTTTGCAGCCTCCATCGGAAGCGGATGAGGTAGCCCATACAAGTATTCTCTGACATCGCTGGCGTATCGCTGCTCCCAGCCATCCCCAAAAAGGTTCAGCATGTCACGATGAAGCTTGATCGTGGATAAGCTCGAATTTATTGAAGTCAGTAAATCTGTTGAAGCGGCAACGACCATCCATGATGGACTGGATTTTCGACAGGCCAACTAACGCCCAGACCGCTGTGCGTAAGCGGGCAGCACGTGGAAAACGAGAAGGCTTACGGGCAAAGCCGACCAGGAATATCGGATCACTAATTCCGTTGCAAGCCTATCCGATTTACGCTGTATACTATTGATTCGATCGCAGTCAAAGTTATAACGCATTTTGAGGCGTCAGTTCAGCGTCTTGTTGTCGGGATCGCTAATCGTTCCGCCAAAATGCGCGCGCCGTCTTTGCTGAGATGGATATCATCATAGTGCGGTGGAAGGTTCGATTTACATGCACGCGCGTACAACTCCATCGTGGATATGAACTCAATCGCTTCCCCTTGGGCGACGGCACGAAAGTGCGCGAGCCCCCAGGCCTCACCGCCGATAGATTCGTCTCTCGTGGCATGGAAAACGAGACTCACGCGAGTTCTACCGCGCCGATTGCGGCAACTCCCGCGGCGAGAAGGGCTAAGCGGCGGGTCAGGCATCTTTTGAACATAGTGTGCGTCGAGCCACGACTCGTTCAAAGCTCCTGGCCAACGTCGACCTTTTTCGCAACTCGCGGTCCGCATTTGTTTCGGAGCGGTCTAAAATATCGATCGACGAAGCGATCGATAGCTGCAGCATAGGCAATAGAGATCAGGAGGGCGGTCGGAAACAGGATGATGGGCTTTGCGGCTATGGCGGGAGCGTTTTTTGCAATCAACATGATCACTACGTAGTGGATCAAGTAAATCGCATATGAATAGGTGCCGAGCGTTATCGCCCAAGGCGAATTCAGGTGGCGGAACGGCTGAGTATCGGAGAATCGGATCGCAAAATAGAACACAGGCATCAAAGCGAGACCCTGGATGCTGTATCGCGTTGTTTCTCGGAATACCGGATGGCGATAGAGCAACGTCAGGAGCAACGTAGCTGCGGCGGCTGCCAATACCGTCCACTGAGCCAGGGACATTGCGCGGGGGCGATGCAGCTGCCGGATCGGATTCATGACGATCGCCAATATACATCCATAGATAATCGAGTCGATACGTGTGTCAGAAGCATAGTACGTTCGATTGGACATAAAGTCCGGGGAGTGCACAAGATAAATGCGCCAGGCGAGGACGACGAGACACGCAATTCCGAGCAGCGTGCCAATCGTGCGAGGTCGAAGAGCGCTGCTCAGCAACAGGGTCATCAGACACGGATAAAAGATATAAAAGTGTTCCTCGACGGCAAGTGACCACAGAATACCGGTACCGTCCGGAATCGTGTTACCCGGGTCGAAAAACAAGCCATAGTAATTAGCGAAATACAAAAGCTGAGCTGTCATGCCCGCCGTGGTTATGCTGCCGGAAAGCCACCCGGCATATGTCAGACCATAGGCGATCGCCAGAGAGATGAACAAGGGCGGCATCAGCCTGAGTATGCGACGAGCATAGAATCTCAAAATATCGATTCCACTAGTGCGCTCGTTCTCCGCAAGCATGAGGGTTGAGATCAGATAGCCGCTCAGAAAGAAGAAGATCGTAACGCCGAGCCCGCCCGGCGCCAGACCCTCGAGGCCTGAGTGACCCAACATAACAAGCAGCACCGAAATCGCCCGAATTCCATCAAGAGATGGAATAATCTTCGGTTGCTTGGAGTACACATCGCTCATTGTCGTAGCCAACCCATGGGCATGATCAGCGTCGTGGCCGAATCCGTCTGGTCGCGGATGGGCAAAACGAGAAGGGTCAGTCGCGAGAAATCGATACATGATTGCTTCGGAGGGATTTGCAGGACCCGTAGGAGGAATCCGCCGTCACGGCTGCGCATCGAGAGAGTGGCAGGAGCGTCGTCCCGTAGCCGAGCTTGCCAAAACTGAATGAGCATGCGGAATTCCGTTGAAGCCTGTCCGATTTTATGTTACTTAACATTGTATAACGTTGGACGGGTCACAGTCAACGTTATAACGCATTCCGAGGCGTCATCCAGCGAATGTCGAGGTGGGGCATCGTAACGGCATAAAACAGCCGTATGATCCAAACGGGGTAAGATATCATTTGTTGAAACATATGGCGAAAGAACGAACGATGCGAGTTGCTCTCGGGTTTATTCTTGGAGTCGCAGTGACCGTAGGCGGCGTATTCATCTACGATACCACTCAGCCTTTTGCCGTCAATCCAATCGTCAATTGGTCCAACGCAGTTGAGAGGAAAGATTATCTGGTTGAATATTTCGCAGCCAGGTTCGATCGGTTACTCAAATGGTCCACATTTCGGTACTGAGCGGTGTCGTCGAGCCATTGTCATTAATGGCGGACCTAGCTCAAAGCACCAAGATCATGGCGGCACTACCGTACCCTTCCGGTCAATTATAACCGGTTCGCGATTACTGACTTTCGCGTTGATAGGGGTCGGGAAGGGTTTGGCCTTCCCGCCCTCCGAACCGTACGGGCAGTTTTCAGCTGATGTCCGATCTTGTTTCACTTCGATGTCCCCGGCGGATAGCGCTGGACGCGGATCATGAGCCCGGCTTCCTCCGCCAGCTAAAAACTGAGCAACCCGACGCAACGACCACAAAACGTTTCAGTTATTGTTCGGAGTGTGCTTAGCCGTCGATTGCGCCCGTGGGCGCGTACTCGATTGAGACGATCCCAAAGCAAACAGCTTATCGTAAGCCTGACGTAGTCTGGGTGCCTGATGATGCCATGCAAGTACGTCCTGTAATCGTCGGCGTCCGAACTCGCTCATGCGCATGCGCTGATCCGGATCATCAATAAGCTCAAGGATTTTGTCACCGAAATCGATAGGATCGTTGGGTGCCGCATAAAGCGATGCTTGCTGTGCCGAATAGCGCCCTTCTGTGACATCGAACTGCACAATTGGCTTGCCCAGCGCCATGTACTCCATGATTTTGTTCATGGTCGAGATGTCATTCATCTTGGTGACACGATCGGGGTTGACGCATACGTCAGCCGTCGAGAGAATCTCAAAGAGCGTCGCGTCGTCGACTCTCCCGGCAAAGGTCACGCGATCTGAGAGCCGCATCTTTTCCGCGAGTGCGACAATCGACTGCAAATCAGGGCCGCGGCCAACCACAACGAATTGGATGTCGTTTCGTTTCCGCTTGCGAGCGATGTAGTCGATGGATTCCAAGAGCAAGTCGAGCCCCTCCGACTGGCTGATCACGCCGACATAACCCACCATGTATTGGCGACCATTACGCCACCGCGGCGCAGGAGGCACGGCCTTTACACACTCAACGGAGGGCCCCGAGCGAACGACAAATACACGGTCAGACGGCATTCGACCTCTTTCGATGGCGACTTGGCGATACGAATCATTGGTTGCTATGGAAACGTCCGCAACCCAAAAAGTTAATCGCTCGGCCGCCAGGAGAAGCCGCCACATGAAATCGCGACGGCCGAATTTCGCTTCGTAAAGCTCTGGGTTGACGTCGTGATGGTCGAATAGGAAACGCTTGCGCCCAAAAAGCTTGTAGATCAGGGCGATCAAACAGATCAAATCGGGCGGGTTACACGCGTGGATAATGTCAAACCCGTGTCGCCACGCGACTTTAAGCGACAAGATGAACTCCCAAAACAATGCCACCGGATATTCTATCAGATATGCTGCAGCGCCACGCGCCTCAATCGGAAGCGGGTGTCGGTAGATATGAATACCGTCTATTGTTTCCTCGGACGCCGTATATTCGCGCGCCTTTGGGCAAATTACCGATACGACATAGTCGGCACTGCGAAGCGTTTTTGCTATCGACCACACCCGCCTATCGAAAGGAACCGGAAGGTTCTCCACTATAATCAGGACCCGACGTGGCCCCATTGCGCCTTTACCAACCGGAGCAACGCTGATGGCTTTTGGTGGCACGTGAAGTTTGCTGGAGTCACTGAGCGTGACTTGGCCCGGTACCTTCGCACCCTGATGCCGATTTGTCTGTCTCAGCCCAGGAGCCTGCAAGCTCATATTCCGCAAGCCGGCGGTTATTACAGATATTGGCGAGCGCATTGACGTACCCAGTTGCGCAGGCGTCGCGCTCGTTGGAGGCGGCCCGAAAAGCGAAGTTCGATTTCTTTCAGTGATGTCTGCGCTTTGACAGTGAAACGCGGCTTCATCCATGCGTCGGATCTGGCTTCTCTATCATCGGTAGTAAACACGTTCGATACACCAACCTCCCTGAGCACCCGGAGTACCTGCCTATTATAGGCTCCAAACGGAGGCGCAACTGAATCGATAGAATTACCGACAATGCTTGATAACGCCTCGATCGATTGTCGAACCTGACTAATCAACTCACCAGTGGGCAGTGATGTCCATCTCACGTGATCGACACCGTGACATCCGATCATCATGCCGGCATCGCGAAGACGAATGATATCGGCTTCATCCATATAGTCGGGATCGCCAATCACCTTGGAACTTACAAAGAATGAGGCTCTGCATCCGTGGTTCTGAAGAATTGGTAACGCAACGCTGACGTCAGACTTGTTTCCGTCATCGAACGTAAGTCGAATGCTTCGGGTCGCCGTTTCGTATTTTCGCGCCAACTTGATGATTTCACCAAGACGTTCCGATGGCAGCCAGAAGGGACGCTCAGGATCACGGACCCTTAGGGGCGGTCCTAGTCCGTGTAGGCAAAGGTAGACTTCGCTCATAAAATGCCGCCCGCTTATGAAGGCGTGGACCACGCGTGTTATACATCACTGGCGACTTCCTAACTAACATCAAATGTTATTCGCGTAAACTCCTCCCTTTGGTTCGTTATGGCAACCGACCGCCAGCGGGACGTCGGGCCTGCCAACCCCGGCGTCAAGCGCAAATTGCAAACCGGGGATGGGATCAGCGCGCCGGCGCAGTCACAATGGGCGCGGGCGTATTTACAATGGTGGCGGCCGCAGCTGTCCCCTGAACAATATTCTTCAAGGTGTATGCGTTTATGGCGGCCACAATCGGATCGTTGACCGTGGCGATC
>Ga0126376_10001542_pt1 | contig 12458 bp, 10 predicted proteins | sample PanSoiMetPlot_15_FD_92760 | JGI IMG/M metagenome (GOLD analysis project Ga0126376, IMG submission 92760) | Tropical forest soil microbial communities from Panama - MetaG Plot_15 | ecosystem: Environmental > Terrestrial > Soil > Tropical forest > Bulk soil | place: Panama | collected 2016-02-17
CGATGACGCGTCCGCCTTGCACGTAGATCTTCACTTCCTCGCCGGTGTCGGCGAAGCCCTCGTCGATCAGGAACGCCTGCGCCGCGGGGGAATCGACGAGCCGCCGTAAGAACTCGCGCGGGAAGACCACGTCGGCGTCCATGATCAAGGTTGACTCACGGGCGATAACGTCGCGCGCGCAGTAGAGCGAGAGCGACGAGCCCCGCTGATAGGCCGGGTTGTCGATGCACTCGACCGTCATGCCGGCGGGAGCCGCCGCCGCGACGGCGCGCACCTGATCGGCGCAATGCCCGACGACGATCACGACGCGGCGCACGCCCACGGCGTGGAGCGCCTCGAGCATTTGCGCGAGGATCGGCCGGCCGCCGACCGGCAGGAGCGACTTCTGCGTGTGATCAGTCAGGGGGGCCAGCCGGCGGGCGACGCCGGCGGCCAGGATGATCGCCGTCACTTCGAGCTCGGCCCCAGGACCCTGCGCATCCGGTTCGCTGGTTCGTGCATGCTTTGTCGAGGCCTATAGTATCCTGTGCGTAACCGAAATGACGCAGGATCGACACGCAAGCTCGACCCGGCGCTCCCAAACGACTCTAGCACCCGGCCCCACGCCTTCCCAGCAGCGAGCCGTGTTCGAGCGCGACGGGTTCGTGGTAGTCACCGGGCTCTTCGACGAGCAGGAGATCGCGCGGATCTCGGCGTGGACCGACGAGCTCGAGCGCACTCCCGAGGTGCCCGGCCGCGCCATGAAGTATTACGAGCCGAGTCTCCTGCGCCCGGGCGAGCGGGTGCTCCAGCGGATCGAGAACTTCTGTCCCTTCCACGCCGGGTTCGGCGAGCTGTGTGACAGCGACAAGCTGTGCGGCTCCGTCTCGGGCCTGCTCGGCGAGCCGGCCGTCCTGTTCAAGGACAAGATCAACTTCAAGCTGCCGGGCGGCGACGGCTTCAAGCCGCATCAGGATCAGCAGGCCGGCTGGAGCACCTACGCCGATCTCTTCGTCACCGCGATGGTCAGCATCGATTCGACCACGGCCGAGAACGGCTGCCTCGAGCTCTGCCCGGGGCACCACACGCGCGGGCTCATCGGCGAGGAGTGGAAGCCGCTCACCGACGACGAGATGCGCCGCCTCGGAGGCCGGGCGGTGCCCACCCAGCCGGGGGACGCCGTGTTCTTCGATTCCTACACGCCGCACGCGTCGGCCCCGAACCTGACCGCCGATCGCCGGCGTGTGCTCTACATCACGTACAACCGCCGGTCGGCCGGCGATCACCGCGTGCGGTACTTCGCCGACAAGCGGAAGAGCTTTCCGCCCGACATCGAGCGAGATCCCAACAAGACCTACACGTTTCGTGTCTGAGCACCACTCGAGGAGCACATGATTTTTCGCGTCGCGCTCGTCCTCGCGGCCTGCCTGTCGATCGCCTCACCGGCCTACGCCTATCTCGACCCGGGTACGGGCAGCATGCTCATCTCGGCGGTGCTCGGCGTGGCGGCGGCCGTCGGGCTCGCGGTCAAGATGTTCTGGTACCGGCTGGTCGGGTTCTTTCGCGGCAAGAGGCCGGTCGCGGACAAGTAACGCGGACGAGCGCGGCCGCACGCGCGCGGCGGCGTCGGTCGCATCGCATGTCGCGCCGATCATGAGCATGTGGCAGGACTGGAAGAGCCTCCGCCGCTTCCACAAGCTTCCGCCGCGCGATCGCAGCATCGTCTTCTACTCCGAGACCCACCAGGACTGGCATCATCTCCAGCCGCTCATCGACTTCCTGGTCGAGCGGCTGTCGCGGCCTGTCTGCCACGTCACCTCGGAGCGCGCGGCGCCGCTGCCGTCCACACCCGACGCGGACCACATCTTTCGCATCCGGGCCGGCGTCTTCTGCACCTGGTTCTTCCAGACCGTCAAGGCGGACGTGATGGCGTTGACGATGCTGGATCTGCACAATTTTCATCTCAAGCGCTCGGTCCATCCCGTGCACTATGCGTACGTGTTTCACAGCATGGGCAGCACGCACATGGTGGATCACGCGAGCTCGTACGATCACTACGACAGCCTCTTGTGCGTGGGCCCCCACCACGTCGCCGAGATCCGGCGCCGCGAGGAGCTGCATCACCTGACGCCCAAGCACCTCTTCGCGCACGGCTATCCTCGACTCGAGCGCCTCGTGGCGCTGGCCGGCGATGGCGCGGCGGTGCCCGCCCCGGCGCCGCGGCCTGTAGCGCGAACGACCGTGCTGCTCGCCCCGACGTGGGGGGAGCAGTCGATCCTGCACGTCTGCGGCGAGCCTTTGATCGCCGCCTTGCTGGGCGCCGGCATCGGCGTGATCCTGCGCCCGCACTACCAGACCACGCGGCTGGCCCCGCAGGTGGTCGAGCGGTTGGTCGCGCGGTTCGGCGCGGACCCCGGCTTCCGCTACGTCGAGCGCATGGACGAGAGCGCGTCGCTGCTCGAATCGGACGTCCTCATCTGCGACTGGTCGGCGATGGCGATCGAGTACGCCCTGGGGCTCGGCAAGCCCGTGCTCTTCGTCGACGTGCCGCCCCGAGTGCGGAACCCGAGCTGGGCCGAGCTCGGAATCGAGCCCATGGAGATGCGCATCCGCCGCGAGCTCGGGGCCGTCCTGCCGCTGGACCGCGTGGCCGACGCCCCGCGCCACGTCGCCGAGCTCATGCACGGCGCCGCCGACCGGCGCAAGCGCAACATCGCGCGGCGCGAGGAGTGGGTGTTCAACTTCGGCCGCAGCGTCGAGGCGGGTGCGCGCGAGATCGCGCGGATCGCCGACGAGCGGGCCGGCATCGGGGCGCGCGGCCGACAGGCGTGAGGCCGCGACGACGGCTGCTGCGATGGCTCGGCTGGTTCGCCGCCGTGAACGCGGCGCTCTTCGCGATCATCGGTCTGCGCTATCTCTGGCTCTACGCGGCGGTGGGCAGCAGCGTCTCGTGGAGCTACGCCCTCGTCGCCTACGTCGGCCACCTGAGCGCGCTCGCCGGCATCCCGCTGCTCGTGCTGCTGGTCCCGGTGGCGGCGCTGGTCCCGCGCGCGCGGGTGGTGCTGCCGCTCGGCGTCGCGGTGGCGAGCGCCGGCGTCGCGCTGTTCGTGCTCGACAGCCTGGTGTTCGCCGAGAACCGCTATCACCTGAGCGTCCTGACCTTCACCTTGCTCGAGCCGCAGACGTGGGCGTTTCTGGCGCTCTACTTCGTCGTGGCGCTCGCGATCGAGTCGATGCTGGCGGGCTGGGTCTGGCAGCGGACGGCGCGCCCGGAGCACCGGCAGATTGGACGGTATCTGGCCCTCGCTCTCGTCGCGTGCTTGGTGGCGGCGCATCTGGTCTACGCGTGGGCCGCGGCCCACTACGACGTGTCGGTGACGGCGTTCACCCGATATCTCCCGCTCTACTACCCGCTCCGAAACACCGGCCTCCTGGCGCGACTGCGCCTGATCGACCGGACGGCCGCGCGCGAGCGCGGCGTGGGGGCCGCGCTCGAGCAGCCCGCGGCCGGTGAGCTCCACTATCCGCTGGCCCCGATGCGGTGCGCGCCTCGGACGCCCGATCTCAACGTGCTGCTCGTCGTGATCGACGGTATGCGGGCCGATGCCTTGGTCCCCGAGGTCGCGCCCCGGCTGAGCGCCTTCGCGCGCGGCGCGATCGAGTTCGATCGGCACTACAGCGGCGGCAACTCCTCGCGCGCTGGAATGTTCTCGCTGTTCTACGCGATTCCCGCGACGTACTTCGACGAGTTCGCGGGCCGCGCCAGGCCGCCGGTACTGATGGACGTGATCCGCGAGCACGGCTACGAGCTCGGGATCTTCGCGAGCTCGCCGATCTACCGCCTCGTGGATCTCGATCGCACGGCGTTCGCCCACGTGCCAAATTTACGGATGGAGACGAAGAGCAGCGATGGATCCAGCGGGCGGGATCAGGTGCTGACCCACGACTGGTTCGAGTGGCTCGGCCGGCGGAACCCAGCGCGCCCGTTTTTCGGGTTCCTCTACTACAACGCCGTCGTTTCCGTCGAGCCGCCCGCGAACTATCATCCGGCGATTCCGCCGCCGACCCGCGCGTCGCCGGCGCTCAGGGCCCGCAACGTGCGCTACCTCGAGGCCGTGCACTACATCGACTCGCTGTTCGGGCAGGCGATCGACGATCTGCAGCGCCGCAAGCTTCTCGACCGCACGATCGTCCTCGTCACGTCCGACCACGGGCTCGAGTTCGACGAGAACCGGCTCGGGTTCAAGGGCCACGGCACTGCGTACAGCGACCACCAGATGCGTATCCCGCTGGTCGTGCACTGGCCCGGGCGGCCGGCGGGCAAGGTGGCGCGCCGCACGTCGCACAACGACATCGCGCCGACCTTGCTCACCGAGCTGTTCGGATGCACGAATCCGCCCTCTGACTACGCGAGCGGCGCCAGCCTCTTCTCGGATAGCGAGTGGAGCTGGCTCGTCGTCGCCAGCTACCGCGAATATGCCGTGGTCGAGCCCGACCGCGTGACGGTGGTGTTCCCGACCGCCTACGAGGTGCGCGGCCCCGACTATCGGCTCGCGAGGAGCCAGGCGCCGCCGCGCGACGTCATGCGCGCGGCAATGCAGGAGATGAGCCGGTTCTATCGATGAAGGCCGCGACGCTCGCGGTGGCGCTGCTCGGCGCGATGGGCGCGGCCGTGTCATCCGCCTCCGGCGGAGCACCGGGCGGCACCGTTCGGATTGCGGGCGACCGTCTGGATCTCGTGGTGGCGCTCGAGGGCGCCGTGCCGGTCGAGTGGCGGGTCTGCCATCCGTCGTGCGCCGGGGCCGATGCCGGCTCCGCGAACTCCGTCGGGTTCGGCGACACCGATCGCCCGCCGATCCGGCTGATCATTCGCGACCTCGAGCCGCCCATCGATCTGCTGCGTCTGCGATTCGCTGCCGAGCTCGCGGACAGCGAGCGCGCGCACAGCGCGACGTTTCAGGCCGACCTGCCCGTGCCGGGTGTCCGTCTGGTGAAGTCGTTCGAGGTGTCCCGCGATGGCTACGAGGTCGTGATGGCGGCCCGTCTGGTGGGGCCGGGTGCGGCCGCGTTCATGTCGGGCCGCCGCCTCGAGCTCGAGCTCGACGCCGGCCGCGACTTGTTGCCACCGCCCGCGGCCGGCTTCGCGGCGATGCTCGAGCGCACGAGCCGGGTGATCGTGGCCGGCGGCGCGGTGCGCGAGGTCGGCGACGACCGCCGCGAACCGACGATGCTCCGCGCCGGCGACTGGGCCGGATTGCGCAGCCGGTTCTGGACGCTCCTGGCTCGTTCCGACGGCGCGGCAGCACTCGCGCCGCGGCCCGGCGCGACCGCGCCGCTGGCCATCGCCGACGAGCGGGGGCGGCTCGCGTGGCGCTACACGTTCTACGCGGGCCCGCTCGAAAAGGGCGCCCTGACCCGCGCCGATCCCGAGCTCGTCCGGCTGCTCTTCTCCGGGCTCTGGTCCTGGCTGCGCCCGTTGAGCTTCGGGCTCCTGTTCCTGCTGCGCGGCTTGACCGAGCTCGTGGGCCATCCCGGCGCCGCGATCGTCGCCCTCGCGGTGTCGGTCAAGATCCTGTTGCTGCCGCTGACGACCGTGGCCGAGCGCCTACAGGAGCAAGTGAATGCCACGCAGGCGCGCCTGCAGCCCGGGATCGACGCGATCAAGGCGGCCTACCGCGGCGAGGAGCGAACCCGGCGCACCATCGCGCTCTACCGCGAGCAGGGCGTGCATCCCCTCTATACACTCAAGAGCCTCGCCGGCTTCATGATCCAGCTGCCGGTGTTCGTCGCGGTGTTCGACATGCTCGCGGAGGACTTCGACCTCCAGCGTGTGTCGTTCCTCTGGATCCGCGACCTGGCCCGGCCCGACGCGCTGGCGCGGCTGCCCATGTGCGTGCCTTTCTTCGGCTGCGACCTGAATCTGCTGCCGTTTCTCATGAGCGGCGTATCCCTCGCGACCCTGCTGCGCTTCCGGTCCGCGGTGCTCACGTCGCCGCTGGCCCGCCGCCAGCGCCGCAACTTGATGACGATCACGGCGCTGTTCTTCCTGCTCTTCTACACGTTTCCGGCCAGCATGGTCCTCTACTGGACCTCCACGAACTCCTTTCAGCTCCTGAGCCAGGAGCTCGGCCGGCTATGGCGCCGGGCGTGAGTGCGCTAGGCTGAGCGCAGCGTGAAGCGCGAGCGCGCGTGGGCGTTGGCCTCGCTGATCGTCGTCGCGTCGTGGCATCCGGCTCCGTCGACGGCCCAGACACAGTCCGCCGCCATCTCGAAAGAGCGCGTCACCTTCAAGAGCGGCAGCCTGACGCTGGTCGGGTTCCTGTTCAAGCCCGACGGCGCCGGTCCGTTCCCGGCCCTCGTCTGGAACCACGGCAGCGAGAGGAGTCCCGGAACGATGCGGCAGTTCGATGCCGTGGCCGCGATCTTCGTGCCAGCGGGTTACGTGGTCTTCGCCCCGATGCGGCGAGGGCACGGCGACTCGGAGGGGCCCTACATCATGGACCAGCTGCGGCGCGGCCAGGAGCAACACGCGTCCGCATCGCTCGCCGTGCGCCTCCTCGAGGGCGAGCACCTGGGCGATCAGCTGGCCGGACAGGCCTACGTCAAACGCGTGCCGTACGTCGACCCGCAGCGCCTCGTGGTAGCGGGCTGCTCGTTCGGCGGGATCGAGACCTTGCTCGCGGCCGAGCGTGGCGCGGGCTACCGCGCGGCCGTGGCGATCTCGCCCGGCGCGCAGAGCTGGAACGGCAACGCGCCGCTCCGCGAGCGACTCGTGGCCGCCGTGCGCAAGGCCGAGATTCCCATTTTCCTGATCCAGCCGCCACAGGATTCGAGCCTCGAGCCCAGTCGGGTCCTCGGCGCCGAGCTCGAGCGGCGCGGCAAGCAGAACGCCGTGAAGGTCTATCCCCCCGATATGCCCCTGGACGAGCAAGGCCACTGCTTCGGCGGCGCCCGGGGCATGCCCGTTTGGGCGCAGGACGTCCTGGCCTTCTTCGCGGGAGCGCTCCGATGAGGCACCTCGATCCGCCTTGACCTGTTGAGATCGGCCGCCTAGGGTGGAGAGCATGAGCGACGCCGAGGACTTCGCAACGCTGTTCGCCCGTGAATCCGCCCGGCCCGTGCTCGAAATCGGGCAGGTCGTGAAAGGGCGCGTCATCCAGATCTCCGCCGAGAGCGTGTTCGTCGACGTCGGCAGCAAGGGCGAAGCGTGGATCGAGCGCGCGGAGCTGACCGACGGCGAGGGCAAGCTGCGCGTGGCCGTCGGCGACGAGGTGGAGGCCACCGTGGTCTCGACCGGCGACGAGATCCGGCTCTCGCACAAGCTGCGTCAGGGCGCCCAGGCCCGGCAGGCGCTGGCCATGGCGGCGCAGACCGGAATCCCGGTCGAGGGCAAGGTGGCGGCCGTGATCAAGGGCGGCTACGAGGTCACGGTCGGCGGCCTGCGCGGCTTCTGTCCGTTCTCGCAGATGGATCTGCGCCGCGCCGAGTCCGGCGAGGAGTACGTCGGCCGCGTGCTCGAGTTTCGCGTGATGACCTTCAGCGAGAACGGCCGCAACCTGGTCCTCTCCCGCCGAAAGATCCTGGAGGAGCGCGCCGCCGAGGCGGCCGAGGAGACCCGGAAGAAGATCCTGCCCGGCGCGGTACTGGCGGGTACCGTCGCGTCGCTCGCGGAGTTCGGCGCATTCATCGATCTGGGCGGCGTGCAGGGGCTGGTCCCCCTCTCCGAGCTCTCGCACTCGCGCGTGAGCCGCCCCGCCGACCTCTTGCGCATCGGCGATGCCGTGACCGTCAAGGTCCTCAGGATCGACCAGGAGAAGGGCCGGATCTCGCTCAGCCTGAAGGCGCTCGAGGGCGATCCGTGGGCCGCGGTGGCGGGACGGCTGCGCGAGCGCCAGGTGGTGCGCGGGCGTGCGGTGCGCTCGACCGAGTTCGGCGTCTTCGTCGAGCTCCTGCCTGGTGTCGATGGCCTTCTGCACGTCACCGAGATTCCGCGAAGCCGTCAGGGGGCGCTGCGGGAAGCCGCGGCCGCCGGCGCCGAGATCGTCGTGCTGCTGGTCAGCATCGATCGCGAAAAGCGCCGCATCGCACTGGCTCTGGCGCCCGAGGGCGCCGAGCTCGGGCAGCAGATGGAGTCGCGCGTCGAGGTGGGCGCGGTCCTCACCGGGAGGGTCGAGCGGCACGAATCGTTCGGCATCTTCGTGCGCCTCGGGCCGGGTCAGACCGGGCTCGTGCCCACCGCAGAGCTCTCCACGAGCCGCGGCGCCGATCTGCGCAAGACCTTCCCCGTGGACAGCGAGCTCAAGGTACTCGTGCTCGCGATCGAAGAGGGCGGCCGGCGCATCCGCCTCTCGCACTCCCAGGCGCTCGCGCGCGAGGAGCAGGCCGAAACGCAGGCCTACATGCAGCAGAGCCCGAGACGCGGCGACGGCTTCGGGCTCACGCTCGGCGAGCGCGTCAAGCCCCAGGGCTCGAAGAAGCGACTCTGACGGCGGCCCAGCGCCGGAGCCGACCGAGGAGGTCCGCATGACCGATCGCAACCGCTACGGCTTTCGAGTCCGCCCGGGCATGCGTCAGGGGCTCTCCAGCGCCGTGCCGATCCCGACGCGTCTGGTGTCCAACGAGGAGTTTCCGCCGATCCCGCAGACGCCGGCGCAACGGCAAGTGGAGGATCGGATCGTGGCCGCGGCCGACCGGCTGGCGTCGCGGCTCGGGCTGAGCCGCCGGCAGTTCCTGAGCCGCGGTACCGGGATGGCTGCCTCGCTGCTGGCAATGAACTCCGTTTTCGGCCGGTTCTTCGACGTGCTCCCGGTCGAGGCCGCCGACCCCGCGGCCTTTCAGGAGCGGAGCGGCGCGTCGGTCTTCATCTTCGACGTGCAACTGCACTACGTCAGCGTCGGCTATGACCCCTCGAATGCCGAGGGGAGCCGCCGGGGCGCCGGCTCGAAGGGCGCGCTCCTCGGGCTTCGCCGGGGCTCGCGCCGGTTGAACCCCAAGCTCGAGTCCGATCGCGGCACCATGGCCGATCTCTCCTGGGAGAACATGATCAAGGAGGTTTTTTTCGACAGCGAGACGGCGATCGGCCTCATCTCGACGCCGCCGGGGCCGTATCCGCAAGAAGCGGTCGTCCCGCCGAAGGAGATGACGCATTTCCGCGACGAGATCAACCGCATCACCCAGTCGCGCCGGATGCTCGCCCACGGGCTCGTCTCGCCGCAGCTCGGCCAGGCCGACCTGGACTTCATGGATCAGCAGGTCGCCACGCTCAAGGTGGACGCGTGGAAGGCGTACACCGGCGCCGCGGCGAAGGGATTCGAGCACGGCTGGTTCCTGGACGACGAGAAGATCGCGTATCCGATGCTCGAGAAAGTACGCAAGAGCGGCGTGCGGCGCTTCTGCGTCCACAAGGGCCTGCCGCTCGGTCCGGTCGCGGACTACAACCATCCGCGCGACCTGATCAAGGCGGCAAAGGATTTTCCCGACATCGACTTCCTCGTCTATCACTCGGGGCTGCTCAACGTGTCGGCGGGCACGCCGACGGGTGAGGTGCCGTGGACGAGCGAGTTCTCCCGGATGGTGAAGCAGGCGGGGCTCAAGAACATCTACATGGAGCTCGGCTCGACGTTCGGCCAGCTCGTCACGACCTATCCCGCCACGTGCGCGCATCTGCTCGGTCAGATCATCGCGGCGTTCGGGGCCGACCACGTACTGTGGGGCACCGACTCGATCTGGTACGGGACGCCGCAGTGGCAGATCGAGGCGTTCCGCCGCTTCGAGATCCCGACGTCGCTCGTCGAGAAGTATCACTACGCGCCCCTGACGCGCGGCGAGAAGGAGCAGATCTTCGGCCTGAATGCCTCGCGCGTCTTCGGCATCGACGTCACCGCCAAGCGCAACGAGATCCCGAAGGACTACCTCACCCGCATGAAGATGGCGTACCTCGACGAAGGAGCGGCTCCGAGCCACCACTGGTACGGCTGGGTCACAGGCTAGCGCGCGGGTCGCTCAGGGATAGAGAGTCGGCGAATGCCGCAGCGTGATTCGTCCGCGGTCGTCCTCGGAGCCAGCATGAGTGGGCTGCTGGCGGCCCGCGCCCTGAGCAGTTACTTCGCACGCGTCACGCTGGTGGAGCGCGACGCGCTGCCGGAGCGCGACGAGTCGCGCAAGGGCGTTCCGCAGTCCAACCATGCGCACGGCCTGCTGGCCAGCGGCTACCAGGCGATGGACGAGTACTTCCCGGGCATGATGGACGAGCTCGAGGCGCTCGGAGCCCCGCGGGGCGACGTCGTCGGCGACTTCCTCTGGTTCCAGTACGGCCGCTGGAAGCTGCGCCACGATTCGGGCCTCCGGGGCATCACGGTCAGCCGGCCGTGTCTGGAGGCGGCGATCCGCCGGAGGGTCAAGACGCTTCCCAACGTGACCTTTCTCGAAGGCACCGAGGGCGTGAAGCCCGCGTTCGACACCGGGACCGGCCGAGTGACCGGCCTCGTCGTGCGATCGAAGGGCGGCACCGTCCAGGAGACGCTCGGCGCCGACCTGGTCGTCGATGCGAGCGGCCGGGGATCGCTGTCGCCGAGGTGGCTAGAGGAGGCGGGCTGCGGACACCCCGACGAGATCACCGTGAAGGTCAATGTCGGATATGCCACGCGCACGTTCGCGCGCAAGCCGGGCGAGTTCTTCGGCTCGATGGGCGGCATCATCTCGGGCACGCCGCCGGCCAGCACGCGCTACGGCGCGGTCTTGGCCGCCGAGCATGCCCGGTGGGTCGTCACGCTCGTGGGCATCCTCAGCGACTATCCGCCGACGGACGAACCGGGGTGGGTCGCGTTCGCCGCGAGCCTGCCGATCGCGGCCGTCCATCAGCTCGTGACCTCGGCTCAGCCCCTCACGGACATCGTGAGCTATCGGTTTCCGGCGAACCAGCGGCGGCTCTACGAGCGCCTGCCGCGCTTTCCGTCTGGCTATCTGGTCATCGGCGACGCCGTGTGCAGCTTCAATCCGATCTACGGCCAGGGGATGTCGGTGGCGGCGACCGAGGCGAAGGCGCTCGAGGCGTGCCTGGCGGGCGGGCTCGACGGACTGTCGCGCCGCTTCTACGCGCGGGCGCGACCGATCGTCGACATCCCCTGGGCGATCGCGACCGGAGAAGATCTCCGGTTCCCGCAAGTCGAGGGCAAGCGCCCTCCAGGGTTCGGGCTCATCAACCGCTACCTCGAGCGTGTGCACGCGGTCGCGTCGTCCGACCCGCTCGTCTGCCGGAAGTTCTTCGACGTGCTGAACCTGCTCGCGCCGCCCCCTTCATTGATGTCGCCCCGAGTCGCCTGGCGCGTGCTCGGGCGCGGGACGCCCAAGGGCGAAAGCTCGCCGTGGGGGACGAAGCGGCCGGCGTGAGTGGCCGCGGCCGCCACGGCTCGCCCGGCTACGTCAGATGAAAAACGTCAGGTTCTTCGCTAGCAGCACGTTCTGATCGAGCACGACCATGCGCCGGGCGATCCTCCATCCGCCGTCCACCCGGCGCAGCACGTCCTCGCGCTTGCCCACCAGCAGGTCGGTCTCCGTCTCGACGCGGTTACGGTAGACGAGGAAGCGGCAGCGCGCCGCCACTTCGGACGGCGACGCCGAGCCGGCGGGTGACGCGCGAAGAATCTGGACGTTCGAGACCATGTGGCAGATCCGTGAAGGAGGCTCCTCGGCCCAGTGGATGCCGGTCTGGATCTGCGCCACGCGGCGTCCAAGCGTGTCCTTGCCCTCGTCGAACCAGTTCACGTCGAAGCCCTCGCGCGTGAACTCGCGCTCGGGGTCGTCGTGGGGCACGTTGCGGCGCATCGGCATCCAGTAGCGCGCGTCGTCGGTGAACAGCGCAAGCCATTCGTCGAAGCGGCGCGCGTCCAGGAGCTCGGCCTCGTTGTAGAGGAACTCTTCGATCTCCCGCTGGAGCAGGAGTCGCGCGAGGTCAGCGGCGTCGGCGGTCACGAGGACATCAGGCCGGTCCAGCTGTCGGCCTCCATGAATTGGCGCCAGCGGGCGTAGAAGCCGCGCTGGTTGTGCTCGCTGGCGTTGGCCTGCGTCACGTCGCTGATCGTGCCGGGGAGCTTGAGGCCGTGATCTTCGAAGGCGCTCGTGGCGCGGCCCAGGCCCATCTCGTAGTTGTAGGGGTACTGGCGCGCGATGGTCCCGCGGCTCGCCTTATGGGCGTAGTTCCAGTTCTCCATGTCGTCCTGCTCGGTCAGCCCGGACGGCCCCGAATAGCGGATGTAGTAGTGGCGCAGGAAGTCCTTCACCTCGGCCGGCGCGTCGGCGTCGACGAAGTACCAGCGCCAGACCTCGGTCTGGTGCGGGCCGCGCGGGTGCCACACCGCCAGGGTGCGCGGCTGCCGCGCCAGCGGCGAGACATTCGGGAACATCGTGCCGGGGCCGCCGAAGAGCCGCCAGTACTCGCCGCGGCGGCGCCGGCGCCGCTCCTCGCACTCGCGGAAGTAGTC
>Ga0126376_10001543_pt1 | contig 12457 bp, 7 predicted proteins | sample PanSoiMetPlot_15_FD_92760 | JGI IMG/M metagenome (GOLD analysis project Ga0126376, IMG submission 92760) | Tropical forest soil microbial communities from Panama - MetaG Plot_15 | ecosystem: Environmental > Terrestrial > Soil > Tropical forest > Bulk soil | place: Panama | collected 2016-02-17
CAACGAGACGACGTTCAAACGGTAAAAAAGATCGGCGCGAAAATGTTTCCGCTGCACTTCGTCGGGCAGATTGCGATTGGTGGCGGCGATGATGCGCACGTCCACCTTGATCGCCCTGCTGCTGCCCACCGGCTCGAACTCGCCATCCTGCAAGACGCGCAGAAGTTTGACCTGTGTTTCGAGCGGCAACTCGCCGACCTCGTCGAGGAAGAGCGTCCCGCCATCAGCCAGTTCAAACCGTCCCGTGCGTTTATCGAGCGCGCCGGTGAAGGCGCCCTTGACGTGACCGAAGAGTTCGCTCTCGACTAGTCCTGCGGAGATCGCGCCGCAATTGACCTTGACCAGTGGGCGCAGGCTGCGCGCGCTTCGGTCATGAATGGCGCGGGCGATCAACTCTTTGCCTGTGCCGGTTTCCCCGAGAATCAAGACCGTAGCATTAGTTGGCGCGACGCGTTCGATTTGTTGCAGGACGGCGAGCAGGGCGGGGCTGCTCCCGACGATCTCTTCGAAGTTATGCTCGCGGCGAATCTCCTCTTGCAAGTAGACGTTCTCGGCCTGCAACCGGTTTTTGAGACGTTCGACCTCCGCCATCGCCAGGCGTAATTCTTCTTCCGCATGCAGGCGCTCCAATTCGGCGCCGGCGCGGGCGGCGAAGATATTGAGCAGAGACCGTTCCTGCGGAGTCTCGATCATCGGCTTGTCATCGAGCACGGCCAGATGGCCGATGACCTCGCCGGAGGCGTTGCAAAGCGGAATCCCCAGATAGCTCTCGGCCCTCATATCAACCAGGTCTTTGTCATTGGGGAAGAGTTTCTGTACTCCCTGGGGATAGTAACAGGTCTGGCCCGCGAGCACATTCAGGCAAGGGGTCTCGGCTATTTCGTAGGCGACGTTCTCGGCCAACCGATCGCCCATCCAGAAAGCCAGCGTCCTCGCCCTGGTCTTCACGCGCTCTCGACATTCGGTCACGAACGCGTAGCGAACCTGCAGCGCGCGGGCGAGATGGCGTACCATCGAGGCGAAGAAATCGCCCCCGATCGCCGCCGCAGTGCCTTCCATAATCGAGCGCAGAGTCTCTTCCGCCGACTTCATCTCATTGTATAGCCGGGCGTTCTCCAGCGAGATCGCGGCCTCTGAAGCCAGCATCTGACAGACCTGCGCCCGGTTCGGTGTGAACGCGCCGCCGGCCATGTTGTTTTCCAGGTAAAGCGCCCCGACCAGACGGCCTTGATTGAGCGCCGGAACGCACATCACCGAACGCGGCCGATTGCGTTGCACATAGGGGTCGGACGAATATCTGTCGTCATTCATCGCCTCGGCAAGGACGACGCTTTCCGCCGTCCTCCTTACATAATTTACGATGCTAAAGGGCAGGTTCTGAGCCTCTTCGAGCGGAATGGCGTCGTGCAGCCTGACTTCAGCGGAGTCGAGCGATCCTTCCGCGCGCAGGAACAATTCGCCGTTATGTTCGAGGAGCAGGCTGCCCCGCTCCGCGCCCGCATTCTCGATGACAATGCGCATCAGTTTAGAGAGCAGTCTCTCCACCTCCATTTCGCCGGCGATGGCCTGCGCGGCCTTCATCACGCTGAAGAGATCGAGGGCGCCGGCTTCGGCCTCGGTCAACGACTGTGACGCCGCAACCGAACCGTCTGCCGGACCTTTTGATGGATAGCTCATGCATCGTCCCGGTAAGTCTGCGTACCTGCGATCCAATTCCTCGACCTTCGCCGCCGCGCCCCATTGCGCGTAACAGGCGCGGGATTCGGCCAGAAATACAGTAGCGGCCGCTTCCTGCCCACGCCCAAGCCAGAACCTTGCATAAAGTTCGTTCGCCAGAGCCTTAAGTTGAATCATTCCTGTCTCCCCGGCGAAGCTGATGGCCTGCTCATATAAGTCCGGCGCCGAAAGTTCCCGGCCCCCGCTGGGATCAATGACGCGCTCAATCTCTGCCGAGAGCAGCAATGACAGGCAAAGATAGTTCTCCGGGCAGTTACGGGCCAGAACCGCCAGCGAGCTTAGGGCCTTTTTCATCTCTTCGAGGTAAGCCCTCCGCTCATCTTCCGTAGCCTGAGCGTAATTCGCGGCCAGAGTGAGACCGCCCCAGAAGTCTACCAGGACCGGCCAGATCGTTCCTGAGAGATGATGCGCGATCCGGCGCGCCTTCTTGGCGGCATCGAGCGCCCGCGCATAATCTTCGAGGATGTAAGCGACATGCATCCGGGCCACGTAATAGAAGATCGAGAAAAATGGGTTGTCGCCGTAGGTCTTCAAATAAACGTCCTCGTCGAACCCCTCGTCCGAAAGCGAGAGCGGTGCGGCGGTCTCTCCACGCAGCGCATGCGCCCAGTTCAAAACAAGTTGATGAGCGTCGGCGAAGCTGTCGACCTTCAGTTTCCTGATCAGCGCCAGGCTCGGCGTGTAATCGCGTAGGAATTGCGCCAGGTCCTGCGTGGAAATGATTGCCGGCCAGGTCTCCGTGAAGGCTCCATAAGCGGCGTAGAGAAAATCGCCGGCCTCCAGCCCGCTTCGGCAGGCTTCTCGCGCGTATGGAATACAAGTTTCCATCGGCTGCCGCCAGAGGTTCACGTGCGCGTGGAACTGTTGGTGAATCTTTGCCCGCCGCCTGGAATCATTGAATCGTTCATTCACGCGCAGGGCCAGACGGCCGAATTCGTAGGCGGACTCGTAATCTTCACGCGCCGACCCCACAGTGATGGCGTGAGTCACATAGCCGTACGCTGATTCTTCCACGTTGCCATGTTGGAGTGAGAGTCGCGCCATTGTGGCCGAGATCAGGCGCGCCAGGGTCGGGTCTCCAACGAGATATGCAGAGGCCCAGATGTCGGTCAGGATACTCATCACCATCCGCGTTTCAGGGTCGGTCATAACCGGCAGCTCGATGAGCGATTCGATGCTGCGGGCGCCCAGCAGCGACTGAATGGATTCGATCTCGTTCTCCAGCGCAGCCTGCGTCTCTTCAGCGGAATCGGGAAAGGAGACACCGAAGAGGGCCAGGCTTTCACGGGCCACGGAAAGAGCGTCCGCATAGCGCGCCATATTTTCGTACTGAATGCACCGGAGCTTGAGTACAGTGGCCTGATCCAGATTCGTCCGCGCGCGTTCGAGGAGCGAGACGAACTGTCGTTCGACCTCGTCGAAATTGCCGCACAGATACTGGCACTCGGCCGTGTTGAGATGCAGCGCGAAGGTCATGTCGTATTCTGACTCCCAATGATCTTCCCTGAGCAGTCCCAGTCCCGCCTTGAAATAACACAGGGACGCTTCGTAGGCGGTCGAGGACTTGGCCTTACGCCCGGCGCTCAGGTTGATCCTGGCGAGCGCCAAAGCCTCGGCCTCTTCCGAGATCAAACTGCTTCCGAGATTCAAATGATGCGCGACATCGAACAGCTCTTCGGTATGTTCCAGGTCCGCGCGTTCCAGAAGCAAGCGACCAACCATTAGATGAACGACCTGCTTCTGTTCCGGCGGGATCTGCGCGTATGCGGCTTGTTGCACGCGGTCGTGCAGGAAGAAGTAGGAGTGTGGATCGCGGATTGCGGATTGCGGATTGCGGGCTCCGGCTTGTGGGCTGAGGATTGCGGATCCTACTTCCAATCCGCAATCCGCAATCCACGATCCGCAATCCCCAGACGTAAGGATCAGCCCCTCATTGATCGCCCCTCTGAGATCATCCGCCACCTCTTCCGGCGACTGTTCGCTGACGATGGCGAGCGTCTGCAGTCCGAAGGGATTCCCGATGCAAGATGCGAGCGTCAGTATGCGCTGAGTTTTGGAAGAGAGCCGCCGAATGTTCCGCGTCATCAGGTCAATGACGTTGTCGGTTACGCCCGCGCCCGCGATTTCGTCAATGCGGTATGTCCAGCGCCCCTGGGCATAATCGAACTCCAGGAAACTCTCTTGCTTGAGCGCCTTCAGAAACTGGATCACGAAAAACGGATTCCCGCCGGTCTTCTCCCAGACCAGTTCGGCGAGCGGCGCGACCTCCGTGATCTCGCCGCGTAGTGTGTCGTGGACGAAGCGCGTCAGGTCGGTAAGTTGCAATGGCCCTAAAGTGACGCGATGCAACCCAACCCCCGCCGATTCGAGCGCGCCCAGCGTCCGCATTAACGGATGGGCCGCATCGACCTCGTTGTCGCGGTAAGCGCCAATCAGGAAAAGGTATTGAATGCTCTGGCTCGTGAGCAGCTGCTCGAGCAGACTCAATGTAGCCGAGTCGGCCCATTGCAAGTCGTCGAGAAAGACCACCAGCGGATGGTCCTTGCGCGCGAGAGAGCGGACGAAATTTTGGAAGACGAGTTGGAACCGGTTGAGCGCCTCCGTGGGGCCAAGAGCGGGCGGCGGCGGTTGCTCACCGATGATCAGCTCGATCTCCGGGATGACTTCGGCCAGGACGCCCCCCTGCGTCCCCAAGCTCGCGGACAGTCCAGCGCGCCAATCGCTTAGTCGTTCTTCGCTTTCAGTGAGCAGGCGCCGGATGAGTCCGCGGAAGGCCTGGATCAAAGCGCCGAACGGGACGCCACGCGCAACCTGATCGAATTTGCCGGAGATGAAATATCCACGCTCGCGCACTATCGGTTTGTACAATTCCTGAATGAGCGATGTCTTGCCGATGCCAGAATAGCCGGCGACCAGCATCATGGCGGATGGCCCCTCGCAGACGCGATCGAACGCGGTGAGCAACCGCCCCACCTCCCGCTCTCTGCCGTAGAGCGCCTGCGGAATGCTGAAGCGGTCCGAGACGTCGCGTTGCCCCAGAGGAAAAGGAGTGATACAGCGCTCGGTCGCCCATTCGCGCGCGCAAATCACCAGGTCCGCTTTCAATCCCAGCGCGCTCTGGTATCGCTGCTCGGCGGTCTTGGCGAGCAGCTTCATCACGATCCCGGAAAGCGGTTCCGGGATTTCCGTGTTTATCTCAGCAAGCGGCGGTGGCGTCTTCGCGATGTGCTGGTGAATCAACTCCAGCGGATCGCCGGAGCGAAACGGCGGGGCGCCGGTCAACATCTCGTAGAAGGCGCAGCCCAGAGAGTAAAAGTCCGTGCGATAATCAATCGCCCGGTTCATACGGCCTGTCTGCTCCGGCGACGTGTAGGTGAGCGCGTGGCTCAGCAAACGCCGCGACTGCGGCGTCTGGGTCTCGCCCACGGCGCGCATGGCGAAGCTGAAATCGGCCAGACACACCTCGTCCGCCGCCGAATTGAACAGGATGCTGTCGGGATTGACGCCCTGATGGATGATCCCTTGCCGGTGCAAGTCTGCCAGGATTGTCGCGAGCTGGATTGCGAGTCTGAAGAAGGAGTCGAGGCTCAGTCGGCGCGACACTAAGAATTGCCGCAGCGGCATCCCGCCACAATACTCCATCGCCAGACACCAACAGTCCGCATCTTTGCCGTTGGGGCGGAGCAGATCGTAGACGCGCGGGACTCCGGCGATCGTTAGCTTGTGCAAGATCCCGAACTCCCGTTCAAGCATCTCCACCCCAACCGCGCTCGAAGCGCCAGGATGCGGAATTTTGAGTAGAACCGCTCGCTGATCCGCGCTGCGTTTGCCGCTATATAAAGCGCACCAATCGTCGCGCGATATCTCTTGAATGACCTCGTAACCGGGGATGAGCATGGAAGTCTCCTCGGCCGTGATCATATTCTTGACCTGATTCACTGAGCAAGTTGTTGATCGCTTCGATCGGCTATTTCCGAAGCAAGGTACCACCCTCAGCGCTCAACTCGAAGTCCGTTTAGCAAGCTTCGAATCATTGTTCTGACTAGCGTGGAGGTTGGGGTTGCGGGAAAAGCCGGGTAAATCAGCTTGAGGCTAACAACTCCATGGGCTCCGGCCCACAACACTTCGGCTAATTGCCTTGTATTCGCCTGCTTATCAATCTTCCCATTTTGTTTTAATTCATCGAGCGCATCCATAATTAAACGAAATGCCTGATGCCCCGCGCCATTTTCTTCGTCTATTGCCGTTTGCCGAAACATCACCTCATTAAATTTCGGGTCTTCCATAAACGCAAGTTTGTACGTTTCCGGTCGCGCTTCGGCAAAATCCGCATATGATTTGAGTAACGCTTTGAGACGGCTGTCTATAGCAAAAACTCCGTCTCTCTTTATTTTCATACACTTACAGACATCAAGTGTGAACAGTTAACTTGCCGTTATTAACGATCCCTCTACGCTAGGATCAAATTTTGATCTCGAAATTTTTGGTTGGGAGAAAGACAAGCGAAGTTGTTGAAAACGCAGATGAATCGGGTTTTGGCGAAGGACAGCCCACGGGACTCGTCATTTCTCAGCGATTCTCAGTTTAGATCTGCAAGCTATTGAGAGCATTGAAGTAGTGTGAAATCAAGAATGATTGTTGAAAATGCGTAAGCCCAATAGCTACGCAGCTTGCAATTCTAAACCGGGAATTGCCAGTCATTTCTACACTCTGTCTGCATTGGTTTGCTCCTTCGTGTGGGAATAATTTTCGATGCACAAGAGACTTACTATCTGAGGAGGAGCTTTTTCGTTCACCCTAATGAGAAATCCTGGCTAGGCGCGCATGGTCGTCAGGCTGGCGATGACGACCGCCAACTCAGCCGGCTCGACCGGCTTGGCGACGTGCATGTTAAAACCTGACTGGAGCGCGCGCAGCCGGTCTTCGCTCCGCGCGTAGGCCGTCAGCGCGATGGCTGGAATCCGATCCGCCGCAGCGCCCTGCTCGGCTTCCAGCGCGCGCACTTTCTTCAGCACCGTGTAGCCATCCTCGTCCGGCATGGATATGTCTAGAATAAGCGCGTCGGGCCGCTTACCGCTCGACGGGTCAGAGAGCAGCGCCAGCGCCTCCGCGCCTGAAGACACAGCCGTCACTCGCGCCCCGTATTCGCCGAGCGCCTGAGTCAAAATCACGCGCGCCTCTTCCTGATCATCTACCACAAGCACGCTCACGCCTTCGAGTGAAAGAGCGGCGCCCAGTGTGATGGCGCCTTCAGTGCGCACTTCGTGGGGCGCCACTGCGGGCGGCGGCGGCGCTATGAATTCCGGATGGCGGCGCGGCAGCGTGACGGTGAACGTCGCGCCGCGCCCCAAGCCTTCGCTCGCCGCCGTAATCGTCCCGCCGTGCAATTCGACCAGATGTTTAACGAGCGACAGCCCCAGTCCCAGCCCGCCGTAACGCCGCGCGGTCGACGGGTCGTCCTGTCTGAAGCGGTCGAAGACGAACGGCAGGAATTCCGTTTCAATGCCCTTGCCGGTATCGCTGACCGTGATGCGGACGCTGTCGGCGACGCCCTCCATCCGCAACTCGACGCGCCCGCCTTCGGGCGTGAACTTCACGGCGTTCGTGAGCAGGTTCCACACGACCTGCTGTAACCGAGTCGAGTCGCCGAGCACTTGTTCCGGCAGGGGGCCGAAATCGGCGACGAGCGTGACGCCCTTCGCGTCGGCCGCCGAGCGCACCGTGTCGAGCGCGGCTTCGAGCGCCGGGACGAGATCAACCGGCCCCGGCTCGATCCGCAGCTTGCCCGTGACGATCCGCGCCGAGTCGAGCAGGTCTTCGATGATTCGGAGCTGAGCCTTCGCGCTGCGCTCGAGGACGGCGGTGACGTTGTTGACGGCATCTCTGTTCACCGGGCAGGAGCGCAGCATCCGCGTGTAGCCGAGGATGGAGTTCAAAGGCGAGAGGAGTTCATGCGAGACCATCGCCAGGAAATCGTCCTTCGAGCGGCTCGCGGCTTCGGCGGCCGCTCGAGCGACTTGTTCCCGCGCCAATTGCTCGCGCTCCGCTTCGGCCCGCTTGCGCTCGGTGATGTCGCGGATGATGAGGGTGTAAAGTTTCTTATCCCCTACCGTGACGTCCGAGATCGAAGCCTCGATCGGGAATCCCGCGCCGTCAGCGCGCTGCGCGCTGAACGCGCCAAGGAACCCCCTCGCGCGGCCCGTGCCGCGGGTTTCACCGAAGTGGTGGACATTGTCGACGTGCGCGCAGCAGAAGCGGTCCTGGATGAAGAGATCGAGCGGTCGCCCCACGGCTTCGGCAGCCGGACAGCCGAACATCAGCTCCGCCGCCGCATTGAAATGGACGACGTGCTGGTCGTCGTCCACCGCGATGATTGCGTCCATTGCCGAGGAGACAATGCCCGCCAGACGCCCTTTGCTCTCGCGCAACTCCTCCTCAATCTTCATGCGCTCAGTGATGTCTATGCACGAGCCGATGTAGCCGAGAAAGTCGCCGCCGGGCGAGAATCGCGGGACGCCATGATCCAATATCCAGCGGTACTCGCCGTCATAGCGCCGCAAACGATACTCCATCTTAAATGGCTCCCACGCCTCGAAGGACGCGGCGTAGATTTCCAGGCAGCGGTCGTAATCCTCCGGGTGAACACCTTCCGACCATCCATTGCCCAATTCTTCTTCCATCGCGCGTCCAGTGAAGTCGAGCCATGGTTTGTTGAAGAAAGTGCAGAGTTTGTCCTTACCGGAAGCCCAGATCATAACCGGCGCCGTGTCCGCCAAAATACGGAACCGCTCTTCACTATCGCGGAGTTTCTCTTCGGACCGCTTGCGCGCGGAGATGTCTTCGATAAAAGAGATAAAGTAGTCCGGCGAACCATCCTCCCTGCGCGCCAGGGAACGAGTCAGGTTGACCCACACGATGGAGCCGTCCTTGAGATAGTAGCGCTGCTCTATCGTGTAATTCTCGATCTCGCCCGCAAACAGCCGCCGCGCCTGGTTCCAATCCGACTCCATGTCGTCTGGATGGGTGATGTCGTCGAAGGTCTTCGTCATCGTCTCCTCGCGGGTGTAGCCGACGATGTCGCAGAAACGCTGATTGACCTCCAGCCAGCGGCCGTCCGGAGCGACGCGGGCAATGCCGACGGCGGCGTTCTCGAAGATGGCACTGAACCGCGCCTCGCTATCAAAGATTGTCTCAATGCTCTTCTGAATCTCGCGCGAGCTCTGCTCCTCGTCGTAAAGCCGCTGGTCTGGCTCCCGCCCCGCGGCCTCATCCGCGCCATGTGGGAGCGGCTCAAGCTGATTGATCGGTGATTGCGCGTCGTCATGCTTAGTGGCTGAAAGCTTTTTTCGCGGTTTCCCAATCATAAATCGCCTTTACCAAAATATTCGGATCTGCCGAGCAACGCCGACGGACTTTGCCATCCTTGTTCTTGATTGACTGTATATAACTATATCAAGCAAATACCAGACCGCAAGTCGGTCGCTGTCGTCTGGCGCGACTGTTGCGTCTATCATTTTATATTGATTGCTCGCGCCATTCTGCACAGTTTCGCCTGGCCAATGAAGATGATCGCGGTTTTTGCGCCGCCGGAGGTGGATATGATAGAACGACAATCCTCTGTGCTGATCGCAGCCGCCGCGACTGAAGACCGCGCCGCGTTGCGTGACGCCCTTTCGCGTGATCCGGCGGCCCGTTATGTGATTATCGAAGCGGAGAGCGGCCTCCGCGCTCGAACTGCGCTGCGCGCGGATGCCGGATTGCCTGATCCTCGATCACGACTTGCCGGACCTTTCCGCATTGGAAGCGCTCAAGAGACTCGCCGCCGAAGAGGTGGCGCCGGCTTGCGCCGTCGTAGTGTTGGTTGGCGCGGGTGACACGCGACTTGCGGTCGAGGCGATGGAGAGCGGCGCGCATGATTGCCTTGAGAAGGATCGCGCCAAGGGGGAAGAATTGCGGCGCGCTGTGAGCCGCGCCATCGAGAGGGCCGAACAGCGACGGCGGGACATGGCGCATGAGCGTGAACTGGTCGAGAAGATTCGCGCGCTCTAGGCTACCGGGCGCAGGCAAGGCGAAGAAGCATGGCAAGTCGCCAAGGCCGGCGCTGCAGGGGGCGCGGTCGTCTCACGCCCGGAGGGCGTAGACCAAAAGCGGGCCGAAGAACTGTTGCGATTGCTCCTCGCGGTGATCGAGCAGAGTCAAGAATCGGTCATGATAACGACGGCGCAACTCGCCTGGCCCGGCCCGCTAATCGTTTATGTCAACCGGGTCTTCTTCGTGATCAACCAGTTGCGCAGGGACGCCGCGGCGAGTAAGTCCTTCCAGGGCGAGGTGATCAGTCAGACACCACCTACAAAGTCGGTAGCTTGATGAGTGGGGTCGCCTCAAAGGCGATCTCCCTTATGAATTAGTCTTTGACATCACTGCGGCGTGACGCCGTTAACAGATATCAGAAGCGGCCACTTTCATCAGAACCGTTCCGGTTGCGAGTGTAACGACGGACCCCCTCTTCGTTGAATCCAACGGTCGAGACCGCGTACCCACACGCCCAGAAATGTTCTCCGGCGAAGTTCCGCTCTTTGCCCTGCATTCGAGCAATGGCTATCGCGCTCTTGCCCTTGATGAATCCAATCACCGAAGCGACTGCGTGATTTGGCGGGATGGCGATGCACATAGCCTCTTACCGTTATCTCAGAGCCTGCCGTTTATAAACTTGCCTTCTATGATGGAATTGCGCATATAACTGAAGAGTGTGCATAATTCCGAAAACGAAAAACCTCGAATTTCTGGACTTTTTTGGGGTTTTTACCGGACGCGTAAAAAATTAAGCGTCACGAAATCGCCATTAGGCGACAAAACCCCTGTAAATAAAGGCCCGGAATTACGCCCAGGCTTCATTTATATATGTCAATTTGGATGAGCCGCCTACCTTAGAAAGTAAGATTTTTGCTTGAGGCAATATGGAGAGGATTTTTAATTGTCGTTGATCACAGAGCATTCGTCACGAGGAAATAACAAGAATGGCTCACCAGCGCTGACGCGCATTCCTCTCTGATGGCTTTCAAGCGTCAGTATGCAAGAAGCAATGGATTGGACTCCATGAACCCTGTCCGGTATGATGCGTCATCGCGCAGGTTTCCGCGATCCGCATTCACGTTGAGCTAAACTCGAAGACGAACTGTTGAAGAAGAAATCGAAGCGCCGTCGAAGGGCAAGGTCATCGCAATCCCTCAAGTCGGCGGGTTGCATCATCGTTACCAACGGGCCGCATAATGTCAGCGATCCGGTTAGTTCTGGTATGATGTCGATTAAATCAATGGGAGAACTGTCGGCTCGGGCCGAGATCAATGCGCATTGCTGCAGAGCTACGTGCCGTCGACCTGAGTTCGAGTCATCAATTCGACGAAGAGATCAGCATCTCGTCATCAGAGAATGGGTTCTTCATTCCCAAGATGGAATTTTCGATACGGACAGCTATGTTGGGCTGTCATTACTTCCTCAATCTTCATTCCCGCCACCCGCCGACGGACTCCTCGCCATAGATGTGATCACGATCCCTCAAGAGAAAGCGCGTAGCAGTCTCTTCAGGAAATGCTTCAATGATCTGCCGCGTCGTCCACGCAGCTGTCGGATGTTCGGTCACGTTGAAATGCGCCACGCGCCTGCGGTAATGAGCAAGCGCCACCAATCCAAACAGCACGCGAAAGGTTGCCGTCGGGACGGTTAGGAAATCGATCGACACCATTTCTCTGATGTGGTTGTCGAGGAAAGTTCTCCAGGTTTGGGACGGCGGTTTCCTGCGCCTGGGAATCAGCCGCGACACCGTTCGTTCTGAAATCTCGATTCCGAGTTTCTCCAATTCGCCATGAATGCGCGGCGCGCCCCATAAGGGAATGGCCTCCCCCATTTGTTCGATCAACGCCTTTACCTTCGGACCGACCGCAGGACGACCGCCGTATCTGCGGCGCGACAGCTTCGCCCAATAAAGTCGGAAACTCTTGCGATGCCAGGGATGACGGTTTCGGGTTTGACGATGACTAACGACTCGCGCCATCCTTTCCAGATCCGCGATAACCAAACCCAGAACAATCGATCCTTTTTCTTGATCGCAGGACGCTTTCCGCCCTGCTTCAGAACGGCCAGTTGCTGCCGTAAAGCAAGGTTCTCAAGGGCGAGGTCGCGTCGTTCTTTTAAGGTTGAATTGAAGAACGCCAACAGCAAAAGCAGTAAATCCGTCATGGCGAGAGAGACTCTTGCTGTCCAGCGTAGAAGTCAACAGAATCAATAACATATGAGGTTTTGGCGAATCACAACATCCAATCGCAACGGCGCGGTTCATTATGATCGGCAGGAATACGCCGCACGGCTCAAGGTCGCCGCCAAAGAGGTCGGCATCATTGACGACGACGATCCCCCAAAAAGTCGGCGGCGTTCCGGCGCAAACGGCGGGTTGCTCTTTCCAGATTGACCGCCTTCATTTGCAATGATCGAGCTTTTGAGGCGTTTCGCGGCGCCTCCTTGATTCGCCGCTCCGTCAGAGGGAGAAATGCGAACGGAACATTAAGCGCCTGGTCCTGAGGAACCAATTCAACACCACTCCTTCCACACTTCCGTATCAGCCGTCCGCGGCTAATCAACATTTCATTCCTCTTTTTGCGGCGCGGCGGACTCTCTTTTGACGCAATATAGCTTTTTACATAATATGTTGTTATGTCAACTATCA
>Ga0126376_10001545_pt1 | contig 12447 bp, 11 predicted proteins | sample PanSoiMetPlot_15_FD_92760 | JGI IMG/M metagenome (GOLD analysis project Ga0126376, IMG submission 92760) | Tropical forest soil microbial communities from Panama - MetaG Plot_15 | ecosystem: Environmental > Terrestrial > Soil > Tropical forest > Bulk soil | place: Panama | collected 2016-02-17
ATTCTGGTTATTGATCCATTCGATGAGATCCCGCACCTCATCAGGACTGAAGGTCCCGTCTTCATAGTTGAACCCGTTGCCGGAGCCATCTGAAGACGTCACATCGAATTTCACCAGGTGGATATGCTGACCCAGAATATCGGTTGGCGTTCGCACCTGGAAATCATCCAGCTCGTAATAGTTCGGCACCAGATTGGTATGCCAGTACTCGACTACGTCTCCGGAGTTGGCGCGGAAGAAAAACGGCTCGGGCGGTCTGTCACCCTTGATTGTCGGCGCCACGTCTCCCCAGAGGGTTAGCATGCGCTGCTGCGGAAAGTGCCATCCGCCCTTATTGAAAACAGTGTCCATCTGGATCACTGCCGCCTTGTAGCGACGGATGGTTGATTGGCCGGTAGCGATAACTGATTCGCACCTTTGTGCCGGTGGCTTCGACGGGTCATATCCGTTAGTAGCCGGATCGGCGAAAGGAGCGCCGGGCTGCTGCGGCAGTCCGTTTGTAATGTACGGCTTGGCGACGCCCAGTTGTGTAAAACTGGGATGCTCACAGACAGCGTGATATGCCATCGCCACTTTCTCAGTTGGAGTTCCATCCTCCGGAAGCCTGAAAGCCGCGAGACGTTCGAGCTCTTTGGTGAAATCCCATTGCGTGTGCTGTTCAAGCTTTACCTTGCCGCTGTCGGTTTTTTGACTGGCCACCACCAAGTGCCGCGGTAATCCGCCATCAAGCGTGTTGGCGCCATCGGTCGCAAAGTCGAGTGGCGGATGGGGCGCGCGTCCACCAGCTACACCGGGAATGAAGAATGGGTAGCCGGGATTAATGTTGTCCGTTGCTACTGACCGGTATGCGATTGCGTTCGCCTCGGTACAGCTCGCGTCCGCTACTCCGATGTCGCACACGGGAACAATCTTGACTTTGCCCGGCATGGGCGCCAGCGCGTTGGTAGGAATTGGCACGATCGCGGGGATTGGCGTGCCCTTAGCAATCTCGCCATCTGGCAATGCCCGAGAGTCGGGTAGCGGCCGGCCCTGACCGCCGAGCTCAGTTCCGGCTTCAAACACGTCGTGGCTTCGCCAAAGCGCCCACATACCCGCCGCAAAATGCGGATAGAAGTGACAATGGAAGATCGAATCACCAACTGTCTTATTGCGATTGCCGCTGCCGTTATAGTCAATTTCCAGGGTGTATGCGGCGCCAGGATTCAACATCTGGCTGTCCATGTAAGTGCTGTTGTCGTCGTTGGGAGTATGTATCCACTGATGCGCGTGCAGGTGATGCACGTGGGTAACGCCTGTGCCCCCATGAAGGATTCTGAACTTGGTGTGGTCTCCCATGTAACTGTGATAGACGTTTGACGGATCGTCCGGATAGAACGCCTTGGTCGCTTTCGGCTTTGGATCAGGAACGACAGGCGGCCCAGGCGGATTGCCATAAGCCTGCTGGATGATCTTGTTAGTCGTCGCGGAAATGCGACGTGGATCTTGATCTGGTACAGGAGGCGGTACGGGTGATGGAACATTCGCTGGAACATCTACGATCATCGCGGGATCGCCGACCGCCCATGAGCTGAGGAAGAACTCTTCAAACTTGCAGTCAGCGCAGTTCGCCATTGGGCCGACGTGCAGCCGGTTAGCCAGAATCTCAGCGCCAATGCCGCCGATGCCGTAGTTGATGGCAAACATGTCTCTCGATTCCAACAGCGTGTCTTCAAGTTTCTTGTCGTAAAACTCTGAAAATGCCTGCACTGCCGCAGTCGATTCATGATAGATAATGGTGAACTCACGGTAAGGCTCGGTTCGATTCGGCTCGGCTGGATTCTGACGAAAAACGGGCTGCCCGCTGTCAACAAACATATAGTTGTTGGATTTCGGGCCGGTGATCATAGCCGTCAAATCCGTGTGACGAATGTTGTTGTCGACGTCCAACATGTTGAGAACGGGTAGTGGCTTAGAACCAGCAGGGCTACAGCGAGTGAGTTGATCAAAGCCTTGCGGATCATTCGACGGACAAGCCGGATAGGTTGCATCATAATTAAGTTTGGGATGAAGGTGATCTGGCATTAATTCGGTTGTCGCTGCTTTTAGGTCCGCCTGAGTCACTTGACTTCGATACCATTCGGCGCCCTTCGGCTGGACATTAACGGCACCAAACAATCCAGCGGTAATCTGACCAGTCCTCATCGGCGCGCCCATGCTATAGAGCAAGAATGTGCCTTCCGCGGCAGCAAAGAGCTTGTAGGTGGTAGATTGTCCTGGAGAAACCAGGCTGTTTGTGTTGCCACCCACGTTGGAACCGTCGCTGGTGATAGAGTCTTGCATCTGCATTCCATTGACGTGGATTCCGGCAGACAGAGTAGCCAGCGAGAGGTCAGGATTTACCTGCGCGTTTGACGGCGGCGGCGTAGGCTGGAGCGGTATATACAGGTTGCCATCTGACGGCGGAGCCAAAAAATTTGTGAACTTGATCTCAAGGCAGTCTCCCACGTTAGCGCGAAGCACAATCGGCCTCGCTCGTTTGTATTTACGCAGTTGGACGTTTCCCGCCTTGAGTTGCGAATTTGGGGCGATTGGCTTCACGTCACCACGCAGGGCATAGATCATTCCGCCCGGTCTCGCTGCTCCCAACCGATTAAACATGTAGGGTTGGTCGAACGCGACCACGTCAGCTTTGAGTGTTCTTGTACACGCGACCACAGGAGGCGCAGTGTTTGTCGACTCATCGACATCGTCGCCCTCTGGAGAGTTAGTGATCTTGAAAGTCGCTACGTCAGAGGGGAGACTTTGGCCGGAATCTTGATTGCCTGCCTGAGGAGCAGATGAAACCTTGATCGCTTCCGCGGGCGGGTTTTCCGTTAGCGGACGCGCCGGCTCCGTTACGGGAGGTTTGACACTTTTGCCATCACTCGGTTGATTAGCCACACTGGCTGCTGGAGCGATCTTTTCATATGTAGACGCAGGTGTTTGGGCATAGGCGTTAATGGCTAACCCAAGTAAGGTCACCGCGATTGCAAAGAAAATTCCCCTGCGACTAGCGTGATTGCCATTAGTACTTTTCATGATGCCACCTCCAGAAGGTGATCAGATGGGCGATTGTTTGCAGTTGCTGTGAAGTTCAGCCAGGCGCCGTCTCTTTAACTTGGGAATCAAGCAGATTACCGGAGACTAACCTAGTAAGCACCCAATGCTCTTGTTAATTGCAACCCCAGAGATGTTCTGTGCACCCTGTTCCTAAAGTGCGAGCCCACTTTGATTGGAATCCTCCGCCGTGAGATTTTCATCGCTATCAGAAAAGCTTAGAGGTTCGGCGGTTATCCTTGCGAGTGCGGATAATCCTACATCAATTGAGACAAATATAATAGTATTTTTCTGAACTCACTCACGATGAGAATCACCTTCGTCATTTCATCATTGCTGGGAGGCGGTGCGGAACGGACCGTCTCGAATATGGCGGGATATTGGACGAACAAGGGGTGGGAAGTCACAATTCTGACTTTGTTTCAGGGTAACGGGTTGCTTTCGTACGAACTCCATCCAAAAGTTCGACATATCGACCTGTGGAGCACCACTCTTCATCACAACCCGCGGCCTGATGCCACCTCCCTGCTGGCTTTGCGCAATCTTTTTGAAAGCGTGTCGCCCCCGGAACGGAAAGCAATCCTGGACGATATCGTGCTCATAGTGGCGCTGCGTCAGGCGATCATAAAAACTAATCCTGACCGGGTCATCTCTTTCATTGACGCCACCAATATTCGCGTTCTTCTTGCCCTGTATAAACTCAACGTTAAAGTTCTGGTGTCGGAGCGGTCTGACCCTCGACAAGTATCGACCGGACGTGAAGGCTGGGACCTTTTGCGGCATCGGCTTTATCCACTTGCTGATCAAATTATCCTCCTCCATCAAGAAGCCATGTCCTTCTTCTCTCCGAAGGTTCAAGCACGGTGCCGCGTTATTACCAACGCAGCCTTCTACTCCGGTGGTTCCGCCGCTAAAGAACCACGGCCCCGAAACGGAGAAAAGAAACTTCTCTCGATGGGCCGGCTGGAACGCGAGAAGGGAGTTGATCTTCTGCTCCACGCTTTCTCGCGGGTAGCACCGCGTCACCCTTCCTGGGGTTTGGACATCTGGGGCGAAGGGCCGCAACGGTTTTTGCTGGAAGGCCTGGCAAGCGATCTCAATTTGAGTGAGAGAGTGCGATTTCGAGGATTTACGCAAACCCCTTTTCAGGTTATGCAACGCTCTGATCTGTTCGTGCTGACCTCTCGCTTTGAAGGATTCCCAAATGTCTTGCTCGAAGCTATGGCATGTGGATTACCGAGCGTGAGCTTCGACTGTCCGACCGGGCCTGGTCAAATAATCAGACAGGGTATTGACGGAGTATTGGTGCCGCCGGAGGATATGGGAGCGTTAATCGCGGCTTTAGATCGTTTGATGGGAGATGAGAGTGAGCGAGCACGTCTTGCTTGCAGGGCGCCGGAAGTGACCGAACGTTTCAGTGTTAGCAAAATTATGGGTATGTGGGAAGACGCGGTTCGTTGATGAATGAAATAGTTCAGAGTTGTTGGGTCGGCTCCGATCTTTCGGCTATGGAATACTTGTCCATCTCATCATTCTTAAAGCATGGGCATGCGTACCATCTCTACACCTATGGGGATGTGGGAAACATTCCGCCAGGGACAATAGTAAGAGATGCCGCGGAGATCCTGCCTCGCTCAATGATCTTCCAGTATCGTGAGCACAAGAGCTATTCAGCCTTCTCAAATTTCTTTCGTTATAAGTTACTACTGGAAAAAGGCGGCTGGTGGATCGATACAGATCTTGTTTGTCTCCGGTCATTCGACTTTCCTGATGAATATGTTTTTTCTTCGGAGAGGGCCGTTGGAAAAGAGTTTGTAAACGCAGGCGCAATCAAAGTCCCGGCCGGCAGCGAACCCATGGCCTGCGCGTGGTCGATTTGCGAGTCAAAAAACCGGGAAGCACTCGTATGGGGAGAAATTGGGCCGAAACTGGTTGCCGAAGTCATAACGAAGTTCTCATTGGATAAATACGTCAAGCGTCATCACGTGTTTTGCCCGCTTGGCTACAGTGATTGGCAAAGGGTCCTGGATCCCTACTTTACCTGGGAGTTTGACGAAGGTACCTATGCGATTCATTTATGGAACGAACTCTGGAGACGATCGGGCCAGGACAAAAACCAGCGCTATCATTCGGATTGTCTATACGAAAAACTTCGCCGGCAATACTGTTAGCGTCGAAAGAGGAAGGGGTATTTGACAAAAAGAAAGTCGAACGAATCAACCGCGCAGAAATAATCATTTATCATCCCAGCTTCATGACCCCGGCTGCGAAGAAAAATCTGCGTCTCTGCTTTCCAGGAAGCCATTGCGGCTGGATCGGATTTTGCGGTCAAATAATTTGCCACCACTGAGTCCCAATCAGATAGTCGCTCGAGAAATGATTCGTTGAAATATGCTCGCAGTTGCGGATTGGCCGCTAGTTCTTTTTGTGTTCGTTCGTGAGCAGACTGCAATGCCTCGAGTATTATGCGTGTGCCTTCATCGTTGACTTCCGCATCAACACGATAGATCTCACGCAAGTATTCGACGGTCCCCGTAATGCGTTGACCGCAATAAATACCACCGAAAACATACAGCTCATCATCGGCAATCGCCGCTAAGATGGCACGCGGATAAAACTCCGTCGCGTTCTTTCCGGCGATATCCATATCGTCGTGATCCATGAAGATGATCTTCACAGTCCATTCGCCGTTCTCCCAGGCGGCTTTCAATCCAACATTTCTGCCGACGAAAGACTCGCCACGAGTAAAGCCCTTAAGAGCCAACAGAGTTCCCCAAAAGATACCGATTTCTCGCATTAGTGAGAGGTAAATACGGTTCGCTTTATTACGGTTGGCAGGGACGGAAAAAACTTCCTCGAGATACTGCTCGGGGTTCTGATAATCGACTTCCGGAGGTACAAATACACCCAGCACTTCATCCAGAACTTCGTCTATGAACTGCTTAGCGTCCAACTCAGAATACTCAACGCCTAAACCATCCTTGAAATACGTATTTGGCCCATCCGCGGAAAGATACTTCACCAACTTATCCAACCTAAATGAGGTGGTGCCGACCAGGCAGGCCTGACCCGGCGCGAGCAAGCTAAGCAATTGAGACGTGAGACCAAGCTCGCCGTCTATTTGTGGCGGGGTCCAGTCTCTCTCTGCTTTAAATGCCTCGATCGAATCGGCCATGGCCTGTCGCATTCTTGAAAACCCGTCGCCAAATGACTCGGGATCGGTGAAGTAACGCAGGATATGCTCCTCGCCACCCTTTAATGGAATGGTGTAGATCGTCGAGACTGAGATCGTTTTCGAAAGCGGCGCCTCTTTCTTATGGACCATCCGGTAGATGCGCGAAAAAATCGCCGCGGCACTTGCTTCCCAGCGAAGATATTCGCCCATGCTTCCAGCATGAAGCCTGTGGGTTACTGGTACCGGTTCTCCGTTGCGCGCATAAACGATATTCAACGGCTTCTCTCCCCTGGCGCCTGCTCTTTTTAATTCAAACTCCAGATGGCTGCCAGGTGGCCTGATGACGAGTACTACAGTCGTCAGCGGATACTCGACCAGAGAATTTATGGTGGCGCTAGTCGAGTTTTTAACCCAATAGATTCTTGAGGTGGTGTTGAGTTGTCTAAAAATCTCCACCTCGAAGTCTGGCATAGCCGACAGTGTTCGCTCCTCTTCCCTTTCGGTATAGGGATGAAGCATCCGTCGCGTATCTTTCACTCCCCTCGAGACGCTCACGCGCTTGAGGATCTTTTGTACCACTTCGCGGCTGCTCCAAAGATAACGCGCTAGTGACAACCTGCACTCGAGCCGGGATAGATGTATGAACTCACGCAGCGCGTTCTCTGAAGTTCGTCGTCCATTGATGCGACGCAAGATTCGATCTTGCCTCTCCAGTTTCTTCCTGAACTCAAGAATAAAGTCCCGAAGAATGATCGTTGAGTAACCTTCTTTCAGAACCGAGTCGTTTAGTGGAGCATGAGGTCCGGCGCTGGATTTGATATTCAGGCAGGTAAAGATGAAATCAAACTCTTCAATACTATCTACGGGAAGAAGTACTATCTGGTGCTCCAGCATCAATACTGCCAAACGACGGATCTCAAACGACTCCTGGTTTCTTCCGCTGGCGATGTCGAGTAGTTTCAATGCATATGGTCTATCGTAAGTTTCGTGTGCAAAGAAGTCGTCGAATAGAGAGTAAACCAGGGGCGAATTCTCGAATTCAGTCCTCAGAACGGAGCCCAGCGGATCGGGGATATGAGGATACGACGATGCGGTATTCTCGCTCATTTTAGGACATCAGTTTCTACTGGCTTTTTGGAAGCCCTGGATCTAAGCTCACTGCGATCACACACCTCAAGGGCCAGGAGTCTATTATGGCAAATGACCAGGATCGCGAAGATGATGACAACATGATAACGATCAAGATCAATCGACGGAGAGCTGAGGATCTTTACTATGACCTTCTGCTTGCGCTCGGAGGACAAGTCGTTCCTCAGTACTTGTACGGGAAAAATGGCAAGTCGGGAGGCAAAACTCGTCTCGCCGCTGGATGATCACCTGCATATATTCTGACTAACCACCGCCATCTTGCCTCGATCGTGTCGGTTAGTCCGAGTGCATGTACTTCTTTACACGATCCCACACTCAAGCTCAAACCTTTTCGGAGTCGAACTGCGAGCATGTTGAAGGTAATCATCAACGCTGGACCGTGTGGAGCGTATATCGGCAAATCCCTATCTTCAGTTAAGCAGCAAACCTATACTGACTGGGAAGCTTACGTCTCCGTGGATCCGCACGGCGATGACACCTTTGCGAACGCAAGGGAGGCCCGGGGTGATGATGAAAGAATAAAAATCACTCTCAACGATCGATGCCTTTACTCAATGACTAACCTGGTGCGTGCGATTCAAAGAAGTAAGGCGCAACCAGAGGACATAATAGTGAACCTCGATGGTGACGACTGGTTCTGTACGCCCAAAGCACTGCAAATCATTGCGGATACGTATTCGGATTCCGACTGCTGGATGACATACGGAAGTTGGATTTCCAATGTGGCCCACATGCCGGGCCGGCTTCCGGGTTATGCCGAAGGCACCACTGAGTTTCGTCGGGCTGAGTGGCTCGCGACGGCGGTACGCACCTGGAAGAAATGGTTGTGGGATCTAATTGACGATAAGGATCTGAGGAATGAAGATGGCGAGTACTTCACCATTGTTGAAGACTTGGCGGTGATGTTTCCAATGCTCGAAATGAGCGGCACTACGAGAGCCATGCACATCCCCGAGATCCTCATGTTGTACAACCGGGCAAACCCCGCCTGTGTTGCAAACAGGCGGCGTGACGAGATGGAGCGCATCGCCGAATACCTGAGAAACAAACCTCCCTACCGACATTTAGATTCGAAACCACTCGAATTACTCAGTCTTGCAAAGCTCTGACAAGCGTTGAGAAACAGGAATTGAGCGATAGAGGTCAATACTCTGGGCCAATTCGCCCGTAGCAGCATTCTGCCAACTAAATAGGCATAGACCTCCATTGCCGCCTTCTTTCAACCTCTCCATAATCGGACCGGCAGCTCACGAACCTCTGCTCACCCGGAGCGGCAAAGATGGAACCGGCGCCGATAAAGATCCGCATTTTGATAGTCAACGATCAACTAGTCGTGCGTGAAGGGCTCCGCATGCTCATTGAGAACCATCCCGGTATCAGGGTGGTCGCTATGGCCCGGACTCGTTCCGAAGCGCTCGAGATCATTGCCCGCGAACCATTGGACCTAATCATTCTGGACCTGGAACTAGGCGGGCAAAACGCCCTCTCCTTCATCCCGCAATTGCGTGAAGTCTCAAAAGATGCTCGTATTCTTGTCTTAACCGGCGCTCGCGATTCGGAGACACACCAGCAGGCCGCACAGCATGGAGCCATGGGCGTCGTTCTGAAAGAAGATGCTGCCGACCTGCTGCTCAAGGCGATTGAGAAAGTTTATAAGGGTGAAGCATGGCTCGATCGTCTGACAATGGGAAATCTCTTGTGGCAACTGTCCAGGCAGAGAGAAGAATCACTCGATCCGCAAACGCAAAAGATCTCGTCACTCACTGATCGTGAACGTGAAGTCATCGCTCTGATTGCGGAAGGACTCAAGAATAAACAGATTGCAGAACGACTCTTCATCAGCCCCACTACCGTCACGCACCATCTTAGTTCGATCTATGCGAAGCTCGGCGTCTCGGATCGTCTGGCGCTCGTGATCTACGCGTTTGCCAACAAGCTCGCGAAGTTGCCGCAGCAAAATCACTGAGATCATTTCTCCCAGCTCAGCGGCGACACGATGGCAGGAACCTGCCACATGAAGCACGAAAAAAATCCGAACTTCCTGCCAGAAAAATGGGCAAAGACCTCCGATGTAATCAATTTGCAATCTCTTCATAATCGAAAAGTCGTAGTTCAGATCCCCCGAAGAGAGTCCCCCTTATGTACTGCGAACAACGAGCAAACTACATTCTCGATGGCCATCTCCCGATAGTAGAGGCATCATTTCTTACCCCGACCGCGACACTGGAACGACGCGCAAAACCACGCTCCAACGATGCCTTGCCGGCTCGAGCCTGGGGTGTGGATATCAACGATCAGCCGTTCAGTTGCGACTGCCTTCTCGAAAATATTAGCGCCTCCGGTATCTACCTGCGCCTGCCCCGGCGCATGAAGTTCTCTTCAGCCATCAGTCTTGTAGTGCGCCTTCTGAATGCACCAGTCGACGGCATGGTCGCCGCGATAAAGGGCACTGTCATTCGAGACGAAACAGAGTCCGACGGCCACAGAGGCCTTGGTATTCGAATCATTGAACACAAATTCATTTAGCGGAGTTTCTTGTTAGCCATGGAGAAAGAGAGGTAAACGACAACGGGAACGCTTTGCGATGCTCCGCCGCCGAGTGTTACCAGGGGAGGTTGATTGTTATGCCAGGCGATTTGCCCCCGACTGACGATCAAGAGCTATTCAACCTCCCTTCCCGACATCCCCGACCTATTCACACTCGCCCAGAAGTGTGAACCGTTTTTGAAGTAGCTGGATGGTTTGACGCCTGCTGGTCTCTCGCAGCGCTTCTCCTACCAATCCACCGGCAGTTAACCAAGAAGTCGGCGTGTGCGGAGATAACTCTCTGCTACGCATTCGTCGGTCTTCACTTCACGCTAGGAAGGAGTTTTTCTAATGTCCCCGATACGTATTTTTAGCAAACTCGCCGTCTCACTCGCGCTGTTTGCAGTGGTCACTCTCGCTTCCGCCACTATGGCGCGCGCAGATACCGTCACCTTCAACCTTGATAGAGGCAGCACCCTGCCCAATCAGTTTTACGGCACCGTCACCCTGACGCTCGTTGGCTCCAATATCCAGGTTAACGTTGCCCTGAACCCCGGCAACAGGATCGTCAACACAGGCTTCGACGCGAGTGTTGCTTTCAACTACATAGGTACAGGTCAGATCGGCGTCACCGGTCTTCCCGGTACCTACACCCTGGTCAATAGTGGAAATCCATCAAGTATAGGATTGGATGGGTTTGGAACGTTCGAATACGGTGTGCTGTTCAATGCGCAAGGTGGTGGCGCCGGCACTGACTCATCGTTGACTTTCACGGTGACGCGTGTTGGCGGCTTCAACTCCGTATTTGACCTGGTGCAAAACTCAACCAATCCTCCTGGTTCTTTTTCGTCCCCGTTTGCTGTCGACATCATTTGTGATAGCTGTGGACCCGCAACAGGGATCGTTGGAACCAGCGGCTCATTTCCAGAGCCGACCAGCATGGTCTTGCTGGGAACTGGTCTCATAGGCATCGCTGCCGGAATAAGGAAGCGACTTCGTAAATAACACGAGCCGGAGACTAATAACTGTCAGCGCCCGGATGCGGACGGGCGTGGCGGTTTAAGTTTCTGCTCAATTTATCTCCATCAGGCTGGTTGCGGTCGTTCCCCCTCCGCAACCCCCCGGAGAACTATGTACGCTTAACCGATTCCGCATTAAAGACCCCGATGCTGAACTTGAAACGTGTGTCCGGCCGTCTGAAAGAACTTTTCCGAGGCCGGGAACAAAGAGCAGCAAATACTCGCATTGAGCCCGACTCACGAAACCTGCTGGTGGTCGATGATGAAGAGTCGATCAGGTTTTCAATGAGTGAGTATTTTTCGCAGCACGGATTCAAAGTAGACACGGCACATGAGATGGAGGAAGTAGAAGGTCTTCTCAAGGAGACGGAGTACAAAGTTTTAATTCAGGACCTGCGCCTGGGCATTGCACGACGTTTTGACGGTATTGACATCATCAAGCTGGTTCACAAGCGGAATCCCGACACTCGCATTGTTGTACTCACGTCATATGGGTCACCGGAGGCGGAAGCCGAAGCCCGCAGCGCTGGAGCTGACGCCTTTCTGCGCAAGCCTAAGCCGCTGTCGCAAGTGGCTCAAGTAATTCACGGATTGATCGAATCGCCCCGATCACACGCAGTAGGAACTGGAACACATGTTTGTCTATAAGAATAGTCAGTACTGTCCGCCTTACCGCGCACGATGGAGCTTTACTGCTCTCATTGTGACACTACGAACCCGACTTTCATGGACCATAGGAAAAGCAACGATGATTGATGTACAAGAAAAACAACTCGAAACAGCGGAGAACCATGAAGGAGCCGAATTCGCGCAGTTTGGTTACAACTCGCGCGACGTAATGGTTACGGCAGACTGGTAACAATCACGATCATATTCCTGGGGCGTGCGGTCCCCAGAATCGCCACGAACAATATAAGGTGTCAAATCACGAACTGGATCCTCTCTACTGACACCTTCACCCACGTCGCGGCCCAACTTGCACACGCAGGGTTCTGCCCGAGCCCAGACCAGGGCCCTGCGTTTTGGAAGGCTACCGAAGGATTTACCGGGAACTGGTTATTGAGAGGGCGGTTCCCGGTAGTCTACCCGACCGGACCTTCCAGAGAGGGCTCGGCGTAGTCTGAGCCCTCTCCTTTTTCCTCCCAAAATTTTCTCTTGTAAATATACGAATCGCTGAAAACTCAGAAAAACATCCGCACGGCAGCCCACGCAATCAGCAAGCTGATGAAGCCTCCCGAAAACGTGAACGCACGTTCCGCAGGTTGACTCTTGCGGCGCAGCAAGGCGCGCATGATCACGACACCGCACTTCCAACCGTCGTGCTGGTAAAGCGGAAGAATGTTGCCGGCAGCAAGCAGCAGATTCAACCAGCCAAAAGTTGTTCCGTAAGTGAAGAAGCCGGCGACGAGGTTGAAGATAACTCCGCCGAGGTGCACCAGCAGTTGAGCGCGCACGGACCGTTCCTTTAGAGCTGTACCATCAAGCATTACGAAAGACCCGATC